>Ga0256867_10000840_pt1 | contig 12583 bp, 10 predicted proteins | sample RVTome_15_FD_185939 | JGI IMG/M metagenome (GOLD analysis project Ga0256867, IMG submission 185939) | Soil microbial communities from uranium-contaminated site in the Upper Colorado River Basin, Wyoming, United States - RVT150D86 (HiSeq) ... | reverse complement strand
CATCGGCGAGGGCTGCCACGGCCAGCCCGTTCCAGCCGGCGACCACCTTGTCGTCGCGGGCGGGCTGGGGGCGGGTGACGCGGGCCCGCAACAGACGCTCGCGCACCGCAGCCCAGCGATCGCGGTCGTCGGGGTCGTGCCGGAGCTGAAGCGTCGACGCCGCGCCTTCGAACGTCCCGGACTCGGTGACTCCAAGCAGATCGGCTGCCCACCTGCCGTCGGTCTCGCCGAGCACGTCTCGCAATTGGGCGGGCGTCCACACGTATGTCGCACCCTCGACGGAGTGCCCGCCGATGACCGTGTCCGCGTCCAGCGAGCTGGCGAACCCGCCTTCCGGAGTGTGCAGGTCGCGCAGGAGGAACTCCGCGGTTTCGCGCGCGATTCGCGCTGCGAATTCAGACCCGGTCGACCGCCACAGATGCGCGTAGACGCGAAGCAGCAACGCGTTGTCGTACAGCATCTTCTCGAAATGCGGGACGACCCACTCGCGGTCGACGCTGTAGCGGGCGAACCCGCCGGCCAACTGGTCGTAGATCCCGCCACGGGCCATCCGGTCGCAGGTTGTCTCGACCATCTCGAGGCTGGCCGCGTCCCCGGTCCGGGCGTGGTGGCGCAGCAGGAACTCCAGCACCATCGACGGCGGGAACTTCGGGGCGCGCCCGAAACCGCCGTGCTGCTGATCGAATTCGGTCGCGAGCCGCTGTGCGGCGGCGTCGAGCCCCTCGGCATCCGGCGCAGCGGTGCCCGCCGGCGGGCTCTGGCGGCCGAGCTCGGCGGCGATGGATGTGGCGGCCTGGTCTACATCGCCGCGACGCTGTGTCCAGGTCTGCCACACCGCCTCGAGCACCTGGCGGAATGACGGCATGCCGTGCCGCGGGTCAGGCGGGAAGTAGGTGCCCGCATAGAAGGGTTGTCCGGCGGGCGTCAGGAACGCGGTCATCGGCCATCCGCCCTGCCCGGTCATGGCCTGCACGGCTGCCATGTAGACCGCATCGACGTCGGGACGTTCCTCGCGGTCGACCTTTATCGCTACAAAGCGCTGGTTGAGGTATTGAGCGGTCGCATCGTCTTCGAATGACTCGTGGGCCATCACGTGACACCAGTGGCATGCGGCGTAGCCGACGGACAGCAGGACCGGAACGTCGCGCTCACGGGCCAGGTCGAACGCCTCGTCGCCCCACGGCCACCAGTCCACCGGGTTGTCGGCGTGCTGGAACAGGTATGGGCTGGTCGAGCCGGCTAGCCGGTTCGGCATGTGAAATTCCCCTGCGGTTCGGAACGGTCTGTTGATTGCACCGTACCCAGAGGGCGGGGAGCACGTCAGGCCTTGCCGCTGTCCGGTCCGTTGGTCGACGAGTCGCGGTCTCGCATTCGCTCGGCATCGGTCGTGCCCTCGGGATCGAAGTCGATGCGCCTGAGCTGTTTCCGCATGCTGCGGTACAGGAAGACGACCGCCACCGCGAGGAACGCAAGGACCAGGAAGCCGGTCAAGCCCGGGCCCATGCCCGACCCGTCAGTGGTGGACGCGAGAACGTCAGTCACGGAACCAATCGTGGCACGCGGGCAGCAGGCGCAGTTGGAGGGCTGGGTTGTAAGGATGTAATCATCCCTGCATGACTCCGAACGATGAGCGGGAAGCCAAGGTCCGTGCCTGGCTCGCCGCTCGGTTGCCGGACGACTGGTTCGTCGGACCGGTGGAAGTGAGCATCGACCGCGAGGAGATCACGGTCGTGGGAGACCTACCGACGCCAAATGTCCCTACCGGTACCTCGGATGCGGAGCTCGCGGCAGCCATCACGGGTCGAGTCAAGCAGTTCCGAGAGGACACCCGAGACCAACGAATCGAGATTGCGCGCGACCTCGAGTACCGGAGCGATCGAAAGGTGGCGTGGGGCGTCGAATGCGGCGGGGAGCGGCACATGTTCACCCGGCTGGCGGCGCCGGTGATGACACGGCTGCGCCAACCGGAGCGACAGGTTCTCGACACGCTGGTCGACGCCGGAGTGGCTCGATCCCGGTCGGAGGCGCTGGCCTGGTGCGTCAAGCTGGTCGGTCAGCACACCGAGGAATGGCTCGCTCAGCTCCGTGAAGCGACCGCGAAGGTCGAGCAGGTCCGCGCGTCCGGCCCGGCAACACGTTGACCTGCGAGCGGCGTGAGCCGATCTCGGCGGGGTCACACGGCGGCGGCGACGGCGGCGCCGCCACTGAACGCCGCAAGCCACACTCCGACATGATGGGTCACAAAGCCGGCCAGGGTGCAGGCGTGGAAGACCTCGTGAAACCCGAACCACCGTGGTGACGGGTTCGGTCGCTTCAGCCCGTATACGACGGCTCCCGCCGAGTAGAGCAGTCCGCCGACGATGATCAACGTCAGAACCGCGGCGCCACCCCTGGAACCGAACGACGGCAACCAGAATGTCGCGGCCCACCCGAGACCAAGGTAGATGGGCACGTACAGCCAACGCGGTGCACTGAGCCAGAAGACCCGGAACAGCACGCCGGTGATCGCGCCGAACCAGACAAGAGAGAGCAGGATCCGCGCGTCGCTGCTTTCGAGCAGCAGGATCGTGTACGGCGTGTAGGTGCCGGCAATGATCAGAAAGATGTTGGCGTGATCGAATCGCCGCAGAATCGCACGTACCCGAGGCGACCACCGACCACGGTGGTACAGCGCACTGACACCGAACAGCAGCGCGGCCGTCACCGTGTAAACGGCGCCGGAAATGCGGGCGGAAGAGGTGGGAGCGACGGCGATGAAGACCGCTCCTGCGATGACGGCGACCGGGAAGATTCCTACGTGCAGCCAGCCCCGCAGCTTCGGCTTAACTGCTGCGATAGCGTCCTTGATCTGGTCGTCCGGCGCCATGGTTGTGAGCCTAACCTACGGTCTGGTAGGTACGAGCCGGCAAGCGGGCAATGTCACAATCGTCCTACGCAGGGAGTACCGTGCCCCGCGGGGCGTCAGCGGGAGGTAACTGCCGGCCATGGGATTGTCCAACCTGCTCTACGACATCTACGAGCGCAGGCTCCAGCGGAACCTGGACCCGACTCGTATCCCCGGCCATGTGGCCGTCATGCTCGACGGCAACCGCCGGTGGGCTCGGGCCTTCGGGGCGTCGACGACCAGCGGCTACCAGGCCGGAGCCACCCGGGCCAGGGAATTCCTGGGCTGGTGCGACGAGGTCGGCGTCAAGGTCGTCACCCTCTTCCTGCTGTCAACTGACAACCTGCATCGGCCCACCGAGGAGCTCGTGCCGTTGCTCGGCATCATCGAAGAACTGGTCGAGGGCCTCGCCGCGGCCGGGCGCTGGCGGGTGCACCCTGTGGGTGCGCTGGACATCCTGCCGGACGGTACTGCAACCGTCCTGAAGGAGGCCGCCGACCGGACTCGAGAGATCGACGGAATGCACGTGAACGTGGCCGTCGGATACGGCGGACGTCGCGAGATCGCGGACGCCGTTCGGTCCCTGCTTCAGGAACACGCGGCGAAAGGGACGTCCATCGAGAAGCTCGCCGAAGTGATCACTGTCGAGCACATCGCCGAGCACCTGTACACCAAGGGCCAACCTGATCCGGATCTTGTGATCAGGGCGAGCGGTGAGCAGCGGCTGTCCGGCTTCCTGTTGTGGCAGAGCGCGAACTCGGAGTTCTACTTCTGCGAGGCGCTCTGGCCGGACTTCCGCCGGGTGGATTTCCTGAGGGCGCTGCGGTCCTACGGTGAGCGTGAGCGGCGCTACGGTCGTTGAGTCACCTCGGCCGCCGGGCAAGCGCCTCGGTCAGCGGTGTCGCCGGTCAGTTCGCAACCAAGCAATGAACTCGGCGCCGAGCCACAATACGGCGATTGCGCCGATCGCCAGGTAGGAAGAAAGTTCCATCTCAGGGTCTCGTCTCCGCTGGAGTCGCGAGTGGTTGGGGGAGAGCGGCAGTCGTACCGCGGTGCAGGGGATACACAGACCGCGGTACGCCTGCCCTTCTCACTCGATCAGCGCGGACGGGGATCAACGCGCTCTCGAGGAATCCTCGGTGCACGTGCATCAGCATGATACTAATGGCGTGCGAGCGCAAGACCCAAAGCACGTGCAATTTCAATCGGTTTACTCGCGGATCGCGAGCGCGCGGAGCGAAATGCCGGTTATGACCCGGTATTTGTGCTGTATCTGCTTCTGGGTAACCTGAACCGCTACGGCTTGCCGTCATCGAAACGCCGTGCGGGATTGGGCAAGAATCCGGCGTCCAAGAATGCACATGCACGTGCATCCGCATGTTATGTTGTTCCGTGCGGACGCAAGATCGTCCGCACGCACGTGCACATCCCCTGCAAGCGACAGCCCTCAGAGTGGAGAAGACGTGATGCTCAAGGCACACAACGGCATCTCGGCGGACGAGTTGACCGGTGTCACTTGGCAGAAGAGCAGTTACAGCAACCCGAACGGAAATTGTGTAGAGCTGGCCCAGCTGCCCGGCGGAGGGATCGCGATGCGAAACTCGAGAGATCCTCACGGACCCGCGCTGATCTACACGGAGGCTGAGGTGTCAGCCTTCATTGCCGGCTCCAAGAACGGCGAGTTCGACAGCTTCGTGAACCGGTAGTCCGACACCTTCGGCAGCCCGGTACGTATAGAACCGCGACAGCCTGCCCCCGGGGTCTGGCGTCATGATCCTCAGACCGAGTAGCATGGCCGTTTGGAGGATGTGGCGACGCCCCGGGGGTTTACGGCGTGAGTATGGCGCAATTACCGGGTGGGGCCGGTGGTGGCCCCACCGCGCTCAGGATGCTGCTCGGCTCACACCTTCGTCGGCTGCGTGAGGCTCAGAGCATCAGCCGGGAGACGGCAGGCTGGGAGATCCGGGCATCTGAGTCCAAGATCAGCCGGATGGAGCTCGGGCGGGTCAGCTTCAAAGAGCGCGACGTCGCGGACCTGTTGACGCTCTACGGTGTCGACGACGAAGAGGAACGTGCTCGGCTGCTCGGGCTGGTACGCGAAGCCAACACACCCGGCTGGTGGCACCGTGAGGGCGACATCCTGCCCAGCTGGTTCCAGTCGTATCTCGGCCTCGAAGCCTCCGCATCGTTGATCCGGACGTACGAGATTCAGTTCATTCCGGGACTGCTGCAGACGCCCGAGTACGCCCGCTCAGTGATCATCCTTGGTAATCGCTCGGCACCCAGCTGGGAGATCGACCGGCGGGTCAGCTTGCGGATGCGTCGGCAGGAGCTGTTGACGCGCGACAAGCCGGCCAAGAAGGTGTGGGTGGTCATCGACGAGGCAGCCCTGCGGCGGCCGATCGGCGGCTCGTCGGTCATGGCCGCGCAGATCGCCCACCTGGCCGATGTTGCGAAGCTATCCAACGTCAGAATCCAGGTGATCCCGTTTACCGCGGGTGGCCACGCCGCCGCAGGTGGCGCGTTCACCATCCTGCGGTTCTCCGAGCCGGACCTGTCCGACGTCGTGTACATCGAGCAGATGAACAGCGCCCTCTACCTCGACAAAGCGGAGGACGTCGACTACTACACAGCGATGATGGAACAGCTGTGTATCCAGGCCGAGCCGCCGGCGCGAACTCCGGAGATCCTCGACGAGATTCTGCGAGACTTCAAGGCTCAGGCGAGGTGAATCTGGCGGCTGGTGGTTCACCCGGTGATCTGCTTACATAGGTCCGGTCGGCGCCGGCAGCTGCCAGATGCGAAACATGCCGCTGCCGACATCGCTGGTCAACGGATAGCGCGATGCATCAACACTGGACAGGAGCGAAGGATCCAATGAGCAACACGCCGGAGTGGATGAAGCGCCCACCCACGGACCCTGTGGCAGAGATCGACACGAGTGTCGCGCACCCAGCTCGGGTCTGGGACTACTGGCTCGGTGGTAAAGATCATTTCCCCGCCGATCGTGAGGTCGGCGAGCAGATTCTGGCCGCGCTGCCGGAGTTCGGTGTCATTGCCCGCGCGGACCGGGAGTTTCTCGGCCGTACGGTCCGGTATCTCGCCAGAGCCGAGGGAATCCGCCAGTTCCTCGACATCGGTACCGGCATCCCGACGGCCAACAACACCCATGAGGTGGCTCAGGCGGTCGCGCCCGAGTCCCGGATTGTCTACGTCGACAACGATCCGATTGTGCTGGTTCACGCTCGTGCATTGCTCACGAGCACACCCGATGGAAAGACCGACTACATTGACGCCGACCTCCGTGATCCGGATGCGATCCTCGAAGGTGCCGCCCGTACACTTGATTTCAGCAAACCAGTCGCTGTTTCTCTGCTGGCGATCCTCGAGTTCGTCCCGACCACCGAGGAAGCCAAGTCGATCTTGAACAAGCTGATGGGTGCCACCGCGTCCGGTAGCTATCTGGTGATCTCACATCCAGTCCACAGCAAGGCCATGGACGAGGCCGGGCGGTTGTGGAATGAGAGCGGTGCGACGACAGTGACCATTCGATCGGAGGACGAGGTTCTGAGCCTGTTCGACGACCTCGAGCTGCTTGATCCCGGCCTCGTTCCGCTTCCGCAGTGGCGGCCGGCACCGGACACGCAGTACACCGACCGCGAGTTCTCCTATTACGGCGCCGTGGGTCGCAAGCCCTGATCGACCGCACCATCACGTGGACATTCAGTTGTCCAGTCGGTACGAACCCCGGACCTTTAACATTGGGCCCAGATGAATCTTGGTATATGCGGCCCAAGCCTGCTTGGATAGAGCCGTCGGCTCCGCCGGGGTGGCGACGTTGGGGCGGGGCACCTGCTCCCGCCGACGGGGTGCTCGATGCCGGTGTGCCGGTGAGCGCGACGACCGCAGGCGTGCGTACGGCTGCGGTTGACCAGGTAATTGCGACGCCGAGACGGGAGTCAACGACACATGAACGACGCACCAACGTCGACGGAGAACGTTTCCCGCGGTCCCGCGGCTGACTTGGATACTTCAATTCCGCATGCCGCGCGACTGTGGAACTACTGGATGGGCGGCAAGGACAACTTCGAAGCCGATCGAGCCGCCGGTGACGCCGTCGCCGAGGCTTACCCCGACATCGTCACCATGGCCAAGGAATCGCGGCAGTTCCTTATTCGTGTCGTGAGCTATCTGGCCGCGGACGAAGGGATTCGCCAGTTCCTCGATGTCGGCGCCGGGTTGCCCACCATGGAGAACACGCACGAGGTCGCCCAGCGGATCAATCCTGACTCGCGTGTGGTGTACGTGGACAACGATCCGCTGGTGCTCGTGCACGCCCGGGCGTTGCTGGCGAACACGACTCCAGAGGGTGTCACGGCGTACGTGGACGCCGACTACCACGATCCGGACCGGATTCTCGCCGACGCCCGCAACGTGCTGAACTTCAACGAGCCGGTGGCCGTGATGTTCATGGGTGTGATGGGCTACGTCGCGGAGCTCGACGAGATTCGATCGATTGTCAACCGGCTCATGGCACCGTTCCCCTCCGGAAGTTACCTGGTGTTGTGGGATGGCACCGCGACGGGCGATGCCGTCAGCGAAGGCGCGGACAAGCTTGTGGAGTCCGGCGGGGTGCCGTATTACCTGCGTACCCCGCAGGAGCTCGCACAGTGCTTCGAAGGGCTCGAGATGGTCGATCCGGGGATGGTGCAGATCACGAGCTGGCGGCCGGAAATCGTCAACGTCACGCCGATCGACGCGTTTGGCGCGGTGGGTCGTAAGCCCTGACTCGAACATCTCTGCCACATCGCCCGGGACTCGGAAGCGGTCGATGAATCGCTCCCGGGTCCCGGTCTAGTAGGGGCGGAAAATGGTGTGAGGCCTGTCAGTGTCCTGAGGTAGAACTGGTCAGGTGCTCGCGCCAGCTCAGACGTCGGAGTTCGCGACCGCCGAACCGCTTCATACCGACCGGCGAGGTCCGGTGCACTGGCTGTGGTCCCAAGTGCGCCGGCACCGCTTGGTTCTCACCGTGTTCCTCGGTGGTTCGCTGCTCATGGTCGCGCTCAACTCGATGGTTCCGACCCTGACCGGTGTGGCGTTCGACGCCGTGCTCACCGATCGCGGCGATCGAGCCAGGTCACTTGTGGTCGTTTCGCTCGCATTGACCGTCGTGGTGGTCCTGCGGGGTGTACTCGACCTGGCCGCCCGGCTCAGCAGCGAGGTGCTGTCCAAGCGTCTCGAGCGCGATGCGCGTGATGAGCTGTACGTCAGCCTGCTCGGCAAGAGCCAGACGTTCCACAACCGTCAGCGGGTCGGCGACCTGATGGCCCGGGCCGCCAACGACATCCGGCAGCTGTCGTTCATGGTCAACCCGGGCATCGACTTGATCGTCGATTCCGGATTGCAGGGCATCATCCCGTTGTTCTTCATTGCGTTCATCGACCCCCGGCTGCTCCTTGTCCCGTTGCTGTTCGTTGTTGCATTCGTGTTCGCGCTGCGCCGTTACATGCGCCAGCTGAGCCCGGTGTCGACCGAGATGCGCGAGCAGTTCGGAACGCTCAACGCGGGGCTCGCCGAAGCGGTCCGAGGGGTCGAGGTCATCAAGGTAACGGCGCAGGAGGAACAGGAGCGGCGCCGGTTCGAAGTCAATGCTCGCAGGTACCGCGATGCGTTCGTCCGTAACGGGCTCATCCAGGCCCGGTACCTGCCGACCCTGCTGCTTGCAGTGGCGATGGCTGCGGCGCTCTGGCATGCGCTGATCATGTACAACGCTGGCGATCTCACCGTCGGTGACGTCGTTGCGTTCATGGGGCTGATGGGATTGCTCGGCTTCCCGACGTTCATCTCGATCTTCGCGTACTCGATGGTCCAGCTGGGGGTCGTGTCGGCACGCCGCATCCTGTCGATCATGAACTCCGAGACCGAGCTCGACCAGAACACCTCTGGCCACGCGGCCCGGATACACGGCCGGATCGAGTTCGACGGAGTCACGTTCGGCCACGCCGACGATCAAGGCAGCCGACCCGCCCTCGAGGAGGTTAGGATCACCATCGAACCAGGCGAGACCGTGGCCATCGTCGGCGAGACCGGCTCCGGCAAGAGCACGCTGGTCAAACTGGTGCCGAGGATCTTCGACGTGGATTCCGGCCGCGTCTTGATCGACGGTGTCGATGTGCGTGAATGGAACCTCGACTCGCTGCGGTCACAGGTTTCCACGATCGAACAGGACATCGTGCTGTTCTCCCGTCCGGTCGCGGAGAACATCGCGTTCAGCCTCGGCCAGCGTGCCGATCGTGCGGCGATCGAGCAGGCGGCCCGCGATGCCCAGGCCGACGAGTTCATCGGCGAGCTCGAGGATGGGTACGACACCGTCATCGGCGAACGCGGGGTCACGCTGTCCGGCGGCCAGCGCCAGCGGCTCGCGATCGCCCGGGCGCTGCTGACGGATCCGGCGATCCTGATCCTGGACGATTCGACGAGTGCGATCGACTCGACGACCGAAGACAAGATCCAGCGAGCGATCGACCGAATCCAGCAGGGCCGCACCACGTTGCTGATCACTCACCGGCTGTCGCAGATCCGATGGGCCGACAAGGTGCTGCTGCTCCGACGAGGCCGGCTCGTCGACTTCGGCACACATGACGAGTTGCTCGTCCGCAGCGCGCTTTACCGGAGGATCTTTGCCCACTACGACGAGATCGAGGTCCCAGGGCGAACCGCCGGCCTGGCTGCGAGCCCGCCGGGAGCCGCCGGTCCTGCGGGCGGGGAAGAAGGCGAGTAGATGGGATTCCTGCTCGACGGTCTCGACACCGAGGGCTACGACCGCAGTTATGGCGATCGTGAGCTGCTGCGCCGAATCCTGCGCTACTTCCGCCCGACGCTGCCGGCAATGATGCTGGTCGCGGCGATGATCGTGCTGCACTCCGCCACCCAGGCGGCGGTACCACTGCTGGTGAGTTGGGGCGTCGACCGGATCGAAGCCGGCACGGTGGCGAGCGTGGGATGGGTGCTCACCGGGGCGATCCTCGCGGTCGGCGTGCTGGGCTGGGTGTTCAACTACGTCCGGCAGTGGTACGGCGCGCTGGTCACCGGTGATGTGGTGCTCGAGCTTCGGCGTGACGCCTTCGACGCGGTACTCGAGCGCGACATGTCGTTCTATGACGAGCATCCCTCCGGCAAGATCGTCAGCAGAGTGACGTCCGACACCGACGATTTCGCCACCGTCGTCACCCTGTCCATGAACCTGATCAGCCAGGTCCTGCTGGTGGTGTTCGTCACCGCGTTGCTGTTCCAGCGCAGTCTTTCGCTGGCCTTGCTCACGCTCGCTGTAGCGCCGATCGTGATGGGTGCGGCGCTGATGTTCCGCAAGGTGGCACGCTCCAGCACCCGGCGCGCCCAACGCTCCCTGGCCAGGGTGAACGCCAACCTCCAAGAGACGATGGCCGGGATCTCGGTCGCCAAGAACTTCCGCCAGGAACGCACCGTCTATGACGAATTCAGACCGATCAACCAGCAGAGCTACGCGGTGACCCTGCGGCAAGGATTCATCTTCTCCGGCATCTTCCCCGTCCTGTTCCTCGTGGCCGGACTGGCCACCGTCGTGCTCGTCCAGGTGGGCGGCACGGCCGTGCTCGGCGGCACACTCAGTGCGGGCGACTGGTACCTGTTCCTGCAGGCGGTCGCCATGTTCTGGTTCCCGTTGACGTCCATCGCGGCCTTTTGGTCGCAATTCCAGCAGGGGCTCGCAGCCGCCGAGCGAGTCTTCGCGCTGATCGACGCGCAGCCGCGAGTCGTTCAGAATGACAATCAGCCCGTCGACCGGCTGTCCGGCCACATCGAGTTCCGCGACCTCACCTTCGGGTACGACGTCGGCACGCCGGTGCTGCGACGCTTCAACCTCACAGTTGTGGCCGGCGAGAATGTTGCGCTCGTGGGCCACACGGGCGCCGGCAAATCCACTCTGGCCAAGCTGATAACTCGCTTCTACGAGTACCAGGGCGGTGCCTTGCTGATCGACGGACGCGACGTCCGCAGTTTCGATCTACCGCAGTACCGGCGGCACATCGGGGCTGTTCCGCAAGAGCCGTTCCTGTTCAGTGGCACGGTCGCCGACAACATTCGGTATCCGCGGCCGGACGCGACCGATGATGAGGTTCGCCAAGCGGCGATGAACGTCGGCGGCGGTGACTGGGTTGACGCCTTGCCGAGCGGGCTCGGCACCGATGTCGGCGAGCATGGCCGCGCGTTGTCCATGGGTCAGCGCCAACTGGTCGCGCTGGCCCGGCTTCTCGTCCAGGATCCTGCCATTGTGTTGCTGGACGAGGCCACGGCCAGTGTCGACCCGCTCACCGAGGCGCAGATCCAGGAAGGCTTGGACGTAGTGCTGTCCGGCCGTACCTCCATCGTCATCGCGCACCGGTTATCCACGATTGAGCACGTCGACCGGATCATCGTGCTAGATCACGGCCGGATCGTCGAGGAAGGCACCCACAACGCGCTCATGCGCGCGGGCGGGCGATATCACGAGGTCTACGACACCTACTTCCGCCATCAATCCCCGAACTACCGCCCGGAACCCACCACCACGGCTGCCGAATGATCACGTTCAGCAGTCCTGTGGGTGCCGTACCATGCGCGTGCGCCTGGTACGGCACCGCCAAGCCTGGTGGAGCAGCGCTTCGCGGCCGGGATCGCGCAACATGGCGTTAACCACTTGTTCGGGTGTGTCCCTTTCTTCGAGACCCGTCCCCGCGTTACCGTGACTGGTATCGGCCGGAGCCATAACCGGCCGATCGGGAGGCTCGTCCACGTGCTGCGCCAACAGCGCGGAAGGAGGGCCGGCACCCAGGCCCTCCAGGGCCCGGTCCCGGTCCCCGCGCGATGAGAACTGCCGGGAGGGTGCGCCCGGCCACTCAAGGAGACGACGTGGCCGCATCCAGGAGCACGACCAGGTCCCAGTCCACCGCTCGCTCGTCAAGGGCCAGCCGTACGTACGTCCTCGACACCAGCGTCCTGCTCGCCGATCCGTACGCGATGAGGCGGTTCGCCGAGCACGACGTCGTACTGCCCGTAGTAGTGATCACAGAGCTCGAAGGAAAGCGGCACCATCCAGAGCTCGGCTATTTCGCCCGCGCTGCCCTCCGCCTTCTCGACGACCTGCGGATGGAGCACGGCCGGCTCGACCGGCCGCTACCGATCGGTGACCAGGGTGGCACCGTGCGAGTCGAGCTCAACCACTCGGACGCGGACGTCCTGCCGGCCGGCTTGCGTCTGAGCGACAACGACACCCGGATCCTCGCGGTGGCGCGGAATCTAGCAGCCGACGGCGACGACGTGACCTTGGTGTCCAAGGACCTCCCGCTGCGGGTGAAGGCCTCGTCGGTCGGCCTGCACGCCGAGGAGTACCGCGCCGAGGCGGTCATCGAGTCCGGGTGGACCGGCCTGGCCGAACTCGAGATCGCCGGCAGCGACCTGGACGCGCTCTACGGGGCCGGCGTAGCGGACATCGAGGCGGCTCGGGGGTTGCCATGCCACACCGGTCTGGTCCTGCACAGCGAGCGCGGCAGCGGACTTGGACGCGTCACCGCCGACAAGACCGTCCGGCTCGTGCGTGGTGACCGCGAGGTGTTCGGTCTGCGGGGCCGGTCGGCAGAACAGCGCATAGCGCTCGATCTGCTCATGGACGAGGACGTGGGCATC
>Ga0256867_10000837_pt1 | contig 12600 bp, 14 predicted proteins | sample RVTome_15_FD_185939 | JGI IMG/M metagenome (GOLD analysis project Ga0256867, IMG submission 185939) | Soil microbial communities from uranium-contaminated site in the Upper Colorado River Basin, Wyoming, United States - RVT150D86 (HiSeq) ... | reverse complement strand
CGACGAGATCGGCCGCAGTGTCGGGCTCCCGGCATTGCTGGGCGGCATACCGCTCGACCAGCTCGGCGCCACCGGGTTCGGGTTGGCCATCGCCGCCGAGGCGGCGGCCGCCGCGGGGATCTTCGAGCTGCGCGGCGCGCGCGTCGCCATCCAAGGCTTCGGCGCGGTGGGCACGCATGCCGCCCGCTTCCTCGCCGAGCGGGGCGCGTGCGTCGTGGCGGTGAGCGACATCCGCGGGGCCGTCGCGGGCCCGACCGGGCTTCCGGTCGACGAGCTCATCGCGTGGAAGCGAGCCGGCGGCAACCTCGCCGAGTTTGCGGCGGGGACGCCGGTGGATCGCGACAGCGTGATCACGGCGGATTGCGAGATCCTCGTTCCTGCCGCTCGACCGGATGTCATCACCGCGGCGAACGCCTACGAGGTAAAGGCGACGCTCGTGCTGGAGGGCGCGAACATCCCGGTCACCCCGGAAGCGGAGGCGACGCTGCACCACCGGGGTGTGTTGTGCCTGCCGGATTGGATCGTCAACGCCGGCGGGGTCATCTGCGCCAGCGCGGAGTACGCGGGCCAAGGCCCAACGCGAGCATTCGAGAACATCGCCCAGACCATCCGCGACAACACCAGCACCGTCATCCAGCGCTCGCGGGAGGGTTCCATGCTCCCGCGCCTGGCCGCCGAGCAACTGGCCATGGCACGGGTCCGGGAAGCCATGTCGTTCCGCAGGTCCTGGTCGGACCGGATCACCCACCACGAGACCGGCGGGGGCACGTGAGGTGGGTGTTGTCGGTCATCTCTCGAGCGGCTTGGGAAGCAACGAGCACCGCCCGGCTCAGGCTCCTCAGGCCTCGTTGGCCGCACAATCGACGCAGATGTGCCGCGCCCGGTCGGCCAGCTGAGCGGAGGACTTGCGCAAGAAGCAGGTCTGGCAGACGAACTCGCCGTCAGCGAGCGCCCGAGGCTCAGCTTCGTCGCGGGCGAGCTCCTCATCCGGCTCGTCGCCGACGACCCCGTAGTGGCGCCGCAAGACCTCCGCCAAGTCCTCCTCGTGTTCCTCCTCCGCCTCCGGCGACCAGTCGGCCTCGGCGTCCTCGGACCCGAGCTGCTCGGGCCCTGCTTCGTCCGGTTGCCCGTCATCGGAGTCCCCGGCCTCGACGGCCGTCGGTTCCCCGGATGGTTCGCCCTCCTGGACGTGGAGCGCGTCGTCCTCGGGGCCGACGGGCTCCGCCTCCGTGACGTCATCGCTGGGGATGAGTTCAACGTCTTCCCCGATCTGGTCGGACACGTGCTCACCTCCTCGCTCCACTTTCCGGTGACGCTGACCACCATGACGCCGACGTCGCTGGCTCGGTAGGGCCGATGGTCCTGTGATGCCGGGATCGTGTCGGGCGCGCCCTGGCGCCGCCTCGGCCTTGGACGACGCGCACCCGGGCGCACGGGACATTCGCCTCTTGGCGGATCGGCCGGGCGCTGGAATGGTTGGGGAAGCGAAAGAGGAGGTCGGGTCATGTGGTTCTGCGATTGGACGCACGCGCGTGGGGTGACGTGCCGCAGGTGGCGAGCCTGTCGGAGCGGGCCCGAGGAGGCGACGTGGAGCTGCTGACCGTCGCCATCGACAAGCCCGACGACCTGAACGTGATCCTGGGCCAGGCGCACTTCATCAAGACGGTGGAGGACATCCACGAGGTGTTGGCCGGCGCCAGCCCCCAGCTGCGCTTCGGTATCGCCTTCTGTGAGTCCTCGGGGCCGCGCCTGGTGCGCCGGTCGGGCAACGACGACTCGCTCGTCGACCTGGCCACGCGCAACGCGCAGGCCGTCGGCGCGGGTCACTTGTTCGTCGTGTTCCTACGCGAGGGTTACCCGCTGAACGTGCTGAACCAGCTCAAGCAGGTGCCCGAGGTGTGCACCATCTACTGCGCGACCGCCAACCCGGTGGAGGTCGTGATCGCCGAGTCGGACCTGGGCCGTGGCGTCGTGGGCGTGATCGACGGCTCGCCGCCACTCGCTGTCGAGACCGACGGCGACGTCGCCGAGCGAAGACAGCTGCTCCGGACCATCGGCTACAAGCTCTGAACCGCGGCGCTCGAGAACCCAGCGTCGTCGCCACCGCCGTGACACGAGGTGACCTTCGGCCCTGTTGCGAGCGGCCAAACGCGGTCACGCTAGGGATGCCGGGCGATTCGCGCGGCCAGATGCTCGACAGGAGACCCCCATGACGACGTCCAAGACAAGCGACCCAGTGGGCGACCAGGTGCTGGACTTCGTGCGCAAGAGCGAGGAAACGATCACCGAGGCCACCAGGAAGTGGACCGAGACGCTGCGTGAGCTCGTCCCGGGTGACGGGGAAAGCATTCGCAGGGTTGTCGACGGCGCATTCGACTTCACCGAGAGGGTCGTGAAGAACCAGCGCGAATTCGCCAACTCCATGGTCGACACGCTCCTCGGGGAGCCGGCCCGCAAGCACGCACCTGCCCCAAAGCGGGCCGCCACATCGAAGCGAGCCTCCGGCGCCAGCTCCCACCGGCGGGCACGGTCGGCAACACGCTCGGCCTGAGCGATAGACGGGCGGCCGGCCTCGTCGACCGTGCCGTCACTTTCGAGTGATACTTGCCGCTTCGGCATCGGCGGTGTGCACTGAGGCGCCACGGCACGAGAGCGATAGGAGCGGCTCATGGTCGACTTGTCCCGCCTCGGGATCACGAACGTTGGTTCTGTCTTCCACAACCTGTCGACGCCGGCGTTGTACGAGGAGGCGATCCGCCGCCGTGAAGGGGCGGTCGGCCATCTGGGTCCCCTCGTCGTGCGGACCGGCCAGTACACGGGGCGCTCGGCCAACGACAAGTTCATCGTCCGCGAGGCCTCGAGCGAGGACAAGGTCTGGTGGGGCCAGCACAACAAGCCGTTCGACCCCGAGCACTTCGAGCTGTTGAAGATCCGGCTGCAGGCCTACCTCCAGGGTCGTGACATCTTCGTCCAGGATTGCTACGCGGGAGCCGACCCCGAGTACCGCCTGAAGCTCCGGGTCATCACCGAGACCGCCTGGCACAGCATGTTCGCCCGTGACATGTTCCTGCGCGAGTTCGACCCGGAGGTCTTGGCTCAGTTCGAGCCCGACTTCGTTGTCATCCACTGCCCCCAGTTTCACGCCATCCCTGAGGTGGACCACACCCGCAGCGAGGCGTTCATCCTCCTGAACTTCGCCCAGCGGCTCGTCGTCATCGGTGGCACCAGCTATGCGGGCGAGATCAAGAAGTCGGTCTTCACGGTGATGAACTACCTGCTGCCGCAGCGGGGCGTGCTCGGTATGCATTCCTCGGCCAATCAGGGGCCGGACGGCGACGTCGCGATCTTCTTCGGGTTGTCCGGAACGGGCAAGACGACGCTGTCGGCCGAGGCTGGTCGAGCCCTGATCGGCGACGACGAGCATGGTTGGAGCCACCGTGGCGTTTTCAACTTCGAGGGCGGCTGTTACGCAAAGGTCATCCGGCTGTCGGCGCAGGCCGAGCCGGAGATCCATGAGACGACGCGGCGATTCGGCACGATCCTCGAGAACGTGTCGATGGACCAGACGACTCGGCGTCTCGACCTCGACGACGACAGCCTGACGGAGAACACCCGCGCTGCGTATCCGATCACGCATCTGCCGAACATCGTGCGGAGCGGCATGGCCGGGCAGCCCAAGAACGTGATCATGCTGACCGCTGACGCCTTCGGGGTCTTGCCACCGATCGCGAGGCTCACTCCGGCGCAGGCCATGTACCACTTCATCTCCGGTTACACGGCCAAGGTCGCCGGGACCGAGCGGGGGATCACGGAGCCCACGGCCACGTTTTCCGCACTCTTCGGTGCTCCCTTCATGGCCCTGCATCCAACGGTGTACGCCGACCTCTTCGGCAAGCTGATCGCAGAGCACGACGTTGACTGCTGGCTCGTGAACACCGGTTGGACAGGCGGGGCTTACCCCGCCGGTGAGCGGATCAGGATCGCTTACTCACGCGCGTTGGTGCGGGCGGCGACGTCGGGCAGCCTGGCGGACGTGTCGTTCACCCCGGACCCGGTCTTTGGGTTCGACGTGCCACAGCACTGCCCGAATGTCCCCGACGACGTGCTGCAACCCCGTGGCACCTGGAGCGACCCGAGCGCCTACGACGCCAAGGCTGAGGAGCTGGCCAAACTGTTCGCAGCCAACTTCGCCGAGTACGCGGACCATGCCACGCCCGAGGTCAGGGCAGGGGGTCCGCTCACGTGAGAAGTTAGGGCAGCCGATCTGCCGCTTCGACGTCGGCGGCGAACCCGTCGAGATCGGCGACGTTGGTTTCGTGGTCCTGAGCTCGACATCACGCAGTAGATCCGCAAAGCGCTCGGTGTCGGCCGGTGAATCCGGGGCCGGGCGGCACGGGAGAGGAGCGCTCTGAGAATGATCAAGTACGTCTACTCGATCGACTACCCGCTCGGGAAGAAGCGGGAGTACGTCGACTGGGTTCGGTCCATCGCGGACACCCTGCAGAAGCCCGACGAGCTGAAACAGCTCGCGTCCTACGACAACGTGTTCTCGGCCTCGCCCCAGCGCGTCGTCGAGTTCTCCTTCGAGTCCTTGGCGGATGCCGCGACCTACTTCGAACGCCCGGAGATGGCGCGCATCTTCGCGAGCGAGCTGCCCCAGCACGGTGCGAACGTGGGGATCACTGTGCTGAAGCGGCTGACCGACTACACCAAGGACGACAGCGGAGGCCAGTAGCTATCTCGCGCTCGTGGGGCTCGGTGACCGGGGCTCGGGGCCGCGCCCGCTACGTGCTGTCGGGCGGGACCACCACGACCGGGCACGATGCCTCGCGAATCACGCGGTGGCTGATGGAACCCAGCGCAGCGTCGCCGGCTCCCCCGAGCCCGCGCGAGCCGACCACCAGCAGGTCCGCGCCCTTGGCGGCATCGAGGAGCGCCTTCGCGGGGTCGTCGCGCACGAGCGCGGGTTCGATCCGTCCGGCGAGCCCACTCTCGTCCACACCGGCCAGGACGAGGTCGAGCTCACGGCGGGCCTGCGCCTCGAGGTCCGCAGGATCTGCGATCATCCCTGCCAGCGGGTCTGCACCGAGGTCGGGCACGGTCCAGGCGTGGATCACGTGGAGGTCCGCTCCGGACGTGCGGGCGTAGTCGACGGCCCAGTGGAGCGCTCGGCGGGAGGCAGCCGACCCATCGACGCCGACGACGATGTGTTGCATTGGAGGGTCTCCTTCAGGTGGGCAGGGCCACACGGACAGGTTCGGCCGGGACCTTCGTCGCGACGCGGCTCCTTCCGCCGGCCAAGTATGCCTACGCGCCGTCGAGCCGTGCGAGGATAGGCCGAAACGTCACCGGTTCCGTGGCATGGTCCCAGTTGCACGCACTGGGCGCCAGTGATCCCAGCCTTCCCACGCGTCAGTCCGCCAGAACCCTCGCCATGCCCTTGAGGCCGAGGTCCATGGCCTGCCAGGCGGTGCCGGCGTGGAAGGGCTTGCCCCGGCGGAACCGCAGCGGAAGGTAGAGGGCCAGCGTCTTCTTGCCGAGCCGCCACAGTGGCGACACGCCGACCCGGTAGGCGCCGTTGGCCTCGGGACGGACCGCCACGGGATCCGTGGCGTCGCCGGTGAGGCGGAGGGGGACCTGCGCGAAGGTGGCCTTGTCGAACATCTCCATCACGCACATGCTCACGGGGTCGAAGGGGTGGACGAACGGGCGACGGCCGATGCGGGATGCCAGGTGATCGGCAGCGGCGTCGGCTTGCAGGAAGGCGAGGAACGCCTGCTTGACGGGAAAGTCGCCGGCGTCGCCGGGGGCGTAGACCTCGGGCCGGCCGGTGACCTGGCGGGTGTCGGGTTCGCACGCCAGGAAGCCGCGGTCGTCCGTGGGCAGCCCGTCGTAGTGGACGGCGGCGGCGTAAGGCGGGAAGGAGACCAGCTCGTCGAACCGCCGGGTCGTGCCGTCGGCGTAGCGGACCTCGCCGCTCTGCACCTCGGTGACAACCTCGCCGGTGTGCCCCGTGATCCCCCGCGCGGCGAACTCGGCGGTCACGACGTCGTGCAGGCGGGGTCCGAACGCGTGGATGAACGACGGCTCGGTCGTCGACCAGGTGATGTGCACCCGATCTCGCACACCATGGCGGCGCAACCAGGTTTCGAGCATGAAGGCGATCTCGTAGAGGGGTCCGGCGCACTTGTTGCCGGGCGGCACCAGGAAGAGCACGTCGAGCTCCTCGCCGCGGTGGGCCCGCTCGCGCAGCTCCTCCAACCGTCCGCCGAGGTGGCTCATCTGGGCGGGCGTCCAGATGTTCGACGCATGCTCCGCCAGGCCGGGTACTTCCTCGGCGCGCATGCCGGCGCCGGTCCCCACGACGGCGAAGTCATAGGCGAGCGTGGTGCCGTCGCCGAGCTCGATACGGCGACGGTCGGGATCCAGGCCCACCACCTGCTCATGCTGGAAGTTGATCTGCCGCCGGTGTAGCGGCCTGTGCAGCCGGATGAGCATTGACTCCTCGTCGGCGCCGAACGGGATGTAGATCGTGTTCGGCTTGAACAGGAAGCTCGACTCATCGTTGGCTCGGGGGGCGTTGCCTGCGAGGGGCCGAGGTCACCCCTGTCCGGGACATTGGTCCCGTATGTGCGGCGGCGGGCGTCGCCATACATGGGACCTTCGCCTCTCGTGGGCCGCGCCCGACGCGCAGATGCTGCAGTAAGGGGAGGTGCAGGGAGGTGCAGCTATGAAGGAACTCGTTTTCCACCGGGGCTTCTTGCCGGCCATGGAACGCTGGGACACGAAACTGGGCATCCACGACGGCGGCTACCACGCCACCTTCGCCGAGCACGGCGACCGCGTGCTTCGCCTGGCGGATGCGATGCGGACCGAGCTCGGCGTGCGCCGCGGCGACCGCTTCGCGGTGATGTCGGCCAACAGCCACCAGTTCCTCGAGCTGTACCACGCCGCGTTCCTGGGCGCCGGGACCGTCAACCCCCTGAACCTTCGGCTGGCGGGGAAGGAGCTGCAGTTCATCCTCGCCGACTCCGGCACCGAGGTGGCGTTCGTCGACGCGGTGTTCGCCGACCACTTCGCCCGCAACATCGCCGAGGTCCGAGACCAGCTGCCATTGCGTCGGGTGGTGCTCATGGGTGATGGCGACGCGCCACACGACGTGAGTTACGAGGACTTGCTGGCATCCGGGCGCCCCGTGGTGCCCGATGAACCGGGCGAGGACGACCCGGTCGTGCTCATGTACACGGGCGGTACCACGGGCGTGCCCAAGGGCGTGCTCCTCGACCAGCGCGCCGAGATGCTGAACCTGTACCACATCGGCATGACGGTCGGCTTCGGGGACAGCCGCATCTACCTGCACCAGACCCCGATGTTCCACGCCGCCTCGATGGGCGCCATCCTCGGCGTACCCATCACCGGCGGCCAGTCGGTGTTCGTCCCGCTGTTCGAGCCGAGCCAGGTGATGGACCTCATCGAGCGGTACCAGGTGAACTGGACGGTGATGGTGCCGACGATGATCGCCATGGTGTTCGACCATCCGGAGTTCCGGCCCGAGCGCCTCGCATCGCTGACCGACCTCGTCTACGGTGCTTCGCCGATGCCGGCCGGGTTGCTCGACCGCGTACTGTCGCTACTGCCCGGCATCGGCGTGTGGCAGGGCTACGGGATGACCGAGTGCTCGTCGGTGCTGACGTTCCTCACCGATGAGGACCATCGCGCCGGGGGCCCGCGGCTGCGCTCTGCGGGACGGCCAGTTGTCGGTGTGAACCTGACCATCCGCAACGGTGCCGGCGAAATCGTCGGGGTGGACCACGACGGCGAAGTGTGCGCCCGGGCCGGCAACTTCATGCGGGCCTACTGGAAGCGTCCCGACGAGACCGCCGAGGCGTTCCGCGATGGCTGGTACCACACGGGTGACGAGGGCCACCTCGACGCCGACGGCTACCTGTACCTGGTCGACCGGGTCAAGGACATGATCGTGACCGGCGGCGAGAACGTGTACTCCATCGAGGTCGAGAACGCCATCTCCACGCACCCGGCAGTCGAACAGGTGGCCGTGATCGGCATCCCGCACCCGACGTGGGGCGAGCAGGTGCACGCGATCGTCGTCCTCCACCCGGATTGTGAGGCCACGTGCGAGGAGCTGCAGCAGCACGCCCGCAAGACCATCGCCGGCTACAAGGTGCCCAAGTCGATCGAGTTCCGCAGCGAGCCGATCCCGTTGTCGGGCGCGCTCAAGCCGCTCAAGCGTGAGCTACGGCGCCCCTACTGGGAGCACACGGTCGACGAGTACGCGCCGGCGGGCGGCTGAGCCCGCCGGTCAGACGATCGCGGCTCGGGGGAGCGCGGCTCGCCGGGGAACGATGCCTCCTGCAGCGGGAGGCGCGCCGCCGGGCCATGCCCCGCGATGGCGAGCACCTCGTCGAAACCCTCGGCGAGGCACGTCATCAGCACGTCGGCGTCGGGAACCGCGGCCTCGTCGATCGTGACCCCGACCGTGCACGACCCGTCGTACGACAGGAGCGTCGCGTTCAACGAGGCTCCGATCGTGGGGCCGAACGACACGAAACCGTCGACGTGCGCGCCCGCCAGGTAGACGGGGAAGGCGAACCCGGGCACGTTGCTGGCCAGGAAGTCCACGTGCTTGAGCATCCCCCCGACGACACCGGGCGGCAGGAGGTTGAGGGCGCCGGCGATGGCATTGGTGTGCGGCAGGGATCGCTCATCGCGTGCCGCCCGGCAGCGCCGCCCGATCGCGCCGATCCTCGCGACCGGATCGGCGGGGGTGAGCGGCACGGCGAAGCGCTGCAGGGTGATGTGGTTGCCGGCCGCAGGATCGGTCGCCTTGCGGATGCTGATGGGGAGGGTCATGCGCAGCTCGTCGGCGCTCACCGAGTGCAGCCGGTGATAGCGGCTCAGGCCTCCTGTCATCGCCGCGAGGAACCCGTCGTTGAGCGACCCGCCAGCGGCTGCCGCGCCGCTCTTGAGCTCGGCGAGCGCAACGGTGACAACGTCGAGGCGCCGGCGCAGGCTACGGCCGGTCATCACCGGTGACTGCGTGTCGAGCACCGGCGCGACAGTACGGGCGATCGATCGGACGATCCCGGCGACGTCGGCCGCGGTGCGGAGCGGATGGCGTGCGGCGCGCATCGCCGCCGACGGTCCGGTGCGGAACTCGTCGCCCACTGCGTGCAGGACGCGCGACCAGTCATGGCCGAGGCAGTCGCGAACGAGCCTCAACCCGTGCACGCACTCACCCGAGGGCGCCGTTGGCAGCGATTCGGCGGCGGTGCACCGCGACGTGACGATGTCGGTGTCGAACAGGCGCAGCGCCAGCTCCATCCCGCCGATCCCGTCGGTCAGGCAGTGATGCAGCTTCATGACCAGCGCGGCGCGGTCGTCCTCGAGGTGTTCGACGAGCGTGAACTCCCACAGTGGGTGGGCCGGGTCGAACGCCGTCGTAGCCGCCACCCGGGCGATGTCGAGGACGGCTGCGGGTGTGTGGGGCGTGGGTGCGTCGACGCGCCGTAGGTGCCAGGTCAGGTCGAAGCCGTCGTCGACCGTCCACCGCGGGGTCGACAGGCGCGCCGGTGGCTCGACGAGCCGCATGCGGAAGATGGGGATGGCACGGGAGGCCCGCTCGATGCGGTCGACAAGCACCTCCCACATCGGGCTGCGATCGAGCCACGCGATGGCGACGATCGTCGAGCGCAGCGCCGGGTCCCGCTCCATGTACCAGGAAAACGCATCGGAGTCGCGCATGAACACGTCGATCGGCTCAGGCATGTCGCCTCCTCGCCGCGGTCCGGGAGCCTCGTCGCTGGGCCCGGTCGAGCCGTGCCAGGGCAGCGCGCCCTGCGACCCGGCCTTGCCGCATGAACTCGGCCCACTCGCGGTTGTCGAGGAACTGCAGGTAGAAGCCGGCGCCGCGGACCTTGTCGTACGGCACCGGCTCGACCATCGCCACCTCGGTGACGGCCTCGAGACGCTTCAGGTTCTCCCGGGCGAGCTGTATCTGTTGGCACGTACGGACCTGGCTGGCGGCGTAGAGGATGCTCCAGCGGCGTCGTTCCCAACCGCTGGCGTCCTCGCCGGCGAATCCCGGCGGGTAGAAGCCGTTCACCGCGACGACACCGTCGCAGGGCTGTTCGATGTCGACGACCGGGTGGACCGGGAAGATGTCGACGATCCCGCCGTCACACCAATGCTCGTCGTCGAACGGCACCGGCTGGAGGAACAGCGGGAGCGCTATGGCCATGTGCACCGCCCGGGCTACGGGGACGTCGGGGTGCGTAGCCGGCCCGAGGTAGTCGACGCGGTTGTGCTCGACGCTCCAGATCGGAGCGTAGGCCGGGATCTGCAGGTCGCCCAGCCGTCGGTCGCCAAGCAACCGGCGGTAGGTCGCCTCGATGCGGTCGCCCTCGATGACGCCGCCGAAGCCGCGGCCAGCGCGGGGCACGAGGCCCCCCAACCTTGTCCATGCCACGTCGATGTAGTCCTCCGGCCGCAACGCGAGCGAGAACGCCGCTACCTCTGCCGCGGACAGACCGGCCGCGACCGGGAAGCCGAACAGCGCCGACCCCGAGCAGAGCGAGATGACCGCGGGCCGGATGCCGGTCTCCTCGAACGCTCGGGCAACACCGACGATCGACGCCAGCGCGCCGCTGCCCCCGGTAGCCACGACGCCGATCCGGCGATCCTGCAGCCCCCGCGACGGGCGCGATGCCAGGGGCGGGAACGGGTTGACGCTCGGCCGCGACCGTCCCGGCTCGAAGGGCTGACGGGCGAGCGCTCGTCCGGCTGCCACGACGAGACTGCCATCGTCACGCACGCCCTCCACGATCTCTCGGGTGCGGGTGATCACGTTGAAGTACTGGCGAAGCCTGAAAATGTCGACGGCGGCGCCCAACATCCGGATCATCCCGCCCCGCGCGAGGCACCCAGCCGGTCGCGATACTCCTCGGCGTCGATCTCGCCGCGGGCATAGCGCTCGGCGAGGGCCTCCCGAGCCCGATCGGTCGGCATGCGCGAGTGCGCTCCCGGCCGAACCGAGATCAGCCACGCGACCGACACGATGAGCACGAGCCAGGCGACCATCATCAGGCCGCCCCAAAGCCACATCCAGCTAACGTGCACGGCCCTCACCTCCTCAGGTTGAGTGATCGTCAGCCGTGATCTTCGGGCGTGCACCGACGACCACGCCGAGCTCGCGGTCGATGTGCCACAAGCGGCCGCAGCCGAGGCAGCGGTCGTAGCGTTCGCCCTTTGCGGTGACGGCGGACTGCATTCGTTGGTGGTTGTCGCACACCGGGCAGTGCGCGCAGTAGGAGTCGCCGGGTTGGACGTCGGTGTCGCAGACGCGGAGGACGACGTCGGCCGGGCCGACCTCGTCGTCGGGCAGCGCCCACATGGGGGCGGACCGGTCATCTCGGGGCCCGGGTGTCGGCCGCCGGTGGGGGGGTGCGACAGACATCACGGACACCCTCGCACGCGGTGGTGCTCGAGCCAGTCCCAGGCTGTGCGCCGGAAGGCCCTGATGGTCTCGTAGCTGTCACCCTCGGGGTCGACGCGCACGGCCACGTAATCCATGACCGTGGCGATAGGCGTCTCCGGGCAGTGCTCTGCCAGGGCGGCGGCCAGTGCCGCCGCGGTCACGACCCCGACCGGGTGGCCGCCCTCGAACACGACTGTGGCGGCCTCGCCCGTGGCCCGCAGGTGCCCACATGCCTTGGCGATGGTCGTCGTAGGGGTGACGGGCTGAGCGCTCGGCAAACGATCGACCGCCGTTGGATCACTGTTCATCCGGGGCAGGGGCATGGGCATGGTGCACCTCCTCATTGCGCTTCGGCATCTGCGCCTGGGGGTTCGGTCTGGCTCCCGGTCGTGGGGGCGTCGCCCGGTGTTGTGCGGCTCCAGATGCGCCGGCCGGTGATCTGGTCGGCAACGATGCGGATCCAGTGGGCCTTATCGCCGAGGGTCCAGTAGTGCAGCGGCAGGCCCGAGACCCGGCGCAGGTCGTCGGGGTCGTGCAACTCGATCGCGCGTCCCTTGACCAGCACGCTCCAGCCGGTGGCGTCGGCGGGGTCGATGCCGTCGACCTGGTAGCAGACCGCGGGGCTCCGGAGCAGGCCGCGCAGCTTGCTGCCGGGATCGGTGCGAAAGACGATCGTGTCGCGATCCACGACGTGGTTCACGGGGTAGATCTCGGGGGCGCTGTCGTTGAGGACCCCGATGCGGCCCACGGGCGTCGCGGCGAGGAGCGACCAGCACTCGGTCGGGCTGAGGTGCTCCAGCCAGGTTCGTCCATCGATCACGCCCATGCCATCTCCTCCCGGGCGGTGGTCTCAGCCTGATCCTGGGCGCCGGGGCGGCGATGGGGGCAGGGGCGAACGTCCCGCTCGCAGTGCCAAAGGACCCTTCGGCTCGGGTCGAACCAACGCTGGTGGAGGCGACTCGGGACCTTCGGCCCTGCCGTGCTCGTGCGGAGGTGCCGATGATCGGATCGTAGGGACGGACCGCGACCGGCGCGGCAGCCGTCCCGCCGAGAAACGAAGGACGAAGATGACGACCGGTCCGCACCCCCAACTCGAGGTCATCGAA
>Ga0256867_10000836_pt1 | contig 12603 bp, 10 predicted proteins | sample RVTome_15_FD_185939 | JGI IMG/M metagenome (GOLD analysis project Ga0256867, IMG submission 185939) | Soil microbial communities from uranium-contaminated site in the Upper Colorado River Basin, Wyoming, United States - RVT150D86 (HiSeq) ... | reverse complement strand
AAAAAATTCCAGTATTTTTCCGGATGCGATGACTCCGCAACACGTCATTCAGGCGATCCTACATGCGTTCCACAAAGGCGCAACAGATGAGCGCGGCAAATTTCGGGGGCCATCTGGACGTGGCTTTACCATTGAAGGCTGGACGCTGCGCGACGGCAAGATCAATACGGCTTATCCGATCTATCGCGATGAGAGGAGGCAGCGATAATCCGATGCAGGTGAGCGGCTATTGGGATGAGGCTGACGATCCACGAGCGCACTGCGCGCCACCCTATGAACATCTCGCCGGTTTTTTGGAGAGCGATCTGCAGGGCAGTATCGGTTTGTGCCGGGAGACCCTGAAGGCGATCGACCGCGTGTCCAGGGGTGAACACGCCATCTGGCAGGAAACCGGAAATGCCTACACCCTGACGCTGTCGGCAGAGGAAGCCCGCATCGAGGCGGAATTCGATGCGCAGGCGGAACCGTGTCGCTTGCCCCTGGCGGAACTGCGAGAGGCGGTAACTCAGTGGCTCGCGTTTCTCGAACAAGGACGCTCTGGTTAGACCATTTCCGGAACGTTTACTCCGTCAAGCGCCTTAAATCTGGCGCCGGGTCAGTATCATACGCATGCCGTATTTGGGGCGTAGCGTAACGAGCGGACGCAGCGCCACGGGGTGATCCGGCACGAGACGGAGTTGCCATTGTTGCGCGAGTGTGGCGAGCAACAGCATCCCTTCCATCCAGGCGAAGCTCTCACCAATGCACTGCCGGGGTCCGCCACCGAAGGGAAAGTAACCCGAACGGGGCCGGTTGTCGGGACTAACGGAGGCCCAGCGCTGCGGTTGAAACGCATTGGGATCGGGGAAAAAACGCGCATCGTGGTGGGTAATATAAGGACTGATCATAATGAACGTGCGGGCTGGGAGCGTGTACTTGCCGACCCTAAAATCATCGAGATTGCGCCGCGTCATGAGCCAGGCTGGCGGGTAAAGGCGCAATGCTTCGGCAAAAACCTGGCGCGTGTAGCATAAGTTCGGCAGGTCTGCCACGGCCGGAAGTCGCTTGCCCAGGACCGCATCCAGCTCGGCATGCAAGGCGGCTTCCACCTCCGGATGTTGCGACAACAAATACCAGGTCCAGGTCAGGGCGACGGCTGTCGTCTCGTGTCCGGCGAGGAGAAGCGTTAGCGCTTCATCGTGGAGCTGCCGGTCGGTCATGCTCGTTTGGTCCCCCGTTTCGTCTTGAGCCAGCAGTAGCATGGACAACAAATCGCCGTGGTCCATCGCCTCGGCGCGCCGCTCTTCGATGATGCGGTAGATGATCGTGTCGAGCACCTGTTGGGCCTGTCGCAGACGGCGGCTACTGGGCAATGGCAGGCGCAACAGGACGGCTGCAAACGGTAGGGAAAAGCGGGGTGATAACTCCAGCAACTCACTGATGGCTCGGCCGATAACGACAGCGTCGGATTCCACCTCGGCGTCAAACAGCGTCTTGGCGGCAATCGCGAGGGTCACGCGCATCATGGCGGCGGCAGCATCGATGCTGTCGCCATCTTGCCATTCGTGGCTGAGGCGCGTGGCATAATTCGTCATCACAGCACCGTATTGCGCCACGCGTTGCCGGTGAAACGCTGGTTGGCTGAGGCGGCGCTGGCGGCGATGCATATCGCCTTCGCTGTTGAGCAATCCCTCGCCCAGAAACTGTCTGGAGACATCCCCTCGGCGGGCTTTGATGAACCGGCGATGATGCGTGACTAAGACGTCTTGAATATGCTCTGGATGGCTCAGCAGCACCACACGTTCAGACCCGAGTTGGAACGTTGCGACATCGCCATAAGTTTGGCTGAGATGCTGTAAAAATCCCAACATGTCACGCCGGAACGCCAACAGATGGACGCCGGGAAACCGGCTCGGAGGTCCGGGTAGAGCAGTTGTCGTCGCCATACGCCTCCCCTTCTATATGGAGTCAATTGGGCTACCGAGACATGCTGGGGTTGAGCGGTCGCACGCCAACACGTGCTATTATAACGCGAAATTGCAGCGTCGCACACATCGTCAGCCAGCCCACGTGAGGAGAGGTCATGACGGACTATACCATCAAAGATAAAGTTGCCCTGGTCGGCATTGGCGATGCGGTCGGAGTCGTGTGAGAAGCTCATGAGAGCGTCACGCTGGCGCAATGGCAGGTAGGGCAGGCGGGATAAGGCGCTATTCAATGGTGCAACGGGGCAGGTAGGGCCACGGCTCAACGTGGCCCTACCTGCCCCGTTGCAGTCGATTGTTATTGGTCTTGGATGGCATATTCCGGATTTTTGATCTCGATCTTAGCCTTGTTTTGCAAGTCGTCCAGCAACGACTCCACATATTCCGAAATCAGGGTTCGGCGAATATTGTCTCGTACTTCATCGAACGATTGAGGGGCTGACTCGGTCCGTTCGGTCACCGTAATAATGTGATAACCGAATTGAGTTTTGACCGGTTCGCTTACGTCACCCACTTTAAGCGCAAATGCCGCTTCCTCAAACTCGGGAACCATGCGGCCACGTCCGAACGTGCCCAGGGCGCCGCCTCTAGGGGCGCTGGGTCCGGTTGATTGCGCTTTGGCAACCTCGGCAAAATCTTTTCCCTGCTTAATTTCCTTTAGCGCCGCTTGAGCTTCGGCCTCGGTTTTGAGCAGAATATGACTTGCCGATATCTGCTCGTCAGAGGTAAAGGTCGCTTTGTTTTTTTCATAATGATCTCGCATGCGTTCATCTGTCACATTGCTCTTTTCCGCGATGTATTTTTGCACGACGGCACGTGCGATGGCACTGTTTTTTTGGATTTTTAAACGGGCTTGCAGCTCCGGATCCTCTTCGATGTGGAGGCGCTGACCCTCTTGGGCGAGAATTTCTTGCAAGACGAGTTCGCGCATGAAACGGCCCTTGTCCTGCTGCGCCGCAGACTGGGCTTCCGGGCGATATTGCTGCAAGAGTTGCTCGTAATGCATTTTGGTGAGGGGAGCGCCATTGACGGTCGCCAACACTTCGTTGTCCGTGTCTTGGGCTGGAGCAGTCTGCTGAGCCATGCCGTAGGGGGCAGCAAGTAGGCAGACGACCAGGAGGGTAAGGCTGATGCGGAACCATGACATAACTCGATCTCCTTTGCGCAGTGGTTAGATGTGGTCAGGACATGATATGAGACGCGTGACGTGGTGCATGGTAGCGTCAGAGGCTCCTTGTTGGGAGGCCAGGAGAGATGCAACCTGTCGTGACTTGATTATAATGGGACGGCTTGAATAGAGCCAGGGGGCGTGGCTGCATTGGCATCGATCTGACGACTTGCCGCCGGTGTTGCGGTAGAACTGTGAAGCGTGCCATTCCAGTAGCCTGAGGTCCTATTGAATTGGAGATCCGTATGCGATGGCCGATGTGGTGTATGATCGTTGGAGGGTTGCTCTTGGCGTCGTTCGGCGATGTCATGGCTCAAGAGGGCGAGGCAGTACAGCCGCCAGTTGCGGACTCCGCCTATGACCAGGCTGTTCTCAGATTCAACTCCCATATTCAGGAATTTGACTCATGGGAAGCGCTCAAGGCGGAGATCATGTCCAAGGTTGCACTGGGCAGGAATGGAAAATGTTATGAACTGACCGGGAGAAGATTCAATCCGGTCGAAATCACGCAGGTGCAATTTCAAGGGATAGAGGGGGACGGCTGGACAAAAGCGTCCGGCCACGGTTGGCGTCAGATTAGGAAAGACCGTACGTTTACTGAGTATCGCATCAACAAAAAAGCCCAGGTGTTATTACGAGCTGAAGGGATCAAACCCAAATTTTTCTTTGCCCATACCAAGAAGATTTGCGAATTTCCGCTGTGATTCCCGCGCTGCGCCAGAAGCTGCTCACAGAACAGCTCCTGACGTTTACTCTACGACGTTAGGAGGTCATGACCCCCGCGACGCTGGCTTCTAGTGACGAGATCTCGACTTGTGAGACGATGTCGCGCAGTTCGGCGCCGCTCATGGTTTCCTGCTGCAAGAGTACTGCCGCCGCCTGGCGCAAGGCATCCAGGCGCTCTTCCAACAACAGGCGTACCCGCTCGACTTGCTCGTCAATGATCCGGCGAATTTCGCAATCGATTTCGTGCGCGGTGAGCTCACTATAATCCCCCGGCGGTTGCGCCTGACCGGTCTGGAGAAACGGAGTGCGGTTGTCCCGGTCGAAGCTCACCTGACCGAATTTCGGACTCATGCCATAGGCTTTCACCATATTTTTGGCAATATCCGTCGCCTTCAGCAGGTCGTCCTGCGCGCCAGTAGACACTTCGCCGTAGATCAGTTCTTCGGAGATGCGTCCCCCCAGCAACACCGCAATGCGGTTTTCGAGTTCTGATTGCGTCATCAGAAAACGATCTTCCGTGGGCAGTTGCAGCGTATAGCCGAGCGCCGCCACGCCGCGCGGAATGATGGAAATTTTCTGCACTTGATCAGAGCCTGGTAGAGCCATCGCTACCAGGGCGTGGCCAATCTCATGATGCGCCACGCGCTCTTTTTCAGCCGGATTCAGCACCCGGTTTTTCTTTTCCAGTCCGGCAATGACCCGCTCCACTGCCTCTTGCAACTCGGCGAGACCCACTTCATCCTTGCCGAGGCGCACCGACAGCAGGGCAGCTTCGTTGACGATATTGGCCAGATCGGCGCCTGCAAAGCCGGGCGTCATCGCCGCGATGACGTCGAGATCCGTACCTGGCGCCAGAGGCACGTCACGCGCATAAATCTCCAAAATGGCCAGGCGTCCCGCCTTGTCCGGCCGGTCTACGACCACATGCCGATCGAAACGTCCCGCCCGCAACAAGGCCGGATCCAGGATTTCCGGCCGGTTTGTGGCTGCCACGAGAACGACGCCCAAACGCGGATCAAATCCGTCCATTTCGACGAGCAACTGATTCAGCGTTTGTTCCCGTTCGTCGTGCCCCATGGCCCCCATGCCACGCGCTTTGCCCAGCGCATCGAGTTCGTCGATGAAGATGATGCACGGCGCTTTTTCTTTGGCCTGCACAAACAAGTCGCGCACGCGAGCTGCCCCCACGCCGACGAACATCTCGACGAATTCCGAGCCGCTGATGGAGAAAAAGGGTACACCCGATTCACCCGCCACCGCTTTGGCTAGCAGCGTTTTACCCGTGCCCGGAGGGCCGACGAGTAAAATACCCTTGGGAATTTTGCCTCCGAGACGGCGGAATTTCTCCGGAGTTTGCAGAAACGACACGACTTCTTCTAACTCAGCCTTGGCTTCATCGACGCCAGCGGCGTCGGCAAAGGTTACCTGGACATCCTGGTCCATGTAGATCTTCGCCTTGTTTTTGCCAATCGCCATAAAGCCGCCGCCTAAACCGCCACTTTGGCTAAAGCGCCGCATCAGAAACATCCAGAGTCCGGCAAACAGCAGAACCGGCACCACCCAGGACAGCAGATCGCGCAGGAACGTGTTTTCGATCTCCCCGGCAAACCGGACATCATGTGCAGATAGAGAATCCGCTAGATCTTTATCGACGCGTACGGTGATAAAGTGCTGGGCTTGACCCTCTGCCGGATCTTTCAGTTTCCCTTGAATCCGATCCTGCCCAATCCGTACTTCTTCAACGCGATTGTCAGCCAGATAGGCTTGAAACTGACTGTACGGAATTTGTTCCACCCGTACTGTCTGTCCGAACAGATTTTGCAGCATGAGAATGGCTAACACCGCCAGCACTGCGTACCAGAGGTTGAACCTCGTCTTGCTTTGCATCAGCTTGACCCTTTATGACTCAGTGCGTTATATAATCCCGTATGCACAACCGGGTATATTCTCGTTTTTTTGCTTTCTTCTTCTTAACGCCGCGTCCCTTCGCGTCCTTTGTGGAGCCATTTTGTCCCTTGGGTTGGAGAAGAAGGGGCGGCAGTAATGGGCTTTATACAGCAGCAGCCCATCCCCCATGCGCTAGCGCTTGCAGACGCTTGATGCGCTCCTGCGTGCTGGGATGTGTGCTAAACAAGTTGGCCAATCCGGAGGCGCTAAACGGGTTTACAATAAACAAATGCGCCGTCGCCGGTGAGCCCGCATGCATCGGAACTCGAGCCTTCCAGCTTTCCAGCTTGCCCAGCGCCCGTGCCAGGGCCAGCGGGTTCTGCGTCAAAGCTGCACCCCGCTCGTCCGCCATAAACTCACGCGAACGTGAGATGGCCATTTGAATGAGCGATGCCGCAATCGGCGCAACCAAAATCCCCAGCAATCCGGCGATCGGATGCGCGCCGCCTTCCTCATCGTCATTGCCCAGGCCGCCCCCAAAGAGCGAACTCCACATGGCCATGTTGGCCAGAAAACTCAGGGCGCCGGCCAGCGCGGCCGCAATCGTCATCACCAAGGTATCACGGTGTTTGACGTGCGATAGTTCGTGTGCGATAACTCCGGCGAGTTCGTCCCGCTCCAGCATCCGCACCAGACCCGCTGTGACGGCCACGGCGGCGTTCTCAGGATTGCGGCCCGTGGCAAAAGCATTGGGCGCGTCTTCCGGGATCACATACACGCTAGGCATGGGCAGCTTGGCCCGCTGCGCTAGCTGCCGCACGATGGCCCACAATTCCGGCGCCTGCGCCTCAGTGACCGCCTGCGCGCCATACATCCGCAGCACGATCTTGTCGGACCACCAATAGGCTCCGAAATTCATTGCGCCAGCCACCATCAGGGCGAGCACGAAGCCGCCTTGCCCGCCTAATGCCTGACCTGCCCACAGCAAGAGCGCTGTCAGAGTAGCTAGCAATATGGCACTTTTGAGTTGATTCATTGCATTGCAATCCTTTGTTACGCAGTCAACGTTGCAAGATGGTGACCACTGTTTCAACGTACATCTATAACAAAGCAATCTCCGTACCAAATTTCGTTATATTGATTTATAAGGCATTGTCGCAATGTCAATCCGCATCACCTGGTCGTGCGACGGTGAAATCAGAGGGATGCGACGTCGCAGGCAACGGGGTATGATCGCCGTTCGGAACCGCTGTACATCGTGCTATTATAAAGATATACTCAACGCATTTAGCAAAATCGTTTCTGTTGTTGACAGTGTCGAGTGTACCACTGCGCATCGGGTTCATGAGAGAGATTTAAGTTCTTGGACAAACAGCGACCATGTTTTTCCAGAGGAAAGACATGTCTTTCATGCTGTTCGGGCACTTATGACAGACAAAAGGAGGATAGTATGGCGAATGACCTGGCGCTTTATGCGCATCTGATGCGCCGCGCGGGCTTTGGAGCAACGCGGGAAGAATTAGAAGCGTATGCGGCCAAGGGTTACGAGGAAGTCGTCGAGGATCTCTTACACCCGGAACGCTTTCCCGAAATTGATGACACCTTCTTTTGCCGCTACTATTCCCTGGGTTCAACCATGGTGGATTCCGTGGCGATGTGGCACGCGCGCTGGTTCTATCGCATGATCAACACGCAGCGACCGCTGGAAGAAAAAATGGCGTTGTTCTGGCACCACGTGTTTGCCACGGGCTGGCATAAGAGTGAAAATACCCCAAGCATGGTGAACCAAATCGACACGTTTCGCCGCAATGGCTTGTCCGACATGCGGACCATCTTGCTCGATCTCTCTCGCGATCCGGCTATGCTCGATTGGCTAGATAACAATGAAAATCACAAAACCGCGCCAAACGAGAATTATGGCCGCGAGCTGTTAGAATTGTTCTCCATGGGCGTGGGCAATTACACCGAGCAAGATATCAAAAACGCCGCCCGAGCCTTCACCGGATGGACATTCGCCCAGCCGATTCCGCTGTATCCGTACGGCTACTACCCGACGCACTTCGAGTATTGCGCTGAGGATCACGACGATAGCGAAAAAACCTTTCTAGGACACACGGGAAAGTTTAACGGCGAAGACATTATCGATATCATTGTCGATCAACCGGCTACACCCCGGTTTATCTCGCGTCATTTGTACAATTTCTTTGTGGCGGACGAGCCGCAAGTCCCGGCGTGGAATCAAACGCCGCCGCAAGATCCGGCGGCGATCGACGCGTTGTCGCAGGCGTATGCCGACTCCAATGGCAGCATCCAAGCCATGTTGCGGGTGTTGTTTAACGCCGATTGGTTCAAAGCCGCCCGTTTTAAACATTTTAAGAGCCCGACGGAACTCGTGGCGAGCACCATGCGGTTGGTCGGGTCGCATCGCTTCCCAGAACCCGGCTTGCATGACCTGGCTGCTGCCGCTACGGCGATGGGGCAGTACTTGCACAATCCCCCGACCGTGGAAGGCTGGCATACCGGCAAAGAGTGGATTGATGGCGGCACGCTAACGGAGCGGGTAAATTTTGCCGTCAACGCCGTGGCCGACGTGTCGCAACCAGGGATTCAAGACATCATCGAGCGAGTCAAAGCGAGAGGCCATACCCTGGCGCCGGATATCTTTGTGGACACGTGTCTGGACCTTCTCGGGCCGTTGGAAGTCAGCGATGCAACGCGTCAGGCGCTCAATCGCTATGCCCATACTGGCGGCGAGCTGTGCTTTGGCAGCGCCGATGAGGACGAGGCCAGCGCGGCGCGGATCAGACGCATGTTACAACTGATTGTGGCGACCCAAGAGTACCAATTCGCCTAAGGGCTGCACATCGCAAGGCGAGAGTAGGAGACTTCACACCATGCAACTCAATGGCAAAGACCCGGTCCTGGTGGTCGTGCAGCTGACGGGCGGCAACGACTTTATGAATACGATTATCCCCTATACCAATGGGATTTATTACGATTCGCGGAAAACGGTCGGCATCCCGGAAGACGAGGTGTTGCCGTTTACCGATACCCTGGCCTTTCACCCGCGTACGGCGCCACTCAAAGAGCTGTACGACATGGGGAAGATGGCGATTGTGCAGGGCATTGGCTATCCCAACTCGAATCGCTCGCATTTTCGCGGCATGGATATTTGGCACACCTGCGAGCCGTATCGCATCTCCACCGAGGGCTGGCTCGGCAAGGCCTTGCAGGAGATCGATCCGCAGCACGAAAATGTGCTGACGGGCGTGAGTATCGGCCGCGGTTTGCCTCGCGCCATGGCGAAGGCCGGAGTGCCGGTGACGTCGGTGGCAGAGTTGGACAACTACGGCATGATGACCGGTATCGAGCAAGAGCAAGAGCGGCTCGAAACGCTGGGCATTTTTAAGGAAATGTACGCCCCCGCGGTGGGAAGCGGTTTAGTCCTGGATTATCTGTCTCAGACCGGCCTGGATGTGTTAAAGGGCGCGGACATTATTAAAAAAGCGCCGGAGACGTATCAATCCACGGTGGAATATCCAAATAACCCGATTGCCAAGAGCTTAAAAGATGTAGCGCGGGTACATTTTGCCGATTTGGGCACGCGCATTTTCTATACCCAGCACGGCGGCTATGACACGCATGCCAACGAAGTGCCGACGCATCCGCGGTTGGTCGAAGAGTTGTCCGGCGCGCTGCGGGCGTTTATGCAAGACCTCTGGGAGCACGACGCGGCTGAAGAAGTGGCCATTCTGGTGTTTACCGAGTTCGGACGGCGCGTCCGCGACAATGGCAGCGGCACGGATCACGGCTCAGGTGGTGGCGCGTTTCTCATCGGTGAGCGCATCCAGGGCGGGCTGTACGCGGAATATCCGTCACTCGATCCGTCGCAGCAGTTGTATGGCGAGGACTTGCGGCATACGTTCGATTACCGTGGCGTGTATGCCACGCTGCTCGAACAGTGGCTGGAAGTCGAGGCGGCGCCGATTGTCGGGGGCACGTACGAACAATTGCAGCCATTTAATCTGTAGAGACAGCACACGAGGATCATTATGCCAAGAGCACATGCATTGCTGCGGGCGGGATTCCCGTATCTGAAGACGATCGGTATGCGCCGCGTCACGTCGAATCCCGTTGACCTCGCACTCGGTCAAGAAGGGCGAATTTACGTGTTGAGCCGCAGCGAGCTGGCCACGGAAATTCGCCGGGTGAGCTGGGACGACGAGAATTTAGGCACCATCGGCGGACCGGGAACGGAGGATGGCAAATTCCGCTGGCCGGTTTGTGTGGTGGTGGATGAAGCGGAGCATCTCTACGTTTCCGACGAGGCTTTGAACCGCATTTCGATCTTTAACAAGGCCGGCGAGTTTCTCTGCAAATGGGGTGAGTTCGGGAGTGGCGACGGCCAGTTCGATCGTCCCGCTGGCATGGCGTTTGATCTCGATGGCAATCTGTTGGTGGTGGATTCCCTGAACCATCGCGTGCAGCGCTATAGCCGCGCGGGCAAATTTCTGAGCCAATGGGGAGCACACGGCCCAGCGCCGGGCGAATTCAATATGCCCATGGGCATTGCGGTGGATGATGAGGGTGGTGTCTACGTCGCCGATTGGGGCAATCACCGCGTGCAGAAATTCAGCCCCGATGGCCAGGTGCAACTGACGATTGGGTCTGAGGGCAGCGAGCGGGGTCAGTTCAAACGGCCTACCGGTGTCGCGACGGATTTGCACGGCGATATCTATGTGGCGGATTGGGGCAATAACCGGGTGCAGTTGTTCAACCCGGATGGCCAGTACGTGGAGCAGTTCATTGGGGACGCCACGTTATCGACGATGGCGCGCACCTACGTTCGCGCTAACCCCAAGCCGCTCCGACTGCGCGAGATGGCCTGTCTGGAGCCGCAAAAGCGTTTCCATGGGCCAACCGCGGTGCAGGTGGATGAGGAGTTCCGGCTGTTCGTGGCTGATTGCGGGCCGCATCGCATCCAGGTGTATCAGAAAGAGGCCGACGTGTTGACGCCGGATGACATCATGCCCATGCCGAGTGCACGGATGCTGTCAACGGTGTAGAGGCTTTCCCCCGCGTTCGCAGGTGAGATACAAGTTTCCATGTTGGTGAGGCTAACGTCCACGGGGGTACGAGGCCTGCAGCCTGCAATATGAGACGAGCCCGATGCCTGAGGCGCACGTCAAGAGATAGGAGCCCTGCGATGAAGATCACGAATGTCGAAACCATTGTCATCAACATGCCTATGAAACTCGATGACGCCGTGCCGATGCAAGCGGGGCAGGCGCGCACCAGCATTGATATGCTGTTGGTGCGCATTGACACTGATGCGGGTATAAGCGGCTGGGGAGAGGGCTTTGGACATCGCATCTGGCCCGCGACGCGGGCGGCGATCGACACGCTCATCGGACCCATGTGCGTGGGACGCGACGCGACGGCGATCAACGCATTGGTCGATGAGTTGCAGCGCAATGTGCACGGCGTCGGGCGCAACGGACCCGCGATGTATGCGCTGTCCGCTATCGATATTGCGCTGTGGGACATCGCCGGCAGGGCGGCGAACTTGCCGCTGTACCGCTTGCTCGGTGGCTCCCTGCGCCAGGATTTGCCGGCCTATGCCAGCTTGCTGCGCTATGGTGACCCCGCGGTGGTGGCGCGCTATACGGAGCAGGCGCTGCGGCGCGGCTACCGCACGATCAAGCTGCACCAGATTGACGTCGCATCGGTCAAAGCGGCGCGCGATGCCGCGGGGCCTGACATCGCGATTACCATCGATACCAACTGTCCGTGGACGGTGGATGAAGCGATCGCCATGGCCCACCAGTTCCAGGCGTTCAATCCCATGTGGCTCGAAGAGCCGGTATGGCCGCCGGAGGACTACGCCGGGCTCGCCCGCGTGCACGCCGCGGGCGGGCTCGCTATCGCCGCGGGTGAGAATGCCACGACCTCGGATTTTAAGCGCATGTTCGAGATGGGCGCGGTCAGATATGCACAGCCGAGCATCACCAAGATTGGTGGCGTCACCGAGATGCGCAAGGTGATGGCGTTGGCCAATGTCTGCGGTGTACACGTCGTGCCGCACTCGGCGTATTTCGGACCGGGGCTCATTGCCTCGATTCACTGCATCGCCGCGATGCCAAGGGAGTCATTGGTGGAGTGCTACGGTTGTGACTTTGCGATCAACCCGTTGCACGAGGCCATCCAGCCGTGCTCGGGGCGCATGACGGTACCGCAGGAACCCGGGCTCGGCGTCGAGCCGGATGCCAAGGTGATCGAGCAATTGCGCATCGGCTAAGGTGAGTGTTGATGCATGAATTCCTCAGCGTGACTTGACACCCACAGAAGTTGCATCGCCTCTCCGTGGCGTCCCAGCAGGAGAGCAGCAGAACCTGGGGATGATGCCACTTCATCCCACTCCTCGACCTCCAAGTCGGAATGCCATCTCTTGAATACGGCGGCCCATTCTATTCTCGCGCCACGGTCGAAAAGGTAACGATGCAGATCGTCTCATGTTCAGCCGGGGTCGTGGACGCCTGCTAGTGGCTCGATGCCCCGTGCCTGCCAACCCGACCTTGGCGAGGCACTCGCCCAAGGGGGCTGGGATGCTCCAAGAGTGCGTTCGGAGGTTGTGTTCCCGATAGGCCAGCGCTAAAATGCCGTTTGAATTTCTTACACTTTTGCCTCTATTGAGGCGCCCAGCGTTGTCCAGGGCGCTCTCCATGCAGGGCCCTCATCGTCTCCTTGTGGCTCAGGGGGCAGCCCTGTAAAGGTGGGCTGATGTTGTACACTATAGGCCTTCTCAAATCTCGTACTCAAGGAGGCCGCTATGCTGGGTACTGTGTTCGAACGCTTTGT
>Ga0256867_10000835_pt1 | contig 12622 bp, 9 predicted proteins | sample RVTome_15_FD_185939 | JGI IMG/M metagenome (GOLD analysis project Ga0256867, IMG submission 185939) | Soil microbial communities from uranium-contaminated site in the Upper Colorado River Basin, Wyoming, United States - RVT150D86 (HiSeq) ... | reverse complement strand
CGACCGGTAACCCCACAGCGGCTTCCTGGTGTTGTTGGCGATCACCTCGGCGATGATCCCGAGCGCCGGCAGGATCAGCACGTAGACCTCGGGGTGGGCGAGGAACCAGAACAGGTGCTGCCAGAGGATCGGGCTGCCGCCGCCGGTCGCCTCGAGCACCTGGCCGCTGACCACCAGCCCCTCGGGCAGGAAGAAGCTGGTGCCGGCCAGCCGGTCCATGAGCTGCATGACCGCGGCGCCCTCGAGCGGCGGGAAGGCGAGCAGCAGCAGGAACGCGGTGACGAACTGCGCCCAGACGAAGAACGGCATCCGCCAGAAAGTCATCCCGGGGGCGCGGAGCTGGATGATCGTGGTCAGGAAGTTGATCGCGCCGAGCAGCGACGAGGTGATCAGGAAGACCATCCCGATCAGCCACCAGGTCTGGCCGGTCGGGGCGATGTCCGACAGCGGCGGGTAGGAGGTCCAGCCGCTCTGGGCGGCGCCGCCGGGGACGAAGAAGCTCGCCAGCATGGTCACGCCGCCGAGGAAGAACGCCCAGTAGCTGGCCATGTTGAGACGGGGGAACGCCATGTCCGGCGCCCCGATCTGGAGCGGCACCACGTAGTTGCCGAAGCCGCCGACCGCCAGCGGCACGACCCCGAGGAAGACCATGATCGTGCCGTGCATGGCGCCGAGCGAGTTGTAGAAGTCGGGGGTCATGATCCCGCCCGGCATGCCGGCGAACAGCCCCCCGATCAGCGGCAGCGGCTTCTCCGGGAAGGCGAGCTGCCAGCGCATCAGCATCATCAGGCAGAAACCGAAGAACAGGAAGCACAGGCCGGTGACGCCGTACTGGATGCCGATCACCTTGTGATCGGTCGAGAAGACGTACTTGCGCCAGAAGCCGAGCTCCGGGTGGTCGTGGTGCCCGGGCGCGTGCTCCTCGGTCGTGTCGTGGACTTCGTGGTGCCGCTCGTCCATCTGGGGTCCCCCGTCCTAGAGGTCTCGAAGAGTGCGGTCTCGAAGAGTCCCTAGTCGCCGGCCGGCGTCGCGAAGGAGAAGTCCGCGGTCGCGGTCTCGCCGTCGGCGACGGTCACTTCACTGGTCTGCTGACCCAGCCGCTCGTGCCACGCCTCGATGGTGTAGGTGCCGGCGGGGAGGTTCTCGATCGTGTAGGCGCCGTCCTCGTCGGTGACCGCCCAGAACGGGTGGGTCATCACCGCGACGTAGGCGTTCATCCACGGGTGGACGTCGCACTTGACCGGGAACAGCGGTTCGGGCCGGTTGAGGGTGACCGACTGCTCGGTGACGGTCGCCGGCATGGCGAGGTTGAACTCGCGGTTCTCCTTGGGCAGGCCGTGGACGTTGTGCAGGATGCCGTCGGAGTTGAGGAACTTCAGCGGCTGGCCGGCCATCATCCCGAGCACATGAGGGTGGTAGACGCAGCCGTTCTGGTCGATCACCGCCGGCTCCGGGGGCGCCGGGTAGCTGCCCGCGGGCACGCCCGCGCTGACCTTGACGAACACCCAGCCCATGGTGTTGCCGTCGCCGAGCACCAGCACCTGCGGCATCACCGGCTCGTCGTGCTTGCCCGCGCACACCGGGTCGGCCGCCATGTCGAGCGGCCGCAGGTTGGGCGGCTGGCCGTCGAAGGTCACGGTGCCGGTCACCGCGGCGGTGCCGGTCGGGCCGGTGGCCGCGGCCGGCGCGGCGGCCGCGGGCTCGGCGTCCTCGGCGGGCGGCGCCTCGCCGCCTCCGCACGAGGCGGCGACGATCAGCAGGGCGCAGGCGGCGGCGCACGACAGCGAACGCGTCAGGGTTCTCATCAGGTCGGTCATCTCGATCTCCTTCTCCACCCGCCCCGCCCGGTCCGCACGGCCGGACCGGCCGCTGGGGACTCGTTGCGGACTCGTGTGCGGGGCTGGACGGCTAGACGTTTTCGAACGACAAGGACTCCGCGAGCCGGGGATCGCGCACCGGGACCAGGGCCCGGCGCCGCGCCAGCAGGCCGAACGCCCCGGCCCCGAACCCGACCATCGCGACCAGGGTCGTCAGGTCGAGGGCGTGGGGGTGCACGCCGTGGGGGTCGAGGTTCGGCATCACCAGCCAGTATAGGTCGAGGTAGTGCATCGCCAGCATCCAGACCGCGCCGGCGACCAGCGTCGCCGCCCGGCGCTTGACCGCGCGCGACAGGAGGAAGAAGAACGGCAGCACGAAGTGGCCGACCGCCAGGGCCACCGTCACCCCCTCCCAGCCCGGTCCGGTGCGGTGAGCGTACCAGAGGGTCTCCTCCGGGATGTTCCCGTACCAGATGAGCATGAACTGCGAGAAGGCGATGTAGGCCCAGAAGACCACGAACGCGAACAGCAGCTTGCCGAGGTCGTGGAAGTGCTCGGCGGTCACCGCCTCGCCGACCACCGGCCGCGCCGCGAGCGCGAGCAGGATCAGGGTCGCGAACACCGCCACCACCGAGCCGGCGAAGAAGTAGACGCCGAAGATCGTCGAGTACCAGTGCGGGTCGAGCGACATGATCCAGTCGAACGCCGCGACCGTCAGGGTCAACCCGAAGACGATCAGCCCCGGTGCCGCGAGCCCCTTGAGCCGCCGCGAGATCGCCGGGTCGCCGGAGGCGTCCTGGGCCAGCGAGCGGCGGCGGAACCACCAGGCGAGCAGCGACCAGATGCCGAGCACCACGGCCGCGCGAACGAAGAAGAACCCGGGGTCGAGCCAGGCGCTCTTGGCCGCCAGCAGCTCGTCGCCCGCCGCCTCCGGCCGCGCCCACGGGTACAGCTCCCCGAGGCCGAGGGCGACCGGCACGAAGAGCACGGCGAGCAGCGGCATGGTCGCCGCCAGGTGCTCGGCGAGCCGCCGCACCACCGTGCTCCAGCCGGCGCGGGCGCCGTGGTGGAGGAGGACGAAGAACAGCCCGCCGAGCGCGATCGAGACCGCGAACAGCCAGGCGACCAGGTAGGAGCCGTAGAAGCGCGCCCCCTCGCCGGCGAAGAGCACCGAGGCGCCGAGCGCGACCGCGCCGAGGCCGAAGCCGACCGCCGGCAGCTTGCGCCCCCACGCCCGCGGCGGCTCGGCGGCCCCGGCGGGTAGCGACACCTCCTGGTGGGCGGCGCTGGTCTCGGGCTTGGCGTCGGGGCGCATGGTTCGCTCGCTCGTCCTCGGTGTTTCAGGCTCGGGCCGCGGCCGTCGCGGAGCCGCCGGTCTCGATCGCCTCGACGTGCTCGGCGCCCAGCCGGCCGAGCAGCTCCTCGGTCGCGGCGCGGTCGAAGCGCGGATCGGCGGCCTCGATCGAGATGAAGAAGCGGTCGTCGCTGAAGCGCTCGAAGCGCTCGGAGGCGAACAGCGGGTGGAACGGCCGCGGCAGACGCGAGAGCAGCAGGAAGCCGAGCACCGCGCCGGCGGCGCCGCCGAGCACGCCGCACTCGAACATGATCGGCACGAACGCCGGCCACGAAAACAGCGGCTTGCCGCTGATCACCAGCGGGTAGGCGGTGGTCGCGGTCCACCACTGCAGCAGCATGCCGCCGGCGGCGCCGGCGAGCCCCAGCCCGAGCACGAACCAGCCGACCGGCGAGCGCCGCACTCCCATCGCCGCCTCCAGGCCGTGGACCGGGAACGGCGTGTGGGCGTCCCAGCGCGCGTAGCCGGCGTCGCGGACGCCGCGGCAGGCCTCGGCGAGCCGGTCCGGGCCGGTGAACTCCGCCAGCAGGCCCCACAGCTTGCGCTCGCCGCTCATCGCCGGCTCCTCAATGGTGCACCCTCGCCTGCGGCAGCACGCCCTTGACCTCGGACATCGCGACCATCGGCAGGAAGCGGACGAACAGGCAGAACATGGTCAAGAACAGCCCGAAGCTGCCGATCAGGGTCAGGATGTCCCAGGTGGTCGGCGAGTAGAGCCCCCAGGCCGAGGGCAGGAAGTCGCGGTGCAGCGAGGTGACGACGATCACGAAGCGCTCGAACCACATCCCGACGTTGATCAGCAGCGAGGCCACGAACAGCACCGGGATGTGGGTGCGCAGCTTCTTGAACCAGAAGAGCTGGGGCACCACCACGTTGCAGGTGACCATGATCCAGTACGCCCAGCCGTAGGGGCCGAGCGCGCGGTTGATGAAGGCGAAGCGCTCGAACGGGTTGCCGCTGTACCAGGCGATGAAGAACTCGGTGGCGTAGGCGTAGCCGACCAGGCTGCCGGTCAGCAGCATCAGCTTGGCCATGCGGTCGAAGTGGAGCAGGGTGATCAGGTGGGTGAGCCGGAAGGCGACCCGGCAGACCACCATCAGGGTGACCACCATCGCCACCCCGGAGAAGATCGCGCCGGCGACGAAGTAGGGCGGGAAGATCGTCGTGTGCCAGCCGGGGATCTGCGAGGTCGCGAAGTCGAACGAGACCACCGAGTGGACAGAGAGCACCAGCGGCGTCGCCAGCCCGGCGAGCAGCAGGTAGGCCTTCTCGTAGTGCATCCACTGCCGGTGCGAGCCGCGCCAGCCGATCGCGAAGAGACCGTAGGCGAGCCGGCGGATCCGGGTCTTCGCGCGGTCGCGGATCGTCGCCAGATCGGGGATCAGCCCCAGGTACCAGAACAGCAGCGACACCGTGCCGTAGATCGAGACCGCGAAGACGTCCCACATCAGCGGGCTTCTGAACTGCGGCCACATCGCCATCTGGTTGGGCAGCGGCAGCATCCAGTAGGCGAGCCAGGGGCGGCCGACGTGGATGCCGGGGAAGATCAGCGCGCACATCACGGCGAAGATCGTCATCGCCTCGGCGGCGCGGTTGATCGAGGTGCGCCAGCGCTGCCGGAGCAGGAACAGGACCGCGGAGATCAGGGTGCCGGCGTGGCCGATGCCGACCCAGAAGACGAAGTTGACGATCGGGAAGCCCCAGCCGACCGGGATGTTGTTGCCCCAGATCCCGACCCCTTCCCAGAACAGCCAGGCGATCGCGACCCCGAAGATCCCGAGCGCCGCCAGCGAGATCGCGAACACCACGTACCAGCCGCGCGGCGGCTTCCACTCGACCGGCCGCGCCACCGCCTCGGTGACGCCGTGAAAGCCCGGCGCCCCGGCGACCAGCGTCGGCCGGCCCTCGACCGGGTCGATGTCGGTGACCGCGGGGTCGATGTCGAGCGTGCGCGGATCGATCTCGGCGACGGCCATGCGCTGTCGGGTTCTCCCCCTCCTCACTTGCTCCGCGGGGTGTCGTTGCCGGCAAAACCGCGGAGGGTGTACCACGCCGTGCCCGTGGTGGTCAACCCTCGATCAGGCCCGGAGGCGGAGCCCCTCCGGCCGACCGTCCTCCACCGGCGCCCGGCTCGCCAGCCACTCCATCACGGCCGCTGCGGCCCGCTCCGCGCTGGCGACGGTGTCGGGCAGGCCGGCGCCGTGGAAGGCGCTGCCGGCCAGGACCAGCCCCGATCCGCACAGCGCCTCGAGCGCCGCCACCCGCCGCCGGTGGCCGACCTCGTACTGCGGATAGCCGCGCGGCCAGCGGTGGACCCGTGTGAGCACCGGCTCGGCGGCGAGGCCGAGCAGCTCCCGGAGGTCGGCGCGCACCGCCGCCACCAGCTCGTCCTCGGGCAGCTCGGCCCAGCGCTCGCCGCGGGCGCCGCCGACGAAAACGCGCACCAGCGCGCCGCCGGCCGGAGCCCGGCCGGGGAACTTGGTCGAGGCGAAGGTGGCGGCGACCAGCGCCCGGCCCTCGGCGGCGGGGACGAAGAAGCCGAAACCCTCCGGCAGCCGCGCGCCGCCCGGGCGGTAGCCGAGGGCGACGGTGGCGGCCGACGCGTAGGGGAGCGCGGCCAGCCCGGCCGCCAGCTCGGGCCGCGAGCCGGCCACCAGCCCGGCGGCGGCGAACGCCGGTAGCGCCAGCACCACCGCGTCGGCGGCCAGCTCGGCGCCGCCGGCGAGGCGCACGGTCCACCGCGGGCCTCCGGCGGCGCCGCCTGCGTCCCGCACCTCGACCGCCGGCCGGCCGGTCAGGATCTCGGCGCCGCCGGGTCCGCGCAGGCGCGCGACCAGGGCGTCGATCAGCTCGCCGAGGCCGCCGGCGAGGGTCAGGAACGGCGAGTCGGCCGGTGCGGAGCCGGCGCGGGCGATCGTGGCGCGCACGCCGCGCCCGACGCTTCCGAAGCGCCGCTCCAGCTCGACGCAGGCCGGCCACACCGCCCCCAGGCTCAGCCGCTCGGGATCGCCGAGGTGGATCGACGACAGCACCGGGTCGGCCAGCCGCTCGAGCGCCTCGCGGCCGAAACGCCGGCGGAGGAAGGCGGCGAGGCTCTCGTCGTCTTCGCCCCGGCCGTTGCTGGCGGTGCCGCCGTCCTCCCGCCGCGCCGGTACCCACCGCTCGGCGAGGATCCGCGCCTTGCCGCGCCACGAGAACACCGGCGAGGCGAGGAACGGCCCGAGCAGCGTCGGTACCAGCATCTGGAGCCCGTCCGGCACCTCGACCAGCCGCCCGCCGCGCGCCACCCACACCCGCCGCGGGCCGGCGGCGCAGCCGATGAGCCGGTCACCCAGGCCCAGCTCGCGCGCCAGCTCGGCGGCCCGCGGCTTCGACGCCAGCAGCGAGTCGGGACCACCCTCGACGACGAAGCCTCCGAGCCGCTCGGTGATCACCTTGCCACCGGGGCGGGAGTCCGCCTCGACCACCGTCACCGCGAGCGGCAGGCCGGCCTCGGCGGCCTCGCGGCGCAGGCGCCAGCCTGCGGTCAGGCCGCAGACGCCGCCGCCGATGACCACCACCCGCGGCGGCGCGCCGCCGCGCCCGCCGCCGGCGGACACCGGGGCGGAACGCAGGGCGGGGGCGGAGGCGAGAGTGGGAGGGCTCACGGTGCTCGGGCACGCACGCGCCGGGACCTCCCGCCGCGGGAGTCGCTCCGCGGTCATGCCGGAGCGGCGGTGTCGCGCTGGAGCGGCGAGCTTACACGAACCTCACGCCGGGCCGTGGCAGAGAATGGCCCGCAGGTCCCGAGCTCGTCCGCTGCTAGTGATCGAACAGCGTCGGCCGGACGAGCTGCTGCGGCTCGTCCTGTCCGAGCTCGGCCGGCGCGGCGCCGGCGGCCTCGGCCGGCTCGTCCGCATCGGGCCGGGGAGGGTCGACGGCGGGCGCGGGCGGCGGGGCCGTGGCCGGCGGCGCGGCTGGAGCGGGCGGTGCAGCCGGCGCGGTCGCGGGCGCCACCTCCTCCCCACGCTGCGGCCGCCAGATGTGCCTTCCGAGCCCGCGGTGCCAGGTCAGGCCGGGGGTGGTCTCGCGCTGGAAGTGGTTGAGCTTGGAGTCGAGGTCGTCGAGGTAGTGGAGCACCAGCGCCTCGGGGGTCGCCGGCTCGACCGGGGAGGCGTACTCCTTCCGCCCCTGATGAGCGAGCACCATGTGCTCGAGCTCGAGCCGCAGCTCGTCGGGGAAGCCGGGGATGGCGGCGCAGCGCTCGCGCAGCAGGTCGCGGCCGATCACCACGTGGCCGACCAGCCGCCCCTCGAGGGTGTAGTCGTTTGCCGGCATCGCGCCCAGCTCGGCGAGCTTGCCGAGGTCGTGGAACAGCACCCCGATCAGCAGCAGGTCGCGGTCGAGCTCGCGGTAGTGGTCGCACACCCGGACCGCCAGCTCGGCCATCGAGACGACGTGCTCGAGCAGGCCGCCGCGGTAGGCGTGGTGCATCGACTTGGCCGCCGGGTGGACGCGCAGCCGCTCGCCGTAGGCGGCGAGGGTCTCCTCGGCGAGCCGGCGCAGCACCGGCCGCTCGAGGTGCTCGGCGATCACCCGTTCGAGCCGCCGCTGGAGATCGTCGATGTCCTCGCGGGTGGACGGCACCAGCAGCGCCTCGTCGAACCCGTGGGCGCGGTCGTCGTCGGTGGCTCGCCGGCAGCGCTCGACGACGAGCTGCAGCCGCTCGCGGTACTCCTGCACCCGGCCGCGGAAGGCGACGAAGTCGTGGGCCTCGAACTCCGCCTCGAGCGCCTCGCTGTCGGCCCACACCTTGGCCGCGATCGAGCCGCTCCTGTCGGCCAGCTCGAGGTCGATGAAGGCCATGCCCCGCCGGTCCTCGCGCACTTCCTTGCGCAGGACCAGCGCGAAGCCCTGGACGCGGTCGCCGGCCTGCCAGGCGGTGATCGATTCGTTGCGGCGGTCCATCAGCGGGCTCCGGGGGGCGGTCGCGGGGAGGTTTCCCGCGGGAGTGTATCCTGCGCTGCGGCGCCGCGGCGGGCGCGAACCGTCGCGGCCCCGCGCGCGTACTCACCGCGGGGGTCGCCCCGCCGGGTCTGGCACCCCCCGTGCAGGCCGATCGGCGCGCGGACGACCCCGCCGCGTCACCGATCGAGAGATCCACCGGAGGACCATGCGCGCCCTCATCCGTTCCGCCGTCCCCGCAGCCCTCGGCGCCGCCCTCGCGCTGGTGCCCGCCGCCGTCGCGTCCGCCGCGCCCGCCTCGCGCGCCTCCGATTCCCCGGTGCTGTGGCCCGCGCCGCAGCGCGCCTTCCTCCAGGACGGGCCTGGCCTCTTGCTGAGCGAGGCCGAGCGCGCCGAGCTGACCGCGCTCGACGAGGACGGCCGGGCGCGCTGGATCGCCGGCTTCCTCGGCTCCGATCCGGACCTCGCGACGCCGCTCAACGAGCTGGCCGAGGGGATCGAGCGCCGCCGCCAGCTCGCCGCCTCGGAGTTCCTGTCGCCGCTCGACATCCGCGCCCGGCTGCTGTTCCTCAACGGCCGGCCGGCTGCGCGCGAGGTGGTCGAGTGCGGCGTCACGTTCAAGCCGCTCGAGATCTGGAGCTACCCGGGGCGGCCGGGCGGGCCCGGCGCGGCACAGCCGCAGCAGCTCGTCGTCTACCGTCCGAGCCCCGATCAGCCGTGGCGGCTGTGGGTGCCGCTCGACTCCAAGCGGGTGCTCTACACCTCGGAGATGGAGTACTGGCTGCAGCAGGCGGACGAGCTGCGCGGCCGGATCCGCGGCCCGCGCTTCGACCGGGTCACCTGCAAGGAGACCCAGCGGGTCGACGAGGCCACCGGCGTGCGCGCCCTGCGCGGTTACCGCGACGACCGGCCCCGGCAGAACGACTACGAGCGCTTCCTCGAGCCGCCCGAGGACCTCGCCGTCTGGGCGGCCGCCGCGGCGGCCACGCCGCTCCCCGACGGGCCGCCGCCGCTGCCCCTCGATTCGGTGGTGGTGGCCTTCCCCGAGATCGTCAACCAGCGCACCGTCGCCCGCGTCTACCTGACCCTTCCTCCCGGCTCGGCGGTGGCGACCCAGGCCGAGACCGGCGAGCCGGCGCTCGAGCTCACCGTCGACGGCGTGGTCGAGCAGGACGGCGAGATCTTCGAGGACTTCCGGCTGCGCTTCCAGCAGCCGCGGGCGGACGAGACGACCCCGATCGTGCTCGCCGTCGACCGGCCGCTGCGCCCCGAGCGCGCCTACCTGTTGCGGCTGCGGGTGAGCGATCCGGTGGGCGGCGCGGCCTCGACGGTGGCGAGCGCGTTCACGGTGCCCACGGAGGCGCAGCCGCTGCCCGAGCCGCCGATCGGCGAGATCGTCGACGCGCTCGAGTTCGAGGTCGGGTCGAAAGCGCTGGCCGGCGCCGACTCGCTGATCCTGGTGCCGCCGCCGTCGGACGTGGTGCTCGGCCTCTGGCGTACCGAGGCGCTGGTCACCGGCTCGCGGATCGTCAAGGTGATCTTCCTGGTCGACGGCGAGCCCCGGATGACCGCCACCCGCCGTCCGTTCGGGATCGAGCTGCGCCTGGCCGAGGTGCCCCGGGAGCAGGTGGTGCGGGCCGAGGGGTACGACGCCGAGGGCGCGCTGATCGACGCCGACGAGGTGGTGGTCAACCAGGCGCGGGGCGCGCTGCAGGTGCGCATCGTCGAGCCGGAGCGCGGGTGGACCGGCGCCGGCCCGGTCGATGTGCGCGCCGAGCTGGTGGTGCCCGAGGAGCGGCGGGTGGTCGAGGTCGAGTTCCGGCTCAACGACCGGACCGTCGCGACCCTCGATCGGCCGCCCTGGACGGCCACCGTCGAGGTGCCGCCGGCCGGCCCGGAGGAGGTCACCTACCTCACCGCCGTCGCCCGCCTCAACGACGGCCGCAGCGCCGAGGCGGTGCGCTTCCTCAACGCCCCGGAGTTCCTCGAGGAGGTCAACGTCGACCTGGTCGAGCTGTACACCGCGGTCACCGACCGCGGCGGCCGGCCGGTGGAGGAGCTGACCGCCGAGGATTTCGAGGTCTACGAGGACGGCCGCCGCCAGGAGATCCGCAAGTTCGAGCGCGTCGAGGACCTGCCCCTGACCGTCGGCGTCGCGGTCGACGTCTCGGGCTCGATGGTCAAGACCCTGGGCGAGGCGCAGGCCGCCGGGCGGGAGTTCATCGAGCGGGTGCTGCGCCCCGGCGACCGCTGCTTCGTGCTCGGCTTCGCCTCCCGGCCCGAGCTGCTGATGTCGCCCACCGACGACGCCGCGGCGTGCCGGGAGGGCCTCGACGACCTCGTCCCCTACGGCGCCACGGCGCTCCACGACGCGGTGGTGACCAGCCTCTACTACTTCCGCGGCTTCCAGGGGCAGCGGGCGTTCGTGCTGATCTCCGACGGCGACGACACCGCGTCCTCGATCACCTACCCGGTCGCCGCCGAGTACGCGCGCCGCAGCGGGGTGGCGATCTACGCCGTCGGCATCGGCACCGGCGGGTTGCTCGGCGTCGGCGTCCGGAGCAAGCTCAGGGAGCTGGCCGAGGAGACCGGCGGCCGGATATTCTTCATCGGCCGGGCCGAGGAGCTGGACCAGGTGTACGACGAGATCGAGCAGGAGCTGCGCAGCCGCTACCTGATCGCCTACCAGTCCGACCGCGCCCGCGGCGGCGAGGAGTACCGCGAGGTCGAGGTGAAGGTCACCCGGCGCGGGCACGACGCGCGCACGATCCGGGGCTACTACCCGTGAACGGGCGGACCGCGCAGGGCGGACGCGGCGGCCGGCGGCGCGGCGGCGCCGCGACGCTCGCCGGGCTCGCCGCGGCGGTGCTCGCCGGGCTGGCTCTCGCCGGCGGACCGGCCGCTCCTCCGGCGGCCGGCGCGCCGGCCACGGCGGCCGCGACGAGCCGGTCCGCCGCACCCCTCGAGCTGTCGTTCGCGCGCTTCAACGGCCGTTTCTCCGAGCCCGGCGCGGCGCTCGGCGAGGTCGAGCAGGGGCCGCTCAAGCTGCGCCTGGCCTCGCCCGACAACGCGCTCGACGTGCTCGAGCACCGGGTGCGGCTCGAGCCGCTCGGCGACGGCAGCCACCGCGCCGAGCTGACCGCGGCGGTGCGCGGCCGCGGCCGGCTGGTCGCCGACCTCAGCGTCGCCGGCGGCGCCCCGGGCCGGCTGGTCGACGAGGTGACGCTGCCGGCCCAGAGCGTCGCGGTCGAGGGCCGGGTGCGCCTGGCCCCCGGCGTCGAGGGCTACCGGGTGGTGCCGCTCGAGCTGCCCGCCGCCGTGCACCTCGAGGTCGAGAGCGCGCTCGCGGACCGTCTGGTTGCGCTGTGCGGCGGCTTCACCCTGCTGGTCCCCGGCGGCGCCGACTGCCGCGGCCTCGGCCGCGCGCTCTCCCGGGTGGCGGTGCCGCTGCCCGAGCCGGGCGAAGAGCTGCTCCTCCCCTACGCCGCGCTCGGCGCGGCCGAGCGCGACCGCCTCGACCGCTACCTGGCGCGGGCGGCCGCGCCTTGAGCGGCCTGCTCTCCCGCGCGCCGCTGACCCGGACGCTGCTGATCGCGATCGGGCTGGTCTTCCTTGGGGAGGTCTTCGGCCCCCGCGTCGACGGTGAGTCGCTGCTCGTGCTCCTCGGTGCGAGCGCGGCCGAGCCGGTGCTCGCCGGGCAGGTCTGGCGGCTGGCGACCGCGATGTTCCTGCACGCCGGCGTCGTGCACCTGCTGGTCAACGGCTGGGCGCTCTATCAGCTCGGCGGCCTGGTCGAGGTCCTGTTCGGCTCCTCCCGCCTGGCCGCGATCTACTTCACCGCCGGCCTCGCCGGCTCGCTGGCGAGCGTTGTCTGGGACCTGGTCTCCGGCAGCGAGGTGCCGAGCGTCGGCGCCTCGGGCGCGATCTTCGGCCTGCTCGGCGCCCTGATCGCGTTCCTCCTCCGCCACCGCGACCGCCTCCGCCCCGAAGCCCGCTCGCTGCTCCTCCAGCTCCTCTTCTGGGCCGGGATCAACATCGTCTTCGGCTTCACGACCCCGATGATCGACAACGCCGCGCACCTCGGCGGCTTCGCGGCGGGGTTGGCGATCGGTTCTTCAGGGGGGCTGTTCCAGCCCCCCTCCCCGCAGGAGCGCGGTCCTGCGGGGGCCCCTCCCCCGAGTCCGGGGCCTTCGGCCCCGCACACGCGCCCTTAGGGCGCGCGTAGGTCCGCCGCCACCGCATCGCAGGGTGCTGCCGCCGGGTTGCCGAGCCGGTGAATCCGGCCGGTGACAACGCTACCTCGTCAACCCCGCGCGCGTCGCCGCGACCACGATCGCCTCGTTGTCGGGGACCTGGTAGCGGAAGCCCTGGCGCTGGTCGGGGCGGAGGCGTTCGGCCTTGGCGAGCAGGCCGCGGTAGGCGCGGCCGAGGTGGAGCAGGGGGTCGCCGCCGTCCTCGCCGCGGGCGCGCAGCCATTCGAGGCCACGCGACATCCGGTAGTCGATGC
>Ga0256867_10000834_pt1 | contig 12626 bp, 8 predicted proteins | sample RVTome_15_FD_185939 | JGI IMG/M metagenome (GOLD analysis project Ga0256867, IMG submission 185939) | Soil microbial communities from uranium-contaminated site in the Upper Colorado River Basin, Wyoming, United States - RVT150D86 (HiSeq) ... | reverse complement strand
GATCACGTTGATCATCGTGGCGGCCGTCGCGAATCTGAACCTCTCAGTCGCCAACGTCGCCCTGCCCTCGATCGGGCAAGCGTTCGACTCGTCCCAGACGACCCTCGACCTGATCGCGGTCGGCTACTCGCTCGGACTGGCCGCCTCGGTCCTTTACCTCGGCGCGCTCGGCGACAGACACGGCAGGAAGATGATGCTCGTGCTCGGCGTGTCACTGTCGGTGCCCGCCTGTCTGCTCGCAGCATTCGCGCCGTCGGACTCCGTGCTGTTCCTCGCCCGCGTGCTCGGCGGCTTGTCCGCCGGCATGGCGTACCCGACCACGCTCGCCTTGATCACGGCTCTCTGGTCGGGTCCCGCCCGGACCCGGTCGATCGCGTTGTGGTCGGCGATCGGGGGCGCGATCACGGCCCTCGGGCCGCTCGCGTCCGGGATCCTGCTCGAGCAGTTCTGGTGGGGATCGGTCTTCCTCATGACCTTGCCGCTGGCGGCCGTCGCACTCGCCATGGCGCTCCTCGTCGTACCGAGCCACGTTCACGAGACCACCGATCCCGTCGACAACCTCGGCGGCGTGTTGTCGATCGTGATGGTCTCGGCCCTGGTGCTGGCGATCAACTTCGCTGCCGTGCCCGACGCCGGGACCCTCGCGATCGGGCTCGCGGTGATCGCGATCGCCGCGATCGCCGCGTTCGTGATCCGTCAGCGCCGCGCGTCGAGCCCCCTCTACGACCTGCGCATCGCGCGTCGTCGCACTTTCTGGGTCGCCGCGGTGGCAGGCATCATCGTCTTCGGCTCGCTGATGGCCTCGGCGTTCATCGGTCAGCAGTTCCTGCAGAACGTGCTGGGCTACTCCACCACCTCGGCCGGCGCGGCGATCCTGCCAGCTGCTGTGCTGATGGTCATCGTGGCGCCACGATCTGCCAAGCTCGTCGAGGCGAGGGGCGCTCGGTTCACACTGCTGCTCGGCTATCTGTTCTGCCTGCTCGGATTCCTCACGATGCTCCTGCTCTGGGGCGAGGACATCCCGTACTGGAAGGTCGGCCTCGCCTACGGATTCGTCGGCATCGGCGTCGGGTTCGCCGGCACGCCGGCGTCCCATTCGCTCACGGGCTCGGTGCCGGTGACCCGCGTCGGCATGGCGTCGGGCACCGCGGACCTGCAGCGCGACCTGGGGGGCGCGATCATGCAATCGATCCTCGGCGCCCTGCTGACGGCCGGATACGCGGCGGCGGTGGGTGCGGCGATCGCGTCGTCGCCCGATGCCGACAAGGTCACCGACCAGGTGGCCGCTCAGCTGCAGAAGTCGTTCGCCGGTGCGATCTCGGTCGCCGATCGTTACCCGAAGTACGCCGATCAGATCACCCGGGCAGCGAAGGAGTCGTTCCTGCAAGGCGATCGGTGGGCCTACACCGCCGGCATCGTCGCGGTGCTCGTCGGCGCCGCGCTGATCGCGGTGTTCTTCCCCAAGCGCGACGAGGAACGCCGCCTGCTCGCCGCCTACCATGCCGAGGACACCGAGGGTGACACCCGAGCCGACGCCGGCGGAGCGTGAGGCATGGGCACCGAGGAGGAAGTCGGTCACAACCCCCGACGCGGCCCGATCCGGCGCCTGGCCGAGGCGATGGTCTCGCCGGACTCCTATGGGTCGGTCCTCGTCCTGCTGGTGATCACGTACGCGGTCTCCGTGGCCCTCACCGACGCGTGGACACGATCGCTCGTGCTGCTCATACAGATCACGACGGTGTGGCTCGCGCTGCACGTGTCTCGCGCCCGTCGCCCCGTTCGGTACGTGGCGGCCGCCGCGTTCGCCCTCGCCGTGGCGATCGCCGCCGCGAACCTCTTGTGGGGAAACGAGGGCGATCTCAGCACGGCCCTCGTCTTCTTCACGAGCGCCCTGCTCTACTTCATCGCCCCGGTGTCGATCCTGCGTGCGATCGTCACGCAACGCGAGGTGACGCTGGAGACGCTGCTCGGGGCGATCGACGCGTACCTGCTGATCGGCATGTTCTTCGCGTTCCTCTATCTGGGCACGGCCGCGGTCGGCGGCGATCCGTTCTTCGTGGGCCAGGTCGACGACACCTTGCCGGACTCGCTCTTCTTCAGCTTCACGACGCTCACGACGACCGGGTACGGCAACCTCGTCCCGGCCGGCAACCCGGGACAGGCGTTCGCCGTCGTGGAGATGCTGATCGGCCAGCTGTTCCTGATCACGGCCGTCGCCAAGGTGATCAACGCGTGGCGGCCCACCCGGTGGCGCATCGGCGAGCCGGCGTCGGGTGACACCGGGGGTTCGAACGACGCGCCCCCGACCTCGGAAGGAGGGCTCACATGAGCTCGCGGACGGCTCCGCACCCCACGCTCGAGGAACGAAGGAGTGCGGGCAAAGACGCCCGGCAGCGCGTGCCGCGATCGAGCATCGAGGGCTGGGAGCCCGCGGCCGGCCGCCCCGACCCCGTCGCGTTGATCGAGCAGCAGAACGCCACCCGGGAGCCCGACCTCGTGCCGGTCAGGCACGGGCGCATGATGGTCTCGCCGTTCACGTTCTACCGGGGTGGCGCCAAGATCATGGCCGCCGATCTTCGGCTCATCCCCCGAGCGGGCCTCGAAGTGCAGCTCTGCGGCGACGCGCACCTGTCGAACTTCGGGGTGTTCGCCTCGCCCGAGCGGGCCTTGCTCTTCGACCTCAACGACTTCGACGAGACCCTGCCGGGACCGTTCGAGTACGACGTCGCCCGGCTGGCGGCGAGCTTCGTGATCGCCGCGCGCAACAACGGATTCGACCGCTCCGACGCCCGTTCGGTCGCGACTGCGGCGACCGGGGGGTACCGATCGTCGATGAGCACCTTCGCCGACATGCGGACCCTCGACGTCTGGTACGCGCGGCTCGACGCCGACGAGGTGGTCGCGAACGCCGCGAGCGGCTCGAAGCGTCCCACCAAGGCCGTCGAGCGCAGCCGGAAGATGCTGCAGAAGGCTCGCACGAGGGACAGCCTGCAGGCCCGGTCGAAACTCACCGAGGTCGTCGACGGCGAACATAGGATCGTGAGCGATCCGCCCATCGTCGTGTCCGCGCGGGATCTGATGGCGACCTACTCGATCGCTCCCGAGACGGTGATGGAGGGGTTGCACACCTTGCTGCGCGACTACCGAGCCACCCTGAGCAACGACCGCCGCCGCCTCTTGGAACGGTACGAGTTCGTCGACCTCGCGAGGAAGGTCGTGGGCGTCGGCAGCGTCGGCACCCGGGCGTGGATCGCTCTCCTGCGAGGGCGGGACGGCGACGACCCGTTGTTCCTCCAGGTCAAGGAGGCCGGTCGTTCGGTCCTCGAGGACCACCTCCCGAAGAGCCGGTACCGTCAGCCGGGCGAGCGGGTCGTGGCGGGCCAGCGTCTGATGCAGGCGGCGAGCGACATCTTCCTCGGGTGGACGAAGGGCGTGGAGCAGGACCGCTACTACTACTGGCGTCAGCTCCGCGACATGAAGGGTTCCATCGACGTCGAGACCATGGCTCCGTCCGGCATGGCGTTCTACGCGGGCATATGCGCTTGGACGCTCGCACGTGCGCACGCACGATCGGGCGACTCCGTAGCGATCGCCAGCTACCTCGGCGGGGGGGACCGCTTCGATCGCGCGATGACCGACTTCGCCGAACGGTACGCAGATCAGAACGAACGCGACTACGAGGGGTTCCTCGACGCGATCCACTCCGGCAGGCTCGAGGCGATCGAGGGCGTCTGAGCCGACAGCCGCCGATGTGAGACGTTGGTCCCATGTCGGATCCACTCGCAGGGCTCCGAGACATGGCCGGGGCCTCGCTCTTCCCCACCGACGGGGAGATCGGCCTCGCTGGCCTCGAGCGGGCGGTCACCGTTCGCCGCGACGCATCGGGCGTCCCCTACATCGAGGCTTCCTCGCTGGGTGACCTGTGGTTCGCGCAGGGCGTGGTGACCGCCGGTGAACGTCTCTTCCAGCTCGATCTGGCGCTGCGCGCGGCCACGGGGCGCTTGAGCGAGGTCTTCGGTGAGCGCACGCTCGACGACGACCGGTTCGCCCGGACCGTCGGCTTCCATCGCGCGGGTGCGCGCATGGCCGAGGGGTGGGACGCCGACTCGCTCCTCATGCATCGGCGCTTCCGGGAAGGGGTGGGTGCCTGGATCGAGTCGATGCCGGCCCCGCCGATCGAATACACCATGCTCGACCTCGAGCCCGCGATCCCCGACGAGGTCGGCCCGTGGTCCGCCGCGTTCGTCTACCTCTCGTGGGGGTTGTCCGGCAATGCGCTGCACGAGCTGCTGAGGGCGTGGATAGCGGAGCGAGCCGGCGCCTCGGCCGCGGAGGCCCTCATGCCGCACCGATCACCGGCCTCGCCAGTGCCCACGGTGGGTGCGCTGCGCGGCGCGATCCTCGACGAGATCCGCGGGCCTCGAGGCCGGGGGTCGAACGCCTGGGCGATCGCGCCGTCGTGCACGCGCACCGGTGGCGCGATACTCGCGAACGACCCACATCTCGACGCGATCCAGCCCGGTGTGTGGCTCGAGATGCATCTGTCGGCTCCCGGATACCGGGCCCGCGGGGTCACCCTCCCGTGGTCACCCGGCATCGTTCTCGGCGCGACCGCACACCACGCGTGGGGCGCCACCAACGTCAGCGGCGACGTGCAGGATCTGTTCGTCGAGGAGCTCAGCGCCGACGGCGGTTCGGTGCGCCGCGGCCAGGAGTGGGCACCCTTGGTCGTTCACCCGGAGACGATCGACGTGCGAGGGACGGAGCCGGTCGAGATCGTCGTGCGTGAGTCGTCGCACGGCCCGCTGCTCGACCGCTTCCCGGTGGGCGAGCTCGAGCCCGAACACGTCGGGGTCGGGGGGGTGAGTGCCGAGAGCACCGCCGTCGCCTTGGCGTGGACCGGACTCCAGCACGCAATCCGACCATCGTTGGTGGCGAGGGCGGCCTCGGCGACCACGTTCGAGGAGTTCCGCTCCGCCGTGGCCGATGTCACCTGTCCCGGGCTGAACTTCGTCTACGCCGACATCGAGGGCACGATCGGATACACGTGCACGGGCGTCTATCCGGTGCGTCGTGCCGGTGACGGCACGATGCCGGTTCCGGCCGGCGACGGCGGATACTCCTGGATCGGCACGATCCCCCTCGACGACCTGCCGTGGTCGAGAGACCCCGAACGCGGGTTCCTCGTAACGGCCAACGACCGCCCGCACGACGACTCGTACCCGCATCTGATCGGGATGGACTTCCATCCGCCACACCGCGCCCGTCGCATCACGCAGGTGTTGGAGGCGCGCGACGATCACGACGTGGCTTCGTCGGCCGTGCTGCAGGCAGACACCGTGTCGCTTCCGGCCCTCGACCTGCTGGGACCCCTCACCGATCTCCTCGAGCCGGGCGATGGCCACGGGCGCGCCGTGGTGAAGCTCCTGAAGGCATGGGACGGCGACGCTCGAGCGGACTCGGCGGCGGCGGCGGTGTTCCAGGCATGGTCGGGCGCCCTGGCGCGCCGGACGAGCGGATCCGAGCTCGGGGAGGTCTTCGAGCGGTACTACGCCGACCGGGAGATCTGGCACTCGTCGGTCCTTCCGGGCATCGTGGCCGAGGCCGCGAGCGGGAACGCGCGAAGCCGCGACGCCGTGCGCGCCGCGTTCGACGATGCGATCGCCGGGCTGCAGGAACGGCTGGGTGACGACATCTCGGCCTGGAGCTGGGGCGCCCTCCACCGGCTGCGTCTGGCACACCCACTTGCGCGCATCCCCGGCCTCGAGTCGCTGTTCACCGCGGTGGATGCCGGCGTCGGCGGCGACGAGACGACCGTGGCTCAAGCGGCGTTCGACGGCCGCCACGGGTTCGATGTCGCCGTGATCCAGTCGTGGCGAGCGGTCTACGACCTCGCAGACCTCGACCGAAGCGTCGGCGTGCTACCTGCCGGCGTGAGCGGGAACCCGGCGAGCCCCTACTGGAACGACCAGGCCGAGCTGTGGCTCACGGGCGGGACACATCCAATGCCGTTCAGCGAGCCGGCGGTCTCGGCGGCCGCCGCGCATACCCTGGAGCTGCGGCCAGCCGGGTAGCATCTCGGGCTGAGATGCCGGAATCCAAGGGACGACAGAAGAAGCGCTCACCCCGCTATCGCGCCGCGCCGCAGCAGGCCAAGAAGCGGCACAAGGCCAGTCCGCGATGGTACGGACCGCTGCTGATCACGCTCATGGCCCTCGGCGTGGTCGTGATCGTCCTGAACTACATGGGGCTGATCCCCGGGACCGACGGCGACGCGTCGTCGATCTGGCTCTGGGTGGGCCTGGGCATCCTCGGCGTGGGATTCGTCGGCACGAGCTTCTGGCACTGACCTCGCCGGCGTCCGCTTCCGGGCGAGAATCACACGCATGTGATCCTTCCACATGGTTCTCCACCGGTGTGGACGACCGGGCCCACGCCCCTCGCCGGAACGGCGTGATGTGGACGCAGATCTGGAGAAGCGGTGGACAACCGAGGCTCCACGGTGGATCGTCGGTGGACGACGGGGCTCAGCCGACCGGGGGTCGCCGCACGACCTGCATCTTCTCGCCACAGTGACGCGGCACCTGCATCTCTCCGAGGCGTGAGACCTTGAGCTCCGTGCCGCACTCCCCACAGACGAAGAAGACCTCGAGCGCATCGACGTCCTCGGGCTCGGCCGGCGTGGGCTCCGCATCTGGATCGGGCGAGAACACGCGGAACGACGCGATACCGATGCGCCAGATCAGCGCACCGATCAGGATCGCCGTGAGCACCAGCAGCCAGTCGGGCACGAACCCACGCTAGCAGCGGATGCAGGCGACGCCGTCAGATCACGCCTTGCGCGACCATCGCGTCGGCCACCTTCCGGAACCCGGCGATGTTCGCCCCGTGCACGTAGTTGCCCGGCTCTCCGAACTCCTCGGCCGTATCGCGGCACTGCTCGTGGATGCGCCGCATGATCTCGCGCAGCCGTTCGTCGACGCCCTCGCGCGTCCACGTCAGCCGCATCGCGTTCTGTGACATCTCCAGGCCGCTCACCGCGACGCCGCCGGCGTTCGCGGCCTTCCCCGGGCCGTAGAGCACGCCGGCGGTCACGAACTGGTCGATACCCTCGGGCACGGTCGGCATGTTCGACCCCTCGCTCACCAGGAACACGCCGTTGGAGATCAGGTTTGCGGCATCCTTCCCGTTGATCTCGTTGTGGGTCGCGCCCGGGAACGCGCAATCGGCGGGGATCTCCCACAGCGGGCTGTGGTCGTCCGATGCGTCGGCCGGCACGAACCGCGACCCGGGGAACCGCTCCGCGTAGGACATGATGCGCCCCCGTCGCACGCATTTCAGATCCATGATCCAGGCGAGCTTCTCCTCGTCGATACCGTCGGGGTCGTACACGAACCCGTCCGAGTCGGAGAGCGTCACCGGCTTCGCGCCGAGATGGATCAGCTTCTCCACGGTGTACTGGGCCACGTTCCCCGAGCCGCTCACGAGGCACGTCTTGCCCTCGAGGGAGTCCTCGCGCGTCGCGAGCATCTCCTGGGCGAAGTAGGCCGCGCCGTACCCGGTCGCCTCGGGCCGCATGAAGGACCCGCCCCATGAGAGACCCTTGCCGGTGATCGCCCCGGTGAACTCGTTCGCGATGCGCTTGTACTGGCCGAAGAGGAACCCGAGCTCACGCTCCCCCACGCCCATGTCACCGGCCGGCACGTCGGTGTGGGACCCGATGTGGCGGGCGAGCTCGGTCATGAAGGCCTGACAGAAGCGCATCACCTCGCCTTCGCTCTTGCCCTTCGGATCGAAGTCCGCGCCGCCCTTGCCGGCGCCCAGGGGAAGCGTCGTCAGCGCGTTCTTGAACACCTGCTCGAACGCGAGGAACTTCAGCATGCCGATGTAGACCGCCGGGTGGAACCGCAACCCGCCCTTGAACGGCCCGATCGCGCTCGACATCTCGACGCGGTAGCCGCGGTTCACGTGCAACCGGGCGGCATCGTCCACCCATGTCACACGGAACATGATCACCCGCTCCGGTTCGACGAACCGCTCCAGGATCTCGTGCTCCCGGTACTCGGGATGGCGGTCGAGACAGAGCTCGAGGGAGCCCGCCGCCTCCCGCACCGCTTGCAGGAACTCTGGTTCGTTCGCGTTCCTGGCCGTGATGTCGGCCAACAGCCGCCGGACGTGTTCGCCCATAGGTAATGCGCCCCCACTCGTTCGGTCGTCGGACCGAGGACACCATCCTGACACGCAGGAGGCCGCCTAGGGAACCGACACCCCCGGCACGTATCGCTCGAGGAACGCCAGGATCGAGCGCATCTGACGGACCTCTTCGTCGATGTCATAGGAACCGTGACCCGTCCCGAAGAGCACGACCTCGTGAGGATGGTTCCGTTCCCGAAGCTTCTCGACGAAGGCCATCGCCTGGCGGAGCGGGCACCTCGAGTCGTTCTCCCCGATCAGGACGATCACCGGCGCCTTCACCCGATCGGCGAAGTAGATGGGGTTGCGTTCGCGCATCAGCTCGGGAACCTCATCGGGCGTGCCGCCGAGCAGCGCGCGGTCGTAGGCCTGCAGCTCCGGCGAGAGGTCCTCGTAGCTGAGCTCATAGTCGCCGACCGGCACACCCGCCACGCCCGCGAGCCACATGTCCGGGTGTTTGCAGAGCTCCATGAGCGTGATGTAGCCGCCCCACGACCAGCCTCCGACGACCGCTCGTTCGAGATCGGCGATTCCCCGCGCGGCCAGATCGGCGAGCCCCGCGTTGACGTCGACGAGCTCGGGAGCGCCGATGTCGCCGATCAGCCGGTCCCGCCACGCCCGCCCGTAGCCCGTGGAACCCCGGTAGTTCACCATGCCCACCGCGAAGCCCATGTCGACATAGGCCTGCACCTCCGGGTCCCAGGAGTCGACGTCCTGGCCCGTCGGACCGCCGTGCACGAACATCATCACCGGGAACGGCCCCTCGCCCTCGGGCGCCACGTAGAAACCGTGTACCCGGTCGCCCTCGCCGTTGTCGAAATGCCACGAGTTGAACGGCCGGCCGGCCGGCGCGCGTTCGCCGTCAGCGCGCACCACGTCGGCGCCGGCCCCATCGAGCGTGACGGGAGCGTGCTCCCCCCTGGAGAGCCGGAACCAGACGTCGCCGTCGGGACGCACCCGGGCGGCGCCGACCGAGCCGGCGGCGTGCTCGATCGGGCTGAGCGAGTCCGTCGCCAGTTCATAGCGGTGCAAGCGGTCGCGTCCCTCGTCGTTGTGCACGACGAGCAGTGCCGAGCCGTCGGGCCACCAGTCGACCGCCTCGACGGGGCCGCTGAGGCCGAGGTCGAGGTCGGTCCACGAGCCGGTCGACAGGTCCCAGACGGCGGGGCGCTCCTCACCCTCCCGCTCGTGGATCACGACGACCCGCTGGTCTCCGGGAACCGGGGACCAGCACGAGACGTTCAACGCCATGCCCTCGTCGAGCTGCTCGGCGATCGTGGCGCCCGTGCGAGGATCGACCACGCGCACGGCGGGGTGCATGCTGTCGCCGTGCTCGGAATGCTCGAGGGCGAGCATCGAGCCGTCGGCCGAGAGCCCGCCCAGGTCGTCGCGGCCGTGGTCGGCGCCGCCGATCGAGATCGACTCGGTGCTCCGCCTGATCTCCTTGGCCGGCTCGCCGTCGACGCTCACGTACACCGCGAACCCGTCGGCGTCACTGATGCCGGCCGCGACGAGCCCCGGTGCCTGGGCGAGCCCCTGGTTCCAGCCTCGTGCGATGCCGGGCAGGAACGGCTCTGCCGCTCCGCCGGCGAACGGCTCCGCGTACCACTGCCCCGCTTCGCTGCCGGTCTCGTCCTGCCAGAAGAGCACGCGCTCTCCGTCGGGGGTGAGCGCACCCGAGAGGACCCCGACCGGATGGTCGGTGACCCTGCGACGCTCACCGCTGGCGCGGTCCCACACGTGCACCTGGTACACGCCGCTCTCGGTGCTCCAGAACACGAGACGGTCGGGTGCCCCGCGGCCCCACCCGGGCATCGAGACGGTCGGTGCTCGGTATCGGCGTTCCCACGCCCGCATCTGATCGGTCATGCGGCGAGACTAGCTTCCCGCAAGCTCAGGTGCTTTCGGTGCCCTGCCGCAACGCGCGCCAAACCCGCTCGGATGTGAGCGGCAGGTCCACGTGCACGACACCCCACGGCGCCAGCGCGTCGACGACCGCGTTCTGTACCGCCGGCGTGGAGCCGATCGTCGCCGACTCCCCGATGCCCTTCGCCCCCAGGGGGTTCACGTGCGTCGGCGTCTCCGTGCGCGCCGTCTCGAAACGAGGGAACTCGGCCGCCGAGGGCATCGCATAGGTCGTGAGCGTCGAGGTGGCCGGGTTCCCGTCGCCGTCGTAGCGGACCTCTTCGAACAGGGCCTGGGCGATGCCCTGGCCGAGCCCACCGTGCACCTGCCCCTCGACCAACGCGGGGTTCAGCACCCGGCCGCAGTCATCGACCGCCACGTGGCGCACGAGGCGCACCTCGCCGGTTTCGGTGTCGACCTCGACCACCGCCACGTGCGCGCCGAACGGGAAGGTGGAGCCGGGCTCGCGGTAGACGCCCTCGGCACGCAGGCCGGGTTCCATGCCGGGTGGTGTTGAGCCGTCCGAGGCGGCCACGGCGAGCTCGGCCAGCGTGACCGCCCGGTCGTGCGCGCCGCGCACCGCGAACCCGCCGCCGTCGATCGGCTCGAGGTCGGAACGGTCGGCCTCCAGCAGGTGCGCGGCGAGGAGCCGGGCCTTCTCGAGCACCTCGCCGCTGCGTTCGAACACCGACGACCCGCCCGCCTGCAGCGATCGCGATCCCCACGTACCGGCACCGCGGCGCACGAGGCCGGTGTCGGAGTGCACGACACGCACCGCCTCGAAGGGCACGCCGAGCACCCCCGAGGCGAGCTGGGCGAACGCGGTCTCGTGACCCTGGCCGTGGGGCGATGTGCCCGTCAGCACGTTCACGGTGCCGTCGGAGAGCGCCTCGACCGCCGCGAACTCCTTCGAGCCGAACGAGGTGATCTCGACGTAGGTGCTCACGCCGACGCCGAGGGCGAGGCGGTCGCCCCGTTCCCGGCGGGCGGCTTGCTCGGCGCGGACGACGTCGTATCCGGCGAGCCGCAAGGCCTCGCTCAACGCGCGCTCGTAGTCCCCCACGTCGTAGACCGTGCCCGTCGCGGTGCGGTACGGGAACGCCTCGAGTGGGATCAGGTTCCTCCGGCGGACCTCGACCGGATCCATGCCGAGCGTGGCGGCGACGAGGTCGAGCGCCCGCTCGATCAAGGCGGTGGCCTCGGGCCGGCCGGCGCCGCGATACGGCGCGACGGGGGTCGTGTTGGTGACGATGCTTCGCCCGCGCGAGGCCACCATGGGGATCGTGTAGACGCCCGGCAGCATCTCGGAGGTCGTGGTCGGTAGGAACGCCCCGATCGGGTACGCCCCCATGTCGGCGAGCAGGTCGGCCCTCACGCCGACGATCGTGCCGTCGCGGCGAGCGCCGATCTCGACGATCTGCACCTGGGCGCGCCCGTGCGTGAGGGCGAGCAATCCTTCGGATCGGGACTCGATCCACCGCACCGGCCGGCCCAGTCGGGCTGCGGCCCACGCCACGACGAGGAACTCCGGATAGACCTGCAGCTTCGCGCCGAAGCCACCTCCGACGTCGGGGGCGATGGTCCGAACCGCGTGTACGTCGACGCCGAGCGCATCGGCCAGATCGTCGCGGACGTCGAACGGGACCTGCGTCGAGACCCACGACGTGAACGTGCCGTCGTCGTGCGGGTCGACGACGATCCCGTTGCCCTCCAAGGGCACAGGAGCGACACGTTGATTCACGAACCGGCCTGCGACGACGACATCGGCTCCCGCGAGTACGTCGTCGTCCCACCCGCTCGAGAACGAACTCGCGACGTTCGAGCCGTGCTCGGGCCACAAGAGCGGTGCGCCGTCGTCGAGGGCCGACTCCACATCGGTCACCGCCGGAAGCGGTTCGTACTCACCCGCAACGGCTTCGGCGGCGTCCAACGCGTGGACGAGCGTGTCGGCTATCACGACGGCGATGGGTTCTCCCACGAACCGCACGATGTCGCGGGCCAGCACCTCACGCCCGAACGGACCTTCGAGCGTGCCCGTGGCACCCTCAACGGTCCCGCTCGGGCGCATACGAGGAAGATCGAGGTCGGCCGCGGTGAACACTCCGGCCACTCCCGTCATGGAACGCGCGGCGTCGACGTCCACTGCCGGCAGGCGGGCGTGGGGCATGATCGAGCGCACGAACACCGCCCGCAGCGCCCCCTCGACATGTTGGTTCTCCAGGTAGCGACCGCGGCCTGTGAGGAACCGCGGATCCTCCGAACGCAACGCGGGGATGCCGAACATCGAGGGAGGCGACATCGTCACGGGCGTCATGCTCCCACGACGCTCAAGTAGCGAAGCGGTAGCGTCGCCCGAACGACGCTCAAGTAGCGGAGCGGTAGCGTCGCCCGAACGACGCTCAAGGAGCGAAGCGGTAGCGTTGTGCGACCGCAGCCAGGAGGATCGCACCATCGAGCGACGCCGGCACATCTCACGAAGCGCACTCGCCGTGATGCTGGCCGTCGCCACGAGCGGTGTGGCCGGGGCG
>Ga0256867_10000833_pt1 | contig 12631 bp, 8 predicted proteins | sample RVTome_15_FD_185939 | JGI IMG/M metagenome (GOLD analysis project Ga0256867, IMG submission 185939) | Soil microbial communities from uranium-contaminated site in the Upper Colorado River Basin, Wyoming, United States - RVT150D86 (HiSeq) ... | reverse complement strand
ACCAGGCGGTTCTGAGGACTCATCTTTTTGAGTGAGTCAAGAGCTTCTTCAGCGGAGCGTCCGGTTGTTGCAGTGATTCGTTCGACTCCGCGCGAGACCATTTCAGTATCGACATAGCCAGGACAGATTGCGTTCACGGTGATGCCTGTTGTGGCAACCTCGAGTGCTATCGAGCGCGTGAGTCCCATAACGCCGTGCTTGGATGCCGAGTAGGCGGCGATGTACGGCGCGCCAGTCTTGCCGGCTATCGAAGCGATGTTAATGACTCGACCCCAGCCTTTCTTTAACATGGCGGGCAGCGCTGCTCTTGTGCAGTAGAAAGTACCCGAGAGATTGATCGCCAGATGGCGATGCCAGAGTTCGTCGCTGGTGTTGACGAGTGTCGCGCTCTCTGCAACGCCCGCGTTGTTGACAAGGATATCAGCGTCGCCAAAGCGTTCGCGCATCTCACCGAACATTCGTGTGACGCTTTCCGAATCGGAGACATCACAGACGAGTGCGAGAGATCCGGTACCGATCTCACTGGCAACCTCGTTTACTTGCTCGCGTGTTCTCGCTGCGACTACGACGCGCGCGCCGTGGCGTGCAAAAGTGAGCGCGACAGCTCGCCCAATCCCGCGCCCACCACCAGTTATTAATGCGGTTTTTCCGTTAAGCATTATCCGTGTTATCCGCGTGAATCAGTGGCCGGTAAATTTCGGCTCGCGTTTTTCGAGGAAGGCCTTCACACCTTCGTGGCCATCGTCAGATTCGAAACAACGCAACTGAGCCTCGGTTTCGTAGCGGAGCATCTCCTCGAGTTCCGCCTTTTCACTCATATAGACCGCATGCTTTGCCGCCGCTAGTGCGATGGGTGGCGCCGCACGCAGACGTTCGGCGAGTTGCAACGTCGCAGCCTCCAATTCTTCGGGCGCTACAACCTGGTTGACTATACCTAATCGAGCAGCTTCCGCGGCATCGATCGTTTCACCAAGGAAGAACATCTCGCACGCCTTGTTTAGCGTCACCAAACGCGGAAGAAAGTAAGTTCCACCCCAATCCGGATGAAGACCCACTTTGGCAAACGATTGACTAAACGATGCGGTGTTTGCCGCGATACGAAGGTCGCAGGCAAAAGCGAGATTGCAGCCAGCGCCGGAGGCTGGACCATTGATTGAAGCAATGACCGGTTTGGTCATTTGACGTATGGCCGTTATGACGCGGCGCCCGGCGCCGAGAATACGAGCGAACTCTTCCGAGTCGCGCCGATGCATTAGTTCAGCCATGAACGCGATGTCACCACCTGCACAAAACGCTCGACCTGCGCCCGTAATGATAACGACCCGGATGCTGCGATCACTTCCGGCGTGCTCGAGTGTCTCCGCCAAATCGCGCCTCATGTGCCCGATGAAAGCGTTTAGCTTATCCGGACGATTAAGGGTGATCGTCAGGATGCTTTTGGATTCTGTGGAAAGGATGTGTTCGTACATGGAGTTTGGTGCCTTGTGATTTGTACTTTGTCCTTTGTGCATTGTTAAGTACCAAGAACCAAGTACAAAGTACAAAGCACCAAGTACAAAGATCTATTTCCCCTTAAACTCCGCTTTCCGCTTATTCAAATATGCGTCTAATCCTTCTTTCGCATCTTCTGACTGAAAGAGTTGTTGCTGTAGTTCGCGTTCGAGGGCGAGTGCCGGCTCAAACGAGATCTCCGATCCAGTTTGGACAGCACGCTTGATCCTGCCAACCGCGTGTGCAGCTTTGTTTGGCGTAGTGAACTGAAGCGCATAGTCGCGCACCAGCTCTGCGAAACGCTCGCTTGTCTCAGCTTCGAAAATCTGATTCAGGATCCCTAGCTCGAGACCACGTTCGAAATCAAACAGTTGTCCCGTGGCCATCAACTCAATCGCTTTCGACTTGCCGACAATTCTTACAAGGCGCTGTGTACCGCCAGTGCCCGGAAGCACTCCAAGCGAGACCTCAGGAAGTCCTAACTTACACGCTCCTTTTCGCGCGATGCGAATATCAGCCGCCATCGCGACTTCCAAACCGCCGCCGACGCAATGTCCGTTGATTGCGGCGATGACGAGCTTTGGTGTCTGCTCCAGGCGAGACAGCGTTTCGTTTGCGTGAAGACAGAAATAGTATTTGAAGGTCGGCGTAACATTCGCGAGCATCCGGATGTCTGCGCCGGCGCAGAAAAACTTTTCACCTTGACCCGTTATCACAATCACCTGAACGGAGTCGTCCATCCGGGCGTTGAGAATCGCTCGATCGAGCTGCTGCATCATTTCGTAGCTGTAGGTGTTTGCCGGCGGATCGTTGAGCGTGATCAGTGCCACGCCGTCGCTGGATGAATAATCGAGTCTCGAGTCTTGTTGGTCCATAAATTCAAACACTTCTACAAGCGCCAGACGCTGGGGCTTTCGGATCTTAAAGCATACACGCTGTCCCGGCCCTCACCGTTCGCCAGAAAACCATTGAGAAAAAGTTTTAAGAGGTTGCCGGCCAAATCGGAAACCTTGAGTTTACCCTGCGGGTCGTACCAGTTGTAGATCCAGTTCATCATTCCAAACAGAGCGTATGTCGCGACGGTTAGATCTATCGCCGCTTTGCTTTCCTGGCTCTCCTGAACCTCGCGAAGAACATTGCGCGCGAGTTTTGTGTACTTGTCTTTCCGCGTCGATACGTGAGTGTACAGATCACCTCGAAGAGATTCCGCCTCATGCGAGAGCACTTTCATTTCAGACATGTTCGCGGCGAAGAATGAAAGATGGTTCTCGATAAAGATGCCGAGTTTTACCGTTGGGTCTTCAACCTCGAGCAGCCGCTGTTCCAACCGCTCGAGGACTCGGCCAAAGCAGTTGTCCTGAATCAGAAACAGCAGCTCCTCTTTGGATTTGCAGTAGTGATACAAGCCGGCGAGGCTGACATCGGTGGCGCGTGAGATATCGCGCATCGAGGTCGAGTGATAACTCTTCTCGGCAAAAATGCGCGCAGCAGTGCGAAGAATGAACTCGAGTTTCTGGTCGTAGCGTGAGCCTACGGATTTCGAATTGCGAATTGCGGATTGCGAATTTCGAGCGGTCTTATCTTGAAGAGTCGTTTCCATAATGATCAATTGCGAATTGCGAAATTGCGAATTTCGAGCCGGCTTATCTTGAAGAGTCGTTTCTATAATGATCAGAGCGCGAACAAAATTCGCAATTCGCAATTCCAAATTCGCAATTCGAATTCCGCAATTCTTCAGAGTCTCACATACTCAAACTCGAACGGTTTACCCTTGATTCCCGTGGCCGGGGGCGCGATCCAGTTGGCAATCTTGCCCGGCTCGAACACCGGATGCATGAGACTGCGAACGTACTCACGATCTTCCATCGTCGGGAGCCATTCATCTTTGCGCCGCTCAAACTCATCACGCGAAATCAGATTACCTTCGAGATCAAACGTGTGTCCGGCGTATTCGCCGACGTGCCTGTGGAAACGTGGGTTCGGAAGATAAAGGCGTTCGCTCACTCCTTCTTCGGCGAGCACCTTGTTCCAGCGTGCGAGCCCTTTCTCACAATCTTTCACATACTCGCCACGCAATACTTCATTCAATGCATTACGAAGTGGAACCTCGCGCGCTTTCAGTTGACCATCTTCCACGACTGACATCGTAAAAGTTTCATTCGCCGCTGAATGCTCGGTGTACTGCTCACGTTCTTTGTAACGACCCTTCAAGCCTGCCGCGAAGAAGTCAGCGGAGTTGGAACTAATCTCTCCACCAAAAAGATCGAGCGAGTAGCTGAACCAAAAGTTGATGTACTTCTGAACTATATCGAGCGGGATGCCGCCGAGCTCGCGCACGTCGCCCTCTTTCATCAGTTGCGCAGTGCGTCTGGCAACACGACCGAGGCCAGTGTCACCTACAAACATGTGGTGCGCTTCTTCGGTGAGCATGAACTGGCACGTGCGGGCGAGCGGTTCGAAGCCTGATTCCGCGAGCGCTGAGAGCTGATACTTGCCGTCACGATCGGTGAACATAGTGAAGGCAAAGAAATTCAGCCAGTCATCACAAGGTTGATTAAATGCCTCCAGGATGCGTGGCTTATCAGGGTTGCCGCTGCGTCGTTCGAGAAGCGCATCAGCCTCGTCGCGACCATCGCGACCAAAATAACCGTGCAGGAGGTAGACCATGGCCCATAGGTGGCGGCCCTCTTCTACGTTTACCTGAAAAAGATTGCGTAGGTCGTAAAGAGACGGACACGTCTTGCCGAGTTGTCGTTGTTGTTCGACAGACGCCGGTTCGGTGTCGCCCTGCGTAACGATAATTCTGCGCAATGCATTGCGGAACTCGCCCGGCACTTCCTGATAAGCGGGCCGGCCGTAGTTGTCGCCAAAGCCGACCTTCGCATCAGGTTGAGGTGGTTCGAGAAATATGCCCCAGCGGTAATCAGGCATCTTCACGTAATCGAAGTGCGCCCATCCCTCTGAGCCGACGTCGATTGCAGTGCGGAGCCACACATCCTTCTCCTGAAAGCCTTCAGGTCCCATCTCACGCCACCAGTCGAGGTAGTTTGGCAGCCACTTCTCAAGCGCGCGCTGAAGCTTCTTGTCCTCAGAGAGGTTAACGTTGTTAGGAATGCGGTCGTACAAATTCATCTTTGCCTCAGGTTCGATCTCGCCACAAAAAAGCACATAAAACACAAATCAGATTGCTGTCTTAATAAACCCTTCTAGTCTTTCACTGTTATGTGCTTTGTGTGCATCTTTGTGGTTTATGTTCTTTTAAAGTCGAATTGTGGCTGCGTTGGCTTGCCGTAGTTCGTCAACGCGCCTTTTTCTCCGACGGCGTTGGGGCGTTGAAAGATCCAATTCTGCCAGGCAGTCAAGCGGCCATAAATTTTTGTGTCCATCGTTTCAGGACCAGCAAAACGAAGCGAGGCTTCCATACCAGTCAACGCATCCGGTGACAACGATGTCCGTTCTTCGATGGCGAGCCGGATTTCGTCCTCCCAGTCGAGATCGTCTGGCGCAAACGTAACGAGACCGAGATCCTCTGCTTCTTCCGTGTCGAAACTCTTCTTGTCGCCCAGTATTTCATCAACCTTTTCTGGCTCAGCCAGAAAGCGCGACCGTAGTCGTGTCAGACCGTTGCTCATCGGCAACGCGCCCGCGTTCAACTCAGAAACAGCCAAACTTGCCTCGCCGGTTTCTGAATCCTTGAGCATGTAACTCCGATCCGAGGCGAGCAGCAGTTCGAGAAGGTTTCCCGCGAAGCAACTCCCTGGCTCGACGATCGCGAAGAAACTCTTGGCCGTGAGATCCAGACGTCGCAGCACTCGAGCCATGTGCAGCAATAGCTCGCGCACCAGCCAATGATCGCGATTTGCTGCTAAGGTTTGGTCAACTGCCAGTATCGTTTCACCCTCACCTCTGGTACGCAGGCAAACGAGGCCAATCAAGGGTTCACTCACACGCAGGTATAACAACGCATCGTCGAGTTCGCGATAAGCCTGCAACGGCCAGTAAGCAGCTCCCAACTCCTGAATCTCGTCCGCTGTAGTTGGCTGCGGACCTTCGGGCGCGTGAACAGTCAAATCTGCATAACGTTGTTCACGATTGAGTTTGAGCTTTACGTATTTGTAATTTCTCGAGTTGTCGTTTGACTCAAACTGCAGCGGAGTAAGTTTAATTCCTGATGCGGATGGCGACTCAGCGTCGACAATCTCTTTAACTCGAGCATCTACTGAGTCTTGAAACTTGCTCGTCGGGAAGTAGTCGTCAATCAGTCCCCACTCTTTAGCTCGTTTTCCTTTCAAGCCCTCGGCGAGGGTTGAGAAGACGTCTGCGCGGTCGCGTCGCACCTTTCGCTTATCGACGAGTCGCGTCAGACCGCCGGTTCCCGGCAATACTCCCAACAAGGGAACTTCGGGAAGGGAAACGGCCGAGTTACCGTCGTCAACCAGATATATCTCGTCGCAGGCGATGGCGAGTTCGTAGCCGCCACCTGATGCAGTGCCATTCAACGCGGCTATGTAACGACGACCGGAATGCATTGAATCGTCTTCAATGGCGCAGCGAGTTTCGTTGGTGAATTTGCAGAAGTTGACTTTGAAAGCGTGAGACGAAGTTCCGAGCATGTAAATGTTTGCGCCCGCGCAGAAGATCCGAGGCTTTAAGCTCGTAATCACGACGGCGCGCACTTCCGGATGCTCGAAGCGGATCCGCTGAACGACGTCCGCCAGTTCGATATCCACGCCGAGATCGTAGGAATTGAGTTTGAGTTTGTAGCCTTCCGCGAGGGTCTCATCCTCCTGGACGTCCATCGAAAGGGTGGCGACAGCGCCAGAGATCTGGAGCTTCCAGTGTTTGTAGCGATCCGGCGTGGTTTGAAAACTAATCATGAGAAACAGAAAAACCCTCCAGACTTCTAGTTCGAACGTTCGTTCGAATTCTAGAGGAGAAGAGTTGAGAAGGTCAAATCTGCCTCCCGGCTCTCGAATCCTGGGCGTTGATGTCCTAATCTGAAAATCTTCTCTGCGTAATCTCTGCGTTCCTCTGCGACTCTGCGGTGATCCAGGCATAAAAACAAAAAACCGCAGAGGCGCAGAGGAACGCAGAGATTACGCAGAGATGTAATTAAGACACGACCCGAATCCTGTTGAAACTTGACAGTCCAGCATAAGGGCGCGTAGGGTTTGGTGCTTCCGACCATCGGGCTTTCGGCTTGGAGGCGAATCTGTTCTGGTGAACGGCGCGGTCTTCAAAACCGTTAGTGAGACCGCGAGAGCGGGCTCAGGTAGGTTCGATTCCTACACGCCTCCGCCACCGGAACGGAAACTCGCACTACTGTTCTTTTAATTGATGAAACGCTCGCAATGACGAAGCTCAGAAGGATTCCTCACATGATCAGAGATTGGGTTGAGCTCAATATGACACCGGGCATCGGACCTCGCGCCGCTGCCAAACTTTTGGAGCGCTTCGGTTCTGCCGAGGCAGTCTATCGCGCAACACGAGCCGAACTGGAGCAGTTGCGACTGCCTCCGGAAGCTGTCGGCAGCATCATTGCACGCGACTTGCTGTCTCGAGCTGAAGCTGAGATTAAGGCGGTTAAGAAACTCGGCGGCGACATCCTCTTGTTGGACGACGGGGTTTATCCCTCATCCCTGCGTGAGATCTACGACCCGCCCATTGTTCTCTACGTTAAAGGCGCGTGGTCGGAATGTTTGGATCAACCCTGCATTGGAGTGGTTGGATCACGTAGGTGTTCGACCTACGGTCAGAACTCAGCAATTATGCTGGCGCGCGATTTGGCCCAACGAGGTGTGACTGTAGTTTCGGGCTTTGCGCGTGGGATTGATGCGGCGGCGCATCGAGGTGCGCTGGACGCGGGCGGGCGAACGGTGGCCGTTCTCGGCACTGGGATCGACGAGGTTTACCCGCGTGATAACAAGAAGTTAGCGGCTGAGATACTGGAGCGACGCGGCGCCGTTGTGAGCCAGTTTCCCCTTGGAACTCCGCCGGTCTCGGAAAACTTTCCGTATCGAAACCGCATCATTAGCGGACTGAGTCTCGGAGTTGTAGTTGTGGAAGCCGCCGAGAATTCGGGTTCTTTGATAACAGCGCGATTGGCGATCGAACAGAACCGGGAAGTCTTTGCCGTACCCGGCAACATCACTTCTCGAAACTCGTTTGGCACCAATTACCTGATCAAGGGCGCGGGAGCGAAGTTGGTGCAGCAATGGCAGGACATCGCCACTGAACTGCCGCCCCAAATCGCTGCAACGTTGTTGCCCCCTCCGTTTGGCGAACAGAAAAAAGACGCGTCGATTGCTGATCGTTTGTCTTTCGTTCCTGAGGGACTATCGCCGGCAGAGACTTCGGTGTTTAGGTTGTTGACACCCGACAGCCCGGCGCATGTCGATTGGCTTTTTGATAAGAGTAAGCTGCCAATTTCCGAGCTGACGGCTGCGTTGCTATCGTTGGAGATTCGAGAGTTGGTAAGAGCGCTGCCGGGAAGGTGTTTTGTGAGAAAATTGTGAGCATTGCCGATTGCCAATTGCCAATTGGCAGTTTAGGGAAATGAGTTTTAGGGTTGAAGGGTTGAAGACAAATCGGAAACGACCTCAATTGGCAATTGGAAATGACCTGATGGCAAAGAACCTCGTAATCGTTGAATCGCCTGCGAAGGCAAAAACCATAAACAAGTATTTGGGAAAGGACTATCTGGTTAAGGCCTCGATAGGCCACATCAAAGATCTACCCTCGAAAGGTCTCGGCGTTGATGTCGAGCACAATTTCGAGCCTACTTACGAACTCATCCCCGATTCAAAGAAACGAAACAACAAGAAGATCGTCGCCGAACTCAAGAAAGCCGCAAAAGAAGCTGACGCTATTTATCTCGCTGCCGACCCTGATCGCGAAGGCGAAGCAATCTGCCAACATCTCGCTGAAGAGATAGTCCCAAAAAAACCAGCCAAGCCTGCATATCGCGTGATGTTCAACGAGATCACGAAGCGTGCGGTTAACGCAGCTTTCGAGCATCCACGCAAGATCGATGAAAACCTTGTGGACGCACAGCAGGCGCGTCGCGTACTCGATCGCTTAGTTGGTTACAAAGTCTCGCCTTTGCTGTGCCGCACAATTGGAGGCAGGTTGAGCGCAGGGCGTGTGCAGTCAGTTGCGCTCAGGATGGTTGTCGAACGCGAACGGGAAATTGAGCAGTTTGTAAAGACGGAATACTGGACCATTGCAGCCAACCTGAGTTCGAAACTTCCGCCGGCCTTCGACACTCGTTTGTTCAAGGTTGGCGAGCAGACTGTCAAAACCAGCGGTTTCGATCAGGACCTCAAGAAGGCCGAGATCCTCATTAACGATGAGGCAAAAGCCGGTGAGATCGTCGCCGAAGCCCAAAGACAGTCGTTTATCGTAGGCGATGTAACCACGAAGGAACGAAAACGCAATCCGGTCCCGCCGTTCATTACTTCGAAACTGCAACAAGAGGCCTCGCGAAAACTGGGCTTTGCAGTGAAGAAGACCATGATGCTGGCCCAGAAGCTTTACGAAGGCGTCGAACTCGGCCAGGAAGGTTCTGTCGGTCTCATCACGTACATGCGAACCGACTCCACGCGAGTTTCGGACGCCGCACTTGGTGAAGTTCGCGATTATATCGATGGCCAGTATGGCGCCGACTATCTTCCCGAAAAGGCCGTGCATTACCGTTCGAAGAAAGATGCACAGGACGCGCACGAAGCAATACGACCAACGGAAGTTTCCCGCACTCCTGATTCGTTGGCCCAATATCTCAAACCCGAAGAGTTGAAACTCTATCGTTTGATCTGGCAACGCTATGTCGCTTCGCAAATGACGCCCGCGGTGTTCGACCAGACCACGATTGATATTCAAGCCGGCAGGTTCATCTTCCGCGCAACTGGTTCGGTGCAGAAGTTTGACGGCTTCCTGAAGATCTATCGGGAAGGCCGCGATGAGAAAACTGAAGAAGACGACGAAGCCGAACGTTCTCTACCGCTGGTTGAAAAGGGCGAAACTCTGAAACTGAATTCGATCACGCCCGAACAGCATTTCACCGAGCCTCCACCGCGTTACACGGAAGCGACGCTGGTCAAGGCGCTGGAAGAGAAAGGTATCGGGCGGCCCTCGACGTACGCGGCCATCATGTCGACGATCCAGGAGCGGGAGTACGTCGAAAAACTACAGGGACGATTTCATCCGACAGCGCTGGGCAAGACAGTTAATGATCTGCTCATCGACGGTGGGTTCGACGATCTTTTCAACGAGAGTTACACCGCGCGCATGGAAGAAGAGCTTGATGAGATCGAGGAAGGCAAGATCGAATGGACCAAAGCCCTGCGCGAGTTTTACACCAAGTTTGAGGGCGACCTCAAACAGTTTCAGCGTTACATCAAAGACATAAAAGAGAAGAGCGTGCCCACCGATGAGGTGTGCCTGAAGTGCAACACTCCGGGCATGGTCCAGAAGTGGGGACGCTTCGGACCATATTTGAAGTGCCTCAACTGCGATGCGACGCGCGACGCTGAACCACCGGCAGGGTCTGATGGCGCCGGAAATTCGTCGGAGACGCAGGTTGCCGGTGAGGAAGCGGAGCCGGAAGTTTGCGAATTGTGCGGCAAGCAAATGCAGCTAAAGCGCGGTCGCTTTGGTCCATTTCTTGGCTGCACGGGTTATCCGGAGTGTCGCAACATCAGAAAAATTGGGAAGAGCGGAGTGGCTGCACCGCCGCCAGTGCCGCTCGACGAAAAATGTCCGGTTGATGGCGCGCAGCTCGTGAAACGTGTTGGGCGCTTTGGAGAGTTTGTTTCGTGTTCTAACTATCCGAAGTGCAAATACATCAAGCAGGAGACTGTCGGTGTTTCGTGTCCCCGGCCGGGTTGCAAGGGCGAGATCGTCGTCAAGAAGTCGAAACGCGGCAAGGCGTTCTACGGTTGTTCCGAGTATCCTAATTGTAATGTTGTTTATTGGGACAAACCCGTTCTCGAGACCTGTCCGCAATGTAACGCACCATTCCTCCTCGAGAAGACGACGAAAAAGCAGGGGACCTTTCGTTATTGCGCGAATGAAGACTGCGGATATCGATCGAACGAACCCACCGAGCCAATAGTCAAGCCGCCAGCGACACGACCCAGTCGGTCCGCAAGCTGAGTAAGATTTTTCCCGCAAAGGGCAAAGGCGCAAAGATGTGCTTAGGTTCTTCTTTGCGCCTTTGCGAGAAAAAACTCTTAAACGCGCTCTCCGCACTTGCAACCTTTCCACGTCGGGTGCAGTATTAGCACTCCAATCCAGTCTTAGAGTGAAAACCAACAACTCGAGGAGAACCACCATGATTCTTCGGCGCTATGCAGCAGTAGTGCTGCTTCTGATCTTCGTAGCTTCGCCGGCGACGCTGCTCGCGCAAACCCCGGCCGCTCAGCCTTCCGGCCAAACCACCACACAAACTCCGGCACCTGACCCAAACGATCCGATCCAGCGCATCAAGGACGAAGGCATGAATCGCTCTCAGGTAATGCAAACGTTGAGTTATTTGAGCGACGTCATTGGACCACGCCTGACTGCGTCGCCCGGCATGAAGAGGGCCAACGAATGGACGCGCGATCAGTTGACCAAATGGGGTCTTCAAAACGCGCGACTCGAACCCTTTGGTCCGTTTGGCAGAGGCTGGGAATTGAAACGGTTCTCCGCACAGGTCATTGAGCCTACAGCGATCCCGTTGATTGCCTATCCGAAGGCCTGGTCGCCCGGTTTCGCAAGCCCTCTTACCGCCGACGTCGTCTACTTCGACGCGCGAACCGAGGCTGATCTGGAAAAATTTAAAGGCAAGTTGAGTGGAAAGATTGTACTGACAGCGCCGACTCGCGACGTGCCTGCACATTTTACGGTGCAGGGTACACGCTTGAATGAAAAAGAGTTGCTTGCGCTGGCAGACGCGCCCGAACCGCGCCAGGGCGGCGGCCGTCGAAACTTCGGTGGCAATCCAGCGCAGCGCGCTGCTGCCCAATTTGCCGGAGCAAAGCTGCGCTTCTTTCAAGCGGAAGGCGCGGCGATGCTCATCGATCCGAGCCGAGGCGATGGTGGAACTATCTTTGTACAGTCTGCATCCGTTCCTCCGCCAGTGCCGGATCCGAATGCGCCACGGCAAGGACGTGGCACACCCGCCTACGACAAGAGTGGTCCAAAGGTAACTCCGCAACTGGTTCTCGCCATCGAGCAATACAACCGCATCGTTCGGATCCTGCAGGCAGGCGAGCCCGTGAAAATGACCGTCGACTTGTCGGTCGCATGGCAGGAAGCAGACTTGATGGGCTACAACACGATCGCGGAAATTCCGGGTACGGATCTCAAAGATGAGATCGTGATGTTGGGTGGACACATGGACTCCTGGCATTCCGGCACCGGCGCGACTGACAACGCCGCGGGCGTATCGGTAGCGATGGAGGCGGTGCGAATAATCCAGGCACTTGGGATCAAACCACGGCGCACGATTCGAGTGGCGTTGTGGAGTGGTGAAGAACAGGGCCTGCTCGGTTCCCGCGCTTACGTCGCGCAACACTTCGGCAGTATGCAGAATCCGGCGACCTCAGCCGCACCTGCGCCTGGTGGCGCCAACACCAGCGGGATGAGTGCCGGTGCTGGAAATGGAGCGGCTACACCGGCTGGACCAACGCTGGTTACGAAGCCGGATTATGAGAAGCTTACCGCTTACTTTAATCTCGATAATGGCACCGGCAAGATCCGCGGAGTTTACCTGCAAGGCAACGAAGGCGTTCGTCCACTGTTCCGGCAATGGTTGATGCCATTCAGAGACATGGGCGCAACCACACTATCGATCTCCAATACGGGCGGTACGGACCATTTGGCGTTTGACGCTATTGGTCTGCCAGGCTTCCAGTTTATCCAGGACGAGATTGAATACGACACGCGAACGCATCACTCAAACCAGGACGTGTTTGATCGCATTCAAGCCGACGACATGAAGCAAGCGTCGACGATTATGGCTGCGTTTGTTTATCAGACCGCGATGCGCGACCAGAAACTGCCGCGCAAACCAGCGCCAGGATCGCGGTAGAAGTCAGGAGCGGGAGCAGGTTGGCAGGAGCAGGAGCAGGAGTTGCCAACTGCTCCTGCTCCTGCT
>Ga0256867_10000830_pt1 | contig 12645 bp, 15 predicted proteins | sample RVTome_15_FD_185939 | JGI IMG/M metagenome (GOLD analysis project Ga0256867, IMG submission 185939) | Soil microbial communities from uranium-contaminated site in the Upper Colorado River Basin, Wyoming, United States - RVT150D86 (HiSeq) ... | reverse complement strand
GACGTGAGCCGCTGGGTGAGCTGCTCGGCGGTGCGGTCGACCTCACGGAAGGGATCGAAGCGCATCAACATCACGGTGCTCCTTCCTTAGATATTCCATGCTGGATCTCCGAGCGGTGACGGTCGGTGCCCCCGGGGGGACGCGGAGGTGATTAACCGTGGTCCATGTCGGGGCGTCTGGCCGACGTGTCGGCGGTGGGCGACGTTGTGGGGATGCGGAGTGCGGCCGTTGTGTCAGTGGGCGGTTCGTGTCCGCAGATAACGGAAGAGGCCGAAGCCCACGATGGCGACGATCGCCACGACGAGGAGTTCCATGATCGTTCCCTTCTTGGCCCCGGGGTGGTGACCGTCGACGACAGCCACCACCCCAACGCTGTTGCCGCAGCGTACACCTGAACCCAGAAACATGCAATCAACTTCTAGAAACTAAGGTAAGGTGTGTGCATGGGACGTTGGAGCTTCCTCACCAACCACGCACGAGCCCTGCTGTGCATCGCCCACGACCCTGGCGTACGGCTGCGTGACATCGCCACCATGGTCGGCGTCACCGAGCGCAGCGCCCATGACATGGTCACCGACCTTGTCGACACCGGCTATGTGGTCAAAGACAAAGCGGGTCGCCGCAACCAGTACCGCATCCAGGAGCATTTGCCGCTGCGGGACCCGATCAGCCAAGAACCGACCATCGGCGAGATGCTCGACCTCCTCGTCGGCGTGAACGCCCACCGCAACCCGCACAACCAGGACAGGACCCACGATGGCTGACAAGTCACCCCGCAAACCCGGCGGCCTCGGTCTACACCCACGGCTCCCGGGTTTACCGTGGTGCCCGTGAAGATCCTCCAGACCGCACCGGCCCTGCACGGGGCCCAGATCCAGACCACGGAAGGCAGCTACCCGGTCGCCGTCTGGGCCCTCGTCGAGAACGACGACGGCAGCGACGACGTCATCGGCCTCGCCGTCGGCGGCAAAGGCGACAGGGCGCTGATCCCGCCCGATCCGGGCACCTTCGAGACTTACCGTCAGTCGGGTTGATTGGGCCACTGATCCAGGCCCTAGTGGTGCTGTCGTCGCAGGCGGGTTGCAACCGGCGAACGGAATCGTGCACTGGCCACGACCCGGCGAGCATCAGCCCGCCAAACCTCACAGGGTCTGCGCCGAGCGGGCGCAGCCCGGCCATAGCGGAGTCCACGGTGAACGGGTAGCGATGGAGATGCGTACGCAAGGCGAGCGACAGGAACAGCTGTCGGACTCGGTGCCACCCGAGCCCGTGCCACCCGAGCCCGTGCCGAAACCCCCGCCCGAGCCGAGACCCATCCCGAGCTGGCAACCCCATTTGTGCCGTCGACAAGATGCGGTGCCGTCGAACACCCGATTCCCGATCGCCCGACCTGCCGGGGTCCTGGGCGATGCACAGCAGCGCTCGGGCGTGGTTGGTGAGGAAGCTCCAACCTCTCATGGACTCACACGATAACCCATATTCTAGAAATAGATTGCATGTTTTGAACTTCTAGTATATGTTGCTTGGTGAGCGCCGAAGCTGGCTGTCACCGACGGTCAACGACTCCGGCAGCAGAAAAGGAGCGCCGCATGGAACCATTCCTTGTAGCGATTGTCGTCATCGTCGGCGGCGGCTTCCTGTTCCGTTATCTGCGGGCACGAACCGCGCACTGACACCGAACGGCCAGCGTCCGCAACCCCGACTCGGTGGGGTCGCCCCGTTTGAGTGGATGGACCGGACCTCCCGCCGCACAAGCCCGACGCCTCTTCTGAGACCAACCAGAGGAGGCGTCATGCTTTACGCCCCAATCCCTCACCGCTTGGTCGACGACGCCGAGCCCCCGCCCCGGCAATGCGGTCGATGCCAGTTGATGTTCGCAGGCGATCCCACACTCTACTTCCCGCCAGGCCGACCGGGCTGGTGGCTATGCCCGCGCTGTCGAGCCATTCTGCTGGGTCGCCACCCACACTCAAACGGCGTCGCACACCGGCGCCGCCCACCGCGTCGCACCGGCGATACGTCGTGAGGACCGACCGACCGACCCCGCTGGCCGACGCCCCCAACAACGGTTCCGATCCAACGTCGACGCATTCTCCCCACGGCGGGCCGTTAGAGGCGGCACAGCGGGTGTGGCACCACAGCCTCGAACTGGCTGACCACTGCGACCAACTCGACCCGTCCGACCAGGCGCTCGCGTTGCTGCACACGGCCCGCCACGACGCCGACACCATGACCCACGCCCTCGGTCTCGGACGCTCGCAAGCGCGCCACCCCTCCAACGACGAGACCACCCGCCGCGGCGTCCGGCTGTTAGAACGAGCCATCGCCTTCCTGGGCGTCGAAGCACAGCGTCGTCGCAGCACAGCCAGGCCAGATCGCCAGACCGGGCCACGGTGAACCCGCGACGCCGCACCTGACGCCGTTTGCCGTCCGGGCGGCGACGCCTGTGGTGAACACAACCTCCACGCGCCGGTCGGGTCCTGGAACACGCGCGGTGTGCGTCGACTCATCGCCTCTCCCTCCGGTGCCGCCGTCGGCACTCGCGCTGCGCTTGGGCCTTGGCGCAGGCGGTCGTGGCTGGCCGGGAGTCTGCGGGCGGATCCGGTAGAGCGGGTCGTCCTTGCGGCCCCGGTGGCCGTGGTGGTTTGCTGCACGCGGCGGCGGACCTCATCGAGGGCCGCGTTGGCGAGACGGATCACATGGAAGTGATCGACCACCAGGCGGGCATCGGGCAGTCCCGCGGCCACCGCCGTGGCGTAGGGCTGGTAGGGGTCGATCACCACATGGCGGATGCCCGCCAGCCATGGGGCAGGCTTCGCCGTCAACCAGTCGGTCACCGCGATGGCGCTGCGAGCAGGGAGAACCTCGACGAGGCGGCCCTCGTCGAGGTCGATGATCCCGGTCACCAACATGGTCGGGTGCTGCGCGGTCCCAGCGAGGAACGACGTCTCGTCGAGCCCGACCGCGCTGGGGGCGCCGAGGCGGGAAAGGTGATCGACGCGGGGCCGGCCGTGATCGCTCACCGTGGCCATCGCCGCGTGCCACGACACGCCGAAGTCCCGCGCGGCCTGGGCGACGGAGTGCTCAGCGGGACCGAAACCATGAGCGATCTCCGCCCGAGCCCGCTCGGTCAGCACGGCCCGTGGCGCGATCTCCTCGGACTCTCCGACCAGGTCCGGGTCGCACACGCCGGCTCGGCGCAGCGCCACAAGCGCTTGGCCCACACCAGCACCACCGGCCGATCTGCGAGCGGCAGATCCCCCACCACGACCCGGCGGCGGCCGTGGCCGATCGCTCGCACGCCGCAGGACTCGCCCAGGTCCGATCCTCGGTGGTCTCCACCGCGAGCCACCACTCGCCGCTCGCCTCGTCGGGCACCTGGGCGGACACGACGAACCCGTCGAGCCCAAGCAGCGCTGACACACCGCTACCGTCGCGTTCCATCAGGGGCCTCCTCTTGATGTAGCCGTCGAACAGCCGCATCAATAGCGAGGCCCCTGAGCGCGCCCACGGATCCCTATCACTCAGCGATCAGCAGAAACGCTCCCACCCTTCAGCGCGAAGAGCCGGTTCACCTGCTGTTTACCTTGTCCCGAACAGGTGTATTTGGTACCTATCGCCACTCGATATGGACCCGAGCAGGATCGAACACTTTGGCCCCCGGCTTGGCGGGCATCACCGTGATGTTGGCGACGAATATGTCGAGGATCGACCGGCGCTCATCGAGGATCATCGCCCCCCAGCCGGCCTGGATGAGCGCCGGGTCCATGACCGTCAACGGAGCAGGTACCGACGCCAGCTCGCTGGTCAGCTCGGCCTTGCGCGTGTCGAGTCCGGCACGGGCGGCATCCCAGGCGGCTGCTGGCAGCTCACCCTTCGCCCACCGCTGAGCCAGTTCGACGTACTGCTGCTCGATGCCCTCAAGCTCCCGGGTCAGCTCGGCCCGGCGGGCCTCGTGGTCGTCCTCCGCGAGCGTGCTCCAGAACTCGTCCCGGTTGAGAGCATCAAACAACTGGTCCACGACATGTTCCTCTAGAGGTTCGGCGTTGACGCCCAGCCGCCCGCAGCCGCCCGTCGTCGTATGACAGAAGTAGATCGGGCGCTTGCCACTCCGGCCGCCTTGGATGCGGCCGGTGAGCCCGTGCCCGCAGCGCCCACAGACGGCGATCACGGAGAGGAGGTACTTGCGGGCCGGTCGGTGCTTCGGCCCGTCGAGGTGGGCGCAGAGCTGGCGCCAGGTGGTCTGGTCGAGAATCGGCTCCCAGTTGCCACGGCCGATGACCTTGCCTCGGTGCTGACGCATCCCGGCGATCGTGGGAGCGGTCAGTGCCCCCTTGACGTTGACGTGGGTCCAGCGGCCACCCTTGGCGGTAGGGATGCCCTTGGCCGCGAAGTCGCGGGCGATGGCCTCCAGCGACCAGCCGGCCAGCACTCGTTCGGCAGCCCAACGAAGCTGCTCGGCCACCTCGGGGATGGGTTCCAGGTTCCCGTCGACGCGGCGGTAGCCGACGTGCCGCCCACCAGGGGGACGGCCTTCGGCAGCGAGGGCATCGAGCGCGTCGTTCACCCGGCCGCGAAGCCTACGAACTTCACCGGCGGCGAGCACAGCCTTGATGCCGGCGGCGTCGTCACCCACCCGCACGATGCCGTCCCGGTCGGTGTGAACCTCGCCGATACCGGCCTCGGCCAGCTCAGCGGCGAGCACGAACCATCCGATCTCCTGCCGTTCGAGGCGGGACTGCTCGACGCACCAGAGGTGCCCGATCTCCCCGTGGACGACGGTGTCGCACAGGAATCCGTAGCCCGGCCTAGCGTCGCCGTTGGCGGCCGCGATGCCGGTGTCGGAGAAGACCCGCATCGGTGGGCCGGGCCACACTCGGGTGGCACCTGCGCAAGGTGTTTACGAAGCTCGCGATCAACTCGCGAAACGGGCTCCACACCGCCCTGCCGAGGCGCGAGCGGGAGGCGCTCGCCTAATCGCCTCCAGTTCGACACATCCGTGGATCGGCGTGCCCGCTGCCGGCAGAGAAGTAGATCGACCTCAACACGGGATCGTGGCTTGGCTTGAAGTCGAGAGCGCACACGATGGCTCGCCGCGTCCCTCGGACACGCCTGCGTTCATATCCCACTTCGCATCAGTTCCCCTCACGACGTCGACGCAACCCATAGCCATCTGGCTGGGGAGGGCGCGAGCGTCGTCGTGCCGCCCCGCGACCTTGGTCGTGGGGCGCGCGCCCATGAGCTTCCGCGCGTTGCCCCGCGACCCCGGGATCGGGAGACCAGGGAGCAGACCAGGGACTCGCCGGGCCTAACGGGCAGACGAGACGAGCAGACTCGTGCCCGTCACCAACTCAGAAGGAGGCTCACATGCCTGTGACGACCGAAGGGCCGGCGGCCTCCACAGCGATCCGGCCGTTCACGTTCGAGACCCCCGAGGCGGATCTCGATGACCTGCGTGCGCGCATCGCGGCCACGCGCTGGCCCGAAAAGGAGCCCGTCGAAGATCAGTCGCAGGGCGTGCAGCTCGCGACGATTCAGGCACTCGCGCGCTACTGGCAGAACGAGTACGACTGGCGCAAGTGCGAGGCAAGGCTGAAAGCCCTACCGCACTTCATCACCGAGATCGACGGGCTGGATATTCATTTCATTCACGTTCGTTCGAAGCACGAGGATGCGTTGCCGCTCATCGTCGCGCACGGATGGCCCGGCTCGGTCATCGAGCAGCTGAAGATCATCGATCCCTTGACCAATCCGACGGCACATGGCGCGAGCGCATCGGACGCTTTCCATCTGGTGATTCCGTCGATGCCCGGCTACGGGTTTTCGGGCAAGCCGACCACAACCGGCTGGGACGCTGTCCGTATGGCGCGTGCCTGAACAGTGCTGATGAAGCGCCTTGGATACACGCGCTTTGCGGCGCAAGGCGGCGATTGGGGTGGGCTTGTCGTTGATCAGATGGGTCTCCAAGCTCCACCGGAATTGATCGGCATCCACACCAATCAGCCTGGTGCTGTTCCAGTCGACGTCTCAGAAGCGGTCCAGTCGGGCCGCCCGGCGCCATCCGGTCTATCCGACGAGGAAAGAGACAGGTACGAGAAGCTGAAGGACTTCTTTGCGACAGAGGTGGCCTACGCACTCGAGATGGGAACCCGCCCCCAGACGCTCTACGGAATTGCGGATTCACCCGTCGGCCTAGCAGCCTGGATGCTCGACCACGACATGGTCAGCTACGGGATGATCGCACGCGTCTTCGACGGTCAGGCCGAGGGGCTTACACGAGACGACGTGCTCGACAACGTCACGCACTACTGGTTGACGAACACGGGGATCTCTGCGGCACGTCTTTATTGGGAAAACAAGCTCGGCTTTTTCGACGTGAAGGGCGTCTCGATCCCGGTAGCCGTGAGCGTCTTTCCGGACGAGATCGATGCAGCACCGCGCAGTTGGGTAGAGCGCGCCTACCCCAAACTCATCCATTACAACAAGCTCGACAAAAGGCGGGCACTTCGCGGCATGGGAGCAGCCGGAGCTCTTCACAGACGAGGTGCGCACGGGCTTCCGGTCGCTTCGCTAGGTAACCGTGTTCGGACGTATGCACATGCCCTCGCTCGGTGGGGCGGCCGCCGAGCTGCGCGGGCACGTGGTCCTCGTGGATTTCTGGACGCTGACGTGCATCAACCGGCTCAGTGCCTCCACAGCCGAGGCTCGAGTGCGCGGTGCCCACTCCGTCCACTGCTCGCCGAGCCACCGTCGAGCCCACTCGTGGACCTGGACGTGATCGGGAAGCGGCTGCCAGGACCGCGGCTCACCGGTGGTGTCGTCGAACCCCTCGCCAGACTGCCGCGCCACCAGGATGCCTGACCGGTACCGATCCGCCTCGGCCTTGGTGCGGAACGCCCGGCTTCGCTGGCGCCCGTTCACCGACCACCGGACGATCCACGGGCGCTTGTTACGCTCCCCCGACCGCTTCTGCACGCTGTAGACCGCGACGTCCGCCAGTGGTCGCCCAGTGAGCGGGAGCGTTGCGAGGGCCATGGGAGGAGACTACGCACGCCCGTCGGTCACCGCCTCTGAGCTGGGCATTCATCGAGATCGAGTGCGACCTCCGGAGCCGTGTGAGTGGGTTCGAATCCCGCCGAGGGCGCTGCACGATCTTGCGGGGCACCCACGCCTGCTCGACTGGACCTCGCGCCAGCGCGGCCCGTTCGCGTCGGACCACGGGACGGTCCGGGTCCGTACCGAGGGACGGTCATCGTTGGAACCGGGGGACGATGCGGCACCGCGGAGCCCCGTCGTACCGTCGATCCACGACCGAGAACCGCTTGCGACCGGGTGGTCGCAAGCCGAGACAGGGAGTCGATCGATGACAAGCAGCACGCCCGCAGGAAGCGAGCCGCCCGACCAGGACGTTGCCCGGAAGGACGCTCTCCGGTGGGTTCGCAAGAAGCGGATCCTCTACACGATCCTCGGCATCTACGCCGTCCTCAGCCTCATGTGGTTCATGATCGACATGGCCGACGGCACCGAGAACCTCTGGTTCTACTGGCCCATGCTCGGTACCGGCACCGCGGTGGCGGTGGTGGCCGTCATCATGTTCGGCATCGGTGGGCTCTTCGGCGCCGACTGGGAACGCCGCCAGGTCCAGCGCTACCTCGAACAACGGAACGAGGGCGGCCAGGGCCGCACGACATAGGACGCACGGGCGGCCGCCCGGGGTCAGGTGCGGGCGTGGACGCGGTCGGCGCAGTCGAGGATCACGTCCGCGGCGAACGTGGCGTCGGCGAGGCCGGTCTTCCATGACGACACGCTGATCCGCATGGCTGTCGCTCCGTCCCATTGGGTGGGACCGCACCAGATGCGGCCGTCGGATTGGACCTCGGCGACCAGGGCCTCGGTGGTTGGGCCGTCGACCATGCGGACGAGAACCTGGTTCAGGACCACGTCGTTCAGGATCGTCAGGCCCCCGGCGTACAGCCGCCCGGCGATCGTCGTGGCGGCGTGGCAGGCGCCGACGACGAGGTCGGCCACGCCTTGTCGCCCGAGCGTGCGCAGCACGGACCAGACCTCGATCTGGCGGGCACGCTGCGAGGACTGGGGCGTGTGGTGCATGGCTTCGAAGCCGGCGTCGGGCGGTAGGTAGCCGGCCGCGGCGGCGAAGGTTCGGCGCAGATCCGCCGGCTGGCGGACGAAGGCGATGCCGCAGTCGTAGGTGACGTTCAGCCACTTGTGCCCGTCGGTCGCCCATGAATCTGCCCTTTCGAGCCCGGCGACGAGGTGGGCCCGGGTCGGATCGGCGAGCGCCCACAGGCCGAAAGCGCCGTCGACGTGCAACCAGCCCGACCGCCCTGACAACCAGTCGGCGATCTCGTCGAACGGGTCGAACGCCCCGCTGTTCACGTCACCCGCCTGGGCACACACCAAGACCGGTCCATCGAGGTCGGGCAGCAGGTCGGCCCGCATCCGGCCCTGGTCGTCGGCGGGCACGACGGTGACCCGTTCGCGTCCGAGCCCGACGAGGCCGAGCGACTTCGACAAGGTCGAGTGCGCACGCTCACCGATCACGACCTGGAAGGCGGGGGCGCCGAACAGGCCCTCGGCCTGCGCGTCCCAACCGAGCCCGGCGAGCACGGCATCCCGGCCAGCCGCCAGGCACGACGCGTTCGCCACCGTGGCGCCGGTGACGAACGCAACGGCGGTGTCAGCCGGGAGGCGAAGCAGGTCGACGAGCCACGTCCGCACGACGTCGTGCAGCTTCGCCGCCACCGGGGACATCACCGGAAGGGCGGCGTTCTGGTCCCAGGCACTCAGCAGCCATGCGCTCCCCAGGGCGACCGGGTAGGCCGAACCGATGACGAAGCCGAAGTAGCGAGCCCCTGTCGTCGCGAGGGTCGCCGGGCTACCGACATCGTGGAGGAGACGAAGGGTGGACAGCGGGTCGGCGCCGGCATCCGCAAGCGCCTCGTCGAAGGTCGCCAGTCCGGCCAACGCCTCGGCGTCGGGAACCACCAGACGATCATCGATCGACTGCGCGTACTCGAGGGCGGCCGTCGCCGCGGCCTGCAACACACCGGCATCGGTACCGGCGGCGACGCCTGTCGGGTTTCCGGTGGCCATCCCCCGATCCTGCGCTGTGGACACCGGCCTGCGCCAGCGTCGTCAGCATCGTGTCACGACACCCGAGCGCGAGCGTGGTGCGCCGCCACCTTGGCGCGATTGCCGCAAACCGCCATGTCACACCAGCGGCGGCGCCCGCTCTTGCTGACGTCGAGGAACAAGAGGACGCACGTCGGGCCCGCGCACCGCCCTATCCGGTTCGGGTCGTGGCGGAAGATGTCCACCGTCGCAGCCGCGATGTCCAGGCGCAGCTGTTCGCCAGGCGCTGTTGCCCTCAAGGACACGCCGGTGCGCCCGGGGGGCGCCTCGGCGTGGAGGACGCCTGGTGCCTCGCGCAGGACCTCGTTCAACTCGTGGACGGCGCCGGGCTCGGCGACCGTCGGATCCAGCACGGCGCGCAGGCTCGCCCGGAAGCGACGCACGAAACTCAGGGTCCGCGCCGCCTCACGATCGCTGACGTCGAACGCGTCGGCCCGGCTCGCCACACCCGCGAGGTTCGCCCACGACATGACGGCATCGAAGTCGGCGAGGAGTTCGACGCGGTCACCGTCGATGACCGGCTCCGTGTTGCACAGGTCCGTCGCCGGATGGTTCCCGGTCCACAGGAACGGCGGCGCCTCAGGCATGCATCTAACCGTACAACCTCGGAATACCGGTTGCACCCGGCATGCGTTGGGATCTAACCTGTGCCCAGATGGTCAGCGGTTAGAGTTCGGGAGTGTGCGATGACGGCAGCGGCGGTGGACCTGTCCCAGCGGAGCGGCGACGATGCGGGTATCGGTCGCGTCGTCTCCGTCAACGTCGGCACGCCACGAGTCGTCGACTGGTTCGGTCGCCGTGTCACCACGGCGATCTGGAAGGAGCCCGTGGCCGGGCGGGTGCCGCTCGCCGGCGTCAACCTCGACGGCGACGACCAGGCGGACCGCCGCGTGCACGGAGGCCCCCACATGGCCGTGTACGCGTACGCGGTCGAAGACTACGAATGGTGGTCGCAGCAACTGGGCATGCCGCTGGCTCCCGGAACGTTCGGCGAGAACCTGACCCTCGAGGGGGTCGACCTCCATGCGTGCGCGGTCGGCGAGACCTGGGCCGTCGGCAGCGCCCGGCTCCGTGTCACCCAGCCGCGCTTCCCCTGCTTCAAGCTCGGCGTCCGCATGGCCGATGCCGGCTTCGTGAAGCGATTCGCCGCCGCCCGCCGGTTCGGCGCCTACTTCGCGATCGAGGGTGCCGGCACCATCGGCGCCGGTGACGCAGCGCGGCGCCTGGCGCGACCGGACGAGGTGCTGACGATTGCGGAGTTCATCACCGCCAACGAAGACGCAGACATCCGGCTCCTTCGCCGGCTCGCCGACCACGCGCCCGCCCCCGAAGCGTGGCGACAGCACGCACGAAGCGCACTCCGACGTCAGGTCGCCAAGTCATAACGAGGCGCCCCGACGCGTGCCGCGCGCTCGGGGCCTCATTCCTGCTCGTCGCGGTCACCCGCGTCGACGGCACCGGCGCGCTCATCGCGGGCGGCCCACTCGAGCAGCTCGTCGATCGCGAAGACCGCCTGATCGATGCCGTCGTGGAGGTCGCCGAGCTCGGCGTACCGCTGGGGAACGGTCGCCATCGTGAAGTCCTTGGGTTCGACGACGTCGACCTCGTCCCAGGTGATCGGGGTCGACACCGTGGCATCGGGGAACCCACGCACGGAATACGCCGCCGCCATCGTGTGGTCCCGGGCGTTCTGGTTGTAGTCGACGAACAGCGCCGCCGGGTCGCGGTCCTTGCGCCACCACGTCGTCGTCACGTCGTCCGGGGCGCGGCGCTCGATCTCGCGGGCGAACGCCAGCGCCGCTCGACGCACGTCGGTGAACCCGAACGACGGCTGGATGCGAACGTAGACGTGCATCCCCCTGCCACCGGACGTCTTCGGCCAGCCGACAGCTCCGAGCTCGTCGAGCGCCTCGTGCACGACAGCGGCGACCCGCCGCACCGTGGAGAACGGGCAGTCCGGCATGGGGTCGAGGTCGATCCGCCACTCGTCCGGCTTCTCCACGTCGGCGCGCCGCGAGTTCCACGGGTGGAACTCGACCGCGGACATCTGCACCGCCCAGATCACGTGGGCGAGCTCGGTCACGCACAGCTCGTCGGCGTGCAGCCCGTAGCGCGGGAAGTGGACCCGCACGGTCTCCAGCCAGGCCGGCGCCCCGCCCGGCACGCGCTTCTGGTGGACCTTCTCGCCGCTCACGCCGGTCGGGAAGCGGTGCATCATGCACGGCCGTTCCCGCAGGGCATTGACGATCCCCGGCCCGACCGCCAGGTAGTAGTCGACGAGGTCGAGCTTGGTCGCCCCCGTCCCGGGGAAGTACACACGGTCGGGGTTGGAGATCCGCACGGTGCGCTGCCCCACCTGGACCTCGGTCGCGGGTGACTTCGCCACGGGCCGACGGTAGCGGTAGCCGCGCATCGGGCCACCCCGCGAACTCGCAAACGGGACAGTTGCGCCGCGGCCGACCGTTCCCGAGCTGGGGGTGACGGTGGGTGATCGACCCATGTCTGTCCGCGCGTCAATCCGGGTAACGGCCCAGCGAGGACGCGAGACTGTTCGCGCTAATCGGACGGAAGGGTCCTCGATGCTCACTCCCCACGGCGGGGTCGAGTCGCCCGACCAAACCGCAGACGCGCCACCGGGAACGACGACGGGCCGGCGCGTCGCGGGACAACATCCGCGGTCGACCAGGGGCGTCACCGTCGGACGAGGACGCGACATGCGGTGCGGGTGCCCGTCGCTGGGCGCCCATCCTGGACTCATCTTCCTGGCCGTGGCACTGCCCGTACTGGAGGCGCTCATCCTGGGGGTGATCGGCGCCTTCGGCGCCCAGGCCCTGGCACCCCAGGCGTCGGCGCCGGCGCCGTTCGGGGTCTTCCACGACCTCCGTTGGCTCCTGGTCTTCCACCCTTCCTGGCATGCCTTCGCGCTCGAGCTGACCGCCATGGTCGTGGTCCGGTCCGCGATCACCGGGCTCCTCCTCCGGGCCGCATGGCCCATCGGGAAGCCACCGCCCGGTCCACTACGGCTCGTCGTCTGCTCGGTGGCGTTCACCGTGGTCTCGGCGCTGGTGCTCCTGCCCTTCGCCGCCCTACTCCTGGGCATGGCCATCGTCTCGCTGTCGTGGTTGTTCTTCATCGCGGTGCCGTCGGTGCTCGGCGTGGCGGCACTCCTTCACCACGGTGCCGTCGTGCCGACGTGGTGGCGGGAGCGCCCGCCGGGTCGCACGGTCGCGTGGGTTGTCCTGTCGTTCCTCGTGCTGACCATGGCCAGCGCCGTGGTCGTACTGACGCCGGTGCCGTTGCGCCTGCCCGCGGTGGGCGCCGCCGGGCTCTTCAACGCCTGGGCCTGGCACAGCATCGTCCACACGCTCAGCTGCAGCCGGCCGGCCCGACGGTTCATGCCCGTCGCACCGCTCGGCGTGGCCGGCCTGGTTGGCCTCATCGTCCTGGGCGTGAGCGTCGGGCTTTCCGTCTCCTCGCGCAGCGATCGGCCGG
>Ga0256867_10000829_pt1 | contig 12646 bp, 10 predicted proteins | sample RVTome_15_FD_185939 | JGI IMG/M metagenome (GOLD analysis project Ga0256867, IMG submission 185939) | Soil microbial communities from uranium-contaminated site in the Upper Colorado River Basin, Wyoming, United States - RVT150D86 (HiSeq) ... | reverse complement strand
CTTGCAACAAGCATATTTCGTGCTTGTGAAAGATGTATTCCAAGGATTGTTTTATGTACTGGTTCTATACAAATCCAAATCCAGAAATGTTTCCTCTCAATCTTAACCATTGTTTCATCAATTATAAAAGAAGAGACTCGTCTCCTTCTATAAACTGGAAATGAACTAAATTTTTGAATCCATTTCCATATAGATACGTAACTTCTATTGGATAATGGTTGTAATGCTCTAGATGTATTTCTCAAACTCAAACCCAAAAAATATAGATACAAAGAATACATAACTATAATTGTGGATGTTCTGTTTCTTTCAAATCTAATTTGCATACTACTAGATTAGGAATATGACATTCACAGCTAAATCTATATCGTTAAGTTAACAGAGCCATTTTGTAGTTCAAATTAAAACAGAGAATATAAAAAATTAAAATAGTGTAGGATTACATTTATTCTTCTAGAATTAATTTCTAAACTAATTTGTTATTTTTCACTTCGTCAATATGAAATATTTGAATTGATTCTTCCAACCATAACTGTTTTTTCTTTAATTAACTGATCATGAAAAGAATATGCTTAGTTCTCTAGATTCTAAGGAATCAAAACTCCTCGTCCTAGGATCTTTTGTTCTCTAAGTAACTTGTGAGCATCATTTACTTCTGATAAATCAAATTTTTGTATATGATGTTTTATCAATCCTTTCTTTGCTAATTCCATAACTTCTCTCAAGTCGTTAAAGTTTCCCCAGAAAGAACCATAATACTGATATTCTCTAGCAACAAATGGGAACAATGGAATTCTGATTTGGTTTCCAATTAAGCCAGCAGAGACATATGTTCCTGCTATAGCAAGCATACTAAAACCCATTGGAATGCTCTCCTCTGTACCAACAAGATCTATTACTACATCAATATCTTTGCGACCTGTTGCCTTATTGACCTCTTTATGAACATCTTCTAATTTTTTATCTTTTATGTTTATAGCATGATCAGCGCCATTTTGCTTAGCAAGATTTAGTTTCTCGTCATTTCTACCAAATGCCAATATGGTTGATGATGAGGATAAAATCTTTGCATATTGAATTGCATAACTTCCAAGACCTCCCAATCCAATAATTGCTATAGATTTGTCAGGCCCAAGCATGTTTTTTACCTTTTTAATTGCTCTATATGTAGTAACACCTGCATCGGTAAGTGGTGCAAGTTCTTCAGGTTTTAAATTATATTTTTTATCGATCTTTATCAAGTATCTATAGGAGGGAATAGGAACAAATTCAGAATATCCACCAAATTCGCCAAATCCAGGCCATCTTCCATTACCACAAATTTGATCATTGCCACTTTTGCACTCTGGACAAAGACCACAACCCCATCCTCCAGAAACTACAACTAGATCTCCTTTTTCAACAAGACCCTCAGGTACTGAGTTACCTATCTCTTCAACCCATCCTGCAATTTCATGTCCTAGTATGGCAGGTAATTTAAGAGGAAGATATTCTTTAAAATAACCATCAATTATCTGTAAATCAGTACGACAAATTCCTGCTCCACCTACTTTTACCAAGACACCTTCTCCAGAAATATTTTTTGGTATTTGAACCTCTTCTAACACAAAAGGCTTGTTATACTCATGCATACGTGCTGCACGCATTTTTAATCAAATTAAAATTTCGAGACCAAAATATTTAACCTTTTACAGATACTGACAAAAGAAAATTATGATTTATAAGAAGCATTAAGACAAAATTGTTTCTGTTATAGTATAAAATTATATCATTTAAATCGTTACCTTTTATAGCATTATATCCAAGTAATATTAAATTTTTTGCAATTCTATTAAATATGTCATTCTTAAACAAATGAAATATTATCTCACTTTACTCAGAGGTATATCAACTGTTTTGACACAATTTTGTAGTTCAAAATTGCATTTCAAAATTAAGGTTAATCCAGAAAAATTATTCTTAATATGAAATTAAAGATTTATCAATGATATATCTAAAATTTAAAAGACGATTATAATAAAAAATAATTTTTAACTTTGATATATAGTCATTATATTTTAACTAATACTAATAGCGATACTAAGGAGTTTAATACTGAATAATAAAAAGGATAAGTAAGACTAAAAAGTAGTTATCCTAAAAAAAGGTACCCAGTCTACTTAAAACATTTTCGTTAATTAGGTTAAGTTCTTTGTTATTATCATTATCTATGCATAGATTTGAGTTATTTATATCGCGGTCACAACCTTGAATGAGTAGTAAAATCCTTTTATTTTGAAACAGATCGTATGGAAGAAAAGTGATTTGAGTTTCTTTCCCGTCAAATTCTTCTACAATACTTCCTGATTTCCACTCCAGTGCTAACTTGAAAGAGGTAAGATTTGAAAACTGTTTCTTCTCAAAAGATTCTTTTGAGACTGACATCTCATTTTCGTTAGAATCACCAATCTTTACTCCATTCTTGTCAACTAATACCAGTCTGGTATTATTTTGTAAATTAAGTGACTGTAGAAATCTGTCATAATTGTTAAAATTAATTGCTCCTAACAGTATTCCTGTCATCTCATTTTCTTTATTTATTACTGGAGTAGCAATTACTGCCAGATTTTTTCCTGTTGTTATAGAAATAATTGCATCACTCAAGTAAGTTTTTTTAGTCTGTTCTACTGCTTGATAATAATCTCTAAATGAAAGATTTGTTGCGGTTCGATTTAATTGACGTTCAAATGGTTCGTCAAAATATACATCTCCATTATTTAATAAAAATACAATTGATGAAAATTCTTTAAATTGATCCAACAGTATTTTAGCTATTTTTCTCTTTTCTATATCTGCATCTTCTGGTATACCGTTAACTTTTGGATCTATTAAATTTACATCAGGAGGTTGTAAAATTTGTGGTAGACTACTGGCAATTTGTAAAGCGGTAGCAAGTTTTGTTACCTTACTTTCAAGTATATTTTTTATATTTTCGAGTTCATTTAAAAGTGACGAATTGTTATTTTCGTTTGTGTTATTATTTGAATATTGAGTATCTTGAGCATAAATAGAAGAGAGAGAATATGAGTTTGCAGAAAATAAGATAATACTAGTAATAATAATACCAAATGAAAAACTTGAAATCTTTAACATCATATAATCTTAAAGTTTTAAGAATAATTCAATATAATTCTATCCATAAGTTGATAATTTAGCAGTTGATATACAATATCCTATATAGAAAGAGGATATTGCTGAAAACATTTGGTATAATAATAAGGTTCTGAGGGCTTCGAGCATGACATATAATTGGGATCTGTCCTTTACAAATTTAAACTTTAACTTTTTAAAATAAATGTGACTGTTTTAAAACACCTTTTATTGTACAAGAATTTTAAAACTAGCCTCTCTCAAGGGATCGAACCTTGGTGGTGGACCTTCGTTACCCTTAAGCAGATCAACAACTCGCAATTCTATATTGTGTTGTCCAGGAGATAGGTCATGCAAGAATAGGAAATACCCAGTAGCTAGCGCCTTATATGTCCCAGGATTGATTGCTCCCCAAATATCTATTGGGTGCTCGGGAATGGTAATATTAAAAAAGTCAGTTTTAATTAATGATCCATCAAGATTCACGTTTTTACCATCTACGGTAACCTTCATGTTGTTAAAGGGAGTAAGGATGTTATCAGCACATTCTACTATTTCTGTATCAGTCATTGGACCGGCAGTACCACTATCACAAAAAGTCGTTGTTATTGGAAGCATGACGGCTTTACCAAGGGGAACATTACAATTATAATTGATCTTGCCCTCACCTGGAATAATATCTGGTAGGAACCACACAGGACCATTTTGCATAACAGAACATCTTTCAGGATCAGAATAATCCTTTACTGGATGTTTGTCGATAGGGATACCAGCCCACCATGTCCACCATTTTGCCACCCATTCTGAATAAGGACTGCCATATGGCGAAGAATCTACTGTGAATATATCAAAATCTGATCTTGCTGTAGTAGCAATAGTTATTCCACTCCAGCTGAGAATTATGATAAACAGAATAGGCATTAATAGACGAACAAATAACAATTTCATATCTAGCATAATATTGCCTATGATTTAATTCTTTTACTAGTTATGCTATTTTTTAATTTGTAAAAATATTATATACTCCTCTTTTAAAAATTAAATCTTGAATCCATAAATTTGATAATAAAAGTTTTTACAGCATCGAGTTATCTATAATAAGGATCGGCTGGGTATTGCAATCTTCAAAGTTCCAAAAATATCTTTTAGATTCAACAACTATTATTATTATTGTTGGATTTGTAGTTGTTCTTCTTCATATAATAGACAGGAGTGCAGGGGATACTTGGGCTTTGAATATGAATGACCGTAATTCCTTTCAATATACAATAATATATTGTATAATAACAGTAGCTTCACTAATTATCCAGGCCTTTCTTTTTAGTGTCTCTGTAAGAATAGCATTTAAAACCAAGAAAGCAATTTCGCGTCTATCCTTCGTAACAAGATACCTTTATGTAGGATCACATATTGCAGTAATGGGATCAATTGCGTATCTACTGGCAGAGCAAGTACTAACATCTACTTATCATACTGTATTACTTGAATTAATAGTAGGACTAAGTTTGATACCATCAGTTTTAATCCTGATTTCACTAGCATTTACAAGTCTAAAGTCATTTTCATCTACGAAAAGTAAAATCCTTGTGGTATACGGTATAGCCATAATTGCAATTGCAGTACAATTGATCATTGCCTTTTGTTATATAGAGCTCAATCTCTATAGTAAACCTGGAATCATAACTCCTGATAGGAATCCATGGGCATCCTATTTCTATACAAATCTCCAAAGTAAAATGTCCTTAAGTTATGAGATAAGTGAGGCTATGTCATTTATTATCATATGGATATCTTCTATATTACTTACTAAACAATATGCCCAAAAGATAGGGACAATAAAATATTCGATAACATTGAGTATTCCAATGATATACTTTCTATTTCAGTATTCTCCATTATTGTTAGAACAAATAGGAACGTTAAGTTCTCTTCTCATGGCAGAAGGATCATTATTTTTATATTTTTACAATTTTGTTTTAAATACTGTTAATATCGGAACAGGATTATTATTTGGAATTTCATTTTATATTTTGTCTAGATCTTTAATCTATGATAATTTAAAATATTATCTGGTAATATGTGGAACCGCTATCATGATCATCTTTAGTAGCGGTATTTCAACAATCTTAATCTTGGCTCCATATCCAGCCTGGGCTATTGTTTCGCTTTCATTTATATTGCCAGCATCATTCTTACTTTTAATCGGGCTAGATTCAGCAACATATTATATTGCAAGTGACACGTTGATTCGTAGATTTCTGTATCACCATCGGAGCCAGTTTGAACTATTTCAAGCATTAGGTTCATCAAAAACGACGGACATGGTTGAACGAAAAATGAGTGAGATGATACGAAATCAACTCGAAAACTTAGAGATGGAAATGTTGTTTAAACCAATATCTGAGGTAGAAGATATTAAACGATATGTTAGAAAAGTAAGAATAGAAATGAAACAATCTGCTACGAAACTGGATAGTTCAAAATCTGATTAATTTTCCATCAAGTTAGGAATTTAAGAGGATATTTAATAGATACTAATAAACATTCATAAGCATGCAAACGGAGGTGTGTGAACTTATTTTGACACAAATTTGTAGTTCTATATTAAAGAAATAAAATAATTGCTTATTTGATGAATTCTAAATAGATATCGAAAGTATATGTTATACATAGACTACAATATGTATTATTAAATTAAAGCGAATGATGTTAGTATCGCTTGTTGAGATTATTACAGTTCAATAAAATATTGTGATATAATAACAAAAAATGATAAAACATGACTTTTACATTAATATTTAAAATATTCGTATTATAAAATAAATGGTAAAATACAAACCAGTAGAATTTGATATTTTTCCACCAAAAATATTATCTGATAATCAAGTAAATAGCCTATATACTTTTTCTAAAACGTCTCAACGAATTATTGATGAAACACGAGGATTTATTTGTGGTAATCCTACTTGTAGACATGAGACTATAATAAATGAAAAAGTTGCTTGGATTGCTAGACGTTGTTTAGTATGTGGCGAAGAGTTTGACTGGGAAAATATATTAACTGAAACTAAAAAATATTGTCCACTATGTCATGAAAAATACCCTGGTTATGCTAATTTTTGTGCATTTCATAATGATCCGAAAATAGGATTAATTCCATCTTAAAATAGAATTAAAAAATAGTTTAAATAATGTTATTTCTTGAGTTGAAAATATTTGTTCTTAAACTCTCAATTATAGAGGTCAAATCTTTAGAAAAATAAAATTAATTTGTTAAATGTTATTGAATCCTACTAGTTTACGGGCTCGGAGGGCTTCGATCCCACGACCACGGTTTCGAATCTGATATCTAACTAATTTAGATTTGAAACAATATAACGGATTAGCTTTTATCAAAATTTTGTTAATATGATTTTTATAAAAAACCTCATAAAGCTGTAAAATTTATATAAATTATTAAGCTCGATAAAGGAAAATTTATAAATCAAATTGAAAAAATCTTCTAAATTGTGCACAGAAAGTAATAGAAAGTAAAAGATACTTCTTTATTCTTAAATTAACAGGCAAATAATTATTATATCAGTGTTAAAAACGCATTAAAAATTGATTATAGTATGGATGTCATATTAGAAACGTTATGGATAAATTAGTCTAGTATAATTTTCATATGTTATTTAGGTATTAAAATTGAATAATAGTAATAGTATATTAAGAGAAGAGGAATTAGGAAATTGGAGAAAATCCCACTACTCATCAGAGATTAATCCCTCTCTGGAAGGAAGAACAGTTATTCTAATGGGATGGATTTCCAGCATTCGGGACCATGGCAATATTCAATTTATTATGTTAAGAGATAAAGATGGAGACACTCAAATAATTGCTAAAAAAGGTCAATGTCCAGATTTAGTATATGAACAAGTCTTGCAGTTAAAGGAACATACATCTCTAGGAGTAAGTGGAAAGGTTATTTCTCAAAGAAAAGCACCCAATGGAATTGAGATAATTCCACTAGAACTAAAGGTTTTTTCAATTCCTATACAGGCTCCGCCGTTTATGGTACAGAGTAGAAATCCTGCAGGAATTGATACTAGATTAGATTTTAGAGCGATAGATTTGAGAAGAAAGTATTTGCAAGATATTTTTATCATCCGTAATAACATTTTAAAATATATTCGTACTTTTCTTTCAAATGAGAAATTTATAGAGGTTAATACACCTAAGATAATAGCGACAGCTTCAGAGGGAGGGACTGCCCTTTTCCCAATATTCTATTACGAAAGGGAAGCATTTTTGGCTCAGAGTCCTCAGATATATAAAGAACAACTTACAATGGCTTTTGAAAAAGTCTTTGAGATAGGACCAATTTTCAGAGCTGAACCTTCTCGTACTAATAGACACTTATCAGAAGCTACATCAATAGATATTGAATCTGCTTTTGTTGACTATAATGATATTATGGTATTATTAGAGAAAATGATTCAATTTATTATAAAGTCATTGTCTGAAGACAATAATATTAAAAATAGTCCTGAATTAGATATTGATAAAAAAATTAATGATAACAACAAATCATTTCCAAGGTTAAAATATTCAGAATTAACTGAAAAACTGAGAAATATCGGAGAAAAGGTAAGGTGGGGAGATGATCTATCTCCGCAGCTCATTAAAAAACTTGATGACGATCGGTTAAATAATAATTTTTATTTCATAACAGATTGGCCCACTGCAGCTAAACCATTTTATGTGAAAGAGAATCAAGATGATTCAAAGATTTGTGAATCTTTTGATTTAATGTATGGATCATTAGAAATATCATCTGGAAGCACAAGAATTAGTAATAAAGAAATTCTTATAGATAGAATGAAGAAAAAGGGATTGAATTTGAATTCATTTGACTACCATTTGAGAATATTTAATTATGGAGTACCTCCACACGCTGGGTGTGGAGTAGGATTGGAACGGCTTTTAATGACTCTCACAAAAATAGACAATATTCGTGATGCTATATTATATCCAAGAGATATTGATAGACTTGCGCCATAGAAGAAAGAAAGAAGGGGAAGAAAAGTGATAAATCAACCATGATTACAAAAGATCAACTAAAACATTTGAGTAAACTTTCAAAGATAGATTTAACTGAAAATGAATTTGAAACTTATACTAAACAAATTGAAAAGATAATAAAATATTTGGATAAATTAGATGAAATTTCATTTGAAGAGAAAAACCCGTCATTAGTATTATCTCTCAAAAAATTGTCAGAATTAAGAGAAGACACAATTATAGAGCCAACTCTTAATATTGACCAAATAGCTAAAAACCTAAAAGACAAGTTTGTTAGAGGTCCAGTTATGAGTTAATATGTCTAATCTTTATACTCTAAATATTGAACAAGTTGTAAATGGTATTAAAAATGGAGAATTTACTTCTGAAGAATATGTATCCCAAATTATAGAAAGAATAAAAAGAGTTGATAAAAAGTTAAATTCATTCATAACAATAAATAACAATGCACTTGTTCAGGCACAACAGATAGACAAGAAAATAAGATCAGGTTCGGCAGTTGGTTCTTTATCTGGCATTGTAGTAGGAGTAAAAGATAATATCAGTACAGCAGGATTAAAAACAACTTGTGCTTCCAAAATGCTATCTGAATATGTTCCACCATACGATGCAACCGTCATAAAGAGATTAAAAGATAAAGATGCAATAATAATAGGAAAATTAAACCTTGATGAATTTGCAATGGGATCAACTACAGAATGGAGCAGTTATGGACTTACAAGAAACCCGTGGAACTTAGATTATGTATGTGGTGGGTCTTCAGGTGGCAGTGCAGCTAGCGTTGCTGCACAATTATGTACAGCATCATTAGGGTCTGATACTGGCGGCTCTGTTCGTTGTCCATCTAGTTTTTGTTCTGTGGTTGGATTTAAACCAACATATGGATTAGTAAGTAGATACGGACTTGTTTCATATTCTAATAGTTTAGAACAAATTGGTTCTATAGGAAGGACTGTATCAGACGTCAAAAAAATTATGGATGTTATCTCAGGAAAAGATACTAATGACAATACAACAATAGACACGAAAAATAATAACATTAACAATAATCATTATGATCTCGAACAAAATAATAACCAAAAAATTGGTTTATTAAAAGAATTAATAAATGGAGCTGATGAGCCTGTATATCAATGCATATATTCTGCAATAGATAAATTTAACGAGTTTGGATTTACGAGTGAGGAATCTTCATTAAAATCATCCGAATATGCTCTTGCATCATATTATACAATTGCTACAGCTGAAGCAAGCAGCAATTTAGCACGATTTGATAATATAAGATATGGATTTGAATTAAATCCCGACGATTACGAATGGAATACATATTTCTCTAAAGCAAGAGGAAATTTCGGAGATGAAGTCAAAAGAAGAATAATAGTAGGATCTTTTGTATTATCTTCAGGATATTATGGAAAATATTATCTTAAAGCACAAAGAGTAAAGGATTTGATTAAAATTGAGCTAAAAAATCTTTTTAAAGAATATGATTTACTACTATCCCCAACCGTTCCGGTTCTTCCTTTTAAAATTGGAGAAAAAATCGATGACCCATTAAAAATGTATCTAATAGATATTAACACAGTTTTAGCTAATTTGGCAGGTATTCCTGCAATTTCAATTCCTATAGGATTCAAAAATGGTCTACCAATCGGACTACAAATCATGGCTGATGAATTTCAAGAGAAAAAATTACTGAATATAGCGGAAGTGCTTGAAAAATCAATTAATATTAATACATCATATCCAGATCTATAATAATGACATCATCATTACCGGTTAAAATTGGTCTTGAAATACATTGTCAGCTAACTCAACTTAATACTAAATTATTTTGTTCATGTTATTGTAATTATAGAGAAAAAGAAATCAATTCTAATATATGCCCAATTTGTATCGGATTGCCTGGATCCTTGCCAATTTTGAATAAAAAAGCTGTAGAATTTGCAATTATGATTTCAAAAGCTTTAGATTGTAAAATTCCAGAATTAACAGTTTTTTCAAGAAAAAATTATTTTTACCCAGATTTGCCAAAAAATTTCCAGATTACACAATATGACTCTTACGGTACCAGTACAAGCATAGGAAAAGAAGGATCTGTAAAGTATGGAGAAAATGACAAAATTGCAAGAATAAGAAGAATTCAGCTGGAAGAAGATCCAGGACGACTAGTTTATGAAAATGGAAGAATGCAAGCCTTAATTGACTATAATAGAGCAGGTGTAGCATTAGTAGAAATCGTAACTGAACCTGATTTTAATGATCCAAAAGATGTAAGAACATTTTTAAATAAAATGACCTCTATACTAGAACATTTGAATGTATGTAATACCAATTTAGAAGGTTCACTAAGGTGTGATGCAAATATTTCTATAGGTAATGGAAAAAAAGTAGAAATCAAAAATGTAGGTTCTTTTAGTGACATAGAAAAGGCATTGACATATGAGATAACACGACAAAAAACAATGACCGTTCATGATATAGAAATTAAAGCTGAAACAAGACATTGGGATGATAAAAGAAAAATTACAAAGCAAGCAAGATCAAAAGAAGAAGAAGAAGACTATAGATATTTTCCTGAACCAGATATTCCAAAAATTCTGCTAGAAAATTTATCTTTAATTAAAACACCTGAGCTTCCAGATGAAAGAAAATTCAGATTTATAAATGATTATGAACTTTCTGAACATGTATCACAAGTACTCATTGACAACAAAGATTTAGCTGACCTATTTGAATCAGCAATAAAAATATATCATTCTCCAAAATCTATATCAAATTGGATAGTAAGTGATATTCTTGCATTCATGGAATATGATTCATCAGGTAAAAAAACAATAACTGATGAGATGAAAATTAATTCAAAACACATTGCAGAGATTGCAAAGCTAGTTGATGATAATACAATAAATAGGTCTACAGCAAAATCCATAATCTCCCGAATTGTTAAAACAGGAGAATTACCATCTGATATCATAAAAAAAGAAAAACAGATAACCACAATAATCAATGATGAGAAAATTTTACTAGAATCAATAGATAGGATATTCAAAGAAGAGAAAAAGGCAACTTTAGATGCTAAACAAAATCCTACTGCAATAAACTTCTTGCTTGGTAAGATAATGAGACTGACAAAGGGAAGGGCTGATCCAAAAATAACTACAATACTTTTAAAGAAAAGGTTGGATGAAGAAGTCTAATAATCGAATAAAAAAAATAATAGTATTAAAATTATTACAAACAAAAAGTTCATGCAAAGTGATCCGTATGTTTTTGAAAGTCTCAAAAACTAATAAAAAGAGAAAAAGAAGTTGTTTTAAAAACTATCTATTTTTAGAATTTCTCAAATTATATTGTCAAGTTCACCTGATAGTTCACTAAAAAATACCATTCTACGGTTAACATCATACAATTTTTGATATCATCATTTATAAATAATAATTAATACTAATATGAGATGATTAAATATTTTTTAATGTATGGGATTTTCTTTATTTCCTTTTATAGTATATTATTTTATGAAAATATTTTTGGTGAAAGCAATACTACAACAGAATACCAATTTTTAACTAAATTTGGAGGAAAAGAAAGTAATGATGGAGAATTAAGTGCCCCTCATAGTATTGATATTGATAAAGAAGGAAATGTATACGTAACAGATACTGGTAATGACAGGATTCAAAAATATAATTTAGATGGTAAATTTATTTTACAATGGGGAGAAGAAGGATCTGGGGATGGACAATTCGATAAATTGCATGATGTATATGTAGATCCATCTGGCCAATTTATTTACACACTAGAACTCACAAACCACAGAGTACAGAAATTTACTCCTGATGGTAAATTTATTTTAAAATGGGGATTTGAAGATACTGGTGGTAGAGGTGCTGAAAGAACCCCACATCAGTTATCTATAGATTCAAATGGATATGTCTATTTAACTGATAAAAATGCACATCAAATTTTAAAATTTGATGAGAATGGCAAATTTATAGAGTCATATGGTTCTAAAGGTTCTGCAGCAGGAGAGTTCCTTGAACCACATGGAATAGTCTTTGATTCCAATAACACAATGTATGTAACTGACATGAAAAATTCCAGAGTTCAAGTTTTTGATGAAAACTTTAATTTTATAAGACAGTGGGGATCATTAGGAAATGGATCAGGACAGTTTTCAGGTACTGCCCCTGGGATAGACTATTATGAAAAGCAAGATCTAGTTTTTGTTGTAGATAAAACATCAACTAATTTTCAAGTATTTGATAAAGATGGAAAATTCATAAGCAAATTCGGATCGAAAGGAAAACAAGATGGACAGTTCAATAGACCAGAAGATATAGCAATAGATCCTCAAGGAAAGGTCTTTGTAGCTGATACAGGAAATTCACGAATACAAGTATTTGATAAATAATTTTTCAATCAAAAAAACAAAATAAAATGTTACCCATAT
>Ga0256867_10000828_pt1 | contig 12653 bp, 9 predicted proteins | sample RVTome_15_FD_185939 | JGI IMG/M metagenome (GOLD analysis project Ga0256867, IMG submission 185939) | Soil microbial communities from uranium-contaminated site in the Upper Colorado River Basin, Wyoming, United States - RVT150D86 (HiSeq) ... | reverse complement strand
GGGCGTACTCCAGGCAGTCCTCGCGGACGACGCAGCCGCGGCAGACCTCCTTCGCCTCCTTGGTGGAGGCACCCCGTTCCGGGAAGAACAGATCGGGGTCAACGCCCAGGCAGTTGGCCAGGTCCCACCAACCCGCCCTCATGCCGCTCTCGTCCGACGTGCTCATCGCGATCGCCATGCGTGTCCTCCGTCTCCCGAGACCGCCACCCGGCGCCGCTCTCCGGTGCTCGACCGGACGGACGGCTCAGGCGCCTTCTCCCCTACGAGGGAATCACATCCACGTAATTACAGCAAGCGGATCTTGAGATGAACGGCGGGTGCCAGGGGCGCACCCGCCGCCATCGGTGCGGTGTGGATGCAGCCGGCGTGCCCGCCTGCGACGATGTGACCGTGGGTTCAGCGGCCGAGATCCACGTCGTCCAGGGCGACATATGCGCCCTCGAGGTCGATGCCGTCGTCAACGCCGCCAACTCCTCGCTGCGTGGTGGCGGCGGGGTGGACGGGGCCATCCACCGGGCCGCCGGACCCGCCCTGCTGGCCGCCTGCCATGAGCTGGGCGGCTGCGACGTGGGCGACGCCAAGGCCACCCGTGGGTTCGGGCTCACGGCTCGCTGGGTCATCCACACCGTGGGTCCGGTGTGGAGGGGCGGCGGCGCAGGCGAGAGCGTGCTGCTGGCCTCGTGCTACCGGCGATCCCTCGCTGTCGCCGACGAGCTGGGGGCGACGTCGGTGGCCTTCCCCGCCATCAGCACCGGTGTCTACGGGTACCCGCCCGACGATGCCGCCGACGTGGCCGTGGCCACCGTCGGGTCCACGCCCACCGCGGTGTCCACGATCGTGCTCTGCGCCTTCGACGCCCACACCGCCGACCGCTACCGGGCCCTGCTCCACCTCCGAACCTGGCATTGAGGAGGCCGCATGTGGCCATCTGGATGCCAGGTTCACGCTGGTAGGCAGGTCCGCACCATGGCGACGACCTCGTCGGGGCGGTGGCGGAGCATCGCGTAGGTGAACCGGAGCGCCCGCCAGCCGTGCACCTGGGCGACGTTGTCGCGATGGCGGTCGCGCTCGAAGTCCTCGGTACGCGTGTGCCAGGTTCGTCCGTCAGCCTCGACGACGAGGCAATGAGATGGCCAGGCCAAATCGGCGATGCCGACGACCTGTTCCCGCCAAGGCAGGCGGAACTGGACGATGGGCGCGGGTAGCCCCGCTCGGTCCAGTAGATCGAGCAGATCGCGCTCGAGCACGCTCTCCGGGATCCCATCGGTCGCGGCGAAGGTGGTGAGCACCCGGCGCAGGAAGCGCACTCTCGGCCTCCCCCTCCGTGCGTAGCTGTCGAAGGCGGCGAACAGCTCTGGTGGCGTCAGCAGCCGGCGCGACAGCGCGTGATCGATCACGGCGGTGAGACGTCGTGCGCCGACGACTCGGCCCAGGTCGAGGATCGTGCGGGCCAGCGAGGTCGCCGGCAGGCGGTCCATCACGGTGCGATCGGCGTCGGGAAGATGGGTGGTACGTCGCACCTGCGCCAACTGCGACGAGTTGGCGTTCCGGTGCGGGGTCATCACCACTCTCACGCCACGAGGGACGTGAGGCAGTTCGTGGAGCTCGGCCGCGGCCTCGTGGGAGACCACCGAGTCGGGGACGACCAGGGTCGCAGCAGCGAGATCCGCCCTCAGGGTGCGCGACACACCGGCCACGAGAATGGCACCTTCGCCGAGCGCCTCGAAGCGCCCCTCGAGGATGCGGCGAGAGAGTGTCCGGGGAGGCAGTCCGTGCGCCAGCCACTGCCTCCGGCTGAAGACGCCGTGCTGGAGCGCTGCGACCTGCAGGACCCGGATCTCGTCCTGAGTCGTCACCACCATCCCCTGGCCGAGAGCTACAACACGAGGGAGGGAGGGACGAGGAGTCGTCACAGTACTCCCCTCAAGCTGGCATGGAGACGGCCACATACGGCCACCTCGATGCCAGGTTCGGCGATCGCCCCGTCAGCTCGGCAAGCTGGCATGGAGACGGCCACATACGGCCACCTCGATGCCAGGTTCGAATTGGGTTGGGTGCGGTTGGGGATCTAGATGGGCTGGCGGTGGCGCATCGTGAGCTGGCGGCGGTGCTCGATGAAGTCGACGAGCAGGTAGTCGCCGAGTGTCTCCGGGGTGGTGAAGAAGGCCCGGCCGCGGTTCAGCTCGGTCATCTTCTCCACGAAGGCCCGGAGGTAGGACGTGGCGTCGAGCATGAACGTGTTGATGCGGATGTCCTCCCGGGTCAGCCGGGCCACCTCCTTCAAGGTGGCGTCGACCGTCTCCCGGACCGGCGGGTAGTGGAAGAACACCTGCCCACCCTCAGTGAGGTGTGCGGTCGGCTCGCCGTCGGTGATCATGATGATCTGCTTGGTGCCGGACTGCCGGCCCAGCAATCGCCGGGCGATCATGAAGCCGTGCTGCATGTTGGTGCCGTAGACGAAGTCCCACGAGACCTCGGGTAACTCCGCCGCGGTCAGCTCGCGGGCCGACTCGCTGAAGCCGACGATGCCCAGGTAGTCGCGCGGGTACTGGCTGGTGATGAGGCTGTGCAGCGCCATCGCCACCTTCTTGGCGGGCAGGAAGTTCTCCCGCATGGGCATCGACAGCGACAGGTCGAGCATCAGCACCGTGGAGGCCCGCACCAGCTGCTCGGTCTGCTCCACCTCGAAGTCGTCGGGTTGCAGCCGGACCGGCGTCCCGCCACCTCGCCTGGCGATGGCGTTGCGCACCGTGCGCTCGATGTTCAGCTGGAACGGGTCACCGAACTCGTAGGCCTTGGTGGCGTAGGAGAGCTCGTGGCCGATGCCCTGGCGATCGTGCTGATGGCGCCCGAGCTTGTCCTCGGTGAGCTTGGCGAAGAGCTCGGAGAGGGCGTTCTGGCCGATGCGGCGGATGGCACGGGGGGTCAGCTCGTAGCGCCCCTCCTTCTGCTCGACGTAGCCGGCCTCCTCCAGCATGCGGGCCAGCTGGGACAGCCGGTCGAGCGAGCGGGCCGAGTCCTCGCCCAGCAGCTGACGAACCCGCTCGAGGTCGACGTCGGCCAGAGCACCGGGGTTGGGGGCCGACTGCAGGAGCTGCTGGAGCTGGTCGAGCTCGCCCAGCTCCTGCATCATCTGGGCGCCCTCGGAGAACGACAGCGGGTCGCGCCCGCTGAAGTCGTAGGAGCGGTCCCAACCGGCGTCGGGGAAGGCGGCCTGCAGGTTCTGGGCCAGCTGCTCCGCCTGCCAGCGAAGGTCCATGTCCTCCAGCAGCTGCTCGGCCAGCCCCTGGAGCTGGGCCCGCTGCTCGGGCGTCATCGAGTTCAGCATGGCCTGCATGGCCGCCATGCGCTGCGCCATCAGCTCGAGGAGCTCGTCGAGGTTCCGGGGGTTCTCGGGGAAGAAGTCGCCGTAGCGCTCCATGAACCGGTCGAAGTCCTCCTGGGTGTCCTCGCCCCGGTTGCGCTTGCCGAGCAGCTCGTTGAGCTCGGCCATCATGTCCTTCATCCGGGCCATCTGCTCGGGGTTGACATCGCTCATGGCCCCGGCCATCTGGTTGAAGTAGCTCTGGGCCAGCTCGCTGCGGAGCTTGTCCATCAGCTCCTCGAACTGCTGGCGGGCTTGGGGGGAGACGAAGTCGTAGTTGGAGAGCGAGCGGACCTTGCCGGCCAGGTCAGGGGGCAGCAGGTCAAGCTCGAGCCGCTTGTCGGTGGCTGCCTGATCAGCGATCTCGCCACGCCGCTCGTCGCCGCTGGCGTGGGCCTCCTCCTGGTACTCGTCTATGGCCTCGCGCTCGGTCTCCACCACCTCGTCGAGCGACTCGGCGATCTCGTCGTAGATGCCGCCCAGGTCGAACTGCTCGAGGCGCTCGGCCCGCTCCCGGCGCAGCCGCTCCAGCAGCTCACGCAGGCCCTGCATGCGGTTGCCCTGGTCGTCCTCGAAGCCCTGTTGCATGAGCCGGCGCAGGGCGGCGTGGAGGTCGCCGTGGTAGAGCAGGTCGTCGGTCAGCTCACCGAACAGCGTGTCGGCATCCCACTCGAAGCCGACCTGGGTGCCGTCCCAGGCCGAGTAGTCGAAGCGCGCGCCGTGCCGGTCCCCACGGCGTCTGCGGCGGAGGCCTCTCAGCGCCACGAGGTCATCCCCGGCCCCGGTAGGTCGCCCTGGGCCCGATCGATTCCTTGTTGAGTCGCTTCGACAGGTGCAGGCCTTCGAGGATCAGCTCGACCGCCGAGGCCAGCTCACCGGGATGCTCGCTCTCGGTCAGGGTCCTGGCCGACAGCTTCAGAGCCGGTACGTCGTCCAGCAACTGGGCGTAGTCGCTCGAGGCCAGGTCGTCGCCGGTGTGCACGATGCGGCCGTCGTCGAACGCGTCGACGACGGTACGCAGCTCGTCCATGGACAGGTACCGCTTGAACACCTCGAGCGTCGCCCCCTTGAGGAGCTGCTCGATGACTGCGCCCTCGCGACCCTCCTCGATCGTCTCGATCTCGACCTTGCCGCTGGTGGAGGCGGCCAGCGAGTCGAGGTCGCTGATGCGGGGCACGACGTCGGTCTCGCCCCGCTGCAGCGCCCTGCGGGTGGCGTTGGCCACCATGACCTCGTAGTTGGACACGCTCATGCGCACCGACACCCCGGACCGCTGGTTGACGTGGGGACTGGACCGGGCGAGCTGGCTGAACGTGCACACGATCTCGGTCATCCAGTCCGGGACGGTCACCGTGACCCCGTCGGCCTCGAGCGGCCTGGCCTCCTGGCCGACGATGTCGATCTCGACGTCGACGTCGAGGGGGTAGTGGGTCCTGATCTGGCTGCCGAAGCGGTCCTTGAGCGGGGTGATGATGCGACCGCGGTTGGTGTAGTCCTCCGGGTTGGCGGAGGCCACCAGCAAGACGTCGAGGGGCAGGCGGACCTTGTAGCCCCTGATCTGGACGTCGCGCTCCTCCAGCACGTTCAGCAGGCCGACCTGGATCCGTTCGGCCAGGTCGGGCAGCTCGTTGATGGAGAAGACGCCCCGGTTCGTGCGGGGCACCAGGCCGTAGTGGAGGGTGAGCTCGTCGGCCAGGTAGCGGCCCTCGGCCACCTTGATGGGGTCGACCTCGCCGATGAGATCGGCGATCGACGTGTCGGGGGTGGCCAGCTTCTCGCCGAACCGCTGGTCGCGGTGGAGCCAGCTGATGGGGGTGTCGTCGCCTCGGGCCTCGACCAGGTCGCGTCCGTAGCGGGACACGGGATGGTAGGGATCGTCGTTGATCTCCGAGCCGGCGACGATCGGCACCCACTCGTCCAACAGGTTGGTGAGCTCGCGGATCATGCGGGTCTTCGCCTGACCCCGTTCGCCCAGGAAGATGATGTCGTGACCGGCCAGGACGGCGTTCTCGAGCTGGGGTAGGACGGTGTCCTCGTAGCCCAGGACTCCCTCGAACAGAGGCTCGTTGGCCGATATGCGCGCGATGGCGTTGCGACGGACCTCCTCCTTGACCGGGCGGCTCTCCCAGCCCGAGGACCGCAGGTCTCCGAGGGTCGCCGGTCTGCTCATGGGATCACCCTAGAGGGACCGGCAGCGCACGCGGTGAAGGCATGCCCATCGACCGGCCCTGGCCCCGCAGCTAGCGTGGCCGCGATGACCCCCGGCCCCACCCGTCCCGCGGGTGGCGGCCTCCGCCGCTGGGACCTGACGGGCCCGTGGCGGGCGGCACCCGCCGACGAGGAGCTGAGGCGGCGCTTCCCTGCAGCGGACTTCGACGACGCCGGGTGGGAGTCCGTAACCGTGCCCGGGCACTGGCAGACGATCCCCGCGTTCGCCGACGAGCAGGGACCGCTGCTGTACCGCACGGCCTTCACCTCCGGAGCAGCGGCTCCCGAGGAACGCACCTGGCTGACCCTGCAGGGCTGCTTCTACGAGGGGGACGTGTGGCTCGACGGCGCCTACGTGGGCGACACCGAGGGCTACTTCGCCCCTCACTCCTTCGAGGTGACCGACCTGCTGGAGGCCCGCAGCGAGCACCTGCTCGGCGTCGAGGTGACCTGCTCGCCGACCCGTGACCTGACCGCCAAGCGCAACCTCACCGGCGTGTTCCAGCACTGGGACGCGCTCGACCTGGCCCGCAACCCAGGAGGGCTCTGGCGGCCGGTGACCCTCACCACCACAGGGCCGGTGGCCATCGCCACCATGCGAGTGGTCGTGCTCGAAGCCGACCAGGACCGCGCCATCGTCCAGGTGGACGCCTCCCTCGACGCCGACGCGGCCCGCACCGTCGAGCTCCACACGGTCGTCGAGGCCGCAGGCGACACGGCCGTGGGATCGGGGGTGGCATCGGCAGTGGGATCGGGGGTGGGATCGCCCCTGGCCAGCGCCGAGGAGCAGCACAGCCTCTCGGTGGGCACCAACCACCTGACCTGGCGCCTGGCCGTGGAGGCTCCCCGGCTGTGGTGGCCACGGGTGCTCGGGTCCCAGCCCCTCCACGACCTGCACGTCGAGGTGCGGGTGGAAGGCGAGGTGAGCGACCACAGGACCCGCAGGGTCGGGCTGCGCAAGGTCGACCTCGACGACTGGGTGGCCAGCGTCAACGGCGAGCGGTTGTTCCTCAAGGGAGCGGTCTACGGGCCGACCAGGCCCGACATCGGCAACACCAGCGACGCCGAACTGGCGCGCGACCTCGACCTGGCCGTCGACGGCGGCATCGACTTCCTGCGCCTCATCGCCCACATCTCCCATCCCCGGCTCTACGACCTGGCCGACGAGCGAGGCGTCCTGCTGTGGCAGGAGCTGCCGTTGCAGTGGGCGTACGCGCGGGGCGTGCGGGGCAGGGCAATCCGCCAGGCCGTGGCCGCGGTGGACCTGCTCGGCCACCACGCCTCCGTGTTCGCCTGGTGCGGGCACAACGAGCCCTTCCCGTCAGAGGCCCGTCCCGGCCACTGGCCACAGGCCGAGGTGACACGCCGCTTCACCACCAGGGGGCTGGGGCGACAGGGGATGCCGAGCTGGAACCGCACCGTCCTGGACCGGTCACTCAAGCGCGCTCTCGAGCGCGCCGACCCGTCCCGGCCAGTCATCGCCCACTCCGGCGTGCTCCCCCACCCCCCCACGCTGGACGGCACAGACACCCACCTGTGGTTCGGATGGTTCCACGGCACCGCCGCCGACCTCGGCGTGCTGGCGGCCCGACTGCCCCGCCTCGTCCGCTTCGTGAGCGAGTTCGGGGCCCAGTCCGTGCCCGAGCACTGGCCGCTGCCGGACGCCTGGCCACCTACGGCCAACGACGTGGCCGCCCTGGCGGACGCCGGCCTGCACCTCGAGGTGGCCACTGCGCGCCTCCCCTTCGAGACGGCCAGGACCAGCCAGCTGTGGGCGGACGCCACCCGTCGCTACCAGGCACAGGTGGTGAAGACGTGCGCGGAGACGCTGCGGCGGCTGAAGTACCGACCGACCGGCGGTTGCGCGGTGTTCATGCTCGCCGACTGCCAGCCGGGCATCTCGGCCGCCCTGTTGGACCACGAACGACGGCCCAAGCCGGCGTGGGACGCGCTGCGGGACGCCTACCAGCCGGTGATCGTGGTCGCCGATCCGCTGCCCAGCCCGCTGCGGGCGGGCCAGGAGGTGCGACTGTCGGTCCATGTGGTGAGCGACCTGCGCAAGCCGCTCAACGACGCCAACCTCGACGTGGCCCTGCTGTGGGGCACCGAACGCCTGGAATGGCGCTTCGGGGGGGACATCGAGCCCGACTCGGTGACGCGGGTGGGGCGGCTGGCCTTCAGCGCGCCCACAGTTTCCGGCCGCGTCGTGCTTGACCTGAGGCTGCTGGCCGACGGGCTGACCGTGACCAACTCATACGTCGGCCGAGTGGCGGCGCAGTGAGCAAGCGATGTCGCTGGCACCACCGCGGTGTGGCTGCCGTCACAGAGGTTCACACACGCCTGGCGGCGAGGGTACGGTCCACATAGAGGCACGTAGTGCGGTCCTGGTGGCGACCGGACGTCCGGTTCCCGACAACGGGTCCGGACAACGGGTCCCGACGATCGCACACATACAGCGTACGAGAGAGCAGGAGGGCTAGCGCACATGGCCGTGACGACCCGGGTCGGACGACCGGCGCCCACGGTCATCACCCCCAGACCGACCCGGAGGCTGCCCTGGGCGATCGCCTTCTACCGCTCGGCAGTGGGCAAGAAGTGGGTGATGGGGCTCACCGGCCTTCTCCTCATCGGCTACGTCGTCGTCCACGCCCTCGGCAACCTGAAGATGTACATCTCACCGGCGGACATCAACGAGTACGGGGAGGCGCTGCGCGACCTGGGCGGCCATCTGGTCCCGCACACCCACCTGCTCTGGATCCTTCGCATCGGCCTGACCCTGGCCTTCGCCCTCCACGTGGTGTCGGCCTGGAGTCTCACCAGGATGAACTGGCGGGCCCGGCCGACGCGCTACAAGGCGGCCAGGGACTACCAGGCCGCCAACTTCGCCAGCCGGACGATGCGCTGGACCGGCGTGATCGTGCTGATCTTCGTGTTCATCCACCTGGCCGACCTGACCTGGGGTTGGTTCAACCCCGACTTCGTGCGCGGCGACGTGTACGGGAACGTGGTGGCCAGCCTGTCCAGAGTGTGGATGTCGGCCATCTACATGGTGGCGAACGCCGCTCTGGCCGTGCACCTGTTCCACGGCACCTCGTCGATGTTCTCGAGCCTCGGTGTCACCAACCCGCGGCTGCAGGCTGTCCGCCGACCGGCTGCCATCGCAGTGGCCGCCTTCATCCTCGTCGTCAACCTGAGCTTCCCGATCGCGGTGCTGGCCGGGATCGTCGACACCTGAGAGAGGGACGATCATGACCGCAACGATCGACACAGGTGTGCCAGACGCCGCCATCCCGCCCGGCCCGCTGGCCGAGAAGTGGGAGAACCACAAGTTCTCGGTGAAGCTGGTGAACCCGAACAACAAGCGGCGCTTCACGATCATCGTCGTGGGCACCGGCCTGGCCGGCGCATCGGCTGCGGCATCGCTGGGCGAGCTCGGGTACCGCGTCAAGGCCTTCACGTTCCACGATTCGGCCCGCCGAGCCCACTCCATCGCAGCCCAGGGCGGTATCAACGCCGCCAAGAACTACAAGAACGACGGCGACAGCGTCTTCCGGCTGTTCTACGACACCATCAAGGGCGGCGACTACCGCAGCCGCGAGGCCAACGTGTACCGGCTGGCCGAGGTGTCGGGCAACATCATCGACCAGGCCACCGCCCAGGGGGTGCCCTTCGCCCGCGAGTACGGCGGCCTGCTGGACAACCGGTCCTTCGGTGGCGCTCAGGTCAGCCGAACGTTCTACGCACGCGGCCAGACCGGTCAGCAGCTCCTGTTGGGCGCCTACCAGGCGCTGGCGCGCCAGGTGGCAGCGGGCACGGTGGAGCTGATCTGCCGGAACGAGATGCTCGACGTGGTGGTCGACGACGGACGGGCGGTCGGGATCGTGAGCCGCGATCTGCTCACGGGGGAGGTCCAGCGCCACGGCGGGCACGCCGTGGTCCTGGCCACCGGTGGCTACGGCAACGTCTACTACCTGTCCACCAACGCCATGAACTGCAACGTCACCGCCATCTGGCGAGCCCACCGGCGGGGGGCACTGTTCGCCAACCCCTGCTACACGCAGATCCACCCGACCTGCATCCCTCCCTCCGAGGAGTTCCAGTCCAAGCTGACCCTCATGTCGGAGTCGCTGCGCAACGACGGCCGCATCTGGGCCCCCCAGCAGGCCGGCGACACCCGGCCACCTGACCAGGTCCCCGAGGCCGAGCGCGATCACTTCCTCGAGCGGAAGTACCCGGCGTTCGGCAACCTGGTCCCGCGCGACGTCGCCTCCCGCAACGCCAAGAAGGTGGTGGACGAGGGGCGCGGAGTCGGCCCCCTGCGCAACGGCGTCTACCTGGACTTCTCCGACGCCATCGCCCGCGACGGGCGCGAGGCGATCGCCGCCAAGTACGGGAACCTCTTCGACATGTACCACCGGATCACCGACGAGGACCCCTACCAGGCGCCCATGCGCATCTACCCGGCCAGCCACTACACGATGGGTGGGCTGTGGGTGGACTACAACCTGATGACCTCGGTGCCAGGCCTCTATGCCATCGGGGAGGCCAACTTCTCCGACCACGGCGCCAACCGACTCGGTGCCTCGGCCCTCATGCAGGGCCTGGCCGACGGCTACTTCGTGCTGCCCTACACGATCGGTGACTACCTGGCCGGCTTCCTCGGTGATCCGGTGCCCGACCCCGCAAGCCGGACCTTCGACCAGGTGGAGGGGGAGGCCACCGATCGCCTGCAACGGCTGCTCTCGATCAAGGGAACGCACTCCGTCGAGTGGTTCCACCGCGAGCTCGGGAAGGTGGTGTGGGACCAGGTCGGCATGGAGCGGTCCCGTGAGGGGCTCGAGAAGGCCCTGCAGGAGATCCCCGCCCTCGAGGAGCAGTTCGCCAAGGACGTGAAGGTGCTGGGCACAGATCGCGGCCTCAACCAGGCCCTCGAGCAGGCCAACCGCGTGGCCGACTTCTTCGAGCTGGCCAAGCTGCTGGCTCGCGACGCACTCGAGCGCGAGGAGTCCTGCGGTGGCCACTTCCGCGTCGAGCACCAGACCCCGGAGGGGGAGGCGCAGCGCGACGACGAGCGCTTCGCCCATGTGGCGGCCTGGCGCTGGAACGGCCCCGACCGGCCCCACGGCCGCCTCGTGGAGGACCTCGACTTCGAGAACGTGCAGATGACCCAGCGGTCGTACAAGTGAGTCCATCCCCGGGGACCGTCCGGCCAGAGCCGGAACCCGAATCCACGGAGCGACACCACCAGTGAGCGAGATCACCGTCACCGTGAAGGTCTGGCGCCAGCAGGGGCCCGACGACGAGGGGGGCTTCGAGGTGCACGAGGTGGGCGGGGTGAGCACCGACATGTCCTTCCTCGAGATGTTGGACCTGCTCAACGAGCGGCTGACGGACAGCGACGTCGAACCCATCGCGTTCGACCACGACTGCCGCGAGGGCATCTGCGGTTCATGCGGCGTGATGATCAACGGGCGGGCGCACGGTCCCGAGGACACCACCGCCTGTCAGCTGCACATGCGTTCGTTCGGCGACGGCGACACCCTCGTCGTGGAGCCGTGGCGGGCCGGAGGCTTTCCTGTCATCCGCGACCTGGTCGTGGACAGGTCGGCCTTCGACCTCATCGTCGAGTCGGGCGGATTCATCTCGGTCAACACCGGGTCCGCACCCGACGCCAACCTGACGCCGGTTCCCCAGACGGTGGCCGAGGAGGCCTTCAACGCGGCTGCCTGCATCGGGTGCGGGGCGTGTGTGGCCGCCTGCCCCAACAGCGCCGCCCAGCTCTTCACCGCGGCAAAGCTCGCCCACCTGAACCTCCTCCCGCAGGGCCAGGCCGAGCACTGGCGACGCACCGAGGCCATGGTGGAGACGATGGAGCAGTTCTTCGGCTCGTGCACCTTCCACGGTGAGTGCCACGAGGCGTGCCCCAAGGACATCAGCCTCGACTTCATCACCGACATGAACCACGACTATCTGCTGGCGAAGGTGAAGAACCGCAAGCTGGCCGGCCAGCTCTATCCCTGAGCCGGCGTCGACGCAGAGAAGGGGATGGGCGAATGGCGAAGGTGGACATCTCCTCTGTGGCCGTCGTCATGGCCATGAGGGCGGAGGCCGCCCCCCTGATCGCGTCACTGGGGCTCGTCGAGCCGGATGACCAGCCAGCGCAGCTCCCGTTCCGCTGGTATGAGGGCCGGCACCGCGGCGTCTCTGTCATCGTGGCCGTGAACGGCGTCGATCCCCGCTACGACGTCGACGGCATCGGCACGAACCCGGCGGTGCTCAACTCCTGGCTGGTCATCGAGCGCAGGCGCCCCGACGTGGTGGTGTCGGCGGGCACGGCCGGCGGTTTCACCAGCAAGGGCGGCGAGGTGGGCGACCTCTACCTGAGCAGCGGGGACCTCGTGTTCCACGATCACCGCATCCCCATCGCCGGGTTCTCCGACTACGGGGTTGGTCACTACCCGTGCGCGGACGTCGACCACCTGGCTCGCCGGCTCGACGCCAAGACCGGCGTTGTGTCGACCGGCAACAGCCTCGACGCGCCCGACGTCGACCTCGATCTGATGGCGGTCAACGACGCGTCGCTGAAGGACATGGAAGCGGCCGCGGTGGCCTGGGTCTGCTGGCTGAGCGGCACGCCGTTCTTCGCCGTCAAGGTCATCGCTGACCTCGTCGACGGTCCCGCCGACACGGTCGAGGAGTTCAAGCTCAACCTCACCATGGCCACGGGCAGGCTCTCGGCGGCCCTGGTGGAGCTGGTGCCTCTGCTGGCAGAGCACGGTCTGGACTGACCGCCGCACACCGGTGGCGCCTGGTCAGATCCAGCCGCCGTTGGGCGCCGCCTGACGTCGGAAGCGCAACCGCCCGTCGCCGCCGATGGCCACGACGACCAGTCGCCCGTCTGGCTGGGTACCGACGGCAGGCGATCGCATGCCTCCGCCGTCGAGCAGCTCACCTGCGCTCCAACCGTTGTTGGGCGCCGACTGCCACACATGCCACAACCGACCCCCACCAGCCACCGCGAACACCTCCAACCGGCCATCCGCGTTCACCCCCACTGCCGGGGCGCGAAGGCCGCTGCCGC
>Ga0256867_10000827_pt1 | contig 12654 bp, 10 predicted proteins | sample RVTome_15_FD_185939 | JGI IMG/M metagenome (GOLD analysis project Ga0256867, IMG submission 185939) | Soil microbial communities from uranium-contaminated site in the Upper Colorado River Basin, Wyoming, United States - RVT150D86 (HiSeq) ... | reverse complement strand
GGGCCAGGACACGGCCATCATGTTCATGCTGGGCGTCTTCACGGGCAGCGTTTTCGGGGGCACGATCACCGCAGTGCTCATCAACATCCCGGGCACGCCGGACGCGGTCCCGACGATGATCGAGGGCTATCCGCTGGCGCGCCGCGGCGAAGGCGGGCTCGCGCTCGGCACCGCAATTGGCGCCTCGTTCATGGGCAACTGGATCGGCATTCTGCTGCTGATCGCCTTCATTCCGGTCGTGGTCGCGCTCGCGCTGCAGTTTCGTTCGTGGGAGATGTTCCTGCTCGCGACGTGGGGCATCGCCATTTGCGGGACCATGTCCTCCGCCAGGCGACCGCTCAAGGGGTGGATCTCGGGCTGGATCGGGCTGATGATCTCCTTTATCGGGCTCGAATCCATCCACGCGACGCCGCGCTACACCTTCGGCCTGGACATGCTCGAGGACGGCGTGAGCTACATTCCCGTGCTGATCGGGCTCTTCGGGCTGTCGGAGATCCTGCGCGTGCTGCCGCGCAAGGATTACGTAGGCATCCCCGAGGCCGTCGGGCGCGTCGTTCCTCCGGTGAGGACGCTGTGGAAGCACGCGCGAACCGCGGTGCGCTCGGGCCTGATCGGCACGATCATCGGCGCCATCCCCGGCGCCGGCGCGAACGTGGCCTCGTTCCTCTCCTACGACATCGGGCGGCGCCGCGCCTCGCCCGAGGAGCGCGCCAAGTGGGGCACCGGCAGCTACGAAGCGATCGTGTGCTCCGAGGCGGCGAGCAATGCAAATATCGGCGGCTCGATGCTGCCGACGCTGACGCTCGGCATTCCCGGGAGCGCGGCGGCGGCGGCGTTTCTCGCCGCGCTCGAGCTGAAGAACGTGCTCGTCGGCCCGATGATGCAGGTCGAGCATCCCGGCTTGATCTATTACATTTACTGGTCCCTCATCATCGCCAACTTCCTGATGTACGGGATGGCGATCGTGCTGGTGAAGCCGTGCGTGAAGCTCTTCAGCCTGCCGCTCGCGCTCCTGATGCCGCTGATCCTGCTCATCTGCGTCCTCGGGTCGTACGCGGTGAGCCTCTCCTACTTCGACGTCTACGTCATGCTCGCCGCCGGCCTGGTGGGCTACCTCCTCCGCCGGTTCGGCTTCCCGCTGGCGCCGCTCGTCCTGGGTGCCATTCTCGGGCCGTTGGCCGACGAAAATTTCCGCCGCGCGCTGCTGGTATTCGAAGGAAAGTCGTTCTGGAGCATCTTCATCGACCACCCGATCGGCACTCTGCTCCTCATCGTCGTTCTCTACACCTTCTACGACGGGATCTTCCGGCGCCGTTGACACTGAAAATCCCTGAAGGGTGATAAGTGACGGGTGATGGGTGTTCAGGGGAATACCGGGGGCTCCCGCGCTGTTTACCGCGCAGGCCCCGCCGATGTTGGCAGAGCCCGGGCACCCTTTCCAAGGAGGAACACAATGAAGACCATTCTTGCAGCAGCACTCGCCGGCACGCTCGCTCTGGCAAGCATGCCCGCCGACGCGCAGAAGCCCCTGCGGATTCGCGGTACGATCACGGCCGTTGCGGATGATGCACTGTCGGTGAAAACCATCGATGGCAAGGAGGTAAAGCTCCGGTTGAACGACAAGACCGCCGTCGCAGCCGCCAAAGCGCTCAAGCCCGCCGATCTCAAGCCCGGCACCTACGTCGGCTCCACTACCACGCAGCGCGCGGACGGCGCCCTGATCGCATCCGAGGTGCACACCATTGCCCCCACGGTCAAGCCGGGCCATGGCCCGTGGGATCGTCCCGGAACCATGATGACCAATGCCAACGTCGTCTCGGTGGTCGAGGCAGCGGGCGGACAGGAGCTGACGCTCAAGTACAAGGGCGGTTTGAAAACGATACTCGTGCCACCCGGCACGCCGATCGTTACGACCACCAAGGCCGACCGGACTTACCTCAAGCCCGGGGAGTACGTCTTTGCCATCGCGCGCCCGGAGGCGGGCGGCGACCTGACCGCGCTGCGCGTCCAGGTGAGCAAGGACGGCGTCAGGCCACCCCAATAACTCGTGATGGGTGATGGGTGAAAGATGAAAAGGCTCAACATGAGAAAGTTCGTTACGTTGCTTGTTTCGGGGGCGCTCGCGCTCGCGTGCGCCACGGCGGAGGCGCAGCAGAAACCCACGCGCGTGCGCGGCACCATCGCCGGGCTCGACGGAAACGTGCTCTCGGTCAAGGCGCGCGACGGGAAGCTCGTCGAGATCCAGCTCGCCGAGAAAACGAACATCGTCTTCACGCAGCCAATCGCGCTCTCGGAGATCAAGCCGGGAGACTTCCTGGGCGTGACGTCAGTCAAGGCCGAAGGCGGCAGCCTCACCGCCTTCGAGGTGCGCCGCTTTCCGAAGCCGCTCAACCCGGGGCACCGGCCCTTCGACGGGAGAGACGACCAGACCATGACCAACGCGACCGTCGCGACCGTGGCAGAGGCCGCGAAGGGGCGCGAGCTTACGCTCACCTACAAGGGCGGCTCGCAGAAGATCGTCGTTCCCGAGGACGCTTCGCTTTCCATGCTGGTGCCTGGAAAGCGCTCGCAGTTGGTGCCGGGTGCCCGGGTCAACCTCACTGCACGACCCGACGACGAGGGCAGGCTCACCGCCGTGCGCATCCAGGTAAGTCCCGTCAAATAACAGGGATGAGGGCGGGGGGGTGACATCCCTCAGGGATTGGGCATCGGCATCGGCTTTCCATCGAGCAACGCGAGCCAGCCGCGGATGATGCGGTAGAGCACCCACAGGCCCACGATGACGCCGATCACCCAGGCGAGCGGGATGCCGATGACCGTGAATATCAGGATAAACATGATCACGACCCACAGGAGCGCGTACCAGAAGGTGCGGATCTGCCACGAGAAGTGGGTGTCGAGATAGGTCCCGCGAACATCCGGTCGCTTCACGTAGTTGATGATCACCGCGATGATGGAAGGCCAGCCGGTGAGGAAGGCCGTCACGATGACAGCCGCCGTCAGCACGCCCGTCAACGCGCTGAACGCGTGTAGCGCATAGATCAGGTGCGTAAGCCGGACATGTCCCTCCGCGGGGACGGTGGATCCGTCGCGTATCTCGATCTCGGTCATAACGCGCACATGATGACCAATTTGCGCCGCCCGCGCAATTCCAAGTCAGAAGGATGAACAAGACGCTCGGTTCTGACTTCATTCATCCTTCATCCTTCATCCTTTCACAGGCTAGGCGCTGCGGAAGCGCGTCACCCGCGCAAACAGGATCGCGATTAAAGGCAGCACGAGGCCTAGAATCGTCGCCGTGATGAGGAGCCACCCGAGCTCGCTGTAGTCGGCCGCCATCTTGACCACGCCCGTTGCAGGGTCCTTGATCTCGCGCGTCACCGTGAATGTCTGGTTGAGATACTTGGTGCCGAGCTGCGAGAGCGCGAGCGCGAGGTTCGTGAACGAAGCCATGACGGCGAAGAACGTGGCCTTGAGGTGCTCGGGCGCGGAGTTCGCGATCCAGGCGAGCATGGGGATCATCGCGATCTGCCCGAGCGGCGATTCCACCGCGGTGTTCACGAGCGCGATGAAGCGCGCGTCCACCACGCCCCCCGTGACGGCCGCCGTCCATTCGTGCATGCCGTAGTACATGCCGATATACGGCGCCCCCAGCACGAACCCGGCCACGGTGAGAACCCCGATCACGTACGCGATCGAGCGCTCGGCCATGAAGCGCCGGAAGACGAACATGCCGAAGATCGTCAGCAGGCTGCTGATAAGGGAGAGGAGCGCGAGGAACTGCTGATCGAAAGCGAGAACGTCGATGATCCACCAGCTGAACCCCTCGCCCGTCGACGGAATGGCGCGGTAGATGAACACCACGACCGCGGTCCCGACCAGCGTTGCGCGCGCGGCGGGCTCGAGCTCACGCGTCAACTTGCCGATGAGGAACGCGACGATCGCGAACGAGCCCGCGAAGATGATCTCCTGGTTGTATTGAAGCGGGCTGAACCCCATCCCGAGCGTGAACACCACGAAGCCGAGGCTTCCGCCGAGAATCCACCAGTTGGGAGCCGGGCGCACTTCCGGCGGCCCGTAATGCCTCTCGGCTTCCTCGCGCGGGATGCCTCGCGCCACGAGCCGGCCGATATCGCGCCGCTTGAGGAGATAGGCGATGAAGACGCCCGCCACCGAAATGAGAGGAATGAAGAGCGCCAGCTGGTAGACGTGCCGGTAGATCGCGACCTTTTCCGCCTCAGAGAGCCGCTGCACATCGGCAAAAAGGTAGAGATTGACCGCTCCGACGAGGGCCAGCCCGCTGATGAGCGCCACCCTTCCCAGCGTCTGCATGGTGGTATTCATGAGCTTCCGGGTCTCGAGCGGGATGGGCCTGCCCTCCTCGTCGACGCGCGGCACGGCTTCGACCGTCATCGCGTCCGCCACCACGTCCTGGACGACGTAGCCGATGGGCGAGAGCAGCGCTGCCAGCACGAACCAGGCTTCGGCCGGCATCACGGCGGTCATCGCCGCGCGGTCCGTCAGCAAGCCCACCATGATGAGAAGGCTTGTTGCGATCAGGCTCGCGCCGATGTAGACGAGGATGCTCTTCCAGCGCCAGATGAGATCCACGAGATGCCCCAACGGCATCTTGAGGGCCCACGGGATCCCGACCCAGAAGCCGAGTGCGGCGAGAAACGCGGCCGAAAGGCCCAGGTAGTCCTTGACGAAGAACGTGCCGACGATGCCGGTCAGGCCGGAGACCCCGTAGGCAACATAGACCATGAGCGGCGGCAGGTACGACAACCGCAACTCGCGCCCGAGCTCGAGGATGTTATCGTCGATCCAGCGGTAGGTGGCGACCAGTACTTTCAACGGCGTGATCGGTGATGAGTGATGAGTAGTCAGTTCGGGGGATACGGTTTCCCGGCGCGGTAGAGCGCGAGGCGCTCCTGCGCCTCCCTGACCTTGCGAAAACCCGGGTCCTCGAGCGCCTTCGTCTGCCATTTCACCGCGCTGGCGAAGTCCCCCCTCCGGGCGTAGGCCGCGGCGAGCGTGTCGAGGTGATTGGGCTCCTTCCACTGCGTCAGCTCGCACGCCTCGCGCGCGAGCTGTATGGCGCGCTTGCCGTCGCGTAACGCGGGATTGGCGACGGTCGCAAGCAGCCACGCAAACGAATCGAGCGTTTCGTCGTCGCGGGGATCAAGGCGCAGCGCCTCCTCGTAGTCCCTGATGGCCTCCGGGTGCCGCCCGAGCTTGTCGTATGCGCTGGCACGGTTGGCGCGTATGAGCGCCACCGTGGGGGCAAGCCGGATCGCCTCGCTATAGTCCTTGATGGCCTGATCGTATTGCGTCAGGTTCTCGTGCGCCGCGCCTCGGCCTACGTAGGCGTCGGCGAAATGCGGTTCGAGCCGGATCGCCTCGGAGTAATCCCTGATCGCGCGCCGCTCATCACCCATCTGCTGCAGGGTAATGGCCCGGTTGTAGTAGGCCAGCACGAACTTCGGATCGATCCGGATGGCCTCGCCGAAGTAGTCGATCGCCTTCTGCGGAACACCGCTCTTGCCTTCGATGATGCCCTTGTAGAACGCGTCCCGTGCCGCCTGCGGCTGGGCCCAGCCCGGCGCCGCGGCAAGCGCAAGGCCAAGCGTCAGGAATGCCAACACAGCTGCCGGCCATCTATCCCTGCCGCGCACAGGCGGCTTCCCTGAAGGCATGGATTGCCTCGAAAAGCGTGCAGTATAGTCGAAGCATTGCGCCGCGGCGCGCCGGGCGCAGGCACCGGTATCATATGAAACCCGTCTGCCACTCCAAGCCACGAGGTCCCATGACAGCCAAAGCTGCATTCGAGTTCCTGGAGCGTCCGCCGCGCACGGGCAAGCCGCGCCAGCGACTACAGCTATTTCCACGCCTCGCGCGGGAAGAAGCTGCCGCACGTACCCGCACCGTGAGCAATCCCCCGCCACTCAACGGAGTCGATCCGCCATGCCGAAATATCCCGAATTCGCCGGCCGCGTCGTTGCGGTGACCGGAGCCGCCCAGGGCATTGGCGCGTCCACCGCGCGCGCCTTTGCGGAGCAGCGCGCGCACGTGGTGCTGCTCGATATCGACGAGAAAGGCGCGCAGCAGGTCGCCGCCGAGATCCGCGCCGCCGACGGGCGCGCCCTTGCGATCAAGGTGGACGTAACCGACGACAAATCGGTCGGCCATGCGATCGGTGCCTTGGTGTCCGAGTTCGACAAGCTCGACGTGCTCGTCAACTGCGCGGGCGGCTACGGGCGGCTCGCCACGCTTGAAGACATCTCGGTGGAGGAATGGGACCGCACGGTTGCGTTGAACCTGCGCAGCGTGTTCCTTTGCTGCCGCGCCGCGATTCCGCATCTCAGGAAATCGAAGGCGGGGCGCATCATCAACGTCGCCTCGATCTCGGGACGCACCATATTCGGCTCGACCTCTCCGGCCTATTCCGCTTCCAAGGCCGCTGTCATACAGTTGACGCGCTTCCTTGCGGTGCAGCTCGGTCCGGCCGGGATCACCGCGAATGCGATCGCGCCCATCACCACGCTGACGCCGCGGGTGGCGGCGCTGCGCACGAAAGAAGACGTCGAGCGCATCGCGTCCCAGGTGCCGCTGAGGCGCCTTGCAACGCCCGAGGACAGCGCGCAGGCGATGCTCTTCCTTGCCTCCGACGCTGCGTCCTATCTCAACGGAGTTGCGCTGGATGTTAACGGCGGAAGAGTGATGATGTGAGAAGCGAGAATCCAACGCTTCACCGCCAGGAACGCGAAGGCTACGCCAACCGTGGCGATCAGTCGTTTCTGGCAGTGTCATAATAGGCTGCATTTCGGAAGTTCATCATAAGCTGGGCCTGTGGCAGGCGCCCGGCGCGTGCCCAACATGGCGAATCTTGAGGGGGGGCACTCATGTCCAGTCTGGAAACACATTATTCGGCCCGCGATATCGAGGCGCGAATCCTGGCGGGCATCCGCGCGGCCGGATTGAATCCCGAGCAACGCCTGTCGCCAGAGGAGCTGGGGGCGCTCGACCATTTTCATACCGGCGGTCTTCGCGCATCACGCGAGCTGCTGGAGGTGGCGCAGATTCGGGCCGGGGATCGCGTTCTCGATATTGGAGCCGGGCTGGCCGGTTCCGCCCGGCTGCTCGCTTCCGCGGTCGGCTGCCGCGTCGACTGCATCGAAATGTCCCCCGACTACTGCGCCGGCGCAGCACTGCTGAATCGGCTGACCGGCCTCGAGGACCGAATCACAGTGCACCAGGGCAGCGCGCTTGACCTGCCCTTTCCCGACCGTTCGTTCGATGCCGTCTGGATGCAGAACGTCGGGATGAACATCGCGGACAAGCCGAAGCTCTACGGGGAGATCTACCGGGTCCTCAAGCCGGGCGGCCGGTACGCCTTCCAGGAGATGGCCGCAGGAAAAGCGGCGACGTCCTACTTTCCCCTTCCGTGGGCCACCGACCCGGCCGACAACTTCCTTGTCGCCGCCGAAGAGATGGGCTCGGTTCTTGGCGGATGCGGGTTCATCGCTGAACTATTCGAGGATACCAGCGATACTCATTTGAGCAGGACGATCGCGAATGCCACACCCGCCACGCCGGGACAGCTGGGCCTGGGAGTCTTCGTCGACAATCTCGCGCAAAAGGCCGGCAACGCGCGACGCAGTCTCGAGGAAGGCCAGGTCCGGCTCGTCAGAGGTGTCTTCCGGGTGGGCTGAGCCGCCTCTATCCGCTGCGTACGATCACGCATCATCGCTCAAGAGCGGCCAACCCATCCGCCGTGCACCGGATGGTGCGAGCAGATGAACTCGAGAAAGGCCGGCCGGCCTTTTGCGTTTTCGTTGAAGGCGCGCTTCAGGGCGGGGATGATCTCCGAGGGCTCGGTCACATCCTCGCCGTGGAAACCGACCGCCCGCGCCATGGCCGACATGCACGCCGAGCCGTGATCGGACACCTTCCAGGTATAGGGATCGTGGCCCTGGCCCCAGAAGCCCGGCCCGTAGCCTGAGTAGCCGCCGTTGTTGATGTGAAGTGTCGTGATCCCGATGCCGTAGCGCGCCACGGCCTCGAAGTTGCCCATCATGTAGCACACGCCGGCGTCCCCGGTGATGTTCACGCACTGGCGGTCGGGATACGCGAGCCTGGCCGCGACCGCGCCCGCGAGACTGAAGCCGAGCGTCGAGACGTTACCCCAGCCGAGGTGACCGCGCGGGATTCTCGCCTCGTACACCGTGCTCGTCTGGTCGCGCGTGTTGCCCGAGTCTGCGGTGACAAATGACGCCCGGGGATCGAGGACCTTCATAAGATCGCCGATCACCCGGTACGGGTTGATCGGCTTCTCATTCGACTCCATCAGCGGACGGAATTTTTCGCGGAAGGTCTGTTTGGCCGCGCGGACTTCCTCGAGCACCGCCCCGTTCTTCCGGCCGCCGCCGCCCTGCTTCGCAAGCTCGTCAATCAAGGCTTTCAGCGTGAGCTTCGCGTCGCCGATCACGGCATGACGCGTCTCGTAGCTGCGGTTGATGTCGAGCGTGTCCACGGTGCACTGCACGATGGTCTTCTTCTGCGGGTCGGGGATGGCGTGGCTGAAGCGGTTGGGAAAGAGGCTCGAGCCGATGGAAAAAAGCAGGTCGCACTTGTGCAGGAAGTGCGCGGCGTGCGAGCCGCGCACCCCTATCGAAAGCGGATGGTTTTCGGGGAAGGTACCCTTGGCCTTGAGTGTCGTCAGCACCGGCACTTGCGCGGCCTCGGCGAACTGCAAGAGCTCCGCGGTGGCGTCGGCGTAGTAGACGCCTTCACCGACGTAAAGCAGCGGGTCCTTCGCGGCGATGAGCGCCTTGACCGCCGCTTTGACATCGTCCGGATCGGGGCCCGTGCGCCAGCCCTTCACCGGAGCGTAGGGGAATTTTTCCTCGTCGTATTCGCCGAGATCGCGCGGAACGACGAGCAGCACGGGACCGGGCCGGCCCGAGCGCAGGTGCGTGAACGCGCGGCGGAGGTAGTCCGGCACGAGCTCGGCGCGATCGATCTTCCCGACCCACTTGGTGACCGGCTTCAGCGCCTCGGCGATGTCGAAGTGCGTGTGCCGGCTCGCGCCCTGGCCCACGCCTTCCGTGATGACGAGCACCGGCGAGGAGTCCTCCCACGCCTGGCCGATCGCGCCATAGGCCATCTGGATGCCCGCGGCGTTGAGGTTGGACATGACCGTGCAGACACCGACCCGCTTGCCGCAGGTCACCCGCGAGTAGCCGTCGGCAACGGCAACCGCAAAGCGCTCCTCGCCCATCATGAGGATGGGCAGGCCCTCCTCGCCCAGCGCGTTATTCACGTGGTTGGTGGGATAGCAGCTCACCCAGGGAACGCCCTCAGCCTTGAGTATCCGCGCAACGCCATTCGCCGCCTTGATCTTCATGAAGTGTCTCCCAGAAAAAGCGTCCGGAACGGTCCCCGCGCAGGCCCGCGAAGTTCCTAGTTTAAGCGACCTTCCGAATGCCGTGACCGGTGACCGGAGCCAGCAAGTCGAAATGCGGAAGGCGAAGATCGAAGCGAACTCCAGGGGCTCACCCGTATGCCATTCTTGGCGTAGTCTCCGCACTGTTGCGGTTGTGGCTTGTTGAGTGGATTTCCTGTGCGTCCTCAGCGGTGAAGCTTCTGTTTTCCTTCGCGTTCTCCCCGATGCTTGGGGCGAGGCTTCTCGACGGTCACTTTACAACTGCGCCGCTTGCGCTAAACTACCGCTTCGCCGGGGACGTCGGCAGGCTCCCCGCTCAAGACGCCCAAGCGTCCAAGCTCTGCCTCTCTGGGATGGCGCGTTGCGCGCCAAAGGAGGTGTCGCTTGGGCCCGTCTGTTTCATTTCCGGAACTTCAATCTGCAATCGCTGCTGCGCGCCCGCCGCTCATCATCGACGTGCGGCGCCGGCCTGCGTTCCAGTCCACAACCGAGATGATCTCGGGCGCGCTGCGCCGGGACCCGGACGGTGTGTCGGCCTGGGCGGATCAACTGCCGAGGGCGGAAGGCGTGGTGGTCTACTGTGTCCACGGCCACGAGGTGAGCCAGGGCGTCGCCCGCACGCTTGCCGAACGCGGAATCGCTGCGCGCTACCTCGAAGGCGGCATCGAGGAAGGCTGGAAGGCGCAAGGCGGCCCATTGGACGCCAAGCCTGCCGGGCGCCCGGCCACGCGCTGGATGACCCGGGAACGACCCAAGATTGATCGAATTGCCTGTCCGTGGCTGATCGCCCGCTTCGTCGACAAAGGCGCCGAATTTCTCTACGTGCCAGCCGAGACGGTGCTCGACGTGGCGAAGCGCGAGAATGCGGTCCCGTACGACATCCCGGACGTCGCATTCTCGCACGTGGGCGAGCGCTGCAGCTTCGATGCGTTTCTCCAGCACTATCGCCTCACTGATCCGGCGCTCACGAAGCTCGCGCTGATCGTGCGTGGAGCCGATACTGCGAAGCTCGAGCTTGCGCCGCAGGCGGCGGGGCTCGCCGCCATCTCGCTTGGCCTCTCGCGCAACTTTTCCAACGACCATGAAATGCTCGCGCACGGGATGGTGATGTACGACGCGCTCTACGCGTGGTGCAAGGAAGGCCAGGATGAAAGGCACACCTGGAAGTTCGGCGCCTACTGCTGAGCACGCCGCCCTTCTTCTGAAGATCGGAGCCACGATGCTCGGCGGCGCCCTTGTCGGCGTGGTCCGCAAATGGAACCTGCTCCAGCGCTTTCGCGAGATTGCCTGTTAACCCGCGAGAAGCCGTGATCCGCGAGCGGTAGATAGCTGTGATCAAACGCGTGCTGGAGCACGGTTGGAGCGTTGCCAGAGCAGCAGCGGCGAGGGTGTGGCGTTTCCAGCAACAGAAGCGGAACGCCAGCGCCGGTGCGTTATGACAATCTGGTAATTGGTGATAAGCTTCGCGCAGTTTCGGAGTTGCAATTTTGATTACGCCGTTTCTGGACCGACCGCGGATCGCGTACTTTTCGATGGAGATCGCGCTCTCCAACGAGATTCCGACCTACAGCGGCGGTCTCGGCATTCTCGCGGGCGATACCCTGCGCTCGGCGGCCGATCTCAAGATCCCCCTCCTCGGTGTGACCCTGGCAAGCCGCCGGGGCTACTTCCGCCAGGAGATCGATTCCTCCGGGCGCCAGATCGAGCATCCCATTCCCTGGAATCCCGCTGAGCGCGCCGAGCAGCTCGAAGCCAAGGTCGTCGTCAAGATGAGCGGCCGCGCGGTGTGGGTCGGAGGCTGGCTCCATGTCGTGCAAAGCCAGACCGGCGGCACGGTGCCGGTCATCCTGCTCGACACGGACCTGCCGGAGAACGATGAGCGCGACCACGATATCACGCATTACCTCTACGGCGGTGATGAAATGTACCGGTTGCGGCAGGAGATCGTGCTCGGCATCGGCGGCATGCGCATCCTGCAGGCGCTCGACTTCGATGTCCGCAACTATCACATGAACGAGGGCCATTCGGCGCTGCTCGCGGTCGAGCTGATGCGCCGTTTCCGCTACTACGATCGCCGCCGCTCGGATGAGCCCAACTACAATGTCCCCGGCGTGCGTGCGCTGTGCCGCTTCACGACGCACACGCCGATCAAGGCCGGGCACGATCAGTTCGAATGGAGCCTGGTGCACGAGCTGCTCGACGGCTTCGTCGACTTCGACGTGCTCAAGCAATACGCGGGCGAGGACCGCCTGAACATGACGCGCCTCGCGCTCAACCTGAGCGGCTTCGTGAACGGTGTCGCGCGCCGGCACGCGGAAACCTCGCGCAGGATGTTTCCCGGCTACGAGGTGCACGCCGTCACCAATGGCGTTCACCCCGGCACCTGGGCCTCGCCGGCGTTTGCCGAGCTCTATGATCGCCACATTTCGGGCTGGTGCTACGAGACGCTGCTTCTCAACCGCGCCGACCAGATATCGGACGAGGAGATCTGGTCGGCGCATGTTTCATCAAAGGCGCGCCTGATCGAGCGCGTGCGGGGAAGCTGCGGCGTGGCGCTCGACCCGGAATTGCCCATCATCGGTTTCGCGCGCCGCATGACCGCCTACAAGCGTCCCGAGCTGATCTTCTCCGATATCGAGCGTCTCCGTACCATCGCGCGCCGTTACCCCTTCCAGCTCGTGCTCGCGGGCAAGGCGCATCCTCGCGACAGCGCCGGCAAGCATGTGATCGAAGACCTCCATGGCCACATCCGGACCCTCGCCGGCAGCGTGCCCGCAGCGTTCGTGCCCGACTACAACATGGCGGTCGCGGGTGATCTCGTCTCCGGTTGCGACATCTGGCTCAACACCCCGCTGCGGCCATACGAAGCGTCCGGCACCAGCGGCATGAAGGCGGCCCTGAATGGCGTGCCCCAGCTCTCGGTGCTGGATGGCTGGTGGGTGGAGGGCTGCATCGAGGGCGTCACGGGCTGGGCGATCGGCAACGATCACGAGAGCCACAACGGCGAGGATGCATACTCTCTATACAACAAGCTCGAGGAGAAGATCCTGCCGTTGTGGCATGGCGATCGCGCGAAGTGGATCGCGCTGATGAAAGGCACCATCTCCAAGAACGCGGCGTTTTTCACCAGCCACCGCATGCTGCGGCGCTACGCGATCGAAGCCTACCTGCGCTAGCCCGCCCGGGCGCGCATGGCGCCTGCCGCGCGC
>Ga0256867_10000826_pt1 | contig 12655 bp, 9 predicted proteins | sample RVTome_15_FD_185939 | JGI IMG/M metagenome (GOLD analysis project Ga0256867, IMG submission 185939) | Soil microbial communities from uranium-contaminated site in the Upper Colorado River Basin, Wyoming, United States - RVT150D86 (HiSeq) ... | reverse complement strand
AGATTGCGATCGAAGGTGGCGATGGCGACTTGGCGATCGCCGGCGTCGTCAAGTTTAATCTGGCTCGTGCTCATCGTCATTCGGATCTTTTGCGCGCAAAGCGCGATGCGGTTCGGTCAGCGGATCGTTTTCGGTGCGCCACAGGCTTGGCGGGTGGTTCTTGCGGCAGATCGGCGCCGCATCGCAGCGGCCGCAGTGGACGCCGCGGTTGATGAAAAAACGGCCTTGACGAACGCCATCGGCAAGATAGGCGATGGTGCGTTTGGTTGCGGCGCCGACTTTGTCTGCAAGTCCTTCGTTGCCGTAGGGCGTCGAGACCAGCGGGCCGTCCGACCAGCGCGGCGCAATGTAGTAGAAATCCGCTTCGATGGCCGTTGGCGACGGCTTGAGGAGCTGTTCCTCGGCCCAGCGTTTCGCCAGAATGTAATAGAAGGGCGGCTGCAAGCGCTCGCCGCGCAGGGCGGCGCGGATCAGATTCCTGTCCTGAGTTGCCTGTTTTGCGCCGAATTTAAATTTGTAATCGATCACTCGCAGCGCGTCGTCTTTTCGGTCGATGCGATCCATGCGGCCGCGGATCGCCATACCTTTCAGCGGTTCCGGCCAGTCGGCCGGCAAGCGCGCTGTCACATCGGTTTCTAAGCTCACGGGGGAAAACCCCGACTCTGACAGCTCGGCGAGATCTTTAGCGATCACTTGGCGCAGCAGTTGAACGAGACCCTCTTTGACGCTCTCCCAAGCGAGCGGGTAGCCGACCGGATTGTTCTTTTCATAGTCGGCGAAGGCGCGGACGGCGACCGCTTGCAGCGTCGTTCCCACGTCCGCCGCCGCCGCTCTGCCGGCAAAGTAACCGCCGTCGATCAGCGCGCGGTAAAACGAATTCAATATCTCATGACCGAGTTCGCCGAACTCGGCGGGGCTCGGTCCGAGGACTTCTTCCGGGCGTTCGAGCGGTTCCAAGCCGAGCACGTGGCGCGCAAAAAACTGAAACGGGCAGCGGGCATAGGTTTCGAGCGCCGTGGGTGAAGGTCCGCGCCCGGAAAAATGTTTCCAGTAGCGATCAAGGTCGGCGAGCGCGCCGTCATAGGGAAGCAGGCGGTCGCTGCTTTGATCGATCGCGGCGACCATCTGGCGTCCTTGTTTGTAAAGCGCCGGCAGTAAAGCCGAGCCTTCGATCAGCGCGGTAGGATCGCGCTCCTCCAGCGTCACTCGAATGGCCAATTCCACCGGCAATAGCGAATCCTCTCGATCAAACGGCGGTGTAGCGGCCTTCTCAATGATGCCGCGCGGGATGGCGAGCGTTTCGCATGGGCGGCCGTTGTCGTTGAGAGCGCGCTTGAGCTCATCGACGTACCAAGAGGGGGCAAGCGCTCTGCCGCTCTCGTCCGCTCTTTGAAACGAACAATAAAAGCGCTCGCGCGCGGCGCCGACGAGCAAGGTGAACAGTAACTTTTCCTCGTCGAAGGCGGCGAGTTTCTGGCTCACCTTGTAGCCGAGGTCGCGTTCGAGTACTTCACGGTCGCAGTCGCGCAGAAAGGCGTCTTCCCGGATCGTGCGCGGAAATATGCCTTCGTTCATGCCGAGCACAAAGAGCGCGCGAAACGACAGGCCGCGCGCCGCGGTGGCATTGAGCACCATCACGCCGTCGATATTGCGCCGGTCCTCGGTCACCGCAGAACGTTCGAGCCAGTGCTGAAAGGTATGGGCGAAATCGGCGAGCGCGACGCGATTTTCGACGTTATCGAGACCTGCAAGCTGATCCAAGACATTAAGGATCTCTTGGTGAGGTTCCGGCTTCGCGCGCGGCGCCGTCGTTTCACTGCCGGGCACAATCCCCAGATATCTTTTCAGCAAGGCCTTCCAGGCCGAGGCGTATTTTTGCCATGACGCTTGCGCAGGTAATTGAAGCAGATCCGCCATCAGCGATTCGACAATCCCGGCCAGGGAGGTCAGCTGCGCGGATTTGATGCGGATGACGCGCGGTTCATCGTCGTCCGATATTTGCGAGAGCACCAGATCGCGATGGCTGTAACGACGCAGCCGGCGCCACTCCGCGGCGCCTTTGCAAATGGCGAGCTCGCGGGTAGCGAGATCCCAGAGGTCGGGACGCGCCGTTGATGGATCTCCGGCGACCTTTTGAAATTGAAAGTAGGGTGAAGAGAGCAGATCGATCACCTGGCTGCGCAAAAAATCTTTCGCCGTCAGGTTCAAAAGCAGGATCACGGCCTTGGTCAACGGAAATTGCACCAGCGGTTCCTCCAACGTGCCGGCGAGCGGAATCCGGTGCTGATGAAAAGTGTTTTTGATGATTTGCCCGTAGACTTCGAGACTCCGGGTCACGACGCCAATCTCGTGAAATTGCATCGCGCCGGCTTTGACGAGCTCGAGAATTTCTTTGGCCGCCGCGGCGACTTCGTCGTTGACGCCGAAACTGCTCGCGATCTGACATTGCCAATGTGTCGGTAAGTCCGAGTAAGCTCTGGCTTTGACATCATCGAAGAGATGCGCCGTCGCCGGCAGAACGGTTTCAGACGCCAGTTCTTCGGCCGTCAGGGCGTTGTATCCCTGGACGTAGCGCTCGTAGAAACGCTCGGCGAAACTCCAAGCGTCATGAGCCGGCTTGGCGGTCAGAAGAGGAAAGAACAGCGTGGTCGGATAATGGCGCGCGATGGCGTGAAAAAAATCCACCTGGATCTGCGTCAGATCATAGAAGCCGTAATAAAAAACCTGACGGAATTGCTTCAGGAATGACGAGGACGGTGCTCGCTCGATGGCGTTGCGGTTCGAATCTGACGAGTCGGCAATCTTTTTTTGACGACAAAACTGTTGAAAGGTTCGCAATAAAACCAACAGCTGAGATGTGCGTTCGCTGGCGCGCCGGCTAAAATGTCCCTCGCCGAGAGCTTCGAGCGAGACCATGGGATCGACCCATCCGTCGCGCAGGTCGCGCAGCGTCTGCCACAGCGCGGCGCAGCCGCCGGCGCGCTCTTCGATGCCGGCAAACGGCTCTGCGCCCGGTTGGCGCGTCCGAATGATTTGCCGGAGCGCTTCTTCGAGAAAAAGGTCGCTGCGCGGCTCCGGCGGCGTGGCGCCGCTCTCGTCCTGCAGCCTTAGGGACAGTTGATGGAAGGTCAACAGGTGGACGTTGAGCAACGACAGGCGCCGCTCCCGGCTCAAAAGAATTTTTAGCCGGCGGCGCAGCATGTCGGATGGCGTAAGAATCAACAGCGGGCAGAGCAAGTCCGCTTGCTTGTATTTTGAGATTTCGTCCACGAAAGCGTTTTCAAGGTCGGGATGAAATGGTCCCAGAATGGTTCGCATGGTGCGTTGTTGTTCGGTTCACGGAGAGAGTAGCCGACAATATGAAATAACCGTTCGCCAAGCGCAAGTGAAATGACGGCTCTTATCGATGCAGCTTAGCGCGACGCTTCGTGCGGCGCGCTAATTTGCAAATCAGCGCGCAAAGCATTAAACCAAATGCGAATCCATGCGGCCGACGATGCGACTTCCAATACTTTTCTCCTTCCTTTTAGTTTTTACATTTCTTCAAAACGACGCCGCTGGGCGCGCGCTCCAGTCGAGCGCAGGTCTCGTCGCCGCCGATAGCGAGCTCGCGAGAGCCACAGGAATGGAGATCCTCGGCCGCGGCGGCAACGCCGTCGACGCGGCGATCGCCACGGCTCTGGCGCTTTCGGTTGTCGATCAGGCGTCCTCCGGCTTGGGCGGCGGCGGGTTTATGGTGATTTACCTCGCCAAAGAAAACAGATCCTATGCCCTTGACTTTCGCGAGACCGCTCCCGCCGCTTCGCGGCGCGAGCTGTACACTAAAGACGGCAAGCCGGCGGCGTCATTCAGCCTAACCGGCGCGCTGGCCGTCGCGACTCCCGGAGAGGTTGCGGGGCTGGTCGAAGCGCACCGGCGCTTCGGCGGCATGCCGCTCGCGGCCCTGGCTGCCCCGGCGATTAAACTTGCAAGCGATGGATTTCCTCTCGATGCCACTCTTCGGGTTGCCATCGAACGTCAACGGGCCAACATGAATCGCTTTCCTGATCTTGCTCGAATCTACATGCCCAACGGCGAGCCGCCGAAGGAAGGCGACCTGATCCGCCAGCCGGAATTGGCGGCAACGCTCAAAGCCATTGCGCGAAACGGCGCGGCGCCCTTCTACGAAGGCTGGATCGGTCAAGCGATCGTCAAGACGATCGAAAAGGCCGGCGGCGTCATGACGCTTGACGACCTCAAAAACTATAAACCGGTATGGCGCGAGCCGCTCACGGGCTCCTACCGAAACCGCACGGTGATCACGATGCCGCCGCCGAGCTCGGGCGGCGTGGCGATTTTGCAGATGCTCAACATTCTCGAAGGCTACAAGCTCGGCGAGTTTCAGCACAATTCCGCGTTCTATCTCCATTTACTCGGCGAAACGATGAAGCATGCATTCGCGGACCGGGCGCATTTTCTGGGCGATCCTGATTTCGTGCACGTGCCGGTCGGCAAATTGACGGCGAAATATTACGCCGAGTGGATTCGCAAGCGCATCGCGTCGGACAAGACCCAGCCGACGGCGTTTTATGGTTATCACCATTTCAACGCGGAGAAAGGCGGCACCACGCATTTCAGCGTCATTGACCGATACGGAAATGCCGTTGCCTGCACGCAATCGGTCAATACACGCTTCGGCTCGAAGCTGCTGGCCGCGGGCACAGGCATAGTCCTGAACAACGAAATGGACGACTTTGCGATTCATCCGGAGGTGGGCAACGTCTACGGGCTGATCGGCAACGAGGCCAATGCGCTCAAGCCCAGGAAGAGGCCGCTCAGCAGCATGTCGCCGACGATTGTTCTACGAGGAAACCGCCCGGAGCTCATCGTCGGCGCAGCGGGCGGGCCGCGCATAATTAGCGCGACTCTCCAGACGATTTTGAATGTGATCGACTTCGGCATGCCCGTAAGCGCGGCCGTTTCGGCCCCCCGTGTGCATCACCAATGGCTGCCGGACCGGTTGAATGCGGAGTCGAAGATCGCGGCGGAAGCGCGAACGGCGCTCGAGCAGCGCGGCCACAGGCTGAGAGAGCAAGCGGCGCTCGGCGTCGTGCAGGCTATCGGTCGAGCGGGCGTCGCGTTGGACGGCGTCGCCGACCCGCGAAAAGTCGCAAGGGCTAGGACGGAATAAACTCTGGATTTGAACGCCGAAAGCTTAGGAGGCTTTGCGGCGCTTGCGCCAACTGGCCCAGATAGGCAATGCGACGCGCCCGACGTTGAGGACTTGCCTCGTGCCCCTGAAAAGTTTTCCGGCCAAGCCGCTCACTAAAAGACTCGAGACCCCGGCCGTGATCATCGGGCGGGCTTTGAGCGCCCGGCCGATCCCGGAAATGGTTCCGCTGAAGTTAAAAGGCGAACGGAGCTTGTTCCAAGTGGCGGCGAGCTCGGCGCGCTCGCGGGCGGCTTTATCGATAAGCGCTTGCTTGCGTCGGGCAATGTCCTCGAAGCGTTTATTCACGGGCTGAGGCCCTCAGGTGATCGCGGTCCTTGCCGAGTTCCTCCAGAGTCGCCGGAAACAGTCCGGGCCGTTGCAGGATGTCACTGCGCAGTTTTAAGACGGCAACCACCGCGACGCCAAAATAAACGAGCGCTAATACGCCGATGGCCGCGATCCAACCACGCTCCCAGAACAAGGCAACGAGAAAAATATTAAACAGGATGAACCCCAAAGCGGCGCCGAAGACCGCCAGCAGGAGGAGAATCGCAGTCTTCTTGAGCCGCTCGCGCTCTTCTTCAAGCTCGATGACGAAGAGCTCCAAGCGCGTGTGCAGCGCCGCGCTCAAGACTGCAATCGCGGCTTTTAACTGCTGAGAAAAGCCCGAAGCGCCGCCCCGGCTGTGGCTGCTTCCTGGGTCGGTCATCGGAGGCGATTATCTGCCGCGAATGAGCAGTCCCAAAGCCAAACCGACGGCGGCGGCGACTCCCACCGCGCTCCAGGGATTTTCCCTGACGTAGTCGTCGGCGATTTCGGCGCACTCTTTGGATTTTTTTAGAAGCGTCTGCTCGGCGTCGGCAAGCGCTTTCTTGCCTTCGATCAAGCTTTGCTCGATTTTCTGCCGCGCCACCGCAATTTTTTCACCCGCTTGGTTGGCCGTGGCTTTCAGCAACTCCTCGGCGTCGTTAACGAGCACGCGGAGATCGCTTACAACTTTTTCTTTGGCGTCGATTTCACCGTTCATAGTACCCCCTTGTTATTGAAAGCGATCTCATCATAATCACCCGGGGATGTGTATTCAAGGCAGTAAGTCACTTATCGCTCAAAGCAGCAGAGCGCAACCGCTATCTCCCGCAAGAGGCGCAAAAGGCGCGGACGAACATTCTGCTGCCGAGCCGAGACCACAATCCCTGTCAGTGCGCCTCTCACATCCGTTCCGGCAATTCAGCAAACGAACGAACCCGGACTATTCGCACTCGTTCGCGCGCGAGGAGCAAGCCTCTCCGGTCGCGGGCAATGGACCTGTACATCGAGGAGACCGGCAAACCTAGCGGCGTCGCGCCCATCGAGAGAAACGCACGGGCATGCCAAGCTCCCTATAACTCCGTGTGCGCCTTTGCACTCTTGTGCCCGCTCTTTACGAGGCTTACTCCCCGCCTACACTCTGTCGTCTGTTTTCCTCGGTCCATGTATCATCCAGGCTAACACGGCTCGTGCTCGCGGCTCGTTGCCGAAGTCGCTTGACTGCGGCCGAATTCAAGGGCTTGACCGGAAAAATCTCAGCACATCTGTTTTATTTTGCGAAACCAGAGGTTGCCGAGATGTCCGCCGCGCGGATAGATCATCATTTGAGGACCGCTCTCGACGCGCCAGGGGTTCAAGAGTTCAAGGGAAATCAACCGTAGAGGATTTTGCGCTGAGACTGCGGCAGCTGAGCTGACTTAATTGGCGAAAGGATTTTTTAAGAGGATTGTTTGCTCGCGGCCGGGGCCGACCGAGACCAGGATAATTTCGCTGCCGACGACTTCTTCGATGCGCCGCACGTAGGCCTGAGCGGATTTAGGCAGATCGGAGAACTGCCGCACGTTATCCAGCGGCGCGGTCCAGCCCTCCATGTTTTCGTATACCGCCTGAGCCTTCTGCATCACTTTTGAGCTTGCCGGAAATTCGTTGATCGAAGCCCCTTCGTAACGATAGGCGGTGCAGATCGGTATTTTCTTAAAACCCGTCAACACGTCGAGCTTGGTAAGCGCGATGCCGGTCATGCCGTTCATGCGCACGGCATGGCGCACGCCGACGGCGTCAAACCAGCCGCAACGTCGAGACCGGCCCGTCGTCGCGCCGAATTCGGCGCCCTCGCGCCGCAGCATTTCGCCTTCCGGCCCGTCGATCTCGGTCGGAAACGGCCCGCTGCCGACGCGCGTGGTGTAGGCCTTCGAGATGCCGATGACTTGCTGAATATTTTGCGGCCCGACGCCGGAGCCGGAGCAGGCGCCGCCCGTGATCGTTGTTGAAGATGTGACATACGGGTAAGTGCCGTGGTCGACGTCGAGAAGCGTCCCCTGGGCGCCCTCGAAAAGCACGCGCTTGCCGGCGCGCATCTTTTGGTCAAGCAGGAGGCCCGTGTTGGTGACAAAGCGGTTGAGCTTTTCGCGGTAGCCGCTATAGCGTTCGTGAATGGCGTCAAAGTCGAGCGCTTTCTCATTGAGAATGGCTTTCAAGTAGAAATTTTTTTCTTCGATGTTGCGTTGGAGCTTCTCGCGGAAAGTGTCTTCCTCCAAAAGATCGACGAAGCGGATGCCGACCCGGGCGACCTTGTCCTCGTAGGCCGGGCCGATGCCCCGGCCGGTGGTACCGATCTTGCCCTTGCCGCGCAGCCGCTCGCGCGCCAGGTCGATGGCCTTGTGATAAGGCATAATCACATGGGCCTGCTCGCTGATGCGAAGTTGCTCGTCGCTGGCGAGATGACCCTTAGCCTTGAGCGCGGTAATTTCTTCAAGCAGGATTTCCGGATCGACTACGACGCCGTTGCCGATGACGCAAAGTTTGTCCGGATGCAGAGCGCCCGAGGGAACCAGGTGGAGGACCGTTTTGTGACCGTTGACAACGAGCGTGTGGCCGGCGTTGTTGCCGCCCTGGAAGCGCACAACGATATCCGCCTCGTGGGTAAAAAGGTCGACGACCTTACCCTTGCCTTCATCACCCCACTGGGCGCCGATGATCGCGACGTTTGCCATTCTTATACTTTAGATTTTCGATCTTCGATTTTGCAGTGAAATCTAAAATCCAAAATGTCCAAAATTAAATCAAAAGCCGGATCACAGTTTCACCAGCGTCGCTGAGACGATTTGCGGCAGGGCGCGCAGCTCGTCGAGCGCCTTTTTGGTGACGAATTCATCGACATGGGTGAATGAGATCGCGTTGCCGCCCTTTTCGCTGCGGCCGAGCTCCATGCCGGCGATATTGATGCCGTTGTTGCCGAGAATGTTTCCGACCGCGCCGACCACGCCGGGCACATCCCTATTCTGCAAGATCAGAATATAACCTTCCGGCACGGCTTCAAGATAAAAACTATTGACGCGCACGATACGCGGATGTTTGGCGCCGAAGATCGCCCCCTCGATTTCCAGGTTTTCTTTGCCGTTTTTTGCCTTGACGGTAATCGAGCTGACGAAATCGCCGGCCTCCTCGCCGATGGATTCGACGATTTTGATGCCGCGCTCCTTAGCCATCATCGGCGCGTTGACGTAATTGACGGCCGATTCCATAACCGGTGACAAGAGCCCCTTCAATACGGCGACCGTGAGCGGCGCGACGTTGTATTGGGTCACGTCGCCGCGGTATTCCACATGGACTTCATCGGGCAGCGAGCCGCCCATCTGGGTGTGGAGGCTGCCGAGTTTCTCGCCGAGCGTAAGGTACGGACGCAGCACGGCCAATAGCTCGGGACTTACCGACGGTACGTTGACGGCGTAGCGGACGACTCCTTTGGTCAGAAAATCCACCATCTGCTCGGCGACGGCGATGGCCACGTTGAGCTGGGCTTCATCCGTGGAGGCGCCCAGATGGGGCGTCGTGATCACTTGATCGAGCTTGAGCAGCGGATGATCGGCCGACGGCGGCTCATCGACGTAGACGTCGAGCGCTGCGCCGGCGATTTTGCCTTCTTTGATGGCATTGGCGAGATCCTGCTCGTCGACGATGCCGCCGCGCGCGCAATTGAGTATCCGCACGCCGGTTTTCATTTTTTCAAAAGCAGCCTTGTTGATCAGCCCCTGAGTTTCCGGCGTCAACGGCACATGGACGCTGATAAAGTCCGACTTGGCGTAAATCTCTTCCAGCGTGCCCGGTTCCACGCCCATGCGGGCGATATTTTCGGCGGCAATGAAAGGATCGTAGCCGATCACCTTCATTCTCAAGCCGGCTCCGCGCTCGGCAACGATGCGGCCGACGTTGCCGAGGCCGATCACGCCGAGGGTTTTATTGCACAATTCAACGCCGACGAACTTGTTGCGCTCCCATTTGCCGCTCTTGAGCGAAGCGACGGCCTGGGGGATATGCCGGGCAAGCGCCATCATCAGGGCGATCGTGTGTTCGCCGGTGGTGACGTTGTTGCCGCCGGGTGTATTCATGACGACGATGCCGCGCTTGGTGGCGGCGTCGGCGTCGATATTCTCGTACCCCACGCCGGCGCGCCCGATGACCTTTAGGTTTTTGGCCGTCTCGATCAACTCGGCGTTAATTCTGGTGCCGCTGCGAATGACCCAGCCATCGTAATCGCCACAGATTTTTTTAAGCTCTTCCGGTTCGAGCCCCAGCCTGACGTCGACTTCGAAACCTTGGGCTTGCTTGAATACCTCGAGTCCTTCGGGGGCGAGCGAATCGGTTACTAAAATTTTCATCTACTTCACCAGTCGTCTCTACTCTGAAGGTCGAAGATGGAGGATTGAGGATCGATGATCGCGCAACCTTTTATGGTTCATCTTCGATCCTCACGACCTACGCGAGCGCCTCCAGCAGGACTTCCTGGGCGGCGGCAACGCCTCGGCCAAAGTGAATCTCGGCGCCGAATTTTCTCAGCGCCATTTCCAACGCGGCGACGGCGGTGATCACGTCGAATGCGCCCATATAGCCGATATGCGCGATGCGAATGACTTTGCCCTTAAGCTGATCCTGTCCCTCGGCGAGGGTAATATTCATTTTGTCGCGGAGATAATCGAGCACCTGGTCGGCGTCGATGCCCTCGGGCATGTAAACGCCGGTGGCCGCCGGGCTCGGGCTATGCGGCGCCAGCAATTTGAGCCCCAACGCGCTGGCCGCGGCGCGGGTGGCGCGGCCCAGGCGCGCATGGCGCGCATAGACGTTTCCCAGGCCCTCCCGCTCGATCATGTCCAATGACGCGCGCACGCCGAAGACCAGGGATATGGCGGGAGTGAACGCGCCGGAGCCTTTTTGCTGATTTTTGCGCTCGAGATTGAGATCGAAGTAGAAGCGCGGAAGCTTCGCCTTCTTGGTCTTTTCCCACGCGCGGTCGCTCAGCGCGACGAAGCCCAACCCGGGCGGCAGCATGAGCGCCTTCTGCGAGCCGGTGACGAGCGCGTCAATGCCCCAGTCATCCAACGGCAGAGGCACGACGCCCACGGCGGTCACGCCGTCAACCAAAAAAAGCGGTCCGTTTTTGGTCAGCTTCGCGATCTCTTTCACTGGGTGAAGGACGGTGGTCGAAGTCTCGCTTGCCTGGACCATCACGCCTTGAATGTCCGGATTGGCTTTGAGCAGCTGCTCGACATCGGCGACTTTGACCGCTTGCCCCCACGGGACATTGATCTCCACTGGATTTAAGCCGTAGGCGTTGGAAATATTGAGCCAGCGCTCGCCGAACTTGCCGCCGTTGATGACGAGCACCTTGTCGCCCGGCGAAAAAAGATTGGCGACCGATGCTTCCATCGCGCCTGTGCCCGAACAAGCCAGCATCAGCACGTCGTTCTTGGTGCCGAAGAGTTTTTTTAGTTTTTCGCGCGCTTCCTCGAATACCCGGTTAAATTGCGGCGTGCGGTGATGGATCATCGTCTCAGCCATCGCCAAGGCGACCTCGTTGGGAATCGGCGTGGGACCCGGAGAGAGGAGATACTGCTTGATCATGGTTTTTCCTTGGCGCAATTATCCCAGGCAAACGCCGGCTGGGTCAAGAAACGACCGGCGACAAAGCCGGTCCAATGCGACCAGTCTTCGACTTTGTCAGCCTGCTGGCGACAGGGAGCTGTGTACGCCCGCTTATTGGTTCAGCACAAACAAAAATGCCTGGACCCCCATTGTTAAGAGACCCAGGCGTTCGGCCGTCTTAATGCTTTGCACTCCCTCGTGGTCGATTCCACGTTCGCCAGTCGCGCAAAACTTACGTATTCGATTTATCTTGAATGCTGGGGCTTGTCAACGGTGAGAATCGTGACGCTTCAGCGCGAGGGAATTTGCTTCGATCATTCGGATTGTGCGAAGATCCATGTGCTCATGGAAAGACTCATCTTGTTCGACATCGACGGTACGCTGGTGCGGACCCAAAATGGCTATCTTCCTTTCAACGAGGCGATTTTCAAGACCTTCGGGATTGAAGGCGATATCAGGACCGTGGTGCCCGACGGTAATACGGATCCGCTCATCGTCGAGGATATCTTTGCCAGAGCCGACGCGAAGCTCGAATGTCGCGAAGCGGACTGGCGGAAATTTACCATCCACCTGCGCGAGCGTTATCACCATCACGTGGAGCAAGGAACGACTACTATCCGCGCGCTGCCCGGCGCGGCGGACTTGGCGCGGGAGCTTTCGCTGAGCGATCATCTTGCTCCGAGCATCGTCACCGGAAACTTTGAAGTCACCGCCGAAATCAAGCTCGAAGCCGCCGGTCTGGCGCCTTATCTCAAGCGCGGCGCCTATGCCAGCGACTCACGGCATCGTGCCGACTTGCCCGCCATTGCCAAGCGGCGTTGGGAAGAGACGGTGGGGCGAAAACTCGGCGCCGAGCAGTGCATCGTAATCGGCGATACGCCGAGAGATCTGGCGGCGGCGCGACAAAATCACATGAAATGTGTCCTTGTCGGAACCGGCCGTTATCCGATAGAAGAGTTGCTGTACGGCAAGCCGGAGGCGTGCTTGCCGGACCTGACCGATACGAGAGCGATTTTGACCCTGCTTTCAAGTCTCTGAAGAGCTAAGAAGGAATCCCTATGCAATATCGAACGATCGGCCAGACGGGCGTGCGCGTGTCCGAGATCGGTTTCGGCTGCGGCAACAATGCCGTGTTGATGGTCAGAGCATCCTACGAGGATCAACTCAAGGCGGTGCGCCGTGCCCTCGATCTGGGCATCAACTTTTTCGACACAGCGTTCGCCTACGGCCTGGGCAAGTCCGAGGAGAACCTGGGCCGGATTCTAAAAGACTTGGGCGCCAACCCGGTGATCTCCACCAAGATTCGTCTCGAAGCCGACGCCGCCGGCGATGTCAAAGCGGCGACGATACGCGCCGTGGAGGCGGGATTAGCGAGACTCGGTCGAGAGCGCGTCGAGTTCATTCAGCTGCACACGCGCGTCACGTTGGACCGCGGCATGGGTAATCGCTTTAGCCTCACGTCAAAAGACGTGCTTGGTCCGAACGGCGTCGTCGACGGATTCAAATCCATGCGCGACC
>Ga0256867_10000825_pt1 | contig 12669 bp, 13 predicted proteins | sample RVTome_15_FD_185939 | JGI IMG/M metagenome (GOLD analysis project Ga0256867, IMG submission 185939) | Soil microbial communities from uranium-contaminated site in the Upper Colorado River Basin, Wyoming, United States - RVT150D86 (HiSeq) ... | reverse complement strand
CGCCTCGATGAACAAAGCGGCGGATATGGCGGCTTTCTCGTGCAGACGATCGACTGGGCCACGCGGGAGCAAATGCTGCACAGCTATGAGCTCTTAGCACGCTATGTCATGCCGCAGTTTCAGGGCTCAGTGGTCAGTACGGCGGCGTCCAATCGCTGGGCGTATGAGCGTCGGGAAAATCTGATCGCAGGGCGAGTCCGAGCTATTGATCAAGCGCGTCAGAATTACGCCGCCCAAGTGCGATAATCCCAGATGAAATGATCAAGGAGATGAATCCATGCCAGACATGGCCACCGGGAGCGTGGCAGCCAATGGGATAACCTTTCACTATTTCACCATGGGTGACGGGCCGCTGGTGCTATGTATGCATGGCTTTCCGGACCACGCCTATACCTACAGTGTCTTACTCCCGGAACTGGCGGCGGCGGGATTCCGAGGCGTGGCACCGTTCATGCGAGGGTACCCCCCGACCAGTGCAGCCCCGGATGGCCGATATCAATCGGTGCTGTTGTGCCAAGATGTGGTAGCCCTTATCGACGCGCTGGGCGTGGACCGCGCCTTTCTGGTGGGACATGACTGGGGGGCCCAGGCGGTCTATGGCGCCGCTGTATTGGCCCCAGAACGCATTATAAAAATGGTCACTCTAGGTGCCGCCCATCCGGCGGCAGCGCGGGGCGACCTGGTGCACCGTTACGATCGCCTCAAGGGCATCTGGCACGCCTATTTCTTCCAGATGCCGTTTGCCGAAACCGCCGTAGCCGCCCATGATTACGCGTTTCTCGAAAGTTGGTGGCGGGATGCATCGCCCGAATTTGACCCGCCAGCGGATATAATGGAACGCCTCAAAGCCACCTTTCGTCAGCCCGGCGTGGTCACCGCGGCGCTGAATTATTACCGGCATACGTTCCATCCCGACCATCGCGACCCAGCCTTGAGCGCACTGCAAGACCGCGTCAGCACCTCGCCGACGCCGGTGGCCACGCTGGCGATGCACGGGACCAAAGACCGTCCCGGACGCTTGGAAGCGTTTGAAACCATGGACGATCTTTTCTCTCATGGCCTGGAAAAGGTGATTCTCCCCGGCACTGGCCACTTTCTCCATCTGGAGCGGCCTCAGGAAGTGAATCAGCGTATTATTGCATTCTTCAATGCACCCTAGAGAGTCGATGAGGACTTCAGCCTATATCAACTATGATATGAAGCAGGGCAAAGTACCCCACACCAAAGCAGCGAAGATCGAAAAACGGGGTAATGGATAAGATGACGCCGCCTCTCGAAGGCGGCAATTTCCGCATCGCAGAGGAGAACGACTCCATGGCATCATCAGAACTCCAAGCGGTAATCGAGCAGCTCCGGACCAACCCCCTCGACCCAAATGCAACTGTAGACGAACTCCGCGCTGCCTTCCCAGAATCCCCAGCATTAGAAGGAACAACCGCAACCCCCGTCGATGCAGGCGGCGTCCCCGCCGAGTGGGTCGTGGCGGATGATGCAGATCCGGACCGGCGGCTCCTCTACCTCCACGGTGGGGGATATGTCATCTGCAGTCCCGCCACGCATCGCGATTTGGCGGGGCGTATTTCCAAAGCATCGGGCGCGTCCTTGCTGGTACTCAACTACCGCCTGGCCCCGGAACACCCCTATCCCGCTGCAGTGGACGATGCCTTAGCGGCGCTGCGGTGGATGAGCCATCATGGGCCAGGTGGTGCTGCGCCTGCCCGTGCAATCTTCGTGGCCGGCGATTCGGCGGGCGGTGGTCTGACGTTATCGACGCTTGTGGCAGCCCGCGATACGGGTGTACGCCTGCCAGAAGCAGCCGTCGTGATTTCGGGCTGGACCGATCTGGCCTGCAGCGGCGACACCATCCGCACCCGTGCAGACATCGATCCGATGGTGACGGAGAGCCTGCTGCAACGCATGGCTGGAGAATATTTGCAAGGGGGTGATCCGAAGCAGCCACTGGTCTCCCCGCTTTATGCCGATCTGCAGGGGCTTCCCCCACTGCTGATGCAAGTGGGAGACGCCGAGGTGCTGCTGGACGACACCTTACGAGTAGCAGAAAAGGCCAAGGCGGCGGGCGTTGACGTCAGCCTTGAAGTCTATCCGAAGATGGTGCACATCTTCCAACTCTTTGCACCCACCCTGCCAGAGGGGAGGCAAGCCATCGAGCGCATCGGTACCTTTCTCAAGCAATATGACGGCTAACGCTCAGCGTTGGTTCAGGTTAAAACTCTTGGTGCGAAGCGGCCACAAGTGTTCACCTGTCGGTCTGCTCGCCCGAGTTTATCCATCCGTCGGCCGGAATCCGCCGATAATCGCATGCCGCATTTCTTTCCAAAAACACTCTACCTCCTGGAATCCTCCCTCTCGCAGCCAGCATAATTGCTGCTCAAGAGTAATGGGCTCTCTCTCGTGCGCTGAGCGCTCAGTTGTTGCGGCATGTGGGCGTGACGCGTCTCCATCCGCTCCCTGGACCCAGTCCTCCAAGCCTCGGGCGTTGTCGTAGGCCGCAGCCGCGGCGGGGCCACTCACAAAAATCAAATCGCAGTTCAGGAAACAGCCGCCTGGAGCGACCACGTCAAAAATCTCTGAGTAGATCGCACGGATGCGCTCGGGGTAGCGGACATTGTGGATCGCAATCGCCGAGACCACCGCATCAAAGGGTCCCGCAAGCGCACGGCTCCACCCAGGATCACTCAGATCACTGTGCGTGAACGAGACGCGTTCGGACGCCCAGGCGAGCCGTTTGCGGGCTTGGGCGAACATCGGTTCCGAAAAATCCTGACAGACCAGTTGGGCCTGCGGAAAGCGTTCGAGTACCTGGGCGCTGAGGGCGCCATAACCCGCCCCCACATCAAGCACACGAATAGCTGCATCAGCCTCCCGGGGGATGAGACTCACCACGCGCCGCAGAATAATGCGGCGCTCATCATCGCGCCCGGCTGACGAGGCAATCCAATCCTCGACGTACTGCGGCGAATGCCAATCGTGCCGACCGTGTGGATCAGATGTCGCCATGGCGTTGTTCTCCTTTCCCAAGATGGAGATAGATAAGATGTGCCGTATGCCCATCATCCGTTGTTATCATCGCAGAAGATAGTATGGCAGCTCCATATAGGAGATGATAGCCCGCCTTAGTTTTTTAGGGTCAGTTATACTGTTTTTCGAGGCTGTGGAACAAGTGATCGAGTTACTCCGGCACTATCGGCAGGTGAAAAGGAGGCGGAAGTGTTGCTTGAGGAACGCCCAGCCGGAGGCAAAAACGGGTGGCTTGCCCTCTTCCGAAGGCCAAAAAGACGATCCTCCCAAGTCTTTGCGCGACAACTGTCCAATCCCAACTGTAAAAAAGACAGATTTGATGGCTTGACAGTCTCTGCCAAGTAACGTAGAGTCCTCTACAATCCAACATCCCGAATATAGACCTCCGAGGTAAACGGAGGGAGACGACCATGTATACGCGCATGCTCGTGGCAGCGGGTCGACGCCCTTGGTCTGATGCAGCGCTGCCCTATGCCATTGCCTTAGCCAAACACATGGGAGCTGAGCTGCGGATCTTGACGGTGTGCCCTGCTCTGATGACGCCGGGTAGAGTCGATGGGAAGATGTTGATCCCACCGACGACGGGTCTCGTGTGTCCGGAACAAACACGCTTGGGTCACGCTACAGCCCGCGCTACAGATGTAGGCGTACTACAGCCGACCCTGAGCTCATGGAACGAGGTCCCTGAAACCATTGTGCAAACCGCAGTGGTGGAAGACTGCGACTTGATCGTCATGGGAGGCCGTCCGCTGACAGGGCCGAAACGGTGGCTGTTAGGAGATCCTCTCAATGTCATGGCCGCCAAGGCACAACAGCCCATTTTAGTGGTGAAACAACCCCCGCCGCCGAAGGTTGGTGTGCCGCTTTGGCGTCGAATCCTGGTCGCGACCAATGATTCTCCCTGGTCCGATACAGCAGTAGAATACGGACTCACGCTGGCGTGGATGCAAGAACTTGAGATCTGTTTGTTGCATGTCGAGCGCGCCGGGTCAGAGGCCGGCGCGGATGGGGATGCGGAATCCGGGAAAAACCTCCTCGCCCATGCTGAGGCACGGGCTGCGGCGCTGGGTCTGAGTTACGATGGGGTGCTCGCTACGGGAGATACCGTAAGCGCCATGGTCAAAACGGCAAGGCACAAACAGTGTGATGTCATTGTCTTGGGCTCTCATAGCACGACCGGATGGAAACGGCTGATCAGTGGCGGTATCGCCAATGTCGTGGCCGCTAAAGCTGGCCTGCCCGTCCTCCTCGTGAAGCGTTTTATGCGTCTGTAGCCGAATTGGCCCAAAGGTGTAATCCGCCCTTAGGCTCGACATCTCGTCCCATCGCTGCAGCTCAAGCATCTTAGATCATTGGTTTACGTTTCGGGTGAGATGTGTCGATATGGAGAGCAAAATGATCACCTCATAGACGCCATGAGACCTAGAATCTAAATGTCATCTTTCTTTTTTGGAATGAGCCGAATATGCTGTCTTCTCTAGCAACAGTCTATCTCAACGACTCTCAGACAGTCGTCTTTGCATGCCCGCAATGCGGGCAACCGCATGTGGCCCCCAGCGGCGAGCAAAAATCGCAGGCCGTTACCTGCACATGCGGACAGCGCATACCTCTGGTGCGCCACACGCGCAAGGACACTCGCTATCCTACCCGCTTGCATGGGACGTGCGCTCACGTGGGCGCGAGCATGGTGGAGAGCATCCTCATCACCTCGCTGTCGCGCTCCGGAATGAGCTTTCGCACGTTGTTACCCCATAATTTACACGTCAACGACGTGGTGGAAATCGGCTTTATTCTGGATAATGCAGAGCATACCTCCTTGATATTCAAAGCAAGTATTCGCTGGATCGAACGGCGCACTGTTGGCGCCATGTTTAAGCCTGACGACAAACAAATCTCTCTGTTGTCAACGTATTTGCAGAGTCGGACCCCTCCCGCAGCCTAACCCAAAACTGCTGCTCCTCCTATAGATACGACAGGACTCATCAGTTCGGCCCGCCTGTCCAGATACTTATTCTTTTTGCAACACGCTCACGAGCGCATAGGACAACAACATACGTCCATGTGGGGCAAGATGCGCTTCGAGGATGCCGGCAGAGCCCTGGCTGAGGAAGCACGCCAGGGCGAGTCTGTATCGGCGTACAGCGGCTCCCCAATAAATGCTTGCCACGCGTCATTAACCAGTTGCATGACAGAGCCTCCGCAATTGCATGGAAAGTAAACGAAAAAGCGTGTATACCTAGATACCCGAACCAAAATCAAAGTATGACACTTTCCGCAATGGCAAGCATAAGGTAATTTCGTGACAACGCCTGAACATAGTCCGCGAAGTCCGGCCGTGCGGGTGGCCCTGCCTGGAACCTGTGGCGAATTGGTGCAGGGCACCTGGGAAGGCATTCCCTGTCTGGTATCTTGCCCCATCGAACGTTATAGTGTAGCCGAGGTCCGCAGCGGCGGCCACTCCGGATGGCAGCTCCAGCCGAATAGTCCCAAAATGCGGGCGGCCTTACAACATGGGTTGACTTTTCTAGGGCAAACCACCAGCAGTGGCAGTGTATTGGTCTGCTCACCCCTGCCGCAAGGTCGTGGGTACGGCTCCAGCACCGCCGATATCGGCGCGACACTTTACGCCCTTGGGCATGCGTTCGGCCAGCCCTTAACGCCATTAGAGATCTCCGCCCTAGCATTGCAAGTCGAGCCGACAGACAGCTCGGTGTTCCCGGATCTGGCGCTGTGGGACCACCGGCACGGTCAGTTGTATGAAACGCTTGGCCAGCCGCCGGCCCTCACCGTCGTGGTTCTGGATCCGGGTGGTGAAATCAATACCGTAGCCTTCAACCAATTGGATCATCGAATTGCGCTACGGAAGTTAGCGCCGCTGCACCGGGAGGCGTTTCAGCTCCTACAGGACGGACTGCGGCAGGGAGATGTGGCGGCGATTGGAACGGCGGCGACAATGAGTGCTGAGGCGCACCAGGAGATCTTGCCCAATGCCTTGTTGGAGCCAGCCATACACTTGGCCCGCGAGGTAGGCGCTTTGGGGGTTTGCCGGGCGCATAGTGGCACCGTGGTCGGGCTGTTGCTCGATCCCAACCGCATTGAGCCAGGGTGGGTGCAGCGCGTGGCCCAACAGCGCTTGCCAGCGCACATCTGCATGTTCAATCTCCCCATGGTTGCAGGTGGACCGCGCCTGCTCTCAGCGGAAGGACTAGAGCCCCAAACCTTATGCGTCACGGCCCAACTGCAGTAAGAGGTAATGTATGTGGTTTGTTGCCCCCCATCCGGTACCCGTGCTCCTGGCGTTGATCTTAGATGGACTACTGGGCGATCCACCCAATCGCTTCCACCCGGTAGCCTGGATGGGCGCCGCCATTGGCCTGGCGCAGCATGCCGCACCGCGCCGGGGGCGGGTGTTACCCCTTCTCTACGGCGCGGGTTTGGTGCTGTTCGGTGTAGCGCTGGTGGTGGTCATCGGCCTCGGGCTGCTGGGGCTCTTACGCCAATTGCCCTTGCCGCTGGCCTGGTTACTGGAAGCCTGTATTCTCAAAACTGCTCTGTCACTGCGAGGTCTCGCTCGCGCAGCCAAGCAGGTACGGCAAGCGCTCGAGGCCAAAGAGCTGGAGAAAGCCCGCGAGCTGGTAAGCTGGCATCTTGTGAGCCGCGACACCACACACCTCGGCCTATTTGAAGTCACGGCGGCAGTGGTGGAATCCGTGGCGGAAAATGCCTCGGATGGGGTTGTCGCGCCCCTGTTTTATTACGCCCTAGGCGGATTACCGGCGGCCTTGGCGTACCGTTTTATCAATACGGCGGATTCCATGCTGGGGTACCGCGAGCCGGAATACGAATGGCTCGGCAAAATACCCGCTCGCCTGGATGATGTGGCTAATTTGATCCCGGCGCGCTTGACAGCCTTGTGCATCATTGTGGCCTCGATTTTTGTAGGTGGCAGCACCCACCTGGCCTGGCAAGTGTGGTGGCAGGAAGCCCGATTTACGGAAAGTCCCAACGCTGGCCACCCCATGAGCAGTATGGCGGGAGCGCTGGGGGTGGAATTGGAAAAATTCGGCTACTACCGATTAGGAGCCGGATATCCCTTTCCGGAAGCGTCGGACATTACCAAAGCCGTTCGCTTGCTTTACGGCGCCACGGTTTTGGCATTACCCGTTGTGGTAGGTCTCATAGTCCTGCTCTATCATCTTTAACCCAGCTCTCATCCAGAAACATGCCAGAGGAGGTACAATGCTCCCCAAGCCCCGTGAAGCCGTGCAGCAGATCACCGAGGTCGTGCACGGGGCATTTGATTTTGCCGAGCTGGAATACCTCGGACTCAAACCAGATGATATTCTGGATTTCAGTGTGAACGGCAATCCCTATGGTCCGGCACCGGCCGTGCGAACAGCCGTGGCGGACGTCCGGGTCGATCGCTACCCGGACCGCGAGGCGCTCGCCCTGCGCCGTGCGTTGGCCGACCATCTGCACGTGAAGCCGGAGCGCATTCTGGCGGGTAATGGCAGTATGGAACTGGTCTGGCTGGCGGCCTTAGCGTTCCTGCATACGGGAGATGCAGTTCTGGTCCTGCAACCGACCTTTGGCGAGTACGTTCGGGCGGCGGCCATGATGGGCGCCCGCATCCATGCCTGTACGGCCCAGCCGGAATCGGATTTTCACCTGGATGCCGACGCGGTTCAGCACACCCTGCGGCGCCTCACGCCCCGCCTGGTGTTTCTCTGTAACCCCAATAATCCCACCGGTGCCTACCTGCCGGTGGACACCATCGCTGCCTGGGCGGTCGCAGCGCCTCGCACGCTGTTTATCGTCGATGAGGCGTACCTCACCTTCGCCGGGAACGCGGCATCGGTGCTGACCGTGCAAACGGATAACATGCTCGTGCTGCGGTCGATGACGAAAGCCTATGCCCTAGCCGGTATGCGGCTCGGCTATGCCGTCGGCCATCCGGACCTCCTTAGTGCGTTGCACAAAGTTTGTCCGCCGTGGAGCGTCAATGCCTTAGCCCAAGCGGCCGGTATTGCGGCCTTGAATGATACGGGTCACCTCGCACAATCCCTGCGCGACATCGCACAGGCCAAACGCGACCTTGTCCAGCATCTGCAAGCCGCCGGGTATCATCCTCTACCCTCGGCGACGCACTTTTTTTTGCTCCAAGTCGGAAACGCGGCGACATGCCGGAAAACGCTCTTGCAGCGGGGCTTACTCGTCCGCGATTGCACCTCCTTTGGCTTGCCAGCCTATATCCGCATTGCCACCCGCCGGCCACCAGAGAACAGGCGCTTGGTGCACGCGCTGGAGACGCTCCGATGAGACCAATGCGATTGATCATCGTGCGGCATGGCGAAACGGATTGGAATGCGGCAAAGCGCTTCCAGGGGCAAGCCGATATTCCGCTCAACCGCACCGGACGGCGCCAGGCAGCGGCAGTGGCCCGCGTGCTACGGCGCGACACGGTGCAAGCGATCATCGCAAGCGACCTGCTGCGAGCCCAGGAAACGGCGCAGGTGATCGCCACCCCTTTACAACTCACTGTGGATCCGGAGCCGCGGTGGCGGGAGATGGCGTTCGGCGACTGGGAAGGGTTAACCTATGACGTCCTGCAGCACCGGCACCCGAAGAGGCTAGCCGCTTGGCATGACGACCCACTGCAGGTGGCGCCGCCCAACGGTGAAACACTAACCCACGTCGCCAACCGGGTGCGTGCCGCCTGGCATGACCTCAGAGCCAGATACGCAAATCAGACCGTGGTGCTAGTGGCACACGGGGGTCCACTGCGCATCTTGCTATGTCTGGCGTTGGGATTGTCTCCCGAAGCGCACTGGCATTTTGCTGTCGACCCTGCAGCGCTGTCGGAGCTATTAGTCTACGGCGCGGACGCCACGCTCATACGTCTGAACGACACCGCCCACATGCGGGCGGCAATGACCCCATCGCCTCAAGCATCAGAAGGGAAAGAGGTCAGCCCATGACTGCACGTGTCGTGATGATCCAGGGGAGTAGTTCCTCGGCTGGAAAAAGTTTGTTGGTCACGGCGCTGTGCCGCATCCTGAGCCGCCGTGGCCATCGGGTGGCGCCGTTCAAGGCGCAAAATATGTCCAACAATGCAGCAGTATGCGTCGATGGCTCTGAAATCGGACGCTCTCAAGCGGTGCAAGCGGCGGCGGCAGGGATTGCGCCGAGTGCGGAGATGAATCCGATTTTGCTCAAGCCGGAGGGCAATGCCCGCTCCCAGGTGATTGCCATGGGACGCCCCTGGCAAACCGTATCGGCGCGGGAGTATTACCGGCACAAAGCAACATTATGGCCACTCGCAACCGCCGCGCTCGACCGACTGCGAGAGGTCCATGACGTGGTGGTGATCGAAGGCGCGGGCAGTCCTGCAGAATTAAATTTGCGCGCCGGGGACATCGTCAACATGGCCATTGCCCTCTATGCCCAGGCGCCGGTGCTTCTAGTGGGGGATATTGACCGAGGCGGCATCTTCGCCCAACTGCTCGGGACGGTCTGGCTCCTCGAACCCCGTGAACGAGAACTCATCCGGGGTCTCATCGTCAATAAATTTCGTGGTGATCCGACCCTCTTTACAGATGGGATACGGATTCTGGAAGAACGCGGCAGCGTACCGGTGTTGGGTGTGGTGCCATTCATCCCGGACCTAGCCATACCCGAGGAAGATTCGGCAGCGCTAGACCTCCCCGTGACATCCATGCCATCCGCTTACACGGCAGATATCGCCGTGATCCGTCTCCCGCGCATCGCCAATTTTGACGATTTCGCGCCCCTAGCCGCCGAAGCCGGAGTACGGCTCCGGTACGTCAGTTCCCGCCGCACGCTCGGCACGCCCCAGGCGATTATTCTTCCCGGCACCAAGAGCACCATCTCGGATCTTAACTGGCTGCGCGAGCAAGGACTGGATCAGGCCATTCAAAGCCTTGCGGCCAACGGTACCGCTGTGGTTGGCATTTGCGGTGGCTATCAGATGCTCGGTGAGGTCATCCGCGACCCGGAGCGGGTCGAAGCGTCGATCGACTCGACCGCCGGATTGGGATTGCTTCCCATTGAAACGCTTTTCGAGCCCATCAAAGCCACCCATCAAGCCGAAGCGCACATTCTGGATGCGCCAGGATGGCTCGCGGCTCTACAAAGCGAAGTGATTCGAGGCTATGAGATCCACATGGGCCGTACGACGAGCCCGCATCCCTGGCTCACCCTGACCCAACGCAGCGGCGCCGCCGTGCACGTGGCTGATGGCATGGTTGCAGCCGAGGGACGTATATGGGGCTGCTATTTGCACGGTCTGTTTAACAACCCATCCTTGCGCCGCACCTGGCTGCGCTCACTCGGCTGGTGCGAAAGTGCGTCTACGGCACATGCGCCAACCAGCCTGGAAGCCGCGATGGACCATCTGGCGGATCACGTCGAAGCAAGCCTAGACATGGCCCAACTGGAGGCGATCATATGGGGCGATTAATCCTGGTTCTCGGCGGTGTCCGCAGCGGCAAAAGCGACTATGCGGCAGAACTGGCGCAATCCCTCGGCCAGGCTCAAGTGCTCTTCGTGGCCACTGCAGAAGCGGGCGATGCTGAAATGGCCCGGCGCATCGCAGCTCATCAGCAATCGCGTCCCGCGTCGTGGCGCACCCTCGAAGCACCCCACAACATTGGCGAGGCGATCCAGAGCCATCTCGGAGAGGCCGCAGTCGTACTCGTGGACTGTATCACGTTGCTCGTCAGCAATGTCATGCTCTCCCTGGGTGATGATCCTGACGCCACTCAGGCTGAACAGGTGGTTCAAGACGAAATCCAGGCCCTCCTGCGAACCTGCCGACGCAGTTCCATGACGTGTATTGCCGTGAGTAACGAAGTCGGTCTGGGCGTAGTGCCTGAGCATCGGCTGGGCCGCCTGTACCGCGATTTGCTGGGTAAAGCCAACCAGGCTCTCGCCGCCCAAGCCGATGAGGTGTATCTGATGGTTGCCGGGCTCGCAGTCGAGCTAAAAGCCCTGGCGGCACATCGAAAAAAGCCTTGACCCGGCTGTCCCTCAATCGCGGCTTAGGGTTCTTGAGGCGCAGGACCATATAACGATTGCAGTAACGTTTCATCCATACCGAAACTGTGATCCGGCGTTGGAAACTGGCCGCTTTGCACCTCTTGCACATATTGGCTGACCGCGTTGCGGATGGTGCTTCCCAAGGTCGCAAACTGCTTCGTATGCTTGGGCACAAAATCCTCGTACAACCCAAGCATGTCGTGGATCACTTGCACCTGACCATCACAGCCGGCCCCGGCGCCAATGCCGATCGTCGGAATCGCAAGCGTCTGGCTAATACAGCGGGCCAGCTCCGTCGGCACCAACTCCAGCACCACGCTAAATGCGCCGGCATCTTCCAAAGCGCGCGCATCATCGAGAAGCCGTTGGGCCGATTCCACGGTCCGGCCCTGCACGCGAAAGCCGGATAATTGATGCACGGCCTGCGGCGTTAACCCCAGATGTCCCATCACCGGAATACCACACTCGGTCATGCGTTGTACCATCGGCACCACATGGCGGCCGCCTTCCAGCTTCACCGCCTGGACGCCGGCTTCTTGCATCAGCCGAGCCGCATTTTGCAGCGCCAACTCCGGACTAATGTTGTAGGTCATGAACGGTAGATCCGCCACCACAAGCGCCTTCGTGGTGCCCCGCACCACAGCCTGGGCATGATGAATGATGGCGTCAAGCGTCACCGGCAGCGTCGAGTCATGCCCCAACATCACCATACCCAAGGAATCCCCAACCAGAATAAAAGATACACCGGCTGCCTCAACCAATCGGGCCATGGTATAATCGTAAGCCGTCAGCATGGCGATACGCTCGCCTTTGCGTTTCATCGTCTGGATTTGCCGGATGGTTAGACGCATGACGATTCCTCCTGCACAATCAGGCTGCGATGGCAGCCAGGGGGTCTGATGCGCCCACGAGATCGAAAATAGGTGCATAATAGTAGACAGGTTACCATGAGGATGCAACGCATTCATGCACTGCTGGACGACTCTGGTAGCGGGATGAGAATCCCTACACATATACTTTCACACCCGCTTTCTGATAAACTGCCGGATCGCTGAAGAACCAGACGATTTTGTTCATCATAGAGAACCCATGTCGGTCGGTATCACACGATGTCACGGATCGATTGCGACTCTAACGTCCCATCGTGATTGAAATAAGACGACTATGACGGCACACGCACGGCAACGCATTCTGATTGTAGGCGGAGGATTTGGCGGGATTTATACCGCGATGCGTCTACAAAAAGCCGTTAAAGGCCGGACTGACATCGACCTTGCGCTGATCGACCAAAAGAATTATTTCGTCTTTCAACCGTTGTTGCCGGAAGTCATCTCGGGCAGCATTGGCATGATGCACACCGTCACCCCGCTTCGGGATCTCTGTCCGCACGTCAACCTGTATATCCGCAAGGTCGAAAGTATTGATGTCGAGAAACGCGAGGTGGTGACGAGCTACGACGTTCGGACGCAATTGCATCGCATTCCCTACGATCACTTGGTGCTGGCTCTGGGCACGGAGGAGAACTTCTCCATCGTGCGAGGGCTGCCCGAGCACGGTCTGCACTTCAAAAAT
>Ga0256867_10000823_pt1 | contig 12684 bp, 10 predicted proteins | sample RVTome_15_FD_185939 | JGI IMG/M metagenome (GOLD analysis project Ga0256867, IMG submission 185939) | Soil microbial communities from uranium-contaminated site in the Upper Colorado River Basin, Wyoming, United States - RVT150D86 (HiSeq) ... | reverse complement strand
TGGAATGGGATTGATTCGAATGGGGATCAGGTGATGTCAGAGAACCCGTCTGATGCAGAGCTGAGCGAATCGAACGGGATCGATGCCGTGGTCGCGACCAGTGAGGCGTCGATGACGCTGCACAAGCTGCAAGCGCGCTTTGCGCCGGCCATCCTGGAGCATCATGCTGAGCACGGGGATGACACGGTTACGGTTGACCGGGAGGCGTGGCGGGAGGTGATGCGGTTTTTGCGCGACGACCCGGAGTTGCGGTACGAGTTTTTGATGGATCTGACCGCCGTCGATTACTTGCCGCAGAATGCCGCGTCGCGCTATGAGGTGGTGGCGCATTTGTATTCGCTGACCCACAATCACCGCGTGCGGCTAAAAGCGCCGGTCCCGGACAGCGACGCGCGCATCGATTCGCTCATGCCGGTGTGGGAAGGGGCGAACTGGTTCGAGCGCGAGGTGTACGACATGTTCGGCCTCAGCTTTACCGATCATCCCGATTTGCGCCGCATCTTGCTTTACGACAGCTTTGAGGGCCATCCGCTACGCAAAGATTATCCACAAGACAAGGAACAGCCGCTGCACGATCATGCGCTCGACACCTCATTTTACGACAACAAGCGCAACCAGCAGGGAATCGAAACGCGTCACCTATTCATGCATATGGGACCATCGCACCCGGCGATGCATGGCGTCATTCACCTGATCCTGGAACTCGAAGGCGAGACCATTATCGACGGCGATACCGAAATCGGCTATCTGCATCGGGCGTTTGAGAAAGAGTCGGAAAGCCATACGTATACGCAGGTGATTCCGTATACCGACCGGCTGAATTATGTCTCGCCGCTGATCAACAACGTCGCCTTCGTCCTGGCGGTGGAAAAATTGTTCGAGGTCGAGACGCCGGAGCGCTGTCAGTACATCCGGGTCATCGTCAGTGAGCTGTCTCGCATCACCGATCATTTGACCTGTATCGCCGCCAATGCGATGGAGCTGGGGGCGTTTACCGTCTTTTTCTACTTTATTAAAGCGCGCGAAGAGATCTACAAGCTGGTGGAAACCGTGTGTGGGGCTCGCCTCACCACCACGTACACGCGGGTGGGCGGGGTGATGGCTGATCTGCCGGAGACATTCGCACCGCAACTCCAGCGGGTCTTAGCCACGCTGGACGAATCTTTGCGGGATGTCGCGCACATGCTCGAAACCAACCGCATTTTCTACGATCGCATGCGCGGCACGGGCATCATCAGCCCGGACGACGCGATTGCGCTCAGCTTTACCGGCCCGGTCTTGCGCTCTACCGGCGTTAATTACGATGTGCGTAAAATGAATCCGTATCTCGTCTACGATCGCCTCGACTTTGATGTGCCGCTCGGCGAGCAGGGCGATAACTACGATCGCTATCTCGTGCGCATGGAAGAAATGCGGCAGAGTGTGCGGATGATTGAGCAGTGCATGGCGCAGATTCCGGAGGGCCCCGTCCAGCTCGATGATGCCCGCATGACGATGCCGCCAAAGGCGAACGTCTACGGCACCATCGAAGGCTTGATGAACCATTTTAAAATTATCATTGAGGGCGTGCAGCCCCCGGCCGGCGAAGCGTATTTTCCGGTGGAGGGGGCGAACGGCGAGTTGGGCTTTTATGTTGTCAGCGATGGCACCGGACGACCGTACCGCTGCCGGGTGCGTCCGCCGTGTTTTGCTTTGATGCAGGGTCTGCAAAAAATGATTCGGGGCGGCATGGTGGCGGATATTATCCCGACGTTTGGCACGATCAATATGATTGCGGGCGAGAATGACCGTTAAGTGAGGATACAGGGAGTTATGCCTGTCGAGTTGTCCCAGGAAAGCCGAGAGAAAATCGCACACCTCCTCGAACGCTATCCCACGCGCCGGGCCGTGATGTTGCCCGCGCTGCATATCGCCATGCAGGAACTCCCATTACTCGATGACGAAGTGTGCCAGATCATAGCGGATTTGCTGCGACTGCCACTGGTTGATGTCAAGGGTGTGGCGACGTTTTACAATATGTTCCCGACCGAGCCGCGGGGCAAATACTTTATTCAGCTCTGCGTGAATCTGCCTTGTTCATTAAACGGCGCCCGGCATCTGTTGCGCCATATGGAACAAAAGCTGGGTATCTCAAATGGCCAGATGACGCCGGATGGCAAGTTTACGTTGCAAGGCCTGGAATGCCTGGCGGCCTGTGACAAAGCGCCCATGATGTATATCAATGAAGAACAATACAATCATCTCACTCCGAAACAGATAGATGAAATTCTAGATGCCCTACCGTAGGATGCGGGTGGTGCGGCGCTCCCTGGTATATCTAGAGATGGATTAACGCAACGTGAGGACTTCAACCGTGGCTGTAGTAATCGAACCGATCTTGATGCGTCATCACGATCGCGATGAGTTGTGGAAACTGGAGAATTACCGCGCCATTGGCGGTTATGCTGTGCTGGAAAACACCCTCAAGGAGCTGGAGCCGGACGACATCATCAACACGGTGCGCGACGCCGGGTTGCGCGGCCGTGGCGGGGCCGGATTTCCCACTGGGGTGAAGTGGGGGTTTTTACCCAAAGACGACCGGGAACGCTATTTAATCTGTAACGCGGACGAATCCGAACCCGGCACGTTCAAAGACCGCATTCTCCTGGAGCACGACCCGCACCAGATGATCGAGGGGATCATCATCAGTTGCTACGCGGTGCGGGTGAAACTCGCGTTCATCTATATGCGCGGTGAGTTTTATCTCGGGGCCAAGCGCACGCAAGCCGCCGTTGATGAAGCCTATGCGGCGGGATATCTGGGTAAAAATATTCTCGGCAGCGGCATGGATGTGGATATTCTGGTGCACCGGGGTGCGGGAGCTTATATCTGCGGTGAAGAAACCGGACTGATCGAGTCGTTGGAAGGCAAGCGGGCCTATCCCCGCATTAAGCCGCCCTTTCCGGCCAACATCGGCGCGTTTGGCATGCCGACGGTGGTGAACAACGCGGAAACCATGGCCAATATCCCGCATATCGTCGCCCATGGTGCCGATTGGTTCAACAGCATTGGACCGGAGCGCAACCGCGGCACCCGCATGTTCTGCGTCAGTGGCAAGGTGCAGAAACCCGGTGTGTATGAGTTGCCGCTCGGGCTTCCCCTGCGCGACATCATTTTCGATTATGCCGGAGGACTGCACGAGGGCCGCACCCTCAAAGCCGTCATTCCCGGTGGCGGTTCGGCCCGCATTCTCACGGCTGACGAGGCGATGGCGGTCAACTCGGATTTCGACGCGCTGCAACAAGCCGGCTCGATGGGGGGGTCCGGTGGCATCATGGTGCTCGACGATACGGTTTGTGTGGTACAGTCGACGTACATCATCGCCGAGTTTTTTCACGAGGAATCCTGTGGACAATGCACCCCTTGCCGCGAAGGCACGGGATGGATGGAAAAAATTTTACACCGCATTGAATACGGTGAAGGCCGCCCTGGCGATATCGACCTGTTGTTGCGCATGGGCGAGAATATTTTTGGCCGCACGATTTGCCCCCTGGGGGATGCCTCGGTATGGCCGGTAGAAAGCACGATTAACAAATTCCGTGAGGAGTTTGAATACCACATTCGGGAAAAGCGTTGTCTGCCCGAAACCGAATCGATTCTATAGAAATGCAGATAGGGGGCACGAGGCCGTGTTCGTGGATGTCTTAATCATCTTGATCAAAGCGGGACTCGTGGTCTTTGCCTTGCTCAATCTCGCCGGGTTGCTCACCTGGGCGGAACGCAAGCAAAGCGCCATCATGCAGGATCGCGTGGGGCCGAACCGGGCCAATATTGGCAAGCTGACCCTGGCGGGTCTGCTGCACCCGGTGGCGGACGGGATCAAGATGATTACCAAAGAAGATTTCATCCCGGAAGGCGCGAACCGGGCGCTGCATACGTTGGCGCCGGCGGCGGCGTTATTTCCCGCCCTGGTGGTGTTTGCCGTTATTCCCTTTGGGGATACGCTGCATCTGTTTGGCCGGGAGATCCCGTTGCAGGTGGCCAGCCTCAATGTGGGGATTGTGTACATCTTCGCCATTTCGTCACTCGCCGTCTATGGCACGATGCTGGCGGGTTGGGCGTCGAATAACAATTATGCGCTGTTGGGTGGTCTGCGGGCGTCGTCGCAAATGATTTCGTACGAGCTGAGTATCGGCTTGTCGATTCTGGGTATTTTGCTCATTTATGAATCGGCTCAGCTCGACGTCATCGTGCAGAAACAAGGCGAACTCCTGTGGGGATTTCTGCCCAAATGGGGCATTTTTTTGCAACCCCTCGCCTTCCTTCTCTTTTTGGGAGCGGCGATGGCGGAAAACAAGCGCGCGCCGTTCGACATGCCGGAAGGCGAATCGGAAATCATCGGCTATTTCGTCGAATATAGCAGCATGAAATTCGGCATGTTTTTTCTGGCCGAATTTGTTGAAATTATCATTGTTTCGGGCCTTACGGTGACGCTATTTTTCGGTGGCTGGCAGTTTCCCTATCTACAGGCTACAGGGTTTGTCTGGCCGTTTGGCTGGGGTGAGCTCGCCTTGCCGCATCTGTTCGTCGTGCTGATGCAGGTGGGGACGTTTGCGGTCAAGGTGCTCATCGGCTGCTGGATTTTGCTCCTCATTCGCTGGACCCTGCCGCGCTTCCGCTATGATCAAATCATGCGGTTGGGCTGGAAGGTGTGGTTTGAATTGGCGCTGATCAATCTGCTGCTCACGGCCATTATCGTGTTGTGGGTCACGTAGGCATACAAGGCACATCTATGGAAGCCTTTTTATTTTGGATTTTTGCCATTGTCGGCGTGTTTTGCGGCGGCATGGTGGTGTGGCATCGCAACCCGATGGGCAGCGCCATATATCTGGTCGTGACCATGCTGTGTTTGTCGGGTTTTTATGCCCTGCTCAACGGCGCGTTGGTGTCGGTCATACAAGTATTGATCTACGCGGGCGCGGTGATGGTCCTGATGCTTTTCGTCATCATGATGCTCAACGTGCAGGCGGCATCGGAGGAGCGCGAGGGCAGCTTGCCGGTGTGGATTGGCGCCGGTGTGGTGGGTCTCGTTGTGCTGGTGAAATTTGCTCTCCTGTTGCAGTATGGCAAACCGCCTGAGGCGGCCGAAGAATTCGGCACGATTCAGGGCGTAGGGGCAGCCCTGTTTAGCACGTATGTCCTGCCGTTCGAGCTCATTTCTGTTCTCTTGGTCGTCGCCGTGATTGGCGCCGTGATTCTCACAAAACGCAGGGCTCTCTGAGGAATAGTGACGCATGATACCTATTTCGTACTATCTGATGGTGAGTGCGATTCTCTTTATCATCGGGGCGATCGGCGTGCTCTTGCGCCGCAACGCACTCATCGTGCTCATGTCGCTCGAACTCATGCTCAACGCCGTCAACCTCAGTTTTGTGGCCTATGCCCGGCTGTTAAATGACATGGGGGGACATGTGTTTGTTTTTCTCAGCATTACCGTGGCAGCGGCGGAAGCTGCAGTCGGATTGGCGATTATTCTGGCGATTTATCGCGCCAAACAAACGATCGATGTCGATCACTTAAGCCTCATGCGGTATTAATCGGAATTATCGGCCAGGATTATCGGCCAGGATTATAGGAACTATATGGACGGCACGGATTTGCTACAAGGTACAGCAGCGCTGGTTCCACATTTAACCGTGATCACCACCGGTCTGGTCATCCTGGTGCTGGATCTGTTCCTGACCTCCCGCAGCCGCTATATGAATGAAGTCGTCGGCCTCATCGGGCTGGTGCTGGCCTTCGCCTTAGCCCTGGGGCAAGCTGGTGATCCGCGTCTGCTCTTTTCGGAGATGGCCATTGCCGACAATCTGGCGGTGTTCTTCCACGCCCTCTTCGTGCTCATCGCGATTTTGACGCTGCTGATGTCGGCCAGTTATATTCGCCGCGAAAACATCGTCGCCGGGGAATACTACGCGTTGGTCTTATTCGCCACCAGCGGCTTCATGTTCGTCGCCTCAGCCGCCGATCTGGTGACGCTGTTTATCGCGATCGAAACCTTGTCCATCTCGACCTATATTTTGGCCGGGTTGCATCAGGACGAACAGCGGTCGCAAGAGGCGGCATTTAAATATTTTATTTTGGGGGCGTTCTCCTCGGCGATTTTGCTCTACGGCATTGCCACGGTATATGGCGCCCAAGGCCATACCAGCTTGGTCAAGCTGGCGGAAGCTTTGGGGGAAAATGACATTCCCACCATGCTGATCGTCGGCATGGGCCTGATCATCGTCGGTCTCGGCTTCAAAGTGGCGGTGGTGCCCTTCCACATGTGGGTGCCGGATGTTTACGACGGCGCCCCCACTGCCATTACGGCCTTCATGTCAGCCGGACCCAAGGCGGCAGCATTTGCTGCCTTTTTGCGGGTCTTTTTCCAGGGCTTTGCCAGCCCGGCTCTGGCGCAAAATTGGATTCCGATTTTCGTCGTTCTGGCTGCTCTCACGATGATTCTGGGCAATGTCGTCGCCATTACGCAAGAAAGTATTAAACGCATGCTGGCGTATTCCAGCATCGCCCATGCCGGCTACGCCTTTGTGGCGCTGGTGACGTTGGACCAACTGGGCGCCGCCAGTGTGCTCTATTATCTCGTGGCCTATGCGCTGATGTCGCTCGGCGCGTTTGGCGTGCTCACCACCGTGGCTAAACGCGGCGAACGCCATTATACCTTCGGCGATTATGCCGGGCTGAGTAGCACCAACCCATTGCTCGCCGCCCTCATGGCACTGTTTATGTTTGCCCTGGCCGGTTTTCCGCCCACGTCGGGATTTGCCGGAAAATTTTATATTTTCAGCGCCGCCGTGCAAAAGGGCCACTATGTGTTGGCGCTCATCGGCGTGCTCACCAGCGTCATTTCGGTGGTGTACTATGCCCGCGTGGTGATGATGATGTACATGCGTGAGCCGGACCTCAGTAGCTCCGGCCCCTATGTGTCCGCCACGACGGGAACGCTATTAGGTGTGACCGCGGCTGGAACGCTATTCTTGGGGGTATTTCCTGGCAGTGTGTTGCGCTTAGCCGAGTATTCGGTCAATCTATTATTTGCGTCTTAAAACGATGCGTCGAGGCGTTAGCGCCACGCCTAACCCTCACCTTTGACAGCGTTTAGAACCTGGGAAAACAGTTGCGCATGACCATGCGCTATGATATCGTTCCTGCGTTCCCCATACTGCATGCAGGAGAGGTGTATGTATTTCTTCTTTTTCCTATTCGCCATCGTCGGTGTCGGCTCCGCCATCATGGTCGTCACCAATCGGAACGTCGTGCATGCGGCTTTGTATCTTCTGTTAACGTTTTTCTGTGTCGGTGCCACCTACGTCATGTTGCGAGCCGAGTTGTTGGCGGCGGTGCAAGTGCTGGTGTATGCCGGAGCGGTGATGGTGTTATTTCTGTTCGCCTCGCTGGTGATCAACATTCCGCGCGCTCTGGCTTTGCGGCAATGGAATCGCCAGAGTAGCGTGGCCGTGGTATTAGCCGGGCTCACCGGCTTATGGATTATTATTGCGACGAGTTCGTCATTCGGCGCTTTGACAGCCGGGGATGGCCCGCTGGGCACGCCGAGAGCCGTCGGGGAGTTGCTCTTTTCCAACTATATTCTGCCGTTCGAAATCGCCTCGCTCGTGCTGTTGGCTGCGATGATTGGCGCCATCTACCTGGCGCGGAGCACGGCTATCGAGGCAGAACGCACCCGATCGGAATCGGAAACGACGCCGGCCAACACGCATGACGTCTAACACGACGTTAACTAACGGATACTGGATGTGGAGGAAACGGTGATCCCACTGCCTTTTTATTTGACCTTTGGGGCTCTGCTATTCATTATTGGGGTCATCGGTGTTTTAACCCGCCGTAATGTCGTCATTGTCCTCATGTCCATCGAGCTCATCCTCAATGCCGTGAACCTGACATTGATCAGTTTTTCCCATTATTTACAGGACCTGCGGGGCCAGGTGTTCACACTCTTTATCATTGCCGTGGCCGCGTCTGAAGCGGCGGTCGGTCTCGCCCTGGTCATTGCCCTGTATCGCGGCAAAACCACGTTCAATCTCGATGAAGTCAATCTGTTGAAATGGTAAGTTAACGGATCGCTGCCGGAATCGGATTGACACCGTGCCAGCCGCATCGGCATGGCTCGCAAGGAACCGGTCAGGACTAGGGAATTGCGCACATTATGAAATTGCTCGTCTGGCTGATACCACTCTTTCCGGCTCTTGGGGCTCTGATCAACGGTCTGTTGGGACGGCGCGTCACACGTGAACGGGCGCATTTGATTGCTGTTGGCTCCGTCGGTCTCTCGCTGCTTCTGGCTCTGGTCGTGATCATCCGGACGATCTTCAATCCCAGTGAGCCGATTCACGCCAAATTGTATACCTGGGTGTTTGCCGGAGAATTCTCCGCCGACATGGCGCTCTTGGTCGATCCGCTTAGCGCCATCATGCTCTTCGTGGTGTGCGGCGTCGGCTTCTTAGTGCACGTCTATTCCATCGGTTATATGCACGGTGACGAGGGGTATCCGCGCTTTTTCACGTACTTGAATTTGTTCATGATGTCGATGCTGATCCTCGTGTTGGCCGACAACTACTTGCTCATGTTTGTCGGCTGGGAAGGCGTCGGCTTGTGTTCTTATCTGCTCATCGGGTTTTGGTACGACCGGCAATCGGCCTCGGATGCCGGCAAAAAGGCGTTTCTCGTCAACCGCATTGGGGACGCCGGCTTCATGCTGGCCATCTTTCTGATCTTCTGGACCACGCACTCGCTCAATTACGAAACCGTCTTTCACTATGTCCACGAGCACCCGATTAGCACTGGCTTGGCCACGGCCATCACGCTCCTGCTCTTCGTCGGCGCGATGGGGAAATCGGCTCAGGTGCCACTCTATGTCTGGCTGCCCGATGCGATGGAAGGCCCTACTCCGGTGAGTGCCTTGATCCATGCCGCGACGATGGTCACCGCCGGGGTCTACATGGTCGTGCGCAGTCAGGCATTATTTGTACTCGCCCCGGCCACCATGACCGTGGTGGCGCTCGTGGGCGCATTTACCGCTATTTTTGCCGCGAGCATCGGCTTGGTGCAGAACGACATCAAGCGGGTGCTCGCCTATTCTACCGTGAGCCAGCTCGGCTATATGTTTCTAGCCTGTGGCGTGGGCGCCTTTGCTTCTGGTTTATTCCACGTCATGACCCACGCCTTTTTCAAAGGCTTGCTCTTTCTCGGTGCCGGCAGCGTCATCCACGCCATGCACGAAGAGCAAGACATGCGGCATATGGGCGGTCTGCACAAGCATATTCCCGGCACCTATCGCACCATGTTGTGGGCCACCATCGCCATTGCTGGTATCCCGCCTCTGGCCGGGTTTTGGAGCAAGGACGAAATTCTCACCTCGGCGATTAAAGGCGGCGGACTCAATTACCTGTGGTGGGTGATGGGCATGTGTGCAGCGTTTATGACGTCGTTTTACATGTTTCGTCTGTTGTTTATGACCTTCTACGGGCAGGAACGCTTTGATACGGATCACGTGCATCCGCACGAATCGCCGCCGTCGATGTTGTCGCCGCTGAAGATTTTGGCCGTCCTGTCGATCATTGGCGGGTTTATGGTGGGCATTCCGCCAGAAAACGGCTTGTTTCACCGGTTTCTCGCGCATGCGTTTGCGGCTCACGGCGGGGCGCATCATGCCTTCCACTGGTGGCCGGACTTCTTTTTGATGATCGTGTCCACCCTGGTGGCGTTGGCCGGCTTTGTCACCGCCTATTATCTGTACTTGTCCAACCCGCAGGCACGCCAGGGATGGGTCGACCGCATCCGCTCGGCGCTCGGCGTACTGTGGAACGCTGTGCGCAATACCAGTGCGCCGGAAGCGTTCTACACGGAACGCACGGATCGGTTAGCGACTAAATACGCGTTCGCGCATCAGACCTTACTGAACAAGTACTATGTCGATGAGTTTTACTACGCCTATGTGGTGCGTCCGATCATGTGGCTGATGGACAAACTCTGGGGCTTTGACGGCGCTATCGTCGACGGCATCGTGAACGGCGTGGGGAAATTCACCCGGCTGTACTCCAACTGGTCCGGCCTCGTCGACCGCATCGTGGTCGATGGCTCGGTGAACGGCGTGGGCGTTCTGGTGCGGGGCGGCTCGCAGATGTTCCGTCTGGTCCAAACTGGTATTGTGCAAAATTACTTATTGGTTATGGCCCTTGGGGTCTTTGTGTTTGCCACCATCTATCTGATTTTCTAAGTTGCGCCTAAGATAGTGAGAAGCGAGGAGCGTACACCATGGATGGGACACCCATCTTATCGATTATGACTTACACGCCAATTATTGGAGCCCTCTTGATCATGTTTTTGGTACCGGCACAAGACACCCGGATGATCAAAGGGGTCGCCACTATTTTCACGTGCCTCGCATTCGTCTTTTCCCTGGTTGTCTGGTTCAACTTCGAGATCGGCACGCACGAGATGCAGCTCGTGGAGCAGCTCAGTTGGATTCCCTCCATCGGCGTCACCTACTACTTTGGCATTGATGGCATCAGCATCTTGTTGGTCATGCTCACGACGCTCATTTCGATTATCGTGGTGTTCTGTTCCTACTCGGACGTCGAAGAGCGGTTAAAAGAATATTACGTGTGTCTGTTACTGCTGGAAACCGGCATGCTGGGCGTCTTTGTAGCGCTCGACTTTTTCCTCTTCTACATTTTCTGGGAAATCATGCTGGTGCCGATGTATTTTCTCATTGGCATCTGGGGACATGGCCGCAATCTCTACTCGGCGATCAAATTTTTTCTCTACACCCTGTTCGGTTCCGTGTTCATGCTGTTGGCGATTCTGGCCCTCTACTTTCTCAACGGCAATCCGGATTACGGCACCGGCGCCTTGACGTTCAACGTCGTCGAACTGATCGCCAATTTAAAAGTGCCCACCGAGCCGGTATTTGCCGGGCTGTCAGCCCAGGATTTGATTTTCCTCGGTCTGTTCCTCGGCTTTGCCATTAAAGTGCCGATGTTTCCGTTCCATACCTGGCTTCCCGACGCGCACACCGATGCGCCCACGGCAGGTAGTGTCATCCTGGCCGGCGTGTTGCTGAAGATGGGCACCTACGGCTTCGTCCGCTTTAGCTTGCCCCTCTTGCCGGTGGCGAGCCACACAATGATTGCTTTCATCGCTATTCTGTCCATTATCGGGATTATCTACGGCGCTCTAGTGGCCATGGCCCAGCGCGATATGAAACGCCTGATCGCCTATTCCAGCGTCAGCCATATGGGTTTTTTAATGCTGGGTATTTTCGCGCTGAACGTCGAGGGCGTGAGCGGCGGGATCATCCAGATGATCAACCACGGGGTGTCCACCGGCGCGCTGTTCTTGCTCGTCGGAATTATTTACGAAAAGCGGCACACGCGTGAGATCGCCGCCTTTAGCGGGTTGTCCCGAGTGGTACCGGTGTTTGCCGTGTTTTTTGCCGTCACCATGTTTTCGTCCATCGGCCTTCCCGGACTCAATGGCTTCGTGGGCGAATTTCTCATCCTAATCGGGGTGTTCAACACCAATATGACCTATGCCATCTTTGCGGTAACCGGCATTGTCCTGGGCGCGGCGTACATGCTGTGGCTCTTCCAGCGCACCATGTTCGGTGAACCTACGACCCCGGAAAATCAGAACATGACCGATCTCAATCTGCGTCAGGTGGGATATATGCTGCCGCTGGTGATTCTGATGTTCTGGATCGGTCTGTACCCGAGACCGTTCCTATCCCGCATTGAACCCACAGTGAAGCACTACGTCGGTGAGATGCAAAAGCAGCACGAGGCCTATCTGCAGGACATGTCCCAACCCCACGCGGCGCACCTAGCGCCCGCGACAGCCCAGACCGAGGGCCGGACGGAGGGGAAATAAGTTATGGAACTACCTGCTCCGCCGCTTAGTGACGTCATGGCCCTGTGGCCGGAAATTTTGCTGACCGCCGCCGCCTGTATTGTGCTGCTCATGGATATTGCCACGCAGCGGCATCAAAAACGCGCCTTGGGCTGGTTCACTCTGATCGCGATCTTGCTCACCCTCGTGCTCATGCCGATTCTGCCTGCACCGGGTGCCGCCATCTTTTCCGGCATGTTCCTCGCCGATGGCTACGCCACATTTTTCCGAGTTCTGTTTCTCGCCGCCGCCGGGCTGACCGTGCTCATCTCGCTGCGCTATCTCGATGATGAAGATTCCCAACACGGCGAGTATTACGCCCTACTGTTGTTCGCCACCATCGGCATGATGATGATGGGTGGCGGTGGTGACGTGATCACGATCTATCTCGGTCTGGAACTCATGTCGCTGTCCACCTATGTCCTGGCTGGATTCGTACGGCAAAATGCCGCCTCCACCGAGGCGGCGGTCAAATATTTTCTCATGGGGGCGTTTACGTCCGGGATCTTGCTGTACGGTCTCGCTCTGCTCTACGGCCTCACCGGCACGACCAATCTCGAAGGCATCGCCCAAGGTCTATCGGGCCTATCGCTCGACAATCCGGCGTTGATTTTAGCCGTCATTCTCGTGGTCGCCGGTTTCGGCTTCAAAGTGGCCGCCGTGCCCTTTCACATGTGGGCGCCGGACGTTTACGAAGGGGCTCCCACACCGATTACAGCCTTCATGTCGTCAGCCGTGAAAGCG
>Ga0256867_10000821_pt1 | contig 12688 bp, 11 predicted proteins | sample RVTome_15_FD_185939 | JGI IMG/M metagenome (GOLD analysis project Ga0256867, IMG submission 185939) | Soil microbial communities from uranium-contaminated site in the Upper Colorado River Basin, Wyoming, United States - RVT150D86 (HiSeq) ... | reverse complement strand
CGATGCACGCCGATGCACGCCGATGCACGCCGATGCACGCCGATGCACGCCGATGCACGCCGATGCACGCCGATAAAACTCTATACTCGAAAATCGAAACGCGTTTAGACCAAACCGGCACGATCTATTCGCTGGACTTGGTATTGATATTGCATTACCCGCGTTTATCGGCAGCTGAACCCGGTGTTTGATCGATTCTTGCTTTGCTCATCGGCGTCTATCGGCGTTCATCGGCGGCTAAATTCAAGCATTTCCATCACGCGCGCTTGAACGCTGCCGCGAGCTCCGGATCGAACTCCCCGTCGATCAGCACATAGAGCATACGCACGGGCTTTCCGGAGCGGTTGCTCCACGCGTGGTTCGTCCCGCGCTGGATGACGACATCCCCGGCGTTGAGCTTGACCTCGGTGTCGTCGAGCACGAGGTAGATCTCGCCTTCGAGCACCACTGCGTAGTCCACGGTCTCGGTGCGGTGCATGAGCGGGTGGCGCCCGCCGCGCCCGAATGTCGAGGCCGCTTCCGCCCCGCTCGCGCGGAACGCCTCGCGCGCCTGCTCCGGAGTCATGTTGCGGATCGCGTCGGACTCCGGCGGGACCTCGGAAATGCGGAACATCGTCCCGTGCGGCGGCGGGTGGAGCTGGCGCTTGCCGGTGACGGGATCGGGCTCCTCGCGCGCGATCGGTATCGGCATGGCGCTGGTCTTCCAGACCTCGTGCGAGCGCTGGCCAGGGCGCAGCGGATTGGTGTGAACCGGCGCCGGGCCGTCCGAGAGGACGATGGCTTTCCCCGCGCCGTCGTGGCCCGTTACAACCCGCCGGATCGCTTTGCGTTCCATTATTCACCTCGTGCGAAATAATTTCGACGTTCCCAGGACTCGCTTCGTGCAAAGGGTCACGGCCGTGTCCTGCCCCTTCGCGCCACTGCCGGCGATATGCGGGGGAATCAGCGCTTCGGCTGCCCGGGGCGCCACGGCTTCGTCGGCAGCGGCCTCGGATCGTCCGACGTCAACACCCGAACGACGAACAGACCGGCAACGGCAAATACGAGGAGCAGGATGATGATGCCGAACTGCCACAAGGGCGCGCACTCCCCAGCCGGCAGGACGCCACCGATGCAGGATCCCACGTACTGCCAGATGAAATCGAACTTGCCCACGCCAGCCGCCGTCGCCGTTCAGCCAAATGCGGCGGGGCGCAGTGTCTGCGCCGCCCGCGCCTTGAGATACTCGTTTTGCATGTCTCGTGCCGCAGTTTACACCACCAGCTCACCATTCCCTCCGCGGCCCGTCGTCGGTCAACGACAGTAGCCTTCGCACGAGCATCGCAGCGCCGTTTCTCGCGCCACGGATCACGCCTCGCGCCAAGGGTTTTGCGGACAACGGTGACCGGCTATTCTAGCGACATGCAGCGCTGACACATTTCGGACACTTGCACGATAGAGACAATGGCTGATTTGAGACGAGTTTCCTGGAACCGGTTTCCCGCGCGACCCAGGCCGGACGATCGGGTATCGACGAATTTCTGGTTCGAAGAGCTTTCGCGCTCCGAGCTTGCCGACCGTCTGGGCATACGCAACGCATTCACCAGCGTGAAACAGGTGCGCTCGGCGGTGTACTTGTGCCGCACCGTGCTGCAGCCGATGCGCCACGAGTTCGGCGCCTTCTCGCCGAACAGCGTGTTCCGCTGCCAGGCGCTCGAGCGCGCGCTCAAGAAGAAGCCTGCAACCTGGTCAAGCGGCAGCCAGCACACCGCCGGAGAGGCCTGCGACGTCAACATTCCGGGCGTCTCGACCCTGGAGCTCGCGCAGTGGGTGGCGAGTAACCTCGAATTCGACCAGTTGATCTGCGAGTGCTACGACCCGGTCAAGGGGCCGAATTCGGGCTGGGTTCATGTGTCGCTGCGGCCTCCCGGCACGCGCGAGAACCGCCGCCAGCTCCTCAGCTACATCCTGGACCGCGATCGCCGCCGATACGTGTACGTGGACGGGCTGCGCGCCATGGCGTAATCCAAAGTCAGAAGGCAGAAGTCAGAAGTCAGAAGTCAGAAGTCAGAAGGATGTATTGAAAAACCGTTGGTTAAGCGGCGTTCGCTTCGCCTCACGCCGCTCCGATCCTGCCTTCTGCCTTCTGCCTTCTGCCTTGGTATTGGTTGTGCCTGGGGAGGGGGCGTATTAATCTAGCGGCGCCCGCTCCGGATCAAAAAAAGCACGCGCCGGGACGGTAACGACATCTTCACGCTTTCCAAGGGAGGGAAGCCATGCAGCGCATACTCAAAGCAGCGCTCGTACTCAGCTTGACCATCCTGCCCGCAGTAGCGCAAGCGGCGGCGGCAGATTCCGCCGACACCTATCCGACGCGGCCCATTCGTTTTGTCGTCTCGCAGACGCCCGGGTCCTCCATCGACGCGATGACCCGGATCGTGGCGACCAAGATGAGCCAGCTTCTGGGCAGGCAGCTCGTGGTGGACAACCGCACCGGGGCAGGCGGGACGATCGGGGGCGCCATCGTGGCGCACTCGGAGCCGGATGGCTACACGCTGTTCGCCGCGGCCACCGCATCGCAGGTGATCGGTCCCCAGCTCTACAAGAAGTTCGTCACCTACGATCCGTTCAGGGACTTTGCGCCGGTCTCGCTCTTCGCCATGACCCAGAACGTCCTGGTCGTCAACCCCAATACGCCGTTCAAAACGGTGAAGGACCTCGTCGATTACGCGAAGGCCAATCCGGGCAAGCTCAACTGGTCGAACGCCGGCACGGGTTTCCAGAGCCATCTCGCCGGCGTGCTCTTCACGCATATGGCCAGGATCGAGGTGCTGCACGTGCCCTACAAGGGTGCCGGGGCCTCGCTCGGCGCGGCGATCTCGGGCGAGTCGCAGGTCACGATCGTCCCCGCGCCGTCAGTCATGGGCCATGTGCACGCGGGTCGGTTGCACGCACTCGCGATGGGCGGCGAACAGCGCTCTCCGCTCCTGCCGGGAATGCCCACCATTTCTGAGTCGGGCGTGCCCGGTTACACCTTTCGGGGATGGGCCGGCGTCATCGTGCCAGCGAAGACACCCAAAGCCATTCAGAGCAAACTTTTGAAGATCGTGCACGCGACGGTTAATGATCCGCGCACGAACAAGGCGCTGCAGAAAATCGGCGCCGACCCCCTGACCAGCACGCCTGCGGAATTTACCGCGCTCATCAAGGGCGACTGGGAAACCTACGGCAACGCGATCCGCGTCTCCGGCATCAAGGCAAACTGACCGGCTTCGCTATCGCGCAACCGGGAATGGCGGCTTCGGCCGCCTTTTTTCTGCCGCTGCGGCGGCAAGCGCCTGCGTGGCGGCCCGCGCTACCGCTGCATCGCGCGAGCGTCACTCGCGGGACGCCAGATCGTCCACTGCGCGCTTGAGATCGCTGGAGCGGGCGATGTAGTCCGCGGGAGACATTCCGCGAACCAGAAGGAAGAACGGCGCCTTGAGGCTGTAGCTATGGGACTGCGCCGCCGGGTCCATCGCGCCCATGAGATTCATGAGCAGGGAACCTCCGCCAAAGGCGACGATCGCCACGCACGCGGCCACCGTGGCATGCGCGCGCCGCTTCGCGCGGGAAGCGAGCCGCAGGTGCCGGTAGACGATGTAGCCGAAGAGCAAGGCCGCGCCCACCACGCTCAGGGTTTCGAGCCAGCCCGCATTCAGGCCGAACGCGAGGTAGCCCGTGCTCGTCGTCCAGAGCTGCAGGGCCAGCACGCCGACACAGGCGACAAACCCGTGGGCGGCAAAATTGGCGCGGCGACCCGCGGTCCTGCCGACGAGCGACCATATCGCTTTTCTCTTGGCGCCGGCCGCGACCACCGTGAATACGGACACCGCCGTCAGCGCCTTCTCGTCGCGATGGCTCGTTGTCAGGAACGCATCCCACACGAGCGTGGCCACCACGATCGCGGCGGCGATCGTGAACATCACCGCACCGCGGTAGGCGGCGCCCTGCCGGATCCTGCGTTCGCCCGCCACCGCATAGAAGCGCGGCCGGATCCTGAACTGGGTATGGCCGATGCGAACGATATCCTCCGGGCCGATCTCCGCGCTCGTCCTCGTTTCGGACGAAGGCAGTACGCGCATCCCGTTGAGCGATTGCAGATCGTCGATCGCGAACCGGCCCTCGGGCGTGTCACGGATCTCGACATGGGCAGCCGCCACGAACGGGTCGTCCAGGATGACATCCATCTCGTAGCCGCGCCCGATCCGGCTCGGCCAGCGCCATACGGCGTGGCGCGCCAGGACCTCACCGTGCCGCCCCAACACCTCGACAAAGGCTACCGGTTCCAGCGGATGGCCTCCAGAAAACGCCGCGACAGATCCATGGCATGCTCGTAGGAGACGCCGTCCATCTGCAGCTCCGAGTGCAGCGCAAGCGAGGACTCGCCGAGCGTCGCCACCTTCAGCGTCATGTCGTAGAGTCCCTCGAAGAGCTTGTAGCGGCGCAGGCACTGCGCGACCTTCGCGCGCACGCCCTCGAGGGCGACGATATGGTCCTGGCAGACAAACCCGGTGTGGTGCCTGTGGCTCGTGTAGTCGCTCGAGACCGAGTTGCAGAACTGCATCTCCTGCACGTGCGCGAAACGCAGCGGCCCCAGCTCGAGGCTGAGAAGGATGCGATGACGGAACACCACCGTCCCGGTCTGCAGCTTCGGATCGACATACACCGCGGAGCGCATGTAGCAGTAGTAGCTGTTGATGACATAAGGCCTCTCGCGCTCGCGCTCGGTGCCGGCGGCGCACTGCATGGATGTCCCCATGCGCGCGGGCACGACGAGCGGCTCCAGCCGCTGGGTGGGCAGCGGGCCATCGAGCGACTCCCGCAAGGCGCGGTCGTGCGCCCTCAACTGGGTCCCGATGGCACTGCTGTAGTTGCGCGGCGGCGGAGCCTTGGCCGAGCGGGCGCGCCCAAGGAACTGCTCCGCGAAGGACGCTGGCAGAAGGAAGCTCACCAGCTGTCCGCGGCGGTGTGTTGCCACGTTCACGCCGAACACGCGTCCCGAAGAATCCACCGCGGGCCCGCCGCTCATGCCTGAATTGATCGCGCCGGGGAAGTGTATGCGCTCGTAATAGAGCTCTTCCGACAGGCCGTTGTAGATGCCCTCGACGACGGTCAGGCCCTGGCCCAGAGGGTAGCCCAGCGAGAACCCCCGGTCGCCCTTGGAAAGCGGCTGGCTGCGCAAGCCGAGCGCCTTGACCGGCCCGATATCACCCTTGACGACCGCCAGGTCGTTCACCACGTCGATGGCCACGATCTGCAGCGGACCGCGCCCGCCGCCGGGCAGCACGAACTCGAGCCGGTAGACGTCGGGCTCGAGCGCCTTGCCCGCGATCACGTGATAGTTCGTGATGATCAGCCCGTCGCCAACGACGAACCCGCTGCCCGTGGCCGCATGCGTGTCGCTGGTGCCGAGGAGCACGCGAACCTGAGCGACGCTGTCGCGGATCCGCTCGAACAGCGTGTGGGTCTGGGACGAGACGCCCGGCTCCTGCGCCAGCGCCGGAGCACAAAGCAGTGCGACGCCGAGACAGAAGAGCCTTGCGGGAAAGCTCATCGACCCGCTGCTGGCGGTTTTCGCATCTGTACTATATACCACGCGGCCCGGCGTTCCGCAGCGGGCACTCGCCACAGTCCGAGCGAACATCATGATCGCGGACTGTACGCCGCGAATCGCGCGCCCGCGCGCCTCGGCGTGGCAGCCGGGCGTGATGCGATAACATAGCGCTCTTTTCGAGGAGACTCCAACATGACAGCCAGGACCGCGGACCCATCGGACGGCAACAGGGAGCTGGCGGGCAAGGTGGCGCTCGTCACCGGCGCTTCGCGCAACATCGGGCGCGCGACGGCGCTCGCCCTGGCACAGGCGGGCGCTGCCGTCGCGGTCAACACGCGTGCGTCGCGGGAAGATGCGGAAAAGGTCGTTGAGGAAATTCGCGCGGCCGGCAGCCAGGCGGAACTCTGCATGGCCGACATCTGCGAGTCAGGCGCCGTCAAGGCCATGGTCGACGCGATCGTCAGCCGTTTCAAGCGCCTCGACATACTCGTGCTCAACGCCTCCGTGCGCAGCGAGAAGGCCTTCACCGAGATGACCTACGAGGAATGGCGGCTGCCGCTCTCGATCACGCTCGACGGCGCCTTTTTCTGCGTGCAGGCCTGCCTGCCCCACATGCTCGCGGCGGGCGGGGGCAGCATCGTCACCCTTGGCGGCCAGGTCGCACTGTCGGGCGCGAGAAACCGGGTGCACGGCTCGGTCGCGAAGCACGGGCTCGTGGGCATGACGCGCGCGCTCGCGCGCGAGTTCGGCGACCGCGGAATCCGCGTGAACTGCGTCGCGCCGGGGATCATGAATACGACGCGCGCCGCCGGGCGCGCGCCCCGTCCTGACGCGGCCAAGGTTGTGCCGCTCGGGCGGGCGGGAGAAGCGGAGGAAATCGCGACGACCGTCCGTTTTCTGTGCGGCCCCGGCGCGAGCTTCATCACCGGGCAGACGATACACGTGAATGGCGGTCAGGTGATGTTTTAGCGGTAGATTCAACCGGTCAATGCAACTCCGCCCTCCAATTTGACGCGATTGACGATTCGCCCGTCGCGGCATAGATTGCAGCTTCGTAAAAAACCGCGTTTGGAAACTCTATACCCATAACGTCGCATGGAAACGGAACTTGCAGGGAACTACACGATGCCCGGTATCGGCTTCGGGACGCTGGGCAACGTCGGCGATGCCGGCAGCGCGCTCGTGGAAGCCGCGCTCGCCGAGGGCTACCGCTACATCGATACATCCAGGTACTACGGCAACGAGGAGGCGGTGGGGAGGGCACTGGCGCGCTCATCAGTCCCGCGCAGTGACATCTGGGTAACGACAAAGCTCCTGCACCCCAAGACGCCGCCGCAGCCGGACATCGCTTTCGAGCTGGACAAGAGCCTGCGCCTGCTGCAAACGGACTATGTCGATCTCCTGCTGATCCACTGGCCCGACCCGGAAGTACCGCTGGAGTGGGCCCTGGGCGAGTTTGCAGCGCTGCGCGAGCAAGGCAAGGCGCGTACGATCGGCGTGTCCAACTTCCCGACGGCCCTGCTGCAGCAGGCCTTGGAGATCGCCGGCGACCTGGCGGCCAACCAGGTCGAGTACCACCCCTACCTCAACCAGCGCCCGCTCCTCGACATGATGCGCGAGCGAGGGCTCGTGCTGATCGCCCATTCGCCGCTCGCCCGCGGCGCGGTCCTGAACGACCCGGTCCTGCAGGAGATCGCCGGGCGGCGGCGGTTAAGCGTCGCGCAAGTCGCGCTGCGCTGGCTCGTGCAGCAGGAACGGGTCGTCGCCATCCCCGGCGCCTTGAATGTGGAACAGTTGCGTGACAACCTGAAGGTCCTCGACGTCACGCTCACGAATGACGAGATGGCGGCCATCTCGGCGTTGGCCCGCGGAACACGAATTGTCGATCCGCCGCACGGTCCGGTCTGGGACTCTGCGTGAGTGTCTGGAGGCATTACCTGATCCACAATCCAGGCAACGGCATACGAGACGGCAAGCGCAGCGTCGAAGGTGCTTATGCCCCGCGTTATGCCTTTGGGAATACCGGGAGGCACACGTTTCTGATAGCCCGCTCGCTCCGGACCGTAAGCTGACGCTCGCTGGCGTCCGCTTTCGGCCACAAGCGGTCGTTCCCGCTAAATTGACAGCGTCATAGCATCGGCGTAGCTTGCCGCCCCAAGGATCCCCGAATTTGGGGTGAAAGGTAGTTCTACCTGTCTCGCTCTGTGGCCATGGCCGAGCGCTTAACTGCGCAACAAGAGCCACGTTCCGACTTCATGCTTAGTAGTTGAGCAACTTAACCTGAGGAAGAAAGTTATGAACACTTTCAAGATTGCGGCAGTCGGCCTTGCTTTGGGACTGGGTGGGTTCATTACGGCCTGCGTATCGGCCGCGGAGTATACCGCTGTAATGCAGAAAGACATCAAATGGCAAGATGCTCCGTCCATCGGCAAGGGCGCGAAGACCGCCGTCATTGCTGGCGACCCCAAGTCGTCCGGCCCATTCGTGATGCGTCTCATGGTTCCGCCGAATACAACAATAAAAGCGCATACCCATCCGACTAATGAAAACGTTACGATCCTGTCAGGCACTCTATATTTTGCTGCAGGCGACAAGCTGGATCCTAAAACTGCCAAGGCGTTTGGCCCCGGCAGCTATTTTTCAGTTGCGCAGGGTACGCCTATGATCGCCTACACGAAGGATAAAGGGGCAGTTATGCAACTGCACTCAAATGGCCCTTGGGGCATCACGTACATAGAGTCGAAGGACAGCCCTGCCAAAAAGAAATAGAAAGTTTAGCTGCACTCACACAGACCCCGCGTCGGCGGGGTTTTTCTTTGCCTCGGCCATGTCCGCTTCGGGTCGAAAGCAGACGTTTTCTAAGGCGTCCCCTTTCAGGTGAAAGGTGCCGCCGCATTTGCTAGCATTGACAGGTGGCAGCGCCCGCCAATACTCAGATCGTGCGGTGGATTTCTAGTTTCGAAAAGTCGCAGACGGAAAATGTCACGGAATGGGTAGCACTTTTAAGAATGGTCGTCAGTAACAATGTTTTCGTTTTGATTGTACCGCCCTTTATAGCAACCTAGCTGGGGAGGGGCCAAACGATGCCGTCCTTTGTTCACCGTCTCACTACGCCAAAAAGCATTATTGGGGTCAATGTTGTCGTGGCAACGCTGCGACTTCCTGCCGGACAGTACATAGTTACTGCTAAGGGGTCACTGACGGCGAGTAATACTCCTCTTCAGGAGGTCTGCGAGGCGCGGTTGGTCGTCGGCACGCAACAGGATTCGGTAATACGAAAGCTTTTCGGACCCGGAGAGGCAGATCAACATCAAGAAATTCATCTTGTCGTTGGAGCCAAGCTCGCGACCGCTACGGATGCTCAGCTAATTTGCACGATGGCCGCAGGTAGGGGTTTTGCTCAAGCTGTCGTTATTACGGCCAATTTGGTTGAAACGCTTACGACATCGGAAGCTGTTGGCGATCCACCACCACCTCCACCACCAGATACTGATTGAGGCGATTTAGGGGCGGCAAGGCATTCGTGCCCCGAGCAGCGTCGACATTCGCGCGGCGTAAGGTGCGCGAGCATCGGTACGACCGCACGTGGCCGCAAAATCAGCCGGTCGAATCGAGCGATTGGGAGAGCGCTCTGGGGCGCTCATCGATTGCGCACAGGCGCTGCCGGTCCCGCTAGCGGCCGCGTTCCGATTGTCGCTTCCGGGCCCGGTAAACCGAAGCGCTCGATGTCCTCTATGGGTCGAGGCTGTGTGAAAACGCTTTCTGAGGCTAATTTTGGGGGGCGTCGGACCATTACCCGAGTGCCGATCGTCGATCCTGGCGCGTCTAATGAGCCCGATGATTTTCATGGACCTTCAATTTCCGAGTTTTCACACAGCCTCGGTCGTTTCCAGACATTAAAGTTCTGGGGCCGTCTGTCAAATTAAGCTCGCCTACCTCACCGCGTCACACCCGAGAATACGCTCAAATGTGGGTAACAATGTGGGTAAGAGGCGGGCGGCAAGCTGAATTGACTCTGGGCTTCGGCGGTCACAATATCCGCCAATCTTCGGTCAACACCGAAAAGTGCCAGACAACTGCTTTCGGTCAATGGCAGATAGGGGCCCCGAGATACGCGATGTTGCTTAGCGAACCACGGCGTGGCGCACTTTGGGAGTGCATCCGCGCCAAGCTACCAACTGCGAGTGACGACACCATCGACCTAGTCGCGCGTGCCTGGGCCGTTCGCGGTCGACCATCACAAAAGCATGCAAGGGTGCGTCACACCGCAGTCGATCCAACCACCGGAGCCGTCGCGGTATGAGCGCTGCGCCGCCGAGCTCGATCGTTAGGTGAACGTCGATTCTGGATCGATTCCGTTGGAAAACTCGGTCGGCATAATTTATGAGCTGCCCGAGACAAGCATCGACCTCTAAGGATCGCTCAGCAACGAGCATCGGCGTCGGCTACGGTTTCGACGACTCCTGAACGAAATCGAAAAGCAGCGCAGAGGAGTTTTTAAGCGGAACAGGTCGGAAGCGGACACCCTTTGGTAGGCGACATCTCTAAGTACTAGAGGCGGCGCGCAGGTTTCGTATTGCCAGGGCTTCGCGTCTACTTTGTTGAGTTTTTCTGTCCCACGTCTCACGTGGGACCAAGCGATAGCATAGCTAGATACTCAATGCTCTTCCGGCCGGCAAATGAGCCGTGACAAACTTCACGTAAAAGGATGATTCGGCCATCGCAAAAAAGGATGCTCATCCCTTGGCCAGAAAGGCGCGTTTAACAGATACTCGCCATGATCCGTTGGTAATTGTACTGCCTATAAGACCGGGGAAAGTCGGGATGACAGCAAGACTCAAGGAGAAAAGAAAGGACCATCGGGTACGTAGCGCGTTACCGGTATCAGTCAATAAAGCGTCCGGTGCCATGCGGGACATAAGTGCATCCGGCGCGTATTTTTGGGTAAGCGGCACCTATGCCATTGGCGATTCCATCAGCTTTTCAGTAGGGCTTAACCCGGACAAGAGCCGGATCGAATGGAAATGCGAAGGCACGGTGGTTCGTGTAGAGCCGCGTGGTAATGTTGTCGGAGTCGCGGTAAAAATCACCAGAACGGCAGTGGAGCCGGTCCGCCGGCACGAGATTGTGAGCGTCGAGGCTTCCTGAAGCGTCTGCGCCAGGTGCCTACGCATGAGGCGGACGGCCGGGGCAAGTAGGCAACTCAAGAAAGAATTTGCCTCGCGCGGTACATGACAGGGGAAAAGGCTATGCACAAGTTCGCAAATCATGTGCGCTGGGCGATCGCGGAGTGGCTTACTGAGCAGGAGAAGTTCGCTTAGGGAGCCTTACAGCGCGACCCCAATGGGCTAAACCATAGATTCGCGGTTAACATCCTGCGGTTCGCGAAGATGACGAGATTTGGCTTGGAACGATACGAGGAGCCCGAGGCCAGGCGCGCGGAAATCTTGGAGGATCTGGTCACTAAATGGAGAACAGTGCACCCCGGACAATCCCATCCGCCCACGAGTGTGCTGATTGACCTCGACGTAGAGGCAAGTCACCGCGCCTTCCGGGAGAGGTATCCAGCCCTGGCGCGGTTTACAAACGACATCGCGGCAATGCGGAGCGAGCTGGAACGAATCTCGGACTGCCTTACAACAATGCTGGGCCGGCTGCCTGACGCGGACGGTCTGGTGAGCTGGTCGATCCGGACGCACAAACCAGGGAACCAGCTAGAACCCAATAGATTGTACTAGTCGCGATTTGGCGTGAGACGCCCGTCCACTTCCGACCCAATTTAGGCATTCCCGACACAGCAAAAAGCCCCGGGGCGAGTTTGCCGTTGTCCACAGCTTACATCAGCCAACTCCGGTAGGCCGGCGTTTCCGCGATTTCGTGCTATCGCTCATTCTGGTTCGACGCACTCCCAATGAATGGGCAAGCTGGGCCAGCGCAGAAGAGTGTTCCCGCACAATCCGAATCTGCTCCGACGTAATGCGGTTACGCTCTCTCATTGTCTCCCAATTAATCTTCTTACGATGTTTGTCGAAAGTGCCACGCTGGATCCTCCCGCAACGCGAGCATACCCTCCAGGGAGACAAGAACTTAGCGTCAAAGACCCCTCCCACGACCCACTTGTGTGTAAATCGACAACGCATGATCCATTTCCGTCGGTGCATCAATGCATGAGCCACGAAAAGCCCGAGTCCGCGATAGACTCGCGTCGATCAGTATTTGCGGAATCCTCAATTCTTGAACGGGCAACCATCTCCTTTTTGGATACGTCAATCATCCTTTTTCGTGAACTGCGTCACAACGCAAGTAAAGCCTTACGTCGTGGGTGACAGTTCGCACAGATCCAGCAGATCAAAAAAACGAACCCCGCCGAAGCGGGGTGTGTGGTAGTGCTTAGACTCGTTTCGCGAGAGCTCAACGATGATCTGGCGATCCGTACTCTGTGTATGGCGTTAGCTCTACCGAGGCGCGACCACCGAATCTCTGGGTAATCCTGAGCGCTATACCGACCTGATCACCACGCGGCTCTGTGCGAAAGACAACTCCTCGGCATTTGAGCATAAACTTGCGCGACTTGGTTTTCCGGCCCATCGAGATGCCAATCGACTCCCCGAGATCATATGTCCCGTTTGTCCATAGGAACACGCCAGAGCGGCTAACATCGCGCGTGACGCCCGCAGCGTTATCCAGAAACACCGGCAGTCTGATATTGGTCCGCCTGTACTGTCTTCTATCATTCAGTCGTGCGGTCATCACGATCCTTCAGGCTAGTGAGCTAAGTTTTCCTAAGCTCACCAAAACAGACTCTGTGGTTCGCAGTAATGATGTCGCCGGCTAACCGTCCACGGAACTGGGTGAACTCCAACTCCATATAGCACTCACACACTCCGCTGGGGCAGGCTTGGACTAGGGCAAAATTAACGCACCAGCTTGAAGGGCGGAAAATGAAAGCAAAACTACCAAACAAGAGAAGGCACCACCGGGCCAATACCGGGATGCGGGTGTTCCTAAAGAGCGCCACTGGCGTCACGCGCGACATGAGCGCCTCAGGCGTGTACTTCTGGATAAGCGGCACGTATGCAATCGGGGAGTCAATCAGGTTTTCGATAGAACTCA
>Ga0256867_10000820_pt1 | contig 12694 bp, 16 predicted proteins | sample RVTome_15_FD_185939 | JGI IMG/M metagenome (GOLD analysis project Ga0256867, IMG submission 185939) | Soil microbial communities from uranium-contaminated site in the Upper Colorado River Basin, Wyoming, United States - RVT150D86 (HiSeq) ... | reverse complement strand
CTTGCAGCGAAGGCTGGGCGAGCGCGGGCTTCCCGACCGGCGGTTTCGCGGGCGGCTTGTCTTCCAGTCCGGCACAGCCAGCCACCGCCAGCAGCGCAGCGAGGGCGAAGCGGCGCCCGGCATGCGTTGGGTTTCTGCGTTTCGATTCGCTAGAGTGTGGCATGGTGTTCCGATTGCGCCAGCCAGTATAAGACGACGGTGCCCGTGGAAGGTTTGCTCTGATTTCTCATCGAGGCGGCAGTCGCCCTCGCCCTGCTGGTTCTCATCGTGTGGTGGACGCTGCCGCGCCGGCGGCGCAATGGCGACGGCGACGACCCGCACAAATGAGCCCATCATGGCTCACCGGCATCTGAATTTGTTCGCGGGGAGGGGAAAGGTTTGCGGAGCCGCAGGCTCACGGCCGTCAGTGCAAAGTGCAAAGTGCAAAATGCAAAGTGCGGCGCAGACAGCCTGCCGCTTTCAGGCCGCGTGAAGGAGAGTGGTTGACCGCGAGCTCGTCACCCATCACCCATCACTCATCACGGTCTCTCAGTGGAGCACCCGTGGCATGGAAAGCGTGAACTCCGGGATGGGCGCGTCGAACTGTGCGCCGTCCTCGGCCACCATCTGGTAGCTGCCGCGCATCGTTCCGACCGGAGTTGCGATCGCGGTGCCGCTCGTGTACTGAAAGCTCTCGTTCGGGCGCAGCAGCGGCTGCTCGCCGACGACGCCCAGTCCCCGGACCTCCTGGACCTGGTTGTTGGCGTCGGTGATGATCCAGTGCCGGCTCACCAGCTGCGCCGGAATGTTTCCGGCGTTCGTGATCGTGATCGTGTAGGCGAACACGTAGCGGCTGTTCTCGAGGTCGGACTGCTCCGGGATAAACGCGGTGCGAGCCGATACCTGGATGTCGTGCTTCTGGTCGCTCATGGAGACGATTCTTGATCATTTCCCGGGTGCGTGCAAGCGAGCGCGCGCTGGGCCCGCGCGGCGGGAACGGGTAGAATTCGGCGGTCCCTGTCGAGGCACGAACTGCCATGCCGTTTCGCATCGCCCCGAGCATTCTTTCAGCCGATTTCGCCCGCCTGGGCGAGGAAATCCGGCAGGTGGTGTCGGGCGGAGCCGACATCGTGCACTTCGATGTGATGGACAACCACTACGTACCGAACCTGACCGTGGGGCCGCTGGTGTGCGAAGCCATTCGGCCGCTCACGCAGGTGCCGATCGACGTGCATCTCATGGTCAAGCCGGTCGACCGGATCGTTCCAGATTTTGCGAAAGCCGGCGCCAACATTATTTCGTTTCATCCCGAAGCCTCGGAGCACGTCGATCGAACGATCGGGCTCATCAAGGAATGCGGATGCAGGGCGGGTCTCGTATTGAACCCTGCCACGCCGCTCACCTGCCTCGACCACGTGATCGCAAAGCTCGACCTCGTTCTCGTCATGTCGGTCAACCCGGGATTCGCCGGACAGCAGTTCATCCCCGAGGCCTTGAAGAAGCTTGCCGCCGTGCGAAGCCGCATCAGCGCATCCGGACGGGACATCTGGCTCGAGGTGGATGGAGGCGTCAAGGTCGACAACATTGCCGAGATTGCGCGCGCAGGCGCCGATACCTTTGTCGCCGGCTCGGCGATATTCGCGACGAAGGACTACAAGGCGACGATCGCAGCGATGCGCGCGGAGCTGGCCAAGGCGGTGAAGAACTAACCACGGAGACGCGGAGAGAAGCGACGGAAGGACGCGGTTTCCGAATTTTTCCAGACGCGCGAAGAACTCCCAGACGTTTCCGTCGTTTCGGTTCTCGGTGTCTCAGTGGCAAGACCAGACCATCACTTCCCCCTGTGCGTAAAAGCGGTCACGATTGATCTGGACGGCACGCTTGCGGACAGCGTGCCGGACCTTGCCGCTGCGGCCAACGCGATGCTGCGCGCGCGCGGCCGGCCCGAGCTGCCGCAGTCGGCCATCCGGACGTTTGTCGGCAGGGGCATTCCGCGCCTCGTCGAGCGCGCGCTTGCCGGAGCGCTCGACGGCAGCGTTGACAAGGCTGCCCTCGAGGCGGCGCTGCCGCTTTTCGAGCGTTGCTATGCCGAAGTCAACGGCAGGCACACCACGATCTTCGCGGGCGTGGCAGAAGGCCTCGATGCCCTTCGCGCCGCCGGCCTGCCCCTTGCCTGCGTGACGAACAAGGCAGCGCGCTTCACGATCCCGCTGCTCGAGCGGCTCGGTATTGCGCACTACTTTGCCCAGGTGATATCCGGCGATACGCTGCCGCAGAAGAAGCCGGACCCCGCGCCGCTTCTTTACGCCTGCCGTCAGTTCGAAATCGCGCCGGTCGAGATGCTCATGATCGGAGACTCGATGAACGACGCGCAGGCGGCGCGCGCGGCGGGCTGCCCGGTATTCTGCGTGCCCTACGGCTACAACGAAGGACGGGATGTGCGGGCGCTCGATGTAGATGCTATAGTACCGACGCTAATCGAAGCCACGCATTTGATTCAGAAGATCTGACTTCCGACTTGGTCATGCACCAGACAGATTGTGGAACGAAGCCGCAGACAACCGCGCCGCGATGCTGGCGATGCTTGCCTGTGGCCCGGCGCGCGCGCTAGAGGCGCGGCGCCACCTCGTTCCGTTTTTCTGCACTGGAGTGACACATGACTGAAGTTGAATTCGACCGGCTCGCGCGCGCCGGCTATAACCGGGTTCCGGTGGTGCTCGAGACCTTCGCGGATCTCGACACGCCGCTTTCGATCTACCTCAAGCTCGCGAACCGTCCCTACAGCTACCTCCTGGAATCCGTCGTGGGCGGCGAGCGCTTCGGCCGCTATTCGTTCATCGGACTGCCGGCGCAGACGCGCATCGAGGTTCGCGGTGACACCTGCACGGAGTACCGCGGCAGGAAGGCTGTTTCCAGCACGCGCACGGCGGATCCCCTGGCCTGCGTCAACGACTACCTCGAGGGCTTCAAGGTCGCGCAGGACGCGAGCCTCCCGCGATTCTGCGGCGGTCTCGTGGGCTACTTCGGCTACGATACCGTCCGCTACATCGAGCCTCGTCTCGCCGGCGTCGCCAAGCCGGACCCGATCGGGGCGCCGGACATCCTGCTTCTCGTCTCCGAGGAAATTGCCATCGTCGACAACCTGTCCGGGAAGCTGACGCTGGTCGTCTATGCCGAGCCGGGCAAGGCAAGCGCTCTCAGGGAAGCGCGCACGCGGCTCAAGGAACTGCTGGGCGCGCTGCGCAAGGCGGTCAGAATTCCGCGCGACTCGCATGGGCCGTCCGAGCCGGCGGTGTCGGGGTTCGGCGAGGCCGCGTATCACGCGGCCGTGGAGCGCGCGAAGCGCTACGTGTACGACGGCGACATCATGCAGGTGGTGCCCTCTCAAAGGATGACCAAGCCTTTCCGGGCCACGCCACTTGCGCTCTACCGGGCGCTGCGCACGATCAACCCCTCGCCCTATATGTACTACTTCGATTTCGGCGGCTTTCATGTCGTGGGCGCCTCCCCCGAAATCCTGGTGCGCCTCGAAGGCGACACGGTGACGGTGAGGCCGATCGCGGGCACGCGGCGGCGCGGCGCCTCGGCCGCGGAGGACGCAGCCCTCGAGAAGGAGCTGCTCGCCGATGAGAAGGAGCGCGCCGAGCACATCATGCTGGTCGACCTCGGGAGGAACGACGCAGGGCGCGTCGCCTGCACGGGAAGCGTGAAGGTGACCGAGAGAATGGTGGTGGAGCGCTACTCGCACGTGATGCACATCGTCTCGAACGTCGAGGGGAGGCTCAAGCCGGGTCTCAACGCGATCGACGTGCTGCGCGCAACGTTTCCCGCGGGCACGGTGTCCGGGGCGCCCAAGGTGCGCGCAATGGAGATCATCGATGAACTCGAGCCGGTCAAGCGCGGGGTCTACGCCGGCGCGGTCGGCTACCTCGGCTTTCACGGCAACATGGACGTGGCGATCGCGCTGCGCACCGCGGTCATCAAGGACGGGTTGCTCCACGTGCAGGCCGGGGGCGGCATCGTCGCCGATTCACAGCCGGAGGCCGAATGGCAGGAGACGCAAAACAAGGCGAGAGCATTGTTGCGGGCGGCGGAGATGGCCGAGGCCGGGCTCGACACCAGGCTTGAATGAACCGCGGAGCCGCGGAGAGAATCCGGACCCGATATGGTTTTGATGATCGACAACTACGATTCCTTCACCTACAACCTCGTGCAGTACCTCGGCGAGCTGGGCGAAGACGTGGAGGTATTCCGCAACGATCAGATCTCGCTCGAGGACATCGCGCGGGCGCGGCCGGCGCGCATCGTGATCTCGCCGGGACCCTGTACGCCGAACGAGGCGGGAATCTCGGTGCCGCTCATAAGGGAGTTCGCGGGCAAGGTCCCGGTGCTCGGCGTCTGCCTGGGTCATCAGAGCATCGGTCAGGCGTTCGGCGGCAAAATCGTCCACGCGCGGCAGTTGATGCACGGCAAGACCTCACCGATCCACCATGACAGCCGCGGCGTATTCCGCGGGCTTCCCGACGCGTTTACCGCCACGCGCTATCATTCATTGGTCATTGAGCGCGCAAGCCTTCCCGAGTGCCTGGAGGTGAGCGCCTGGACCGAGGACGGGGAGGTCATGGGCGTGCGCCACAGGACGCTCGCCGTCGAGGGCGTGCAGTTTCATCCCGAGGCGATCCTGACCGAGCACGGCCACGCGCTCCTCGAGAACTTTCTGAAGGGAGGCCGCGAATGACGCCGCAGGAAGCGCTTGCCCGGGTGATCGAGCATCGCGAGATTTTCCGCGAGGAGATGCTCTCGCTCATGCGCGCGGTGATGAGCGGGGAGGTTTCTCCCGTGATGATCGCCGCCATCGTCACGGCTCTGCGCGTGAAGAAAGAGACGATCGGCGAGATCGCAGCGGCCGCGGAGGTCATGCGCGAGTTCGCGACCAAGGTCCCGGTCCCCGACGAGCCCCATCTCATCGACACCTGCGGAACCGGCGGGGATGCCGCGCACAGCTTCAACATCTCGACCGCGGCGATGTTTGCAGCGGCAGCAGCGGGTGCAAAGGTCGCGAAGCACGGAGGGCGCTCCGTCTCGAGCAAGTCGGGGAGCGCCGACGTGCTCGAAGCGCTCGGCGCCAATATCAACCTCAAGCCGGAACAGGTGGCGAGATGCATCGCGGAGGTCGGCGTCGGCTTCATGTTTGCGCCCAATCACCACGGCGCGATGAAGCATGCCGCGCCGGTGCGCCGGGAGCTGGGTGTCAAGACCATCTTCAATATTCTCGGGCCGCTCACCAATCCCGCCGGGGCCCGGCAGCAGATGATGGGGGTGTTCCATCGCGATCTCGTGGGCATCCAGGCGCGGGTGCTGCAGCGGCTCGGAAGCCGGCGCGTGATGATCGTCCACGGTGCGGAGGGCCTCGACGAGATCTCGGTTTCGGGCGAGACGCTGGTGGCGGAGCTCCGCGACGGCAATACCATGGAATACACGATCGCACCGCAGGATTTCGGCCTCGGCGTGCACGACGCCGCGGCCATCACGGTGCAGGGCGTGGAGCAGTCCAAGTCGCTCCTGCTCGCAGCGCTCGGCAACGAGCCGGGAGCGGCGCGCGACATCGTGGCGTTCAACGCGGGCGCGAGCATCTATATCGCGGGGCTGGCGCCGACGCTCGGCCAGGCGGTTGAAAAGGCGATCGAGGCGATGGAAAGCGGCGCGGCGCGAAAGAAACTTGATGCGTTCGTCGCTTTCACGCGCGGCGCAGGCGAATGATGAACCGCAGAGACGCCGAGACGCAGAGAAGTCGCAAAGCGGCTTCCGGGTAATGCCTCAAGGCTTTTCCGTCCCTATGCGCCTTTGCGGTGAAAGTTCTTAACCGGCATGGCTGATATCTTGCGGCGCATCCTCGCGGTCAAGGCCGACGAAGTCGCGCGACTGAAGAAGGAGAAACCGGCCGAATCCTTGCGCGCGGAGGCGGCATCGGCACCGCCGCCGCGCGATTTTGTCGGGGCGATCCGGAAACGCATCGCCGCGGGACAACCCGCTGTCATCGCGGAAATAAAGAAGGCGAGCCCGAGTCGCGGCGTGCTGCGCGAGTCCTTCGACCCGGCGGCCATTGCGGCAAGCTACGAGCGCCATGGAGCAACCTGCCTTTCGATTCTCACGGACGAACAGTTCTTTCAGGGCGCTTCGCAGCATCTGAAGGAGGCGCGTTTGGCCTGTTCGCTGCCGATCCTGCGCAAGGACTTCGTGATCGATCCTTACCAGGTGCTGGAAGCACGCGCTGCCGGAGCGGACTGCATTCTTCTCATCGCCGCCGCGCTCGAAGACGCGCAAATGGGGGCCCTCGAGGCGGCCGCCCGCGAGCACGGAATGGCGGTGCTCGTTGAGGCGCATGACGGCGCCGAGCTCGAGCGCGCGCTCAAGCTCGAGACACCCCTTATCGGGATCAACAACCGCAATCTGCGAACCTTCGAGACGAGACTCGAGACGACGCTCGGGCTTCTTGCGCGCGTGCCCGAAGGCCGGATCGTTGTAACCGAGAGCGGAATTCTTTCACCCGCGGATGTCAGGACCCTGCGATCCAGGCGGGTCAACTGCTTTCTCGTGGGCGAAGCGTTCATGCGCGCTCCGGATCCGGGGGCGGAGCTGGCGCGGCTTTTCGCCGAAACCGCCTGAACGAACGAACAACATTTCGCCGCCGATGGACGCCGATCACGGACCGTGCAGCGCGGAATCTGTCAAAATAGCCGCATGTTTCCGGGCATTGACGAGCTGATTGTCGCCTTTGATAAAGGCCTGCGGACCGTTTTTGGCACCGCACAGTCCTCGCGCGAGACTCCGGGCGAGGAGTTGCCGGAGGCGGGCCTGACGGAATCCGAACGCACACTGGCCGCGTCGCTGATGCGCGTCAATCACAGCGGCGAGGTCTGCGCCCAGGCGCTCTACCAGGGCCAGGCCCTCACGGCGCGCAACGCGCGGGCCAGATCTGCGCTTGAGCAGGCCGCGCAGGAGGAAACCGAGCATCTGGCGTGGACCGAGGCGCGCATTCATGAGCTGGGTGGCCGCAAGAGCTTGCTCAATCCAGTATGGTATGCCGGCTCCTTTGCGATCGGCGCTGCCGCCGGGCTCCTCGGAGACCGTTGGAACCTGGGCTTTCTCGCGGAAACGGAGCGCCAGGTCGTCCGGCACCTGGAGGGGCACCTCCGGCGGTTGCCGCAGGCAGACCGCAAGAGCCGCTTGATCGTGGAAAAAATGAGGGCCGACGAGGCCCGGCACGCGACGAGCGCGATAAAGCATGGCGGCGCGGAGCTGCCACGGCCGGCGAAGCTCGCGATGCGCCTGTCGTCAAAAGTGATGACAGGAACCGCGTTCTGGATTTGATAGAACCCCAGAACCACCGAGAGAAGCAAGAACCATATTCAAACCGCCGAGACGCCGAGAGAAGCAAGAACAATAATAGAACCGTCAGGGCGGGCAAAACAGTAACGCAATCGAACAGCGTTCGTAATTTAGTTCGGTACCAGTTTGCTCTGCGACTGAAGCATCCCGGTGACGACCTGTTGCGGTTCGGATCGCCCGCAGGCGATCCAGTACGAATACGTCAGGTTCTCTCCGCGTCTCGGCGGTTCAAATATTCGCTTCGCGAAGCTCGAAATCGTGTGTCACTTCCGCTGTCTTGCCGAGCATGATCGACGCCGAGCAGTATTTTTCGGCCGAGAGGTGAACGGCGCGCTCGACCTGCTCGGGCTTCAGGCCGCGGCCGGTGACGATGAAATGAAAGTGGATTTTCGTAAAAACCTTCGGGTCCTGCGGCGCGCGCTCGGCGTCGATATCCACCACGCAGTCTGTCACCGGAGCGCGACTCTTCCGCAGAATGTGGACGACATCGTAGGCGGTGCAGCCGCCAGTGCCGACGAGCACGGTTTCCATTGGCCGCGGACCCAGGTTGCGTCCCCCGCCGTCAGGGGCGCCGTCCATCACGATCGCGTGTCCGCTCTCGGACTCACCGAGAAACGCGACGTTCTCGATCCACTTGATACGCACCTTCATGGCGCGGTCAGATGCCCATCAGGATACGCGCGTAGTACCACGCGAGGCCGAACGCTTCGTGGAAGAACCGCGCGCTGTGGACAAGAGCCCCCGCGCTTGGCAGGAAGTCGCGCGCTGTCAGCCTGAAGTGCGTTGCGTACCCCGTCGCCGCGGAAATGACGGTGAAGCCCATGCTGGTGAACGCAAGTTTCGCGCGCGGCATGTGCCAGGCATGCGTGACGAGATAGATGCGGCGCACGCCGGCCGCGTTGAGCATGAGGAAGGATGCGCGGGCATTCTCGAGCGTATTGTTCGAGGCCTCCTCGGCCCATTGCACCGGCACCTGGAAATCGCGCTGCAGGACGTCTCGCATCAACCGTGCCTCGGGGATCGGGTTTCCGTCCGGCGCACCGCCCGTGACCAGGACGGGCTTCTGCAGGGCCCGGTGCAGGTGCGCGGCGTAACGCAGACGCTCGAGGACCCGGGCCCTGACCGTGTCGCCGCCGTATTCCGGAGCGCTGAAGTAGGTTCCCCCGCCCAGCACGACGATGGCCTGGCCGCTTTGGTCCGCAATCGGGTTGACGAACGCGGGCTCCAGAACATGCAGGAGCGTGCGTCCCATGAACGGCATGGACAGGACGTAGAGGAGGAGAAATCCGAGTAGAAGCGGCTTCCAGGCAGTAAGCGGCCGGCGCCAGGCGAGCACCAGTGCCAGCAGCAGTATGAGCAGCACGATTCCCGGCGGCAGGAGCAAGGACACGATCGCGTTCGTCATCAGCCAGTCCATAGCGCTTGAGTTCCTCCGTAAACAGTGCTGCATTCGCCGCGGGCGAATCCAATACCCGGGGGCGCAAGGGTTTTTTCATTGAGCGGGCCGTGCGCGCCGCGGCTCCCCCGCCGTGGCCCGCTCAAGTTTGACACAGGCGTCTGATTTGCAATAGAATTCGCCCTTTTCCGCAGAACGCGCACGCGAGCAAGAAGCTGATGAAAACGTATTCGACAAAACCGCACGACATCTCGCGCGGCTGGTATGTAGTGGATGCCTCCGGCAAGGTGCTGGGCAGGTTGGCCGCCGAGATCGCGCGCCGGCTGCGCGGAAAGCACAAGCCCGAATTCACGCCGCACACCGACACTGGCGATTATATCGTGGTGGTCAATGCCGACAAATTGCGGGTCACGGGCAGGAAGGCGGATCAAAAGATCTATTACCGGCACAGCGGCTATCCCGGCGGCATTTACAGCACCAGTTTCGCGAAGATGCACGCGCGTTTCCCGGACCGGGTGCTGCGCCTCGCGGTGAAGGGCATGCTGCCCAAGGGGCCGCTCGGTTACGCGATGCTGCGCAAGATGAAAGTCTACGCGGGCGCGACCCATCCGCACTCCGCCCAGCAGCCCAAACAACTGGAGCTATAGAACGCAACATGGCGACCCAACGGCAGTACAACTACGGCACCGGCCGCCGCAAGACCGCGGTAGCGCGCGTATTCATCAGGCCCGGCAAGGGCGAGATCACCGTGAACGGAAAGCCCGTGGACGAGTTTTTCTCCCGCGAGACCGGCCGCATGATCGTGCGCCAGCCGCTCGAGGTGACGAACAGCATCGCGACCTTCGATATCACGGTCAACGTCGGCGGCGGCGGGGAAAACGGCCAGGCGGGCGCCGTGCGCCACGGCATCGCGCGGGCGCTGATCGATTACGACGCTGCGTTCAAGCCGCCGCTCAAGAAAGCGGGGCTGGTGACGCGCGACGCGCGCGAGGTCGAGCGCAAGAAAGTGGGGTTGCACAAGGCGCGGCGACGCAAGCAGTTCTCGAAGCGGTAGGAGGCATTGTCCGCGACCGAGCCGCCTGCGGGCGGCTTTGTCGTCTCTGGAGCCGGAAGGCGGAAACGTGGCGAAGAACGGCATCACGATCGGCATCGTAGGCGGCACCGGCTACACCGGAGTCGAGCTCCTGCGCGTGCTCGCCCAGCATCCGGACTGCGAGGTGAAGACGATCACTTCGCGCAAGGAGGCCGGCATGGGCGTTGCCGAGCTCTTTCCAAACCTGCGGGGCCGGATCGGCTTGAAGTTCTCCGATCCCGCGAAAGCGGGCCTCGAGTCCTGCGACCTCGTTTTCTTCGCGACGCCGAACGGCGTGGCAATGGAGCAGGCGCGCGCGCTCGTCGATGCCGGCGTGCGCATCATCGACATCGCCGCGGACTTCCGCATCAAGGACGTCGCGCTATGGGAACGGTGGTACGGCGTCAAGCATGCGTGCCCCGAGCTCGTGGCGGAGGCGGTCTACGGCCTGCCGGAGCTTCACCGCGAGCGCATCCGCGAGGCGCGGCTCGTTGCCAACCCCGGTTGTTATCCGACCGCGGTGCAACTGGGCTTCCTGCCGTTGATCGAGGCCGGCATCGTCGACCTTGACCACCTCATCGCCGATGCGAAGTCCGGCGTGTCGGGCGCCGGGCGCAGGGCCGAGGTGCACACGTTGCTGGCGGAGGCGTCCGACAACTTCAAGGCCTATGGCGTCGACGGCCACCGCCACCATCCCGAGATCGTGCAGGGGCTCTCGGCTGTCGCGGGGCGCGCCGTCGGGCTCGTCTTCGTGCCGCATCTCACGCCCATGATCCGCGGCATTCACGCGACGCTCTATGCGCGCATGACGAAGAGCGCTGATTTGCAGGCGTTGTATGAAAATCGTTTCGCGCGGGAAACGTTTGTCGACGTGATGCCGTCGGGTGCCCATCCCGACACCCGCTCGGTGCGGGGCGCCAACATGTGCCGCATCGCCGTGCATCAGCCGGGCAGCGGCGACACCGCAGTGGTACTGTCCGTTATCGACAACCTGGTGAAGGGCGCCTCGGGCCAGGCGGTGCAAAACATGAACATCATGTTCGGTTTTCCCGAGAACGCGGGCCTCGAGCAGCTCGCCTTGATGCCGTGAGGACGCCGCATGGCCCGCTTTAACGCACTGAGGCGCATGTTCGGGATCACCACGCGACGCGTGGCCGTCCGCACGCACATTCCCTGGTACTGGCGCGCGCTGATGATCGTGTCGTTCGGCGCGCTTGTCGTTGGCGTAGGCTGGATGACCCACAAGTACGGGATGGAGCTGACCGGTTTTCGCCAGAGCGAAGCGGCGCGGGAGCTCGCGCGGCTGCGCCAGGAAGTGCGCGAGCGTGACGAGAGGCTCGGCCAGCTGCAGGCGAGCGTCGCGGCGTCCGATCGCCAGCTGCAGATCGACCGCGCGACGTTCGGCGATCTCGAGCGTCAGGTGAAGGCGCTCTCCGCGGAGAACGCCGCGCTGCGGGAGGACCTCGCTTTCTTCCAGTCGCTGATGTCGGCGGAGAGCAAGAGTGCCTCGCTCACCGTGAACCGCTTCCGGGTGCGGCGCGACGCGGCCCCGGGCGAGTATCGCTATCGGCTGCTGCTGGTCCAGACCGGGCAGCGCGTGTCCGAATTCAAGGGCAAACTGCAGTTTGTCCTCAATCTCGAGCAGGGCAACCGCGCGTTCGTGGTGATGCTCCCTCCCGAGAATGAGACAAAAGTCAAAGATTACCAGTTGAGCTTCAAGTTTTTTCAGCGCGTGGAGGGCACATTCAAGGTTTCACCCGAGGCGGTGCTGAAAAGCATGCAGGTTCGGGTCTATGAAAACGGCGCAACTCAGCCTAAACTAACGAAAGACGCGTCGGTCTCCTGAGGGCAGGACATGTTTGGAAAGAAGAACAGCAAGCCGCAAAGCCGGATCGATTGCCTCATCGGGGCGGGCACCACCGTCGAGGGCAACATCGAGTTCACCGGCGGCCTGCGCGTGGATGGAAAGGTGCGCGGCAACGTGAGTGCGGCCGAGGGCAAGCCGGGCACGCTGGTGCTCTCGGAGCAGGCGCAGATCGAGGGCGAAATCCACGTCTCGCACGTGGTCATCAACGGCACGGTCATCGGGCCGGTTTATGCCGTCGAGTATGTTGAACTGCAGCCCAAGGCGAATGTCACAGGAGACGTGCACTACAAGACCCTGGAAATGCAGCTTGGCGCCGTGGTTCAGGGCCGGCTGGTGTTCGAGACCGACGGGAAGGCCGACAAGGTGGTCCAGTTCAAGTCGGCTTCGTCCGAATGAGCCCGGCCGCAATATCATATAGGAGCGGACATGAACGCAGTAACCGAACAGATGCCGGCCCCGCTGGTCTTCACCGAGGCCGCGGCGGCGAAGGTAAAGCAGCTGATCGATGAGGAAGGCAACACCGGGCTGAAGCTTCGCGTGTTCGTCACGGGCGGCGGCTGCTCCGGGTTCCAGTACGGGTTCACGTTCGACGAGGCCGTGAACGACGACGACACCTCGATGCAGCGCGGCGGAGTGACGCTGCTCATCGACCCGATGAGCCTGCAATACCTGACGGGAGCGGAGATCGATTACCAGGAGAACGCCGAAGGGGCGCAGTTCGTGATCAAGAATCCGAACGCGACCAGCACCTGCGGCTGCGGCTCCTCCTTTTCTGCGTAAGCAGGACGTTCACGGCATGAGAAAGGCGGCGCTGCCGCCTTTTTTTATTGGGATGGACGTGAGACGCGGCGCGTTTGCCTGGTGTCCCCGGCTGGCGTAGCGTATTGCCCGGCGCGGGGAGTCTCGCTGAATCGCCTGCCGCGCTCGATTCCAGGCTTTGCAAATGGCTTCAAGCGAAATCCACCCGACCGCGATCATTGAGCCCGGCGCC
>Ga0256867_10000819_pt1 | contig 12699 bp, 8 predicted proteins | sample RVTome_15_FD_185939 | JGI IMG/M metagenome (GOLD analysis project Ga0256867, IMG submission 185939) | Soil microbial communities from uranium-contaminated site in the Upper Colorado River Basin, Wyoming, United States - RVT150D86 (HiSeq) ... | reverse complement strand
AGCATCTTCGACGCAAGCAGGCCCACGCCACCACTGATTGGACCAGTGGCAAACACCTCCTGGATCATCTTGCCGTCGTGGTTAACCGTTACGTACAGGTTTTGCCCGTCAAACGGTATCTGCCAGGTAGCGCCGCGCAATTCCCGTGGACGCTCGATCCGGATCGCGGTCACCGCAGGTAACTTGATCGTCTCCGAGTGCTCGCGCGCAATTGCTTCCTGACGAGCAGATGCATCGTCAGCGGCCGTAGCTTCCGCAGCGCTGACGGCTTCATCCAGTGGCTCCACTGCTGCTTCCGGATTGCACGCCAACTCACCTTTCGGCTCTTCGGCCTTCATTGACGTAAGCACCTGATTTTCACGTGAACCGTCGCGATAGTAGCTGACCGCCTTGCAGCCAAGCTGACGGCCCAGGCGATAAAGCGCATCGACCGACTCCACTGTGTCGTCGACCGCGCCATTGCACGTCTTCGACACACTGTTGTCGACGTTGCGCTGAGCAGCCGCGAGCACATGAACGTGCTGCTCAGCGCTTATGTTCATCGCCGAGATAAAATGCGGAGGCAACTCACGATCGTGTTCCACGACGTAAGCCGCAGCCGCATCTATCGATTCCTGATCACATTGGTCCACCTCGATACCAAGAGCTTGCGCCGCCAACGTGTGCACGTAAGTACGCGTGCCCAGCGTGTCTTTGCGAACGTAGGCCCAGGAGAAATTTGGCTCGATACCCGAAGAGGTCTCCGCGACAAGCGAGATAGTTCCGGTCGGTGCAATGGTTGTTACTTCATAGTTGCGAGGGGTCAGCGGAATATCTTTCGGAATTCCAATCTGGTTGTACAGGAAATCTGTGTAGGCCTCGCGATTCGGTTCGAACTCAGGAAAAGCGCCCTTCTCTGCTCCGAGACGATTGCTTTCCATCCACGACTCTCGTCTGACAAATCCCATCACCTCATCCATCAGATCGATCGACGCCGGCGAACCATAGGTGATGTTTAGGTTAAGACAGAGATCGGCAAAACCCATGATGCCCAGTCCGACAGGTCTCGTGCGATGGACCACGTCGTTGATTTCCGGCAAGGGCCAGGCACAAGTATCGATCACATTGTCGAGGAAACGAGTGCAGAGATGAGTCACTTCACGCAGGCGATCCCAATCGATCCGCTTTTCAGCATCGTAAAACTTCGCGAGATCAATCGAACCCAAGTTGCATGAATTCGAGAAGTGTAGAAACTGCTCGCCGCATGGATTGCACGAGTAGATCGGCCCCATCGACTTCATCATGTGGTTATGACGATTCACTTCATCGATAAACGCGATACCCGGCTCCGCATACTTGTGTGCACTGGCAACAATCCGGTTCCAGATGTCGGGAGCGAAAACCATTCCGGGTCGTGGTGGTTCTTCAACTGTGCAACCGGAAAGATCGGCCGCTAAGAACGCCTGGCGATCGCAAAACGTGACAGTCGATCCATCCGGCCTACGATAGACAAAATACTCTCCATCACGCACCGGATCGTAAATCGGCTCGTTCCAGGGCTCGCCGTTGAATTCCAACTGGAACCACTCGTTGTTGTCGACAGCCCTTAAAAATCTGTCAGTAACGTTTACTGAGATATTGAAATTAGTCAGCGAGTGCTGATCATTCTTCGCGTGGATGAAACGCAGTACGTCGGGATGCGTCACGCGCATCATTCCCATGTTAGCGCCACGTCGCACGCCGCCCTGCTTCACAACGTCAGTAACCTGATTGACGATATTCATGAACGACACTGGACCAGAAGCAACACCCGAGAATGAACTGACCATCGCTCCGTGCGGTCGCAGAAATTCATAAGTCATACCGGTGCCGCCGCCGGTCTGGTGAATCGTGGCGGCAGCCCCCGCGTGGTCCATGATTCCAGTCAATGAATCGGGAACTTCTAAAACAAAACAGGCCGCTAGTTGCCCATTTGCTTTACCGGCATTGACGAGGCACGGAGTGTTAGGAATAAATTCGCGAGCCAGCATTACCTCGCTCATGGCGGCAAAAAATTTGTCTCGTTTGTCGCCCGTTTCGGCAACTGAAACATGCCCTACTACCCGGCGTACGATATCCGCCCATTCTTCGAGCGGTCGCCCCTTCAAATCTTTCCGCGAATAACGCTTGCTAACTACTTTTCTGGCATTAATTCCAAGCTGCTGCGATCTTCGACGCGAGGAAACTGCGGGGGAACCGACGCCTGTGTTTCCTACTTTTTTGCCGATGGCTGCGCTGCTCATCAATCTCTGCCTTTCTTACGGGGGATCCCGAAGGTAGATTAGAGTTTCAAAAACGGGATTGCCTGGCGTATTGCTACGCAGGGCTTTATCTTAGAATGTATTGCTGTTACGCCGGTTGGCTCTTTCGAAGCGACAAAAACTCTTTCTGGAGAGCAGCTCAAGGGGTTGGCCGCTGCACCAGTTACCGACTTCGTCTCAAGCGGAGCGGAATATACTCCTTTGGAGGCGGAGTGTCAATATCTTGTGGCCATCTTTTTTTTCAATGCTATAGAGTGTATTTGCCGGGCCCTCTTCGTTAACAACTTAAGACTGTGCAATAGTTGGACTTTTGGGATTGGAGCGGTTTTTGTAAATGGGTCCCGGAGGGACCAGATGTTTATAGTTTTATCCCCGGGATCGGCGCTCCGTTAGGAGCGCGATGGTTACTGTTTCGGAGTCAAACACATGTGGCTCCTAACGGAGCCAGAAGAGTGGCGGGATTGAAAACTATAAACATCTCGCTCCTCCGGAGCGACACTACGTGTGGGAACTTATTTTGAAGACCCGCTGTTGAGAAGCAGTTCGTAGTTCCCGATATCCCGATTGTGGCTGTCGAGCGCGGCAAACGTATCGGAGGTTTCTTCAAGCATCTGCTTGGTCATGGCGATCGAATCGCTTAGCTGCTCGAAGTCCAAAGAGGAAACACGTTCCGGAGTCGGCAATGTGACAACCTGGTCGTTTACAAGTCCGAAGAAGTTTTCAATTGACTGTAGCTGCCCTTCGACCAACTTCACTGAACGCTCGATATCGTTGAAAGCAGCAACGCGGCGTTTGAGTATTTCCACATTCGCCTGCTGAATGCGTCTCTCACGATCGTCTTTCGAGGCTTCTACGGATCGCTCAGCCTGGACCAACTGGTTTTGCACCGCCTGCCGGTTGATCGAGCGCAGGTGATGTTTGCGTCGCCTGTAGACATCGAGAAGATCCACAAAGTCTTCCCAACGCTGATCGAGGCTCTGGATATTTTGAGGAATCTGTTTGGTGCCGGTGAATTTCTTGTAGTTTGAATAGATCTGGTTTTTCATCCAGCGCAAGTATTCAACTGCCTCACGCTCGCGCGGATCGAAAAGCTTAATCTGAGCTTCGCGCTGTTGCTCGCGCAGTTTCAATAAGCGTTGCTTTTCCCTGCGATCAACTAATCGGCGATAAATTGAACTTGCAGGAACCGTCGCCAGGTAAAGCGTCTCTGTAACTAGTGCGGCTGCCAGCGGTGTAACGTCCTGCACGTATGCAGCGGCAACTGCAAACCCAGCCATCCCCCAGAAGTTTATGGGTTCTTTGAAGGCCTCTTTCAGATACTTCAGATCGATCTTGGGAAACTCGGGCATAGCAACATACGTGAAACTCCGCGGGTCAAGCCCGTTTCTTTCTTTAACCAGCCTGGCTGCCGCCGGTGCCGTTCTGCCCACCGCCGGTAGTTTCGCCTTCAGCGGGAAGGGCCTGAGGAGTCGGTGCGCCATCTCCCGTACCCAGCAATCCCATGTCGCGCTTATAAGCGAGAAGTTTGTCTTGCAATTGCATGTCCATCGCTTCACGCTCGATGTCCTGCATTTGGGTATCTACCGATGCGGCGCCCAACTGCATCTTTGCTTCCGCTGCCGCGGCGCGCCGGTCGATCTTGTCGCGCATCTCATTGAACGTCGATGCATCATCGCCAATCTGAAATGACTCCATCGTCTGCGCAAGCTGTTCCTGAAGCTTCGCTTGCTTCGACTGGCTTATCAACTGCATTGCCTCGGCCGTGCGGCGCTGCATCTGAAGCACGTAATTGTCGCGCGCTTTAAGTGCCTGTTTCGATGCCAGATTCGCATGCTCCAGTTGCTGTGAAGTCTTCTGAAGATCGAGCTGCGCCTGCTGCAATTGGCCGATGTATGCGGTCGCGATGTCGTCGCGGCCCATCTTCACCGAAGCTCGGATTTTTGAATCCAAATCGACTACTTGTGTTTCCAGACGCTCTCTGTTTTTGGCGAGAAGCTTCTCGGTGGCCATGACCTGCGCGACGGAGTTATTCAACTCCGGTACGCGATCGCGCATGTCACGGATAGTTTGCTGAAGAAGGAGTTCCGGGTCTTCAGTCTTCTCGATTATCCCTCCGAAGAAGGCGCGCATTGAGCGCTTCATTCTTGTCCAAAGTCCCATTTCCGCTCATCCTCCGACAGCGAAATGTGAAATCCCAAAACGATAATTCCAGTTCCCATTATTGCCGTTTTCGGCCATTTGATCCGTTCTGATGTTACGACTCATACGCTCAGGCGGTTTCAATTCCGGCGAAAACTGACTTAGGAGTATAACAGCACTATTGAAAGCCTTCCACAGGCCCATTGCGTGGTAGTTGCTTATTTTGAATTCTCTGTGCCGCCTCTGTGCTCTCTGTGTCTCTGTGGTTAGCTCTTTCCGCTATCAAATAACCACAGAGACACAGAGAATACAGAGATTGCACAGAGATAAACTGAATGTCGGTACCCGTTACATCAAAGCCGAACGTCCGATATCGCGCCGAAATTGCATTCCTGTCCAATGAATCATTTCGAGCGCTTCATAACAATGACTCAGAGCGCTCGACAGGTTTGCCGCAGAGGCGGTGACACCCAGAACCCTGCCACCTGTGGCGGTAAAACTGCCGTTACCGGACCGCGATGTTCCGGCGTGAAAGACCTGAACAAGATCTTGATCGATTTCATCAAGGCCCCTGATAACAGCTCCGGTTTCATATTTTCCGGGATAGCCCTTGTTAGCGGCTACGACACAAGCTGACGAGCCCTCAGACCAGGCAACGTTCAAACTACCCAGCGTCCCGCTTTCTATCGAATCGAATACTGTTAGTAAGTCCGTTTTCAGGCGGACCAGAATTGCCTGAGTCTCAGGGTCTCCAAAACGCACGTTATACTCAAGTAGCTTTGGTCCTTCTTCCGTCAGCATTAAACCTAAAAAGAGAACCCCTTGGAACGGAAAACCTTCGTGACGCGCGCCCGCCAACGTCGGCTCCACGATCTCACTAACAACTCTATTTTGAACACTCCTCTCCAAAACACAGGCATCAGTAATGCTCCCCATTCCGCCAGTGTTTGGACCAGTGTCATTCTCTCCGATTCTCTTGTGATCACGGGCCGCCGGCATCAAGGCGTAGTCGCGCCCATCAGCAAAGAGGAGAAGCGAAGCTTCAGTTCCTGTTAACGCCTCTTCGATCACAATGCGTCCGGCCGCATCGCGTCCGGCTGCATGATTGACCATAAGGTCTTCGATCGCCCTTTCCGCTTCCGACCGGTTTCTGGCTACAACGACTCCCTTCCCCGCGGCCAAACCATCGGCCTTGATCACTGCGGGAGATTCAGCGGAACCAAATACTCCACTTCTGAGATGCTCGATTGCCTGTTGAGACGAGTCAGCAACACGATAAGCCGCCGTCGGGATTTGATGACGAGCCATGAAATCTTTCGCGAAGATCTTACTTCCCTCGAGTCGCGCTGCAGAACCGTTGGGCCCGACGATCCGTAGTCCCCTTTCGGCGAACAGATCCACGATCCCAGACGCGAGGGGTGCTTCCGGGCCGACAAATGTGAGGTCGATCTTTTGAGCTTCCACAAAGTCAGCCAGGGAAGAATGGTCGTTTACAGATACATTCAGAATTTGGGCTGTTTGCGCAATCCCGGCATTGCCCGGCGCGCAGAAAATCTCAACCGGCGAAGGTGAAGTTTTTCGAATCGCCCAGACGAGGGCATGTTCTCGTCCGCCAGACCCAATGATCAGTATTCTTCTCATTATTCGAGTGCGGATGCTCCCATCCGGCAAGAACCATTGTCAAGAATCCCCCCTGTTTTATGCAGGTTTGACCTTGACACATTTTCGCCATAGTTATATACCAATTGACCACACAGCAGCCGCTTGACGGCTGGACGTTTTGCCTCATTGGTGGACAAACCAAAGAGCGTCCTGTCTTTGACGCGTAGTTCTTTATTCGCCCGCCGGAAGGTTGTTTCTGAGCTAACGGACCCGAGGGAATAGATATGGCACAGACGGAAGCCGCTACCGCATTGGAAACGAATCACGATAGTGAATACCAGGACCGCCCAATCAGATGTGTAGACTGTAACGAGAACTTTATTTGGACCGCGGGCGAACAAGTATTCTTCCACGACAAGGGCCTCAAAAATGAACCGAAGAGATGCAAGCCCTGCAAGCAAGCCAAAAATGAGCGACTAGCCGCTATCGCAGCCGCGCAATCGTCCGGAGTGCGACAACGCATCGAAGTTTCAGTACAGTGCGCCCAGTGCGGGCAACAGACTACCGTTCCCTTTTACCCATCCCAGGGACGTCCGGTTTACTGCCGCGCCTGCTTTCTTGCGGGAAAAACTGCCGACGGAGAAATCACACAGATTTAATAATCTCCGATACCTCATTTGTCAGGGGTGGCACTCCGCCCCACGTCCACAATAATCACCCACCCACGTGCACGATGGGACGTCGATTGGAGTCTTTTTCTGCTTTGCGTAAAACCTCATGGGTAACCGGAGCTGTATCACCTTCTCCAAACGCAACATACTTCAACAAATAGGAAATAGGATTTCCTTCGCTCCAACCAAAATAAACGTGCGGCAGTTTTCCCATTTCATCTCGCAGGTACAGTAAAAACGCTGCTATCGCATTTGGAACGGCAGGCGACTCCGTCCGCAGGATCCGATAACTGTCGACTGTCTCACCGCGAATGCACAGTGTGCCCGCAAACTCGGAGGCATCACCCGGAGTAACCTCAAAGAACAGGATTGGTTCTCCGCCGGGAATGTGATTGCTGGTTCGTTTCTCGTCCTCCTTGTGCGCATATTCAACGGCATCGCCCTTGTCTTTGCGGTTGGCAATAATCCGAATGGTCCCTTTCGCCACATCCTTAATAAACTGCCGCGCTTGATCGTCTAACTCAATACGCTCAACGCGAAGTTCAGTCGAGCGCCACACTCTCGAAAAAAGCGAAGCGAGAATGATTGTGAGAATAAAGAACGACGCTATCTTGATCCCTTCAGGCCTCTCGTGAATGTTCTGGATGGTCGTGTACACGAAGATCAAGGCGATAACGAGATACACAAGCCAGTTCGCTTGTTTCCTTCGCGCGGCGATGGTTACAGCTATAGCCGCGGAGGTCATCAACACAAGTACTCCAGTCGCATAAGCGCCGCCCTGAGCATCGACATCTGCACGGAAGATGAGAGTGACAGCGAAGGCTATCGCAGTGATAACGATAACCAAGGGACGTGCGGCTCTGGCCCACTCCGGAGCCATGCCATAGCGTGGTAGATATCGAGGCACGATGCTTAACAAACCCGCCATTGCGGAAGCGCCGGCGAACCACAGAATAAGAATCGTGCTAAGGTCATAAACCGTTCCGAAGATATCTCCAAAGAACTCATGGGCCAGGTATGCGATTGCGCGCCCGTTCGCTTCTCCACCTTCGGCAAACTTTTCAGGGGGAATCAGTATCGATGTCACGAAGCTGCTGCTGATAAGCATCACACTCATGATCAAAGCCGCGGATCGTAGCAACTTTTTAGCGTTTCGAATTCGTCCCCGGAGCAAGTGGCGTGCTTTGGCTTCTTCGCGGTGGCTCGTGCGAGTCGATTGAATGTTTGCCCAGTCGTCTTCACTCAGATCGTCCTCACCCTTCACGAGTGGCATCACCGCGACACCGGTCTCAAAACCTGAAAGTCCCAGCGCCAGTTTTGGAAATAACATTAGCGAGACGCCGACAATGAGCCAGGCATTTCCATGAACACCGGGATGTTGGAAAAGTTCTTGTTTCCATTCAGGAAAGTGATATGGATGAGTTAAGAGTTCATACACGCCAAGAACGATAACGATCGTGTTCAGCAACAGATACATCGCAACAAGCGCGACTGCGATTCCGATGGCTTCTTTGAAGCCGCGCAGAAAGATTGCACCCAGCACTGCAATCAGGGCCAGTGTTATTCCAATCTGGTGCTTCAGCATTTCAGGAGTGAATGGATTCTCGATGATGTGAGCGGTGGCGTCAGCGGCCGAAAGAGTGATCGTGATAATGAAGTCGGTGGCAACGAATCCGAGCAGCACCAGGACGAAGAGCTTGCCCTTCCAGCGTGAGAGCTGGTGTTCCAACATCGAGATTGACCCTTCCCCGTGCGGACTCTCTTCGGCAACTCGATTATAAATCGGCAAAGCGCCGAAAAGTGTTAGTAGGACCAGAATGAAAGTAGCTACAGGGGAAAGGACTTGCGCAGCTAAAAACGCGATGCCGGGCTGGTAACCGAGGGTTGAGAAATAGTCGACTCCTGTCAAACACATCACCTGCCACCAGGGATGTTGCTTATGAGGAGGAGGGTGAGGGCCGTCTTTTTGCGGGGAGCCTTTTAATAACCAGAGTTTGAAGCGTCGTCCGACACTTCGCCGAGTCAAACGATCGAACATTCCTGCCCTTCCTTTTAGCCTACGAGGTTAGCTGTCGGACTCGAACTGGAAGTGTTCGTCGCAAGCAACTAAATGCTCAACGATAAGCCCCGTGTTTCGTCAGACGAAACATTTGGTTCCCCCGTGTTGCCGGGTCATGCGCGACCTCAAGCAACTTCGGCAGACATTAAATTTTCAACGATTGCGATCTTAGACAGGATTACAAAATTAAACAAGACTAATCTCTCACTGATGCCTTCTCTTTAATCCTGTGCATTCTGACAATCCTGTCTGGATTTTACCCTCCAACGTGCACGATAGGTCTTTGATCGGGATCCTTCTCCGCCTGACGAAGGACCTCGTGCGTTACGGGCGCCGTGTCCCCCTCACCGAAGGCAATATACTTCAGCAGATAGGAAACAGGATTCCCTTCGCTCCAACCAAAATAAACGTGCGGCAATTTCCCCGTTTCATTTCTTAGAAAGAGTAAGAACGCCGCGATCGCATTAGGCACGGCTGGAGATTCAGTTCGCAAAATCTGAAACCTGTCTACCGTCTCTCCTCTGATTTTAAGCACGCCCGAGAATTCGGATGCGTCTCCAGGCGTAACCTCGAAGAAAAGAATAGGTTCACCTGGAGGAATGTGATTATCGGTTCGTTTTTCCTTCTCTTTTGTTTCGTACTCAAGCGCATCGCCGCGATCGATTCGATTCGTAATGATACGGACGGTGCCTTTGGCCGCCTTGCGGATAAGCTCGCGCGCCATGTCGTCAAGTTCTATCCGTTCAACTCGCAATTCTGTTGAGCGCCAAACGCGAGAGAAGAGCGAACTCACAACAATCGCAATGATAAAGATTAACGCGATCTTGATTCCTTCAGGCTGTTTGACAATGTTCACAATGGTCGTATAAATGAAAACCAAAGAGATCAGCATAAACGCCCATTGCACGCGTTGGCCTCGACGGCGCGCCGAAAGTGTCACCGCAATTGCGGCAGACGTCATCAGTGCGAGAACACCAGTCGCATAAGCTCCGCCCTGCGCATCGACATCCGCTCGGAAGAGAATCGTCACGATAAAACAGATCAAAGTAAACACGACCACGAGCGGCCGTGTTGCCCGTGCCCATTCCGGCGCCATTCCATATCGCGGCAAGTAACGCGGAACAATATTGAGCAAACCTGCGAGGGCTGATGATCCTGCAAACCAGAGTATCGAAATTGTGCTCAAGTCGTAGAATGTGCCGAACACGTCGCCTAAGTAGTGATGGGCCAAATAGGCCAGCGCTCTGCCGTTGGCGGAACCCGCTTGTTGTGTCAAGGTGTCCGGACGAAATTCTTCAGCGGGAATCAGCATAGTGGTCACGATGCTGCTCGCAAAAAGCATAAAGCTCATGATCAGAGCCGCGGATGTGAGTAACTTGCGAGTGTTGTGAATGCGACCGCCAAGCTCGGCCGCTGATTCAGTGCCACGAGTCAGATGCGGGGAAACCGCTTCATATTTGATGGAATCAACATCGCCCTTCACGAGGGGCATGACCACCACACCAGTTTCAAAACCCGACAACCCGAGCGCAAGCCTTGGAAAAACAAACAGCGCCGTTCCAATCATAAAGAAAGGGCTCGGGTAGTCCTGAAAGAGTAAGCGATTCCAGTCCCAGAAGACGGTGGGATGCGTCAAAATCTCGTAGAAGCCAACGGTGACGACAATCAGGTTGAGGGCAAGATAGATCACAACCAGAAACACTGCTATTCCGATCGCTTCCTTGAAGCCACGAAGGAAGATTGCGCCAAGGGCCGCGAGTAAGATCAGAGTGACAATAATTCGGTGATGGAGGAAATCTAGGTGCTCCAGCACAAACGGATTCTCGACGATATGTGCCGTAGCGTCCGCTGCGGAGAGCGTAATAGTGATTATAAAACTGGTGGTTGCGAAACCTAGTAAAGCAAGGACGAAGAGTTTCCCCTTCCAACGCGAAAGCAGATTCTCGAGCATCGAGATTGAGCCATCGCCATGAGGACTCTCCGCTGCGACGCGACGGTACATGGGGAGCGCGCCAAAGAGAGTAAGAAAGATCAGGACCAGCGTTGCAATGGGTGACAGTGCGCCCGCGGCCAAAAATGCAATGCCAGGCTGGTAACCGAGAGTGGAGAAGTAATCCACTCCGGTGAGGCACATTACCTGCCACCAGGAATGCTGCTTGTGCACCCTGGACGAATCGCGCGTTGAGCCGCCTCGTCTTCTGCCCTCATAAAGCCAGAGCTGGAACCGGCGTCGTGATCTCTGGAGCAGCCCCATCTAGTTCAGATTTCCGATTGCCAAATGCTCTTTATTACCTGGACAAAAAAAGCGGGCGGGGGCCTCCCACAGCCCCCACCCTAAGGCCACGTGTCCTCACCCCACGCGACCACTTCGTCCACCGGGGAGGTGAACGCAAGCGGATTATGCAATAGTCCGTCTAAAGTTTCAACCCGCTTATTGTTTTTCGCGCGACTCACAACACTCATTGCAGCGAGTGTAAAGTGGAGCAAAACTTATAGAACATATAAGCAACTTCAATTGAGTCGTGAAGAAATAATTCTTCTCTGGGCTGCTTCAACTTAGTTTGTTTGCAACACCTGGTGCACCAGTCGATTGGACCACCGCTTGACCCTTCCCTTCCCCATGGGCCAGGTCCGAGAAGGCCACAATAATGAGCAACACGCACACGCTGAGGGTGCAAAGAATATAAAGGATGGCAGTCCTCTCGAGGTAAATCAGAGTGATGACGACTGCGGCAAGGCCCAGTGCCCAGAGGGCCGTGATAAGTTTTCGGCGCCGGCGATCGCCGGCTAATGTTTTTCGGTTCATTCTCTTGACTCTGCGAAACTAGCCAAACTAAACCCACCACCGTAGGACTTAATAGATGATTCGGCTGGGCAAGTAAGTCCCCGTCGTAGAGATCGCCCCGCTGAGACCTCCGGTGAGAGCACCCATCAAGGTCGATCCAATTCGATTTGAGGAGAACATTCCCGACTCAGATACCTCAATAACGTCGTAAGCGTGCAGCAAAAAGTCGGGTTTCTGGTTCTTCTTGATCGCTGCTACATCTACGCGTATGACTTCCTGAGCCGCGGAGCCGGGAACCTGACGATATACCCTCACGTCATTTAGCTTCGCCTCTTTGCGAGCGCCGCCCACCATTGCAAGTGCACGACTGAGCATGAGTTGATCACGAAGGTAGATGCCTCCCGGTGACAACACGGCGCCGGTTATGTAAACGGGCTCCGCTTCGGTGACCAATACATAATCTCCTGGACGGACTACCGGATTGGCCTCAGCTTTGCCACTCCGGAGTTCTGAGATTTTTACAATCTGGAGCGGGATCTTCGTCCCATCGATCGGTTCGGCTTCGGCCTCTTCTCCCGGTTCGGGGCACATCAATGGTTCGGTATGAAGTATTTGAATCGTACCGGCGGCACGTTCGGTGAATCCACCCGACACGGCAATCAATTCATTCAAGCGCACCTTACGTTTCATCTCGACGCGGGTCGGCTGGCGAACCGCGCCAAAGACTGTGGCCGGTTGCCGGCTATTACGTTCCGCGATACGCACGCTTACCTGCGGGTTGTTGATGAACTTCGCGTAAGCCTTAGCGATATCCTTTTGCACTTCCTTGTCACTGCGGCACTTGGCCAGGATTGGTGTTTCAAGAAACGGCAACGCGCTGAGATTGCCGTCACTGTCCACCTGCACGCTGGTTGTCAACTCAGGCTGTCCAAACACCCTGACATCGAGGACATCTCCCGGACCCAGCAAATAGGATTTAATTCCCTGTATGTCGAGACCAGGCGATTCAGACACCGTTGGCGTCGAAGTCTGTTGCTGTTGTTCCTGCGCCTGAACAACACCAACAACCATGAACGCGAACCCAATTGCCAAAACCAAAAATTGCTTAACTTTCATAACACCACCTCAAGCTGAAGTTTTTCTTTCCCGGGGCATTAACCGGTG
>Ga0256867_10000817_pt1 | contig 12706 bp, 10 predicted proteins | sample RVTome_15_FD_185939 | JGI IMG/M metagenome (GOLD analysis project Ga0256867, IMG submission 185939) | Soil microbial communities from uranium-contaminated site in the Upper Colorado River Basin, Wyoming, United States - RVT150D86 (HiSeq) ... | reverse complement strand
TTGATGGGATAGACGCCGCGATACGCACCTTGATAGCCGTATTCTTCGATTGCGGTGCGGAAGGCCTGATTTAGGGCGTCGATGCGGCGGCGCAGAATATCGGAAAATCGCAACAGCAGGGGCAGGCCCACGCCGCGTTGACGCACCTCGTCAACCAGAGCTTTGACATCGATCGAGTGCCCTGCCTCACCCGGAATGGTGACCAACACATGGCCGTCCGCATTGATGCGAAAAAAGTCGTTACCCCAGTCGTGGATGCCGTAGGCTTCTACTGCATCAGTCGTGGACCATGGTTTGGGCAAATGGCCGACATTTCGTTGCATTCTTCCCCTTTCCTCCCTATTTTTGCTGAGGCAGATGCGATGAGATCACAGGGACATAACCCTGCAAGTGTAGGCATTGTAACGGGCAGGCAGTTCACTTAGTGGACATACATTTCGGTGCGGAACCCGGCAGCGGATCGCAACCTCAAATGGATGTCCGCATCCTCGTTCAATGTTTGCAAGTGGAGTTATGATACCATATTCAGCCACAAACGGCATGTTTTCTTTACATCAACCGGATGCCTATCTGCGGTATTTCTCGAAGAGTAACGCATGCATTACGAAGCGGCAATTTTTGCCTGCAGCCGGGGGATCACATCTTGGCTGATGCGTTCGCATTCCTCCACATGCGGGTAACCGGACAGAATAAATTCGTCGATGCCCAGTTGCCAATAGGTGAACAGCTCGCCGACCACCTCATCCGGGGTGCCGACGATGGCCGTGCCGCAATTCACTCGCACCGTGGAGAGGCCATTCCAGAGATGCTTGCCGAGCCGGTGTTGCGCGACACGCGCCGCTTGCGTTTGCTGACCCGTCATCGGCGTGCCAGCCATCACCGCCTGGCGTTGCTGCAGGACGTCGGGATCGGCCTGTGCAATGAGGGAATCCGCCATGGACCAGGCCTCGTCCGCATTGTCACGGACGACCAGATGGGTGCGCAATCCGAACGCCGGGGTGCGACCGTTTTCCCGGTACAAAGCCGCTACACGCTCGATGCGCTCTGCCATGCGTTCTGGTGGTTCGATCCACATCAAGTAGACATCGGCCTGACGCGCGGTGAGGGCTTCAGCGCGCGGTGAGGCGCCGCCCTGGTAGAAGCGCGGCGTGCCATGGGGGACTGGTGAGCAGCGGGCGCCCCGCAGCGTGATATAGGCGCCGTCAAAATCCGTCACCTCACCTCGCCATAGGGCGCGGCAGGCTTGCATGAGTTCCTCAGCTTGTTCGTAACGGCCAGCGTGATCGATCTCCACGCCGAGGCGTTCGAAGTCGTGCTGAATCCCACCCGGCACGATGTTAATATCCACCCGTCCATGGCTGATCTGATCCAGTGTGGCGGCCATTTTGGCGAATAAACCGGCGGCGATGAATCCCGGCCGTACCGCGATAAGAAAGCGAATGCGCTGCGTCACGGCAGCGAGGGCGGTGGCCGTCGTCCAGGTTTCCATCAAGGGAGCGCCTTCGTCGAACAGACCGTTGACAAAGCGGGTGGGAATGAGCAGTGAATAAAATCCCAAACGTTCCGCCGTTTGCACCACCTGGCGCAGGTAGTCGAATGACGGCGGCCGTTCGGCTTGCTGGGTACCGAGACGAATACCATCTCCATCAATGGGAATAAACCAATCAAATTTTGGCTCCGGACGTCTGGCTAGCGTCGCCATAATATCCATCCTCTTCTATTGCTATGGAAGATTGACCACAGCGATTTTCTGCTCGTAACCTAACACGATGTGCTCAAACCGGCAAGCGACGTCTATCTCTGTCAGATGTTGATTGAGTTTGACTTCCTCTCATCGGCAAGTGCTTTCCCGTAGAACCACCCCTGACAGATGGCAGCCTGACGCCATCCCACCATACGGGTATACTCCGTCTAAATTTACTCCTCCTTTGCGACTTCGCTTTGACTTCGGGAGCGGTTTTTTTTATATTGCACGTTAAGCGATAGTCAAAGATAGGTGGGAGGTTCCCGCTGGCCCGTGGTAAAGGAGATCCAATATGGCTGCTTCTGATGTCTATTACATGGATGCGCGGAGTGAATCGCCGCAAACTGGCTTGGTGGCGAAAATGCTCACCGTGTTCGACGAGGCCGGGTTGGCTGACATGATCAAGCCGGGCGATATGGTGGCGATTAAGATTCACTGTGGAGAGTGGGGGAACACCGCTTATTTACGGCCGGTTTTTCCACGGGCGCTGGCCGACCGGATTAAAGAACTGGGCGGTCGGCCGTTCGTCTGCGATACCACAACGCTGACGTACCAACCCTATGCCTCGCGTGCATCTGAGCTGGATCTGCTCGCGACGGCGGAACGCAATGGCTTCAGCTCGGCCGTCCTGGGCTGCCCGTTTATTTCGGCTGACGGGTTTATCGGCACGTCCGACTATCGCGTCGATATCCCGACCGGTTATTTGCTGAAAGAAGCCTACATTGCGCAGGCCATTGCCGCTGCAGATGTGCTCATTGCCCTGACCCACTTCAAGGGCCATCCCATGGGGGTTATCGGCGGGGCGATTAAAAACCTTGGTATCGGGTGCCAATCCAAACGCGGCAAGCACAACGTGCATCTGGGTGGCCACCCGAAATACAGCGTGGCCAATGCGGTGACGTGGCACCCCGAGAATTTTAAAGGCAAGGCGGAAACGCCAGATTGGAAAATCCTCGAAGATTGCTGCCCCTACGGGCTCTTTACGGTCACCGAACACACCATCGAGTGGGATCGGGGCAGATGTACCAGTTGTCTCGGTTGCAACGGTGTCATGGCGCCGCGCGGCTTGTTTGAGTTCTCGGAAGAGCAATTTGCCGCCACCGACGCCTCGATTGCCGATGGCGCCCTCGGTGCGGTGACGGCAGTGGGGCGGGAGAAATGCGGCTTTATCAACATGGCGATTGATATTTCCCCGCGCTGCGACTGCGTCAACTTCTCCGATATGCCGATCGTGCCCAATATCGGGGTGTTTGCCAGCAAAGACCCCGTCGCCATTGACATGGCGTGTTTAGACAAGGTGCGGGAATCGCACGGCATGCCGGGTTCAATAGCGGATGATTTCGATATGTTAGAACCAGGTCACAAACGCTTTGAGACGGTGTCGGCAACGGTGCATGGCCTCAGTGAAGAGGCGCAGATTAACACTGGCACACTGAACGGTCTGGGCAATCGGGACTACAACTTGATCGAGCCCGAGCCACAACCGATCGAGAAGCATCTCTTCTCGCTCGACATTCGGCCGACCGGCGAGCGCTTCCGCGAAAAATTCCTCAAGTTCACACCGTTTCCATACGAGCGTCACGGTGGGGAAGGCTTCTTGCGCGACAACGAGGCCGATATCGAATTCGTCAAAACAAACTATGCCGATGGCAATGGTACTACTGCTAAAGCCGCCGGGACCGAAGCCTCGACGACGGGTGATGACTAGTATTGGCTGACGGTTGGGAGCGTATCTGTAGACTCGGGGTTGCCGCCTCCGCCTTTGGGTGGTGAGAGGTTGCAACCCCTGCATCATTTTTAATGAATAGTACATCAGGAGAATATGATGGCGGAATTTACTAAGGGCATTGAGAATCTGAATGAAGCGATTGAGTCGTGCGAAAAGGCAAGCGCTGCGCTGGCGACGGCCAGTGCCCCGGAAGCGGCTACCGCGAAAACCGCCGTGGATGAGACGTTGGTATCGTTCAACGAGAGCGGTAGCAAATTTTTTATGAAGACGATGATGAGTGTGCCGCCAACTAAAGCGTGCCGGACGGAAGCTGCCGCTGTTGCCACTCTCGTGGAGCAGGAGAAGTGGGACGGCCTGCCGGCCGCGATTGAGAAATTGCAGAAAGTGGCGAAAGTGCTGGAGACGAAGGCAAAGATGGACGGGACGACCATTACATGAGCGGCCCGATCTTAATCACCGGCGGCGCTGGCAGCGTCGGACGCTTGCTGGTGCAACGCTGCCGTGAGGCCGGGAAGCCGGTGCGCGTTTTCGATCTGCCAGTGTGCGATTTTAGCGGTCTGGAGGGGGAGGCAGGTATCGAGGTGGTGAAAGGCGATATCACCGATGCCGCCACGGTTGAACAGGCCGTCCGCGGGGTGAGTGCCGTGATGCATCTGGCCGCGCTATTGCCCCCGGCGAGTGAGGTGAACCGCGAGCGCACGCTCGCTATTAATGTCGAAGGGACGTCGACCATTCTGCGGGCAATGGAAAGCGGAGCCAAGGATGCGGTACTGGTGTTTAGCTCGTCCGTCAGTACCTACGGCGATACCCGCGCCGAGCCTCCGCCCGTACGGGTTGAACACCCGCAAACGGCGTTAGATATCTATGCCGAGAGCAAGATTGCTAGCGAGGGTCGCATCCGGGAGTCGTCCGTCGACGCGGTGATTTTACGCATTGCCGGTATTTCGGTGCCGGTGTTGCAAGAGCCGCCCGAGGTATGGCCATTCACGGCCGAGCAGCGTCTGGAGATGGTGCATCGCGACGATGTGGTGACGGCGTTGTATCAAGCGTTAATCACCCCGGAGGCACGGGGCAAGACGCTGAACATCGGCGGTGGGCCGACCTGGCAAACAACGGGGAGCCAATATGTGCAAGATCATTTTGATCTGATTGGCGTGCCCATGGAAATGGCGGCTTTCCGTGGCGATGACGAACCCGGCTGGGTGGATTGGTATGATTCGGCTGAGGCCCAGCAGTTGTTGGCCTACCAGGAGCATGCCTACGGGATGTATCTCGATACTCTGCGGGCTGAAGTGGCGAAAATGCTCGAAGAGTAGTGCGGTGTTCGGCACATACTCCGGTTTATCAAGCGGTTGGCGAGCCTCACCAACCGCATTTTTTGATGTGCAGGCCCTTAGATCGGCAGTAGAGCTCGAAGTTGCCGCGTGGCCGCCTCGGGTTCGGCGGCCTCGAGGACGGCCCGAATCATCGCGACGCCGTAGGCGCCTTCCTGCAGCACGCTTGGCAGATTCGTCACATTGATGCCGCCAATCGCAATCACGGGCAGGTCGATGGTCTGAACAATGGTGGCGAGCTGTTGCAGACCCTGGGGCGGACCGTAAGCAACCTTCGAAGGGGTGGTGAAGACCGGGCCAAACACGATAAAATCCGCACCGCCACCTCTGGCGTCTTGAGCCTGTTCCAGACTATGAGTCGACACGCCGATGAGCTTGTCAGGGCCCAGCACGCGCCGAGCCAGAGCGGCTGGCAGCGAGTGTCCAGCGAGATGGACGCCCGCCGCATCCAGCGCTTGTGCGACATCGAGCCGGTCGTTGATCAACAAGGGAATGTCATAGGACGCCAGAACGTGTTGGAGGCGGCCGCCCAGCGCCAACAGTTCGCGGGCGCTCAAGTCTTTTTCGCGTAGTTGCACCATACCGGCGCCCCCGCGGGCCGCGCTTGCAATAACCTCTTCGAGTGACCGGCCAGCCGTTTGTTGCCGGTCGGTCACCACGTAGAGACGAGGAATCAGACGGGCTCGATCAGGTGCCAATAATGCCCTCCAGCGGACTGCTGGCGGTGGCGTAGAGCTTGCGGGGTATGCGGCCTGCTTTGTAGGCCAGACGCCCGGCTTCCACCGCAAGATTCATGGCGCGCGCCATCGCGAGTGCATCCTTGGCGCCCGCAATGGCCGTGTTCATCAGCACTGCTTCGACCCCCATTTCCATCGCCAGGGCCGCATCAGATGCCGTGCCAACGCCCGCATCGACGATCACCGGCACGCTGACCGTTTCCATGATGATGCGGATAGTATACGGATTGCAGATGCCTAGCCCGGAACCAATCGGGGCGCCCAGTGGCATCACCGCCGCCGCACCCGCCTCTTCCAGCTTTTTGGCGACCACTGGATCGTCCGAGGTGTATGGCATGACGATGAAACCATCCTTGGCCAGCGCTTCGGTGGCTTTGATCAGTTCACCCGTATCGGGGTACAGCGTTTTGGCATCGCCAATGACTTCGAGCTTGATAAAATCCGACAATCCGGCTTCTCGGGCCAGTTTGGCGGTGAGAATGGCAGAGTCGGCGTCATAACAGCCCGCGGTATTTGGCAAAATGGTAAATCGATCACGATCGATATAATCCAACAGAGTCTTGCCCGTGCCGGGCAATTCCATGCGCCGCACCGCGACCGTCACCATATCGGCGCCCGAGGCGTCATGGCACTGCTTCATGAGTTCCATGGTCTCATACTTTCCGGTTCCGATAATCAGCCGGGATTGAAATTCTTTCCCTCCCAGCACCAGTGGATCATCATGTTTCATCCCACACCCTCCTAGGTTTAGCCTGGTCTACGTCGTTCTGAGCGTTGATGTCGCAGTCCGAATGTGATTAGCCGCCGCCAACTGCTTGCACAATTTCGACCTGATCCCCGGCTTGCAAGGCGGTGGCAACGTGAGCGCCACGCGGAACCACCTCCATATTGACGGCCACAGCGGTACCTTCGCGCTCGGCAATGCCCAACCCTTCGAGCAGACTGCGCACGGTACTCCCTTCGGGGATCGTACGCAGTTCACCGTTAATATGGACTTCAATCATCGTGTTGTTACTCATCCCAAAATACAAAAAGCCGCAGCGCGTAGCGTGCGGCCATTTCTTCCGGCACAACACCCCATGGTGTTGTTGCTCTGACAGATGATCGATCTGTAATGGCGCTTCCCTACGCTGGCATTACCCAGGTCAGGTTCCGAGGGTTGTTACCTACCGGCTTCGACCAAATGGTAACTCTCAGTATCACACACCCCTAGCGATGTCTTATACCATATCAGACCCCTCACCCATTTGCAACCTGCAAGATCAGTAGGGCGTCCCAAATTCTGTACAGAAGGAACTCATGAGGCATGAGGGGTGGCCCCCGATGCGACCAGGCTGATCCTATGGCTAACCCTGTCATTGTCATTAGCTGTGTGATACATTTATAGGTGTGGGTTGAGCGTCCGTCCCAGGAATCTTCACGTGCACATGGAAAGTTGCTCACAGGGGCCGATTGCCTTAAGTCCTGCCCTTATAACCCGGTTCGGCAAGGATGCATATGGGGTCAGTGCCAGGCCGGGGCATACGCTCATAATCTCCAGTCAGTCTCAAAAACTTTATTGAGAACGTCTCTATACCCGAGATACGCGTGGATAGTAACAGGTGCCCAACGACAAAACCTGGGCTACATGATAACTCTGTGTGGATGGAAGCCGAGTCGATGCAGACAGATAACTACCACTATGGCTTGATCGGAAATTGTACCAGTGCAGCTCTCATTTCTCATGAGGCGGGAATTGAGTGGCTCTGTTTGCCTTTTTTTGATTCGCCCTCTGTGTTTGCCAGAATTTTGGACGAGCAGCATGGCGGTTATTTTCAAATTACCGGGGTTGGGACCACCAACACCTATCAGCGCTATGTTGCTGACACGGCAGTGTTGAAAACCGTGTTCGAGACGGAAGATGGCAGTTTTGAGATCAACGACTACATGCCGCGTTTTCCCACTGGATACAAAGACTACTATTGCCCGTCGGAGGTGCATCGCTCCATCCGGGTGTTGTCGGGCACACCGCGCATCCAGGTCCAACTGGAGCCCCGGCCAAATTATGGGTTGGGTGGTGTCACGTATGAAATGCACGACGAATACGTCAAGATGATTTCTACCCGCGGCAGCTATATGAGCTTTTACCTCTATACCAATCTGAATATGGAAGACGTGTGTCAGGGTAGAGAGATGATCTTGCCGCCGCATGCTTATATCGTGTTATCCTATCACGAAAAGCTCGACAATTTCACCACGGAGAAGATCTACCATCAGTTTGAAAAAACCAAAGCGTTTTGGCTCGACTACGTCGATCAGTTGCGCTATCCCGCCCTTTACCGCGACGATGTGGTACGGTCTGCCATCACGCTCAAAATGATGACCTTTGAGCGTACCGGCGCCCTCGTGGCGGCCCCCACGACATCCCTGCCGGAAATCATCGGTGGCGAGCGCAATTGGGATTACCGCTACTGCTGGATTCGCGATGGCGGCATGACGATCGATCTCTATTCGCGTATCGGCGATAGTCAAACCTCCGAACGCTTTATGCAATTTATTCTGCAGCGCCTGCCCTTCAAAAATGACCCCATTCAAATCATGTACTCGATCGAAGGCGAAAAAGCGCTCGAAGAGCGGGTGCTCGATCATCTGGCAGGCTACCACGAATCGCGTCCCGTGCGCACGGGTAATGGAGCGTACAATCAGAAGCAAAACGATTTATACGGCCAACTGATCGAGACGATTTATACGTTTTTTCTGTTTAATCGGTCCGCGAAACACCGCGAGAAAACGCAGTTGAACGAGGAAATTTGGACACTGGTGCGCTCGCTCGTCAATCACATCAAACAAGTCTGGCAGCAGCCCGACAGCGGCATCTGGGAATTTCGCGGCATCAAGCAGCATTTCACCCACTCCAAACTGATGAGCTGGACGGGAATGGATCGCGCCGCGAAGATCGCCGCCTTTTTGGGCAAGTCCAAATACGTCGAGAGCTGGCAACGCCTTGCCGCCGAAATCAAGAACGATATTCTACGCCATGCCTGGAGTCAGGAAAACGGCGCGTTTATGATGTATTACGGCAGTGATGCGGTGGATGCCTCAAACTTGCTCATGTTGCACTACAACTTCCTGCCGCCTGATGATCCCCGTATCGTCAGTACTGTGCACGAGTATTACAAGCGACTGGTGAAGAATGGCTTCATGTTTCGCTACGATATGGAAGATGATTTTGGCGCGCCGGAAAATGCGTTTGTTGTCTGTACGTTCTGGATGGTTAATGCACTTTATATTATTGGCGACCACAAAAGAGCCCGACAGATGTTCGACAATATCCTGAAGCACCGCAACCACCTCGGTTTACTGTCCGAAGATATCGAAGTCTACACGGGACGCTTAACGGGCAATTTCCCCCAAGCCTATTCGCATCTGGCCCTGGCACAGTCGGCCTTTACGCTGGAAACGGATTACAATTGGCTGGATGAAGACATGTCGATCAAAATGCTATAAGTGTCTGGATATAATGGGGTGGTGAAGGTCTGCAGTCATGTTTTGCCCTGCGATATCTGATCGCGTTCTGCGACCAATGCTCGCACGCGTGGGATAAGCTCGCGTCCATATTCCTCCGCGTCTGGCAGCGGGTCGTAGCCTCTGATGAGCAGGCTGGTAGCGCCGAGATCGTAGTAGGCCACTAGCGCCTCTGCAACGGTGTCCGGCGTTCCCACCAATGCCGTGGAGTTACCTCGGGCGCCCGTCAACACGGCCAGCGCCGTCCACAAGCAGATATCATGCACGTCTTTTTCAGCCGCGGCATCGAGAAGCCGTAGAGAGCCGGTGTTCTGCGGTGTTGGCGCCGCCCTTTCTTGTCGCGCCTTGACCTTCGCTAGAATGTCACGGGCCCGGTCCCACGCCTCACCTTCAGTACGCCCCAAGATGGGCCGGGTGGACAGGCTGAACGTGAGACGATGGTTGGCCTGCGAGGCTGCGGTGCGCACCTCATCCATGAAGGCCGCGCTCGCCGCGAGCGGCTCGCCCCACAGCATGTACACATCCACAACTGGTGCCAGGGCGTTGATCGCGGCTCGCGAACCGCCGCCACCATAGATGGGGATGCACGGCTTCTGTTGGCAGCGGATGTCAGCATAGGCGCCGACGACCCGGTAAAACTCACCCTCATGATCGAAGGGCGCAGCTTCCCTCCACGTGCGTCGTAGCAGCGTGACGTATTCCTGTAGTCTTCGATAGCGGGCATCGTGATCGATAAAATCCCCATCGCGAGCCTGCTCGGTATCGTTGCCACCGGCAATCATATGGACAGCGATCCGTCCACCGGTGAGCTGATCGAGGGTGGCAAGTTTGCGCGCCGCCACGGTCGGCGCTACAAAGCCAGGCCGATGCGCGAGCAGAAACTGCAGCCGACTCGTGACGGACGCAGCATGGGCGCCAACCAGGAAGCCGTCGGGTGCGTAGGAAAAGTATCCGATGAGCACGCGATCGAACCCGGCGGTTTCGTGAATGCGGGCGGTTTCGGTAATGACGTCAGGGTTGAAGGGCGGACCGGATGCGGGAATCAGCTCGGACGAGATACGGGATGAGATCCATCCGATCATTTCAACAGGCATGATATTGACCTCGAAGAATAATTGGGATATCAGTACGCAGCGGCCAAACAAAGCACATTTTGTCGGCTGGGTCAACTGCAGCGTGCACCCCGGCACCAGGTCACATGACAAGGGGGCACCTAGCTATCGGTTCGCCAACGCGTTCAGGTGATCCACGAGGCGCAAGGCCATCGCGGCAATCGTAAAGGTGGGATTGGCATGACCCGCGGTGGGGAAAATCGAACTTCCGGCAATGTAGAGATTATCAATGCCATGCACCTTACCCTGCGGATCGACCACGCCGGTTGTCGGATGCGGACTCATCCGCGTGGTGCCCAGATGGTGCGACGCATCGGTATAGGGCAAAGCGGTGAGTTGACTTAAATCTTCTTCCACATAACCAGCATCATATTTTTTAAAATGTTCATCGAGCAGTTGTAGTAAACGGAGGGAGCTCTGCAAGGAGCGGTCGCCGACTTTCCAGTCGAGTACCAATTTGGGCATGCCTAACTGATCTTTGTCCGGACCCAAATACACCCGGCTTTCCGGCGTCACTTCCTGGTCGGAGTAGCTGACGATAGATAAATGATCGAGTTTTGAAATGAATTTTTTGATAAACCGCGAATATTTGTAATAAGAATAATACATAAAGTGAGGCAACAATTCTTTTGGGGTGAGCAAATAAATCATCTCCGGTACATCGGCAATCTCTGCATTTTTAAAATCAAATCGTTTACCGGAATAGCCCTTGCGCAGCAACCGTTTCATCAGCTTGACAAAGGTATGGTAAGCATCGACGACTGCAATAGAGTAATTCGGCTCCAAACTCAAATAATTGTTGAGCAGCCCTTCTTGTTCTTGCAACTTGTCACTCAATCCGATGCCCAATTGCATTTTTCCGCCCGTCACCGGGATGCCGAGCGCGTGATCCAGATTGATTTTTTTGGTCAAATTCACCCGGCCAAAGACAGCACGAGGATGATCCATATAATAGCGGCCTAACAGGCCGTGTTGATTGCCGATGCCACCCGGTATCTGCTGATCGGACGCCATCAGAAGGCGCGTATTTTCAAGCCCGCCACACGCTAAGACAATCGTTTTCGCTTTAATTTTATAATGCACGCCATTGAGACACGCGATATCGAGTTGCGTCACATGCGACAGATTGTCGCTGAGCCGGAGATTGACGGCATTAGACCGGATATAGGCGGTAATCGTCTCGGCGTCTCGAATGCGTTTATAATATTGAGTTTTATAGCCAAATCGCGCCGGAGATTTGGCAAACATGACGATGTTCGGCTTGAACTTTTCGTTCTGCAAAAACGTCGTTTCAAACTCGCTCAGCTTGGGCGTCCAATAGTCGAGGCTAAACTTATCGTAAGACGGCAGATTTAAATAGCGCGAGGCGCGGGCGTAATAGCGCTCGAGTTCGCCAAACGCAATGGGCCAGCCGATATCGCTCATCCATGGCCGTGCTTGCATATCAATCTCATGGTAGACCATGGCGCGGCCAGCCCAGATATTACAGGAGCCGCCGAAATGCCGCAGACGGCTTTGAAAATTGGCACGAATCGGATAGCCGACAGTATCGAGATCGTAAAGCGACTGGGTCTCGTCATCCGGTGTCCAGGCGCCGCTTTCCACCAGACAAATGTCGTGATGCGTGGGGGCGAGTTCCGTTGCCAGTAGGATCCCAGCGATCCCAGCACCGACGATACAGATGTCGTGTTCTTTTTCAGTTCCGGAACTGAAGGTGCTGCCATCGACAATCATGGTGCATACAGACTTTCAATGCGATGATATCGGTGATGTTTCTCTCGTCTCTATTTTAGGTCAGATCGGCTGAGATTGGTACATACCTCGCCTCAGATCGACGCCACCACTTGACATTGCCACTTGACGCCGTCACCCTTGCGTCACCGGTTTTCATATTTCAAACCGCACACAAGGAGATGTCGCTATGCCCGCTTTGCCCTTAACCACCGCCATGGTCAACTACCCCCACACCCGGGCTTTAACCGATGGGACGGTTCGTTCCGACCGCATCCAACTGAAGCCGGTCGAGGTCTCGCCGATCACCCGAGCGTTTCGTCAGATGGTGCGAGGTTTGGAGTACGATCTCGCCGAGATGGCGTTTTCCACCTATCTCTGTGCTCGCACTTATCAAAAACCCATGACCGCGCTTCCTCTGTTTATTCTGCGCCGGTTTGAACACGGCCAGATCGTCTACAACACCCGCTCGGGCATTCAATCGCCCACGGATTTGCACGGCCGGAAAGTCGGCGTGCGCAGCTATACGTTAACCCCTGGCGTGTGGACGCGCGGCATTTTGCAAAGCGCCTATGGCGTGGATCCGAACCGGGTGACCTGGGTGCTGATCGGGGACGAACACGTGGCGGAATACGCGGCGCCATCCAATGTGATATCGGCTCCGGCGGGAAGCGACCTCACCACTCTGCTGCGCTCCGGGGAAATCGATGCGGCTATCGGCGTGCGAGACGCAGAGTCGCCCGACATCCAGCCGCTTATCCCCGACAGCCACAATGCCGCGATCGATTATTTTAAGCAAACGGGTGTGTATCCCA
>Ga0256867_10000816_pt1 | contig 12711 bp, 11 predicted proteins | sample RVTome_15_FD_185939 | JGI IMG/M metagenome (GOLD analysis project Ga0256867, IMG submission 185939) | Soil microbial communities from uranium-contaminated site in the Upper Colorado River Basin, Wyoming, United States - RVT150D86 (HiSeq) ... | reverse complement strand
GCAGCCCAAGGGTGCGCTGTACCTGTTCCCGCGACTCGATCCGGACGTGTATCCGATCGAGGACGACGAACAGCTCGTGCTTGACCTGCTGCTCTCCGAGCACCTGCTGATCGTGCAAGGCACCGGCTTCAACTGGCCACGTCCCGACCACGTCCGCATCGTCACTCTGCCGCACCTGGACGACCTCCAGGACGCGATCGAGCGCTTCGGCCGGTTCCTGGACCGCCGCCGGGGCAGTTCCGCCCGGACAACAGAACTCCCCGCCTGACCGGAACCAGGCGGGGAGTCCGTCTCAGTGCACCGCGGTGCACCTCGTGGTCATTCGGTCAGAGTGGCGACACCCTTCCTGAAGTTCTTGCCCTTGCCGTCGGGCCGGTAGTTCTGCTCGACGTTGCCGGCAGCGTCGACCGAGAACCAGTGGACGATGGTGCCTTCCGGAACCGTCAGCAGCTCGCCGGCCTCTCGAATGCCGGCCGAGGCGTACAGCGTCGACGACAGGGTCGGCGCGCTGCCGTCCAGGGTGTAGAACACCGCGGCCGGCTCAGTGGCGTCGAACCTGAGGTTCACCATGCCCGACGTCGAGCTCTCACTGACCACTATCGAGCTTTCCGGACGGGTGTTGTCGGTATCGAAGCTCCGCGCCACGCGCATCAGCTCCACCAGACCATTCGAGTACTCCAGCGTTTGCTGATGCGCCTCGGTCCAGTTCGGCTGGAACGACGTGCCGACCTCGAAGTTCCATGCGTAGATGCCGTACTTGTACCAGAGCATGTCGCCGGAGTTGCCGGCGGCCGAGTACAGCACGTCGCTGATCGGGCCAGTGCGAGCCGGCGTCACGGACAGGCCGCGGTGCCGCTTGATGGCCGTCAGGATCCGGGACGAAGCGCCCCAGAAGAACGTCTCCTCGGCGAGTGTCGGACGCGGTGCCGAGATCCGTCCCGGCGTCGCGTACGACCCTGGCGACCACATGAAGTAGTTGCCCGAGCTGTGCAGGTTCATGGAGAACTTGATGTTCGGCCGGGAAGCCAGCCAATCGAGGTTCTTGTTCTCCGGCTCGGACAGCTCACTTGGACCAGCGAATACGTCGCTGGTGCAACTCGTTGACGCCCCGGAGTAACCGTCGAACAGGCTGTACTCGGTGTAGTTGCGGTTGTTGTCCACACCCCAGCCACCCCTGGCGTTCAGGTCGTAGCTACCAGTCACCAGGCAGTGCCGGGTCATGTTCCGGCGCTGAGCGCTTCGGTCGTAGAACGAGTAGTGCCCACCATCCGGGTTGATCGACGGTGCGATCCAGATGTCCAGGTTGTTCAACAGCTGCTTGGTCGGGCCGTGGTCAGCGTAGTTGCGCAACAAGCGCTCGGCCGTCTCGATGGTGACCAGCGGCGGCACCCACTCGCGAGCGTGTTCTTGTGCGTAGGCGAGCACGCCCATCTTCGATCCGTCCCGGTGCTTGCCGATCCGGATCGCGTACACCGGGTGCGGCTCACGCGACACCGAGGCCGGTGCGGAGAGGAAGTCGCTCAGGTTCTGTCGCGCGGTCGCCGGAACGATGCCGGTGCCGGTGTTCCCTCGGTAGGTGTACGCGAACACCAGGGCGCTCGCACCAGGATGGCTGTTGATTGCTGCTGCCACCTGCGCTGCCGTGCTCGACAGTGCACCGGATTCGTTCGTCGCGAGGCTGACCGTGATGTCGTTTCCAACCACGGACACCGACAGCGGAGAGTCCGGAGCCCCAGGGTTGACAGCGGCAATCGTCAGGTCATTGCCGCCTTCGTGTCCCCAGGCGTGAGAGTCGACACCCACCCGGTTTGCGTTGGCGGTGCCCAGCAGCGCCTGCGCGTTGCGCCGGTAACCGTTTGTCTTGTACGGCAGCTCCACGATCTCGGCGAGGTCAGGGTACTCGGCTGCCAGCTGGTGAATCCGGTCGTAAAGCTCGGTTGGCGTCAGGTAACTCTGGACGTAGTCCTGGAAGTACACGTCGCCCTTGAACTCGTCGTCACCCTCGATCGGCAGCCAGTCGTTGACCTTGGCCACTGCGACGTCACCGGTTGGGCTGGTGATCCGGATGTAGTCCGGACGGGTTGACACCGAAGAGGCGCCACGGTGGTACAGGTAGACGCCGGCATCGACGAAACGGGAAATGTTCTGCGTACCGCCGGAACCCATCGGGGTGCCCGGGCCGCTGTCTCGCTCGACGACGAGTTGCTGGCTCGAGGTCTGTCCCTGGGCCCACTTGGCCTCGACCGACAGCACCTGCCCGCCGGTCTGCGTGGTGTAGTAGTCCGCCCGAACGATCTTGACGTCGGAGACATCGGGGTTGGTCTGGTCGTAAGCCAAGGCCGCGAACTCTTCGTTCTCGGCAACGTGGGCGGCGATGGTCGCTTCGCGCTCTTCGACCGCCGCCTCCATGGCGTCTTGGCTGAAGACCACCGATCCGGTCTCGAACCCCATCGCCTCAAGGGCTGCGACCTCGCTCGGCGTGACGACCGCATGCACTTCGAAGCCGTCTTCCAGCTCGTGGACCTGATGGTCCAGGTCGACGCCGGTCGCGATCAGCTCGTCGAGTTCGTCGCGGTCTGCGACGTGCACCTCGACGACACTTGTCTCTTCGTCCGCTGACCGGTCGAGCTTGTCGATCGTCTCGGTCGACGAGGCGGGCAATCCGGCCGAATAGAGACCAGTGCCCGCCACCGCCAACGTGATGGCACCTACTGTGATTCTTCGTCGCATGCCGTTCCCTCCGGTTCTCCCGCGCAGCATCGACGCAGGCAGAAGCCTGCCAATGCGTGGCAGGCTATGGCCGCCACATTGGCGGGTCACCGAACAGGTGCACGGAGTTTCGGCAACCTGCTAAGGCATATGTCGAAGATCAGGCCGGCGCCCGAACAGTAGAAGAGCGGTCAGAAGATCTCCATGGTCGCCGGGGGCCGATGCCAGCCGAACGCCGCCGAGGCTTCCACGAGCGCTCCCGGGCGGTGCTCGGTGACCCGGCCCGCCGCCGCCAAGGTCAGCAGCGACGTCCCGCCAAGGTATGCGGCCCCGAGGGTCCGGACGTCAAGCGCCAGGTCGGCCGAAACGTCCGTCCGTTCACACTTCGCCGAGGATGCATTGCCGGCCAGGTGCCAGCGGCCTGAGTTCTCCGGCAGCATGTCGTCCGCCACCTCGACCACTACATCGACCGGGGCGGCGTACCTGCGCGCCTCCAGCGCGGCCGGCACGTCCACGATCCGGAGCCACAAGCTCGGATACACCGTGGCGACGAGGCCGCTCGGGCTGGTCACGAGGTGCGGGAGAGGCTCGTCGAGCGCGCCGAACATGTACTTCACAGCCCTGGTCAGGTCGATCGAGAGAAGGAATCGCCACAGCGCGGCGTAAGCCTGCGGGTTTTCCGCAGCGACCTCGTTGACCGACACCTCTCCGTTCGGGCCCGTCTCGTTCCAACCGCCCTTGACCCGCCAGAGCGCGTAGCCGTCAACGCGGCCGTCCACCTCGTGCAGGACCCCACGCAGAGCGGTCATACCCCGGCGGCGTGCCTTGGGATCGGCGGTCAGGTGCTCCCACCACCGTCCCTGTCTGCTCGAGAAGCCCGGTCGCGACGCCCTGATCTGCTCGTACACGGCGGCCAATTCGTCGAGGCTCTCCTTCGGGACGATCTGCCGGAGGCGGCCGTGTGCGGGTTCGCCCGGGAGTGCGGTCTCCAGTTTGGCGATCTTGTACGAGACGTGCCAAGCACTCAATCCATAACCGAAGCGGCCGTAGATCGAATCTTCACTCGCCCACAGGACGGCGAACGGTTCGGTGCCACGGCTCTTGACGGCTTCGAGCTGGGCGGTCATGATCCGCCGAAGCAACCCCCGCCGGCGATGCGTCGACGCCACCGCCACAGCGGTCACGTGGGCGGCCGGCACCACCGCTCCCGGCACGGACATCTCCCTGGTGAGTACACCGCCGGTAGCCACCAACCGGTCGCCGTCGGCTACGACATGCGTCCGGTCGGCTTCGAAGATCATTCGCTCGACGTCCAGCGCTTCTTCGACGGTGTCGTCGAGAAAGGCTCCCGAAATGAGTTCGCCCAGCTGGGCGAACTCATCGTCGCGTGCGATACGGAGTTCCAGTTCGTCTGCCACCCGTCCTGTCTAATGGACGGACACCGCCGATGGCTATGGGTTTTCAGCGACCACTCAGGCCGGCTGGTCCGACGGCTGCGGGTTCGCCTCGACGAGCTAGCCGGGCGCGCTGAACCGCCGCTCCAGAGTGCGCACCACCGCCACGTCAGCCGGCAACCACGGGACCGAGAGCCACGCACCTATCTGTAACCACCGCAGTTCGTCGTGGTCCTCCAGCGGTACCGGCTCGCCGGCCACGATGCGCGCCAACCACAGCCGCATCGTTGCCGTCCCGGTCAACGGCCAGACCCCGGCGCCGTCAGGCACCACCTCAGGGCCGAGCTCGGCGCTGACTCCCAGTTCCTCGAGCAGTTCGCGGTGCAACGCCACCACCACATCCTCGTCCGGCTCTACCTTTCCGCCGGGAAACTCCCAGCAGCCGGCGACTTCGGAGGGAGCACTTCGGCGCGCGGCGAGCAACCGGCGTGGACGGTCGAAGTCGTCGACGATCGCCGCGGCAACCACCAGGATCGGCACCGGGCGAGATTAGCCTGCCAGCGCCGCGGCATCTGCCGTGGGTCGTTAGCCGCCCGGGAACCGCTTTCTGTGCGCTAGGGAATGAACAGCACGCTGCCGATTCGCAGTAGGACGGGGAGGGTGAGGATATACAGAAAGAACAGGACGACAGGTACGAATGAGCCGCCCCCTTGCCCGGTTCGTTTGATCTGGCGTAGGGCCAGGTGACCGATGACGATCGCGACGGGCCACAGGAGCGGACCGAGCAGGGCCAGCACCGCGGTCGCTATCGCCAGCCGGCTCGTCTGCGTTGAGGGCGGAGCAGCTGGGCGTGGATGGACCCTCGGTGGCGCGGTCGGTGACGCGGTGGCCCTCGGTTGCGCGGTGGTTCGTGTCGAGCGCCCGCGCCACTCGTACGCGGCCCGGTCCAACAGCACGTCCCGAGCCCGGACGATCTCGTCGAACGTCCGGGCGTCGCCACCGGTATCGGGGTGGCCACCGTTCCTGGCTCGGCGGTGGAACGCGCGAATGACCTGTTGCCGGTCAGCGCCTCTCGGCACGCCCAGCAGGTCGTGCGGATCACGTCCGCTGTGCAGGTGAACGTCACCGCTCATGGCTGGGCTTCTCTCGGACGCCGGAACCTGCCGGCGCGGTGGCCACGTGCCGGGAATCGCTGCCGGTGGCGCTGATCTCCTCCGCCGTGGGTTGGTCGATGACGTCGCCGAAGTACACCTTTGACAACCTGGCCCGGAGCTTCGACCAGCGCGGTCGCGGAGCCGGAATGCCGTTCTCGTCAACCTCAGGCCCAAGTTCGAATGGCCCCTCCCGCTCACGCGAGGCCAGAGCGTATGCGGCGGGCCGGCTGAGTGGGACGTGCACCTCGGAGAACGCCCCACCCGGCCTGACGACTGTGATGCCGGTTTCTACCCCGTGCAGCAGCTTGTCGCGGTCGCGGCGTTGGAGGCCGAGGCAGACACGTTTGGTGATCGAGTACGCCGCGACCGGCATCAGGATGATGCCGATCTGAAGGAATCGCGTCACCCAGTTCACCGGGACGTCGAAAATGGCCGCGAGGATGTCATTGCCACCCGCTATCCACAGCATGAGGTAGAAGACGACGAACCCGACACCGAGTCCCGTGCGAGTGGGCATGTCGCGCGGGCGGTCCAAGATGTGCTGGTCATGTTTCTCGCCGGCGATCTTCTGCTCGATCCAGGGATAGATCGCCAGTGCGGTGAGGATGATCCCCGGCAGCACGATGACCGGGCCGAGCACGCTCAGCGTCAGCTCGTGTCCGAAGACATCGACCTGCCACGGCGGCATCAGCCGCAGCGCACCGTCGAGGAACGCGATGTACCAGTCCGGCGCACTGCCGGCACTCACCTGTGACGGGTCGTAGGGTCCCCGCAACCAGACGGGGTTGATCTGAATAGTGGCCGCCATCAGCACGATGACACCACTGACGATCAGTACCAGTGCGCCGGCCTTCGTGGTGTGCGATGCGAAGGAAGAACCGGCGACGTTCCGGCTGCTCTTGCCGGCGCCGCCCCACTGGGTGTGCCGTTGGCGCCTGACCAGAATCAGATGCACTGCAAGGAGCGCCACGATGAGTGCCGGTAGCACGAACACGTGGAGCACGTAGAGGCGGGAGATGATGTCCTCGCCCGGGAATTCGCCGCCGAAGATGAACGAGGACAGGTACGTTCCGACGATCGGGATGGCGACTATGCCACCTTCGACCACCCGTAGGCCCGTCCCCGACAGAAGGTCGTCCGGCAACCCGTGCCCCGTGTAGCCGCCGACGATACCCAGCACCAGGAGACCGAGGCCGACCAGCCAGTTGAGCTTGCGGGGCGCGCGGAACGCACCCGTGAAGAAGACGCGCAGCAGGTGCACCGACATGGCGGCGATGAATACGTGCGTCGCCCAGTAGTGGACCTGACGCATCAGCAGGCCACCGCGGACCTCGAAGGACAGCTCGAGAGTCGACGCATACGCCTCGGAGACGACCACACCCTGCATGGGGGCATATGCGCCGTCGTACGTGACAGGCGTCATCGACGGCTCGAACCACAGGGTCAGGAAGACGCCGGACAGGATTATGACCACGAAGCTGAACAGCGCGATGTGGCCAAGCCAGAACGACCAGTGGTCGGGAAAGGCCCTGCCCGCATTGCGCTTCCCCCAACGACTCGACGCGATCCGCCGGTCGACGAAATCGACCAGCCCTCCGGCGCCTCTGCGTGCCCAGTTGCGGCTCTGCTTCGTAGGAACCTGTGCAGACTTCGTCATGCTTCGCGCTCCCAATAGCCAGGTCCGACCGTTTCGGTGAAGTCGCTTCGCGCCACCAGAAATCCGTCCTCGTCGACTGCGAGTGGTAGTTGGGGCAGCGACCGGCTGGCCGGGCCGAACACAACCGCGCCGTTGTCCGATAGATCGAATGTCGCCTGGTGACAGGGGCACAGCAGGTGATGCGTCGTGCGCTCGTAGAGGCTGACCGGACAGCCGACGTGAGTGCAGATCTTGGAGTAGGCGATGATGCCGTCTACATGCCAGTTCTCCCGCCCCTCCGCGGGAGTCATCTCCTCCGGCTGCATTCGAACCAGCACGACCGGCGACTTGGCGCGCTCATTCATTCGCGCCGGTCCCTGCTCGGGCAGGTCGAGCAAGCTGGCAGGCATCACGTTTACCATCTCCCCTAGCTGGAGGTCGGACGCTCGAATGGGCCGGTAGCTCTGGTCGGTCAGCAGCCGGACGCCCTCCACCCAGGCGGTCTGCGCGCGCCTCCTGCTCGCATCCGGATCGAAACCACGCAGGGCAAGCACGGCCGGAAGCGGTAGCAGGGCAAGAGCGCCGAGGGCCGCGTTGCGAATCAGCGGGCGACGCCCCAACCTGCGGCCCGCCAGATCTTCGCCGAAGCCGTTCTGCGGCAGGCCGCCGGCGGCGGTGTGCTCAACGATCGGGTTACTCGTCATGAGCACGCGCGACCAGCGCACCAACCCGACGCCGGCGAGCAGCAGTGCGACGCCGATCGTTAGGCCGAGCACGAGGTTGGATACCTGAAGGTTGCCGAGGCCGGCCCCGCTGCTGTCGGCCGTGTCGGCAAAGCCGATGTAGAAAACAACCGATGCGACGACGAACACCGCCGCTACGGCTAACGCGCCGGCTACCTCTCGGGTTGCCCGCTGGCCTGCCTGGGGAGCGAAATCGCCGAGCCGCTGGTCGACGTCCCGAGACGCGGGATTCCGGTCGGGGTGGTCGCTTGTGAGCACCGCGCGTCCCGCCACTCTGGCCGGTTGAGGACTCGTCGGATCCGCGTCCCCTTGGTAGATCGGTGGGCGGTTCAGGCGCGAGCGTGGAGAAGAGAAATCGGTCATGGCCTCGTCGAACATCTCTGTGGGTGTTGTCGTCTCACTAACTACGACGACGCAACCCACACCAGATGTGACATCAGGCTGCCATGGGGCTAGTCGGCCAGGCCCTTCCTGGCGAAGTCGACCGCCTCCCTGAGCAGTTGCGCCCACAGCTTTCGATCGACGATGGACACCGACACCCATTCACGGAAGGTGCGGCCGTTCGGCGCGAACGGATCGCCGGCGCCGCCTTCGATCAGATCCGCCACTCGCTCCCGCGGCAACTTCACCACGAGCGTGCCGGCATGCTTGTCATAGCTGGCGAGGAACCGGCCGGCCAACCGGACGCATGGGTAGCCCATCATCGTCGAGCGCCCGACCGCCGGGTCGTAGAGAAGGTCGTCGGTGAGCTCGTCGTAAAGCGCCCACGGATCATCCCCGCCGGTGGGTTCCGACGGGGACGCGCCGCCCTTCGTGTCTCGCGCCATCAGGCCGCCGGCGGGGAGAACACGCCGAACAGATTGCCGGCCGGGTCGCGCAGGTAGGCGAACTTCGGACCACCCGGGCCGGGCTCGAGTTGCTTGCTCACCACCGACCCGCCCAGACCCTCGGCGGCCGTGCAGGTGGCTGCTACGTCGGCGACGAGGATGTAGAAGACAGCGTGGTCGGGCTGCTGACCGCCGGTGTTAGCGATGCCGCCCATCGGTGCGTCGGCGCCGCTCGCCGTGATGTTGCGGTAGTCCATGCCGCCCGCGGCGGCCGCCGGGTCGGCCGCGAACGACCAGTTGAATAGCTCGCCGTAGAACTTCTGGGCGCCGTCGGGGTCGCTGGTGGCGACCTCGAACCAGGCCAGGGTGCCGGGTGCTGGGCTCGTCATGGGTATCTCCTCCTGCCGGAATCGCCCGTCGGACGGCGGGCTACACCCACTGTCACTCGGCTTCGCGACAGCCCTATGTCGGTGTTTCTCGGCGATTTTGCGTGCCTCATGGCCAACCCGGGATCTTCGTGATCAAGCCGTCGACGAGCGGCTCCGGCGTCGGACGCTCTGGTCGCGGGCCGGGCGGAATCCGCTCGGCAGCGGTGATGCGGTCCATCCGGAAGACCCGGTCGTCGCGGCGGAGGTGACACCAGGCGGTGAGGTAGGAGCCGTTCGGCCCCACGACCACGTGCTGCGGCTCGACTTCGCGGGTGGTCTCAACTCCGCCGGTGTCGATGTAGCGGATTCGCAGCACCTCGTTCTGGCGCACCGCCCTCCAGATGATCTCGGCGATCTCGGCGTCGGGGCCGGGCACCGGTTGCACGAGCAGCCGCACCGTCTCGGCCGTCGACCGCGCCTCGCGCACGGCTCGCTCGGGCATGGCCGCCACGATCTTGTTCAGCGCGCTGCGCGCGTCGCGGGCCCAGAGCACGTGCTCGGACCGGCTGAGCGCCACCGCCACCGCCGCGGCCTCCTGCGGCGTGAAGTTTAGCGGCGGTAGCGTCATGGAGCGATCGAGGACATAGCCGCCTCGCCGTCCATGTCGGCTCGAGAGGGGCACGCCCGCCTGTCCCAGCGCGCTCAGGTCGCGCTCAATGGTGCGTACGCCTACCTCGAAATGCTCCGCCAACTGCCTCGCCGTGCGGCCGCGTGACCCGGCCGCCCGCAACTCCTCGACCAGGGCGTATAGCCGATCGATCCGGTTCATGACTGGAGGCTAGCCCCAGCCGGTGACACCGGCCCTTCGGTGTCTCACGGCTCGACGAAGAGAGCCACGCGATCGGCGCCCGCACCGTGCAGAGCAGGTGCGCAAAGACGAGGGCCCTCTCCTCGAGCCAGCCCGCCGTGACGCTCTCGACCTCAGTCAGGGTGAGAGCGAGACCGCAACCGATCAGTGTGTTGGCTGGAGTGTCTCGACGTCGCAGTGCGGGCCTGTGGCGTGTTGGCGTCGAAGCACCGATGCCACCTTCAGATCGAGCAGTCAGCTGGTGTCAGAGCTGCTTACGCTGGAGGCCAGTCCGCCCCATTGGTCGACGAGATCGCGGCAGATGTCGGCTGCTGTCTCGACAAAGGGCGCAAGGGCTGGTTGTGGTCTGCGCTCGGACTGCCAAGCAACTCCGAGTCTGCGGGGTGGTGGCGCGGGTCGGATAGGGATGACGGCCACGTGCGGATCGTTCTCGTCGACGGCGAGCCGTGGCAGCACGGCGTAGGCCAGGCCGGATCCGATCAGTCCTTGGATTGTCGGGTTGTCGTCGGAACGAAAGAGGTAGGTCGGCGCGACAGGCGCCTGGGTGAAGGCGGAGTCGATGATTTGCCGGCAGCCCGGGTCGCGGGTGCCGATCATGGGGAGGCGGGCGAGGTCGGTGATGCCGACCGCATTCAGGCATGCCTCGGGAGCGTCGGCGGGCGCCAGCAACACCATCGGGTCCTCGAGCAGCGGGCGGACCTCCAGCGACCCGGTCGCATACGGGCCGATATCGAGGAAGGTGACCTCGACGTCCCCGGACTCGACGGCCCGGATCAGGTCGGCGGAGCCCCGTGACTCACGCAGCACGATCTCGATGCCGGGCCACTGCGCGCGAAACTCTCGCAGGAGGCGAGGAAGGATCTTGACGCCGACGCTGGGCATCGTTCCCACCCGCAGCTCGCCGCGGTCGCCGGTGGCCAGCGCCCGCAGGTCGGCCGCGGCCGCGCTAACGCGGGAGAGGACTGCCCGGCCGTGTGTCAGCAGCAACTCCCCGGCTGCCGTGAGCTGCACCGGGCGGCGGCCCCCGGGGCGCTCGAACAGCGGCATGCCGACGATGCGTTCCAAGTTGCTGATCTGTTGGCTGACCGCTGACTGCGTGTAGCCGAGCTGTTCGGCAGCCGCGCTGAAGGTACCGGTCTCGACCACGGCAACGAGGGCCAGCACGTGCCGTACCTCAAGGCCGGGCCAGGCGGACGGAGCGGAAGAATCAGTAGCACTCATGATGGATACCAATCATGACACGCGTTTTTCTTATCACATCAGGGCTGAGCATAGTGGTCTCACACGTTCAGCGCAGCACGACGAGACCAGCGGCCAAACCGTCTCCTTCCGCCACTGAGGGGTCCGGCGACGGCGGCCGACAGAGGATAGGGGGCGGGCGATGGCAGTGGAAACCGGGATCGTGAGTTCTGTTCGTCGAGAGCTCGGCACGGGTCTACGCGGGGGGGTGGTCTGCCCGGGGGAGCGCGGTTACGACTCGGCGCGCACCGTGTTCAACGGCATGATCGATCGGCGCCCGTTGGCAGTGGTCCGGCCGGTGGATGCCTCCGAGGTGGTCCGCTGCATCGGGTTCGCCCGGCGCCACGGTCTTCCGCTGTCGGTGCGCGGGGGCGGTCACAGCGTTGCAGGGAGTGCGGTCCGGGACGACGCGGTGATGCTTGACCTGTCCGGCATGAAGGGCTTCCATGTTGACCCAGCGAGCAGGACGATCCGGGCCGAGCCCGGTCTCACGTTAGCCGAGTTCGACCGCGCGACGCAGGCGTTCGGGCAGGCCACGACGTCGGGGGTCGTATCGACGACCGGCATCGCCGGGCTCACCCTGGGCGGCGGGCTGGGCTGGCTCAACGGCAGGTACGGGCTTGCCTGCGACAACCTGATCTCTGCCGAGGTGGCGACCGCCGACGGACGGCTGCTGCGAGCCAGCGCCGAGCAGAACGAGGACTTGTTCTGGGGCATCCGCGGCGGTGGCGGCAACTTCGGGGTCGTCACGTCGTTCGAGTTTCAGCTCCATCCGGTCGGCCTCGTGCTTGCCGGCGGCCTGTCGTATCCGCTGGAGGTGGCGCCGCAGGTTCTGCGGTTCTACGACGAGTTCGTGAAGGCGGCCCCGGACGCGCTGTCCACCGCCGCATCAGTCGGTCTGAGCCCGACCGGAGAGCCCGTCGTGTCGATCGCTGTGTGCTACAGCGGCCCAATCGAGCAGGGTGAACGGCTGCTGAGTCCGTTGCGGAAGTTCCGTCAGCCGGTGGACGACGGAATCCAGCCCGTGCCATACACAATGTTGCAGAGCGCGCGTGACGAGGGATACCCCGCCGGCCGACTCCACTACTGGAAGTCCGGCTGGCTGCGTGAGCCGACAGACGCCGTCATCGAAACCCTGATGCTGTTCCTCCCGCAGATGCCGTCCTCCGTCAGCGGCATCGGCCTGCAACAAATGCACGGGGTCGCCAGCCGTGTCGCCCCTTCGGCCACGGCCTTCGCACACCGGGCCGAGCAGTACGACTTCCTGATCCTTTCGCAGTGGTCCGATCCGGCCGACACCGAATCCAACCTGGAGTGGACCGAGGCGCTGTTCGAGGCGATGCAGCCACACATGGAGGAGTCAGTGTACGTAAACAACCTCGGCGAGGAAGGCCCAGGCCGGATCCGAGCGGCCTACGGGGACAACTACCCGCGCCTAGCCGCCCTGAAGACAAGCTACGATCCGGACAACCTGTTCCGTGTCAACCAGAACATCAAGCCATCGTGATGCACCGCATCACCGGTCACAGCGGCACCGACCTGCGCATACTCGTAGTTGGCGCCGGGATCGCGGGTCTCGGCGCCGCTCGGGCGCTGCGGCGACGTGGCCTGGTCGCAGACGTGGTCGAGCGGGCACCCGCCTGGACACACTCCGGGGTGGGCATCTACCTGCCCGGCAACGCAGTGCGGGCCCTTCGCGCACTGGGCTTGGAGTCCGCCGTCGCCGAGCGTGGATCGGAGATCCGGCATCAACACCTGTGCGACCACCGCGGC
>Ga0256867_10000815_pt1 | contig 12738 bp, 12 predicted proteins | sample RVTome_15_FD_185939 | JGI IMG/M metagenome (GOLD analysis project Ga0256867, IMG submission 185939) | Soil microbial communities from uranium-contaminated site in the Upper Colorado River Basin, Wyoming, United States - RVT150D86 (HiSeq) ... | reverse complement strand
TGTCAACTGTATATGCCCCGGATCGATTGATACTCCCATGCTAAGGTATGGTGCCGGAGAGCACGGAGAAGTTGATGAGGTGATCAAAGAATGGGGCAGAAACCACCCAATTGGCCGTATTGGCACACCAGAGGAAATAGCCAAAACCACCATATTCCTGTGGAGTCCTGATTCCTGTTTTATGGTGGGCCAGCCCGTAGTAGTGGATGGAGGATTGGGAAGTGTAATTCTATGATATCACTGAAGCGATCGACATGGTGAATGATATATCCGGATTACTGATTTCAGAAACAAGATTCCGATTGTTGGAGGAATCGATCCCGCGGCTGCATAAATGCCTGGACCGGTTATCCGAAGAGGAAATCTGGTATCGTCCCAATGAGAATACCATCAGCATTGGCAACCTGGTGCTTCATCTTTGTGGCAACGTAAAACAATGGTTGATCAGCGGCATAGGTGGTACACCTGATCATCGCAACAGGCAACAGGAATTTAGTGAGACGGGGCCACTACCAGTAGCAGAACTGCATGAAATGTTGAATAAACTGGCGGCTGACATTGAAATTGTGCTTGAAAATCTATCAGCTTCTGATCTGGCTGCTGAATACAAAATTCAGGGAAATGGGGTTTCAGGTGTCTCAATCCTGGTGCACGTGGTTGAGCATTTTTCCTACCATGTCGGGCAGGCCACCATTTTGATTAAGAGCAGGAAAAACGTGGATATGGGGTACTATGCAGGGCAGGACCTGAACCGCAGAAACGAGGACGACTGACGATTGACTGGTTGCTGGTTGCTGGTTTGGTGCACAACATATCCCCTCTTCGAGGGGGAATAAAGGAGCCGGCATTTGGTACTTATTTTGGAATTTATTATTTGTGATTTGTGATTTCTAAAGGTGTTGAATTGCGGCCTCCTAAGGAAAATGATGCTGCCGAGCTGGCCCGGCTGGCAAACGATAGGACCATCTTCGATAATGTCAGGGACTATTTCCCCCACCCTTATCGGCTCAAAGACGCCAATTCCTTTATCGCTCAAACCATGGGGGAAGATCCCGCTGTTACTTTTGCCATCTGTTACAAAAAAGAGTTGGCCGGAGTGATCGGAATTAAAAAACAAAGCGATATCTATCGAAAATCAGGCGAAGTTGGCTATTGGATAGGAGCGCCCTACCGGGGAATGGGTATTGCCACTATGGCGGTATCTCTGATAACTACCTATGGCCTGAGCTCACTAGGTCTCAATCGTTTATATGCCGGCGTATTTTCCAGGAATCCCGCTTCCATGAAAGTGCTGGAAAAATGTGGATATCTCCGGGAGGGAATTGCCAGGAACGCAGTTTGGAAGAACGGTCAGTTACTGGATGAATACCGGTATGCATTTGTAAAGTGATCAGCCAATTAAAATAAGATCTAGAATTCCAAACCTTGGTAATTTACAATTTTGACTTTCTTTCACTTCACGGTTCAGGGCTGAAAATATTAAATTAAATATCATTATTTAACTACTTAGTTAAGAACATCTTATGGCGTAATTTTTCTTGCGTTTTCATGCAAATCTTACACCGGGTTTCAGCGGCTTAAAGTTACTAAATCATAATTTAGTGGGTCCTGAGGGACTTTTTTGTGGATAACTTCCTCAGATGATGTCAAAATCTTATATAAACTTACTTGCAATAATTACCGGATATTCACATATTTGGAGAAACAATTATTACCTAATTGTTAAGGTATATTATGATTTTTTTAAGCCTTAGGAAAGTTATAAAACCCGGATTCCTTCCACCCTTAAACTATCATTTTTTTATTCAAAGCTTATGAATAGGAACCTTGTTGTTCTTACACTCTTCTTCGTCTTCATAAGCTCCACTGTCTCCTTTCCTCAAACCCTAAAACAAACTCAGAAACTTCTTAACCAGGCCAATAAAAGTTTAGCCCTGGAAAAGTGGTATGAGGCCCTGCCCGTTTTACAGGAACTGGATTCCCTGAGACCGAATGATCCTGAGACAAACTATAAATTGGGATTGGCTTATTTCAATTCAGTCAGCAAGCCCCAGTCACTGCAGCATTTTCAGATAGCAGAACGGGGCAATTACCAGGCTGAGGATCTGGATTACTACCTTGGTCGTGCCTATCATTACAATCACAGGTTCGATGAGGCTATAGCCTATTATCAGAAATACGATGCTCAACTTGACCTGGGTGATGACCTGGACCGTAGCAGACACAATGAAGTATCCAGATACCTGGAAAATTGTGCAGTAGGAAATGCCCTGTTACCAGATTCCATTCTATTGAAAATCGAAAATGCAGGTCCTAATGTCAACAGTGTATACCCGGACTACGTACCGGTGGTTTCCTCCGATGAGTCCATGATACTGTTTACCTCCAGGCGTAGCAACACTACCGGAGGCAAGATTAATGACGATGGCCAGTATTTTGAAGATATTTACCTGTCCACCAGGATGAACGACGGATCCTGGTCAAAACCTGAACAATTGGGTAAACCAATAAATACCAGGGACCACGATGCCTGTATTGGTTTGTCTGCCGACGGGACCTTGCTTTTTGTATATAAGGATACCGGTGGAGGCGATATATACGTCAGCGAAATAACCGGTAGTAATGTTAAAGAGTGGTCCAAACCGGAAAAGCTTGAAGGTGCAGTCAACACCGATTACTGGGAGGGTAGTGCCAGCTTAAGTCATGATGGAGAAACGCTTTATTTCTCCAGTGACCAGGAAGGTGGATATGGGGGGAGTGATCTCTATTTATCAAAGAAACTTCCCGACGGTTCATGGGGCAGCGCGGTCAACCTTGGAGCCACCATTAACACACCATACGACGAAGACGCACCGCAGATACATAGTGATGGGATAACCTTGTTTTTTAGTTCCCGGGGTCATGATGGAATTGGAGGATATGATATTTTTTCCACAATCAAAGATCCTGCCACCGGCCAATGGAGTAAACCTCGTAACATTGGATACCCCGTAAATTCGGCTAACGAAGACATTTATTTTTCGTTAACATCCGACGGAGCCAAAGGTTATTTCTCATCCGAACGGCATGACAGTTATGGTGAAAAGGACATCTATTTGCTGCATCGCCCCCTGTCGTCCCCGACACTTTTTCTTTTCAGAGGCACTGTTAGGAACAAGGAAACCCTGGAACCCATTTCTGCCACTATAACCCTCACCAACAAAGAAACCAATGCTGTGGATACGGTAGTGACCTCTGACATACTTACCGGTAAATATGCATTCAATATGCAATTCGATACGCAATATAATCTAAGGGTTGAAGCTGAGGAATTCAGGTTTCATACGGAAGATGTGAAATTCCCATACCAGGCAGACCTGTTTGAATATATCATGCACTTTGCCATCACTGATGAACGCATGTATGTGGTAGAATTGCAGGGAGACACCACCCAGATCGTGGTTAATGAAAAAGGACCTCTGTTCGGAGATCTCACCCCTGTCCCGGAATCGGAAAAAGACCCCGTTGAGGTTACCGCTTCGGACCTTGAACGGATCAAGAACGGAGAAACCATAATCCTCAGGAATGTCCATTTCGATTTTAATAAATCCACCCTTAAGAGGGAATCGATCAAAACGCTTAACCAGGTTTACTCTTTTTTGGCCCAAAATCCCGAATTGTATTTCGAGGTCGCCGGTCATACTGACAACATAGGCAGTATATCCTATAACCAGCGGCTTTCCGAAAGACGGGCCAGGGCGGTTTACAACTATCTCACCACCAAAGGGATCAGTACTGATCACCTGACGCCGCGAGGCCACGGTGAACTGAAACCAATCGCCACCAACAACACACCGGAAGGTCGACGTCTTAACCGCAGGGCCGAGATGAAAAGGATTTCCGCCCAGGGCGACTATATCGCCCATGAAGGCTCCCAAGAGGATTCTCAGGATGGCTATCTGATCTGGGAACAACTTTCAATCAGGGCGCATTTCGTAAAAGACAAGGGCGATTTCATTACCCAGTACAGCCAGGACCGGCTTAACACCCTGGTAGCAGTTTTGAAGGCGAATTACCCGGATTCAAAGGTGATGATCATAGGCTATGATGATAACACCACAGAAGACTCCAGTAAAGGACTGGACCAGGAACGCGCTTCAACGGTTTATCATTACCTGGTAAAACAGGGCATATCTGCGGACAATCTCATTGCCCGGTCTTACCGGGACATGGTGGCACTTATAGGTGAGAATGATGAACCTCCCGGCGTCAGACGCCGAAAAGTGGAGTTTTACCTGCTGAACTAAAACCAACCATCACTGCCCGTCGTTGGTTTCTTATTACATGTTTCTTAATTAAATGAAAACAAAGACCGGAGTATTGTTGATAAACCTGGGAACTCCTGACAGTCCTTCCACCGGGGATGTCCGCAAATATCTACGGGAATTTTTGATGGACGGCAGGGTAATTGACATTCCCTACTGGAAGCGCTGGCCCCTGGTGAACCTGATCATTGCTCCTTTCAGGGCGCCGAAATCGGCGGCGGTATACCAGCAGCTCTGGCAGGACCGGGGATCTCCGCTGCTCTTTCACGGACGGGACCTGCAAACATTGCTGCAGGAATCGCTGGGGAGAGAGTACCAGGTGGCACTGGGTATGCGCTACCAGAACCCCGGTATTGAACAGGCATTGGAACAGTTAAGATCTGCTTCCCATATAATCGTCATACCGTTATTTCCACAATATGCTTCCGCATCCACTGGTTCTGTACAGGAAAAAATTATGGACCTGGTTAAAAATTGGGTCAGCATTCCCGAAATAATATTTGTTTCAAACTTCCTGGAACAGCCACTGTTTATCGAGGCCTTTGCGCAACTGGCCCGGCCTTACATGCAACAGACTGATTTCGATCACTTTGTATTCAGCTATCACGGAATTCCGGAACGGCAGATACGAGCTGCTGCTGTGGATAACTATTGCCGGCTAAATGAAAAATGTTGTGCTTCTTACCATAGTAAAAACCAATTCTGCTACCGGGCGCAGTGTTTTCAAACTTCGCGTTTACTGGCCAGCGCTCTGGATATACCGGTTCAAAACTATACTGTATCTTTTCAATCCAGGCTGGGTAAAGATCCATGGATCAAGCCTTATACGGACCAGGTAATAAGGGAATTCCCTGCAGCCGGGATAAAAAAAGTGCTGGCTTTTTCACCCTCTTTTATTGCCGACTGCCTGGAAACTACCATAGAAGGGGGAGTGGAGTTCAGGGATATATTCCTGGAAGCCGGAGGTGAACACTGGCAATTGGTGGAAAGCCTGAATGATTCACCGACCTGGGTCCGGTGTTTGAAAGAGATGGTTATAAGCAGATCTGACTAGGCTCCAAACTCTTGCTCTTGCTGTCAATGCCTTAGGCTTTGACTTTGTACAGATCTGCGACTTTTTCCACCACATAATCCACCTCTTCCCTGGTGTTGAACTTGCTAAAGGAAAATCTGACAGAACCACGGCTGCGGTCCGCACCCAGCACTGACAGTACGTGGGACCCCAGATTGCTGCCACTGGTACAGGCGCTACCTCCTGAAGCTGATATACCGCTGATATCCAGATTGAACAGCAGCATTTCGTTATCATCTGACGGTGGAAGCGATACATTAAGCACGGTATATAAACTTTTATCGGGATATACGCTTAATCCGTTAAATGTAATCCCGGGTATTTTTTCTTTCAACTGCTCGATCATATAGTCCTTCAAACCCTGAATATGACGACGGTGTTCTTCCATTTTATTATAGGCGATTTCCAGTGCTTTGGCCAGTCCTACAATCCCAGCCACATTCTCGGTTCCCCCCCGCATATTTCGTTCCTGAGCGCCTCCATGTATAAAAGGATGAATTTTGTGGTCTGCCTTAATATACAGGAACCCAATTCCTTTAGGTCCATGAAACTTATGGGCAGAGCCTACTATGCAGTGAACATCAATTTCCTGCAGATGGTGTTTATAATGAGCCATGGCCTGTACGGTATCGGAATGAAAGACCGCCCCATGTTCCCGGCACATATCTCCCACCCTCTGGATGTCGGTAAGGTTTCCAATCTCATTGTTGGCGTGCATCAGGCTTACTAAACTGGACCCCCGCATTTTTAAAAGTTCCTGCAAATGATCAAGGTTAATATTGCCATGCCGGTCCAGTTCCACATAGCTTACCCCGGTGCCCTGCTGTTCCAGGTACTGTACGGTGTGCAGTACTGCATGGTGTTCAATCCTGGAAGTAATGATTTGATCGATTTTTCCGGACTGCAGGCTGCAGCTTATAGCGGTATTGTCAGCTTCTGTTCCCCCTGAAGTAAAGAAGATCTCCGCAGGTGAGGTATTAAGCAGATCTGCTACTATTCGTCGGGATTGCTCTATGGCGCTGCGGACTTGTCTGCCGTGGGCATGAATCGAAGATGGGTTGCCATAGTGATGCAAAAGGAATGGCTCCATGGACTCAAAAACCTCAGGGTCCAGCGGGGTAGTAGCAGCATTGTCGAAATAAACCTGCATTCCTAGTGGTGATTGGTGATAATTTCTTTCATATCCGAGATAATCTTGGACCCCAGGTATTCGGCAGTAGCCATGGTCTCAGATTCAGTGTATATTCTTATTATCGGCTCGGTATTGGATTTTCGCAAGTGTACCCACTCTTTGTCAAATTCGATCTTTATTCCGTCCACGTTATTTATGGGGAGGTTTTTATACTTTTCCTGAATTCCTGATAACAACTGATCAACGTCAATCTCATCAGTCAATTCAATCTTCTGTTTAGATATGTAATAGTTGGGATAGTTTGCCCGCAACCTGGAAACAGACTTTTCAAATTTTGCCAGTTTGGTAAGAAACAGCGCAATTCCTACCAGGGCGTCACGGCCATAATGCAATTCCGGGTATATAATGCCTCCATTCCCTTCTCCTCCAATAATCGCCTGGTGTTTCTTCATTTGCTCCACCACATTCACTTCTCCTACCGCCGAGGCATAGTAGGTCCCTCCATGTTTCTCGGTCACATCCCGCAGGGCCCTGGTAGAGGAGAGATTCGAAACCGTTGATCCCCCGGGATTATTTTCCAGGATATAATCGGCCACCGTCACCAGGGTGTACTCTTCCCCGAATGGCTCACCGTTTTCCTGTATAAAGGCCAGACGGTCGACATCGGGATCCACCACGATTCCCAGGTCAAATTGTCCCTTTCCTACTTCCCGGCAAAATTCCCCCAGATTTTCCGGGATTGGCTCCGGATTCCTGGTGAATTTACCATTGGGGTCACAGTTAAATTCCTCTACCCTGGTAACCCCAAGTGTTTGAAGCAACATGGGCACTGCAATTCCTCCGGTAGAGTTGACGGCATCAACGGCAATTCTAAAATCCCGTTGTTTGATCAGATCAATATCAACCAGCGGAAGTTCAATGATCTTTTTTATATGATAAAGCAGGTAGGACTTGTCCAGGTCATAACTTCCCAAATGTTTGTGACCAACAAATTGAAACTCTGCTTTTTCCGCATATTTAAGGATCTTTTGCCCCTGGTCATGAGAAATAAATTCTCCCTGTTGGTTGAGTAACTTTAAGGCGTTCCATTCTGCCGGGTTATGGCTGGCAGTAATTATGATCCCACCGGCGGCCTTTTCCCGTGGAACCGCCATTTCAACGGTGGGTGTAGTAGATAACCCAAGATCTACCACATCAATTCCCATTGATTGCAAGGTGGAGCAAACCAGTTGCGATACCAGGTTTCCGGTGACCCTGGCATCTCTTCCCACTACTACCCTGGCCTTCTTCTTATTATCCAGTATCCATTGCGCATAGGCAGAGGTATATTTGACAATATCAGGGGGCGTTAAACCCATCCCTGGTACGCCGCCGGTTGTACCCCTTATACCGGAAATTGAAGCAATTAAAGTCACTTTTGTACGATACAGATGTGGTGTGTAATTTAGGCAAATTGGAAGTTTATTACCACAAGGAATCTGAAGATGTGCGGACTATTTAAACTTGGAAAGTACTTTATCGACTTCAGACTCGGGATTGGCACAGGCGTCACCCGGAGCTACTTTCTTGCCGCAATAGCCACAAGTTTCTCCCTGCTTGTTCAGGAACGGGCTTTGAGAGGCACAGGTGCCTTTAAACTCCCCCCCTTTTACCAGCAGAAGCCGCACTGACATCAGGATGAAAAATAATGCCAGAAAACCAATAGCCAGTAATACAGTGGTCATAATTGAATAACTTTGTTACAAAGTTAATGTATTTTAATAACTTCCGGACCTCACTAATGGTTCCGGTTTACCACATATGAGCAAAGTAAAAAGTCCTGAAGATTTGAACAGATCCGAAAAACTATTGGCTTTTGACCGGCTGCTTACCATAATGGACGAACTGAGAGAGAACTGCCCCTGGGACCGGAAACAAACCCTGCGCAGCCTCCGGCACCTCACCATAGAGGAAACCTATGAACTTTCGGATGCCATTTTGGAGAATGACCTGGAGGAGGTCAAAAAGGAATTGGGGGACATTATTTTGCACATGATCTTTTACGCCAGGATCGCCTCCGAAAAAAACGCCTTTCACATCGGTGATGTACTGAACACTGTTGCTGAAAAGCTGATTATCAGGCATCCTCATATTTATGGGGATACCGAGGTGCAGAATGAGGAAGAGGTTAAGCAGAATTGGGAGAAAATTAAATTGAAGGAAAACGGGAACCAATCCGTACTAAGCGGGGTACCTAAATCGCTGCCTGCACTGGTTAAGGCCATGCGTATACAGGAGAAAGCCAGGGGAGTTGGTTTCGACTGGCCAGACAAAGACCAGGTATGGGATAAGGTAATTGAAGAAATGGAAGAATTTCTGACTGCCAGCCGCAGTAATGACCGTCAAACCATGCAAAGTGAATTCGGGGACCTGCTGTTTTCCCTGGTTAATTATTCAAGATTCGTTGATATCAATCCCGAGGAAGCGCTTGAACTGACCAATAAAAAATTTATCGGAAGGTTTCAGCATATGGAACAGGCCATCAGGAAGGATGGGAAAAGGATACCGGAACTATCGCTGGAGGAACTTGATTCATACTGGAATAAAGCGAAGAAGGGTTAGAAGGGACGAGGTGCGAAGGGTAAAATTTTCTGCGACAATCAGCGAGATCCGCGGGAAATAAACGAGTTCTGCGGGAAATATACCTCTGGGCGCTTCCAGAGAGACTCAACTCTTAACATAGTTGCTCCACTTGTCAATCAGTCGCCTGAAGTCGTCCGGCAGTTCGGAGTCGAACTGCATAAACTTTCCGGAAGCCGGATGAACGAATCCCAGGCTGTTGGCATGTAAAGCCTGCCTGGGCATTATCTTAAAACAGTTTTCCACAAACGCCTTGTATTTCGAGAATACCGTGCCTTTCAGTATTTTATCCCCTCCATAAGTGGCGTCGTTGAACAATGGGTGTCCCAGGTATTTCATATGTGCCCTGATCTGATGGGTGCGTCCGGTTTCCAGCCTGCAGGTCACCAGGCTTACATATCGCATGGGCTTTTCCACTTTATAATGCGTGACCGCCCTCCTGCCGTGTTCACCTTCCGGAAATGCCACAGTAACCCTCCTGTCTTTAAAGCTGCGTCCCAGATTCACCTCTATGGTACCGGATTGCTGATCCGGTTCGCCCCAAACCAGGGCCGTGTAGCTTCTTTCAATGGAATGGTGGTAAAATTGTTTGGCCAGCCCGGTCATGGCTTTTTCTGATTTGGCAATTACCAGCAGACCGGAGGTATCCTTGTCTATCCGGTGGACCAGACCGGGTCTTCCCTGGTTGTCAGGCATAGTCGGCAAGTCCTTAAAATGCCAGGCCAAAGCGTTCACCAGGGTCCCTGACCAGTTGTTATAGGCCGGATGGACCACCATGCCGGGAGGTTTATTAACCACCAGCACATCCTCATCTTCATATACTATATTCAGTTCGATGTCTTCGGGCACTACATCTGTGTCTCTGGGCGGCTCCGGCAGGGTAATCACGATCTCATCACCGGGTCTTATTTTATAATTAGGTTTCACCTCTTTTTGATTGACTAAGACGAAACCCTGTTTGATTCCATCCTGCAACTTGTTGCGTGTGACATTAGGTAACCTGTCCATCAGGAATTTATCGATCCTGATCAAAGTCTGCTTAGGGTCGGCTACCAGGCGATGGTGTATGAACCAGCCATCATCAGACAGGTTTCTTTCATCCTCCATATTGACTAAGTTATAATTTATCGGGGGTTTCTTAGAGTTGCCTCGGTTATTTCATATCATTGAGCGGTTCAGTGAATTCTTTGCGGTGTTAGATAGATTAAAGTACTACCCTTTTATTGAATTGAACCTGTCGTTCATTTTGATGTCCACTTCGGGTTTATTTGGTAAGATCATCCCATTAGCGCCGTCACTTACCATATTTTTTCGCTGTCTGATGGCCGGGTTGCTGTTGCTGGCATATTTGAGGATAAAAAACGGCATTAATATTCCAGGGAAGCAGGACCACCGGTATTTTTTGATCAGCAGTGTGCTGCTTACCCTGCACTGGGTGACCTATTTCCAGTCAATTAAAATGGCCGGAGTGGCGCTGGCCATGCTGTCATTATTTACCTACCCCATGGTAACTTCCATACTGGAGCCTGTTTTCTTTAAAACCCGCCATTCACCTTTTGCAATGTTATTTTCTTTGCTGGCATTAACTGGTCTGGCTTTGATCATTCCGGAATTCTCCTTTGGCAACCAGTACATGCAGGGAGTACTGCTGGGACTCTGTTCTTCGGTATTGTATGCCGTACGCAATATCATGAATCGTCAGCGCATTGCCTCCTACAGCGGTACGGAGATCATGTGCTATCAGCTGTGGCTGAGCACAATTTTCTTAATGCCTGCATTGTTGATCTACCCGCTGGAAATTGAAGTCACTACCTGGGGTAATCTGGCGCTGCTGGCACTGATCACCACTGCCATTGCACATACTTTATTCGTTAAAGCTCACAGCAATTTTACCGCCAGTACTGTCAGTATTCTAAGTTGCCTGACCCCGGTCTACGGAATTTTATGGGCTGTGTGGCTCACAGATGAGCAACTAGACCATAACACCCTGCTGGGAGGATTGGTGATCGTATTGACCACTTTTGCCCAAAGCGTTCGACACTATCAGAAAAGGTCCGGAACCGTTGAAAATATTTGAACACCCCGGCCAAACGCCGGTACAACTGATTGACCGCTATGAGGGGAATATTGAACTCTTTATGAAAAGGGAGGACCTGATACATCCCCTGGTATCAGGTAATAAATGGAGAAAATTAAAATACAACATGATCGAGGCCCATACACTGGGCTACAACCGGATAATTACCTTTGGAGGAGCATTCAGTAATCATGTTCATGCCACTGCCGCCGCAGGCCCAGCCTGCGGCTTGGAGACCATAGGTATTATCAGGGGAGATATAGTTGAGCCATTAAATCCCACCCTGAGACAGGCTTCGGAATGGGGAATGAAACTGGTAGCAGTCACCAGGGAAGAATACCGTATGAGATCTGATCCCGAATTCCAGGCAGAATTGAAAAAGCGGTTTGGAAACTGTTACCTGATCCCGGAAGGTGGGACCAATGTACTGGCTTTAAAAGGTTGTGCAGAAATTACCATTGGTACCGAAAAATATGACTACTGGTGTGTAAGTTGCGGCACTGGAGGCACATTGGCTGGGCTGCTGACAGGTCTGGGACCTGATGAAACAGTACTGGGGTTTCCGGCATTGAAGGGTGGATTATTCCTTAAGGAAGAAATAAAACAGGTTTTAAACCTGGCCGGGGTCAGCAGCCGGGCCAGATGGGAATTAATAACTGATTATCATTTTGGAGGGTATGCCAAAATCTCCAAAGAGCTGGTAGATTTTATGGTTGACTTCAGGAAACATTATCAGATTTTACTGGATCCCATTTATACCGGTAAAATGATGTTCGGAATAGCAGACCTGTTGAAACAAGGGTTTTTCCGGGAAAACAGCCGGATTCTGGCCATTCATACCGGTGGCCTGCAGGGGATAACAGGAATTGAAAAAAAGTATGGTATTAATATAAAATAAACTATATTTAGAACATGCATACGGTTGTTGAGGGGCAAAATTTGCGGATCAAGGTAGCCTGTACAAACGATACTGCAGCCTTATCCTGGCTCGGTACCACAACTTTCACCGAAACCTACGGGTCACATAAGGACCAGGAGAATTTTCAAAAATACTTACAGGATTCTTTCTCTGAGGAGTCCAGCCGGAAGCAGCTGGAAGACACCGGCAACTTCTTTTTGCTGGCCCAATTGGACCAAAAAACTATCGGTTATGCCAAACTCAGGGAAAACAACAAACCATTCCATGATAAAACCATTAATGCGGTGGAAATGGAAAGGATCTATGTTTTGAAAGACTACCAGGGAGAGGGTGTCGGGCAAAACCTGTTGGACAAGTGCCTGGCCTTCGCCCAACTCAGGAAATACCCGGTAATGTGGTTAGGCGTCTGGGAAAAAAACCTGAATGCAGTTAAATTCTATCAGCGGCAGGGATTCGTGGTTTTCGGCTCGGACAAGTTTAAGCTTGGCGACCATGAACAGATCAATTTACTTATGAAAAAGGACCTGCAGTCCTAACGCCAAATGTCCCTGAATAACTGCTCTAAACTGCTGTAGCCGTCGATTTGTATATTCCCGTTTTCGTTTATTCCCTTCA
>Ga0256867_10000814_pt1 | contig 12739 bp, 12 predicted proteins | sample RVTome_15_FD_185939 | JGI IMG/M metagenome (GOLD analysis project Ga0256867, IMG submission 185939) | Soil microbial communities from uranium-contaminated site in the Upper Colorado River Basin, Wyoming, United States - RVT150D86 (HiSeq) ... | reverse complement strand
GACCACCGGCAATCCGAACATGCGCTCCATTCGGGTGAGCGGCGGGGCCCGCGACGTCGTCTTCAGTCCCTCGGGGCACCGCCTCTACGTGGCGCGCGATACCCGCGAAGTGCTGATCATGGATCGCTACGGCCTTGCCCAGCGGGCGTCGCTTCGCCTGCCTGATGTTCCCCGCGCGATCCGGACCGATGCCTCCGGCCGGTGGCTCCTGGCCCGGGCGGCGGAGGCGGACTCCGTGTGGGTCGTCGATCTCGCGACCAGCCGCGCCACCGCCACCATCGCGACGGAGTGGGGAGCCGACCTGCCGCTCGTGGCTGGCGCCGCGACGCTCGTCACCCGACAAGGGGGGGACATCGTCGCCTGGGACCTCCGCGCGGTCCCCGCGAAGCGCCTCGCCACTCTCGCAGGAGCCGGACCGGATTCATGGCTGGCCGCGGCCTGGGTTCCCCGCGACCGCCGTCAGGCCGCCGTCACCGCGGCGGAGACCGCGATCACTACCCAGGACACCGCTCTCGCGATCGATTCCAGCGTTATCACGGAGCCGGACTCGACCGAGATCTATGTCCAGGTCTCCACCTCGCAGAACCAGGACTGGTCGGAGGAGCTCGCGGCCAGCCTGCGCGACAATGGGATCGAGGCATCGGTGCTCAAGCCGAGCGGCGACCAGGACACCTACCGCGTGGTCATCGGCCCGTTCCAGAGCCGGGAAGCGGCCGACGAGACCGGCCGGCGCCTGAGCCGTCCATATTTCATTCTCCGCCTGCCCCGCAAGAGCCCCTGACCCCGGGGCATGTTGTTGCTATTTTTAGAGAGCACCGCGGGCGACCAGCGACCGCCCGGCCATCCACCATCCGCCATAGGCCCGACGCATGAGGCTCACCAAGCTGGAGCTCTCCGGCTTCAAGTCGTTCGCGGATACGGTCGTGCTCCAGTTCGACGATGGCGTCACCGCGATCGTCGGTCCCAACGGATGCGGGAAGTCCAACGTCTCGGATGCCGTCCGCTGGGTGCTCGGCGAGCAGTCGGCCCGGCTGCTCCGCGGCGGAAAAATGGAAGACGTGATCTTCCAGGGCTCGGCGGGGCGCAGGCCCGTCAATCTCACCGAAGTCTCCCTCTACCTCGACAACAGCGATGGCACGCTGCCGATCGCGTACCGGGAAGTGGTCGTTACCCGGCGGCTCGCGCGGTCCGGCCAGAGCGAGTACCTCCTGAACAACACACCCGTCCGGCTGCGTGACATTCAGGACCTCCTCCGCGGAACCGGACTCGGCAGCGACGCCGGGGTCGTGATCGAAGCGAAGATGATCGACTTGCTCCTCTCCGATCGTGCCGAGGAGCGCCGGTCGCTGTTCGAGGAGGCGGCCGGCATCGGGCTGTATCGCGACCGGAAGCACAGCACCGAGCGACGCCTCGAGGAGACCGCGGCCGACCTGCAGCGGCTCGAGGATCTGATCGCCGAGGTCCAGTCCCAGATCCGCTCCCTGGCCCGGCAGAAGGGCAAGGCGGAGCGGCACGTGAAGCTGATGGAGGAGAAGTTCGCGGTGCAGCTCACGCTGGCGCGCCGGATGCTCGATGAGCTGACCGAGCGGGCGGCGGGGGTCGAGGGACGGCACCGGGAGCTGGGCGAGCGGCTGCCCAACCTGCGGGTAATGGTGGCCGACGCGTCCAGCCGGCACGAAGCCGCGGTCCGGACCCGGATGCGGGCGGAAGAGCACCGAACCACCATCGAACGGCGGCTTGCCGAAGTGCAGGTGTCGCTGTCCCGACTTGACGGCGATCTCGCTGTGGCCGGTGAACGCCTCGCCCATGCGCGGGCCCGCCGCCAGCGCGACGAGGAGGAGCGCACCCAGGCCACGCGTCGAACCGAGGAGGCAGGGCGTGAGCGCGCCGCCGCCGAGGAAGAGCGGATCGCGGCGCTCGCGGAACACGAGACGATCCAGGTCCGGCTCGCCGAGCGGGCCAAGGTCGAAGAGGAGGCGCGCGAGCGGCTCACGGCGCAGCGGGTCGTCGTCCGCGAGAAGGAGGAGGCCCTTGCCGGCAGAGTGCAATCACTGCGGTCCCTCGAGGGGGAGCGCAACGCCCTCAACGGGGAGATCCTCGAGCTCAGCGACCGGGTCCGGCAGGAAGAAGCGCACACCGGGCGACTGCGGGAGGACGTCGGCTCGGCCGAGAATGGGGCGCGTGCGGCTGCCGCGGCCGCCGACCGGTCGTCCGCGACCGCCCTGGAGGCCGCGCTCGACGTGGAGCGCGCCCGCCACGCGGCGGCCGAAGCGCGCGAAGGCGAGGCCAACACCCGCAACCGCCGCCGGCTCGTGGAAGAGGCGCTTGCCCAGCTCACCACACGCCAGGCCGCGCTCGAGGAGCTGGAGCGGGATCGGGTCGGGCTGGCTCCCGGCGCCCAGGCCCTGCTCGCCGCCCGATCGCGGTTCGGGGGAGCGGTGCTCGGACCGCTGTCGGACTTCATCAGCACCGACCGCGATGCGGCCGAGCTCGCCGAGCGGCTGCTCGGCGACTGGATTCATGCGGTGCTGGTGCGGGACGAGACCGCGGTCCAGGCGATTCGCGGCTGGCATGCCGAAACCGAACCGGGGGCGCTGGTGCTGCTGCCGGTGGACCCGGAGTCGCGGTTGCCCGATTCTGGTCCGGGCCCGCTCGAGGCCCGGCTCCGCGCCGAAGGCCCCGCCGCCCGCTGGGTTCACGCACTGCTGTCCGGCTCCGAGTTCCTCGATGGGCGCGGCCATGCGCTCCGGCGCCCCAACGGCGCCATTCTGCTTGCCGGCGCGCAGGGCCCGACCGGGCCATTGCGGCGGCGAGCGGAGATCGCCGGCCTCGCCAGGGAGATTGGTGACCGGCAGACGATCCTCGAGGAGGTGACCCGAGAGCTGGAGCGCGCCACGTCCCTCGTCCGGGAGACGGAAAGCCGGGCCCAGCAGGCCGCGGGGGGAGCCGAAGCGGCGCGGGAGCAGGAGCGCGCCGCCGCCGCGGTCCGCGAGGACGCCGCGCGGCGCGTTCAGAACCTGACTCGGGAGCTCGCCGAGGCCGAAACCGCGTTTGCCCGGCTGAAGGAGCGCGTCGCGCGCGCTGAAACGCGTCGCGGCGAAGTGGACGGGGCGCGGTCGACCGGTACCTCGGAGCGGGCCATCCAGGAGCAGACCCTAGGCGTCGAGCGCGAGCGGCTCGCGGCGCTCGACTCCGAGCAGGAACAGGCCCGCGAGGCGAGAGTCGAGTGGCAGGTTCAGGAAGCCCATGTCGCGGCCCGTCTGCGCGCGGTGACGGATCGCCTGGAACGGGCTGGCCAGACCATCGCCACGGCGGTCGAGGCGGCCCGCTCGCTCCAGGGCGAGATCACCGCGCTCGACCACGAAAGCGCTTCCCTGGAGGCACAGCAGGCCGAGTGGCTCGCGCGGCGGGCCGAGCAGGCCGGAGCGCTCGAGGGCGTCGAGCGCGCGTCCGCGGAGGCGGAAGCCGCGCTGGCCGGCGCGACCGCATCACTGGCCGACCTGGACCGCGACCTGGCCGCCCTGCGCGGTGAGCTCGACCGCTCCGTCGAGGAAGACCACCGCCTCGAGGTGGAGCTCACCCAAGTCGCGGGGCTTCGCCGCAGCGTGGTCGAGCGGGTGGAGGCCGAGTGGCGCCAGCCGTTCGACCAGCTCGTGCGCACCGCGCCGCCGCTCGACCTGGACCGGGAAACCCTCGAAGCGGAGGCGGAGCGGATCGTCGCCGCGCTCGACGCGATCGGCCCGGTCAATGCGCTCGCGGTCGAGGAGCACGCGGAAGAGACCAAGCGGGTCGAGTTCCTGCTCACCCAGCGCGATGACCTGGTCGCCGCCCGGCAGTCGCTGCTCCAGGCCATCCGGGAGATCGACGGCACCGCGCGAACGATGTTCCTGGACACCTTCACCGCCATCCAGGAAAACTTCCACAAGGTGTTCGCGACGCTGTTCGGCGGCGGTGAATGCGATCTGCGCCTGGCGAACCCGGACGATCCGCTCGAGACCGAGATCGACATCCACGCCTCGCCACGGGGTAAGCGCACCCAGCGGATCCACCTGCTTTCCTCGGGGGAGCGGACGCTGGTGGCTACCTCGCTGCTCTTCTCCATCTATCTCACCAAGCCCAGCCCGTTCTGCCTGATGGATGAGGTGGACGCCCCGCTGGACGACGCCAACGTCGGCCGCTTTACGACGCTGCTCGACGAGTTCAAAGCTGAGACCCAGTTCCTCGTCATCACCCACAATCCGCGCACGATGCAGTCGGCGGATGCGGTGTACGGCGTGACGATGCAGGAGCCCGGCGTGTCGACGATCGTCGGGGTCCGGCTGGCGGAGCGGGAAGCCGTGGGAGTGGGAGAATAGGGAAGAGGGAGGAGGGAGGAGGGAAGAGGAAAGCGATCCTCCTTCTCCTCCCTCCTCCCTCCTCCCCCCGACGCGATGCTCATCCTCCTGAGGCCGGACTCAACCCCCGCCGATCGCGCCCGGGTCGTGCGACTCGTCGAGAGCTTCGGCGTGGCTTGCCAGCCGATCGGAAGCGGGCCGCGCGGCGCGGTCCTCGTCCTGGAGGCCGAGGGGCGCCTGGATCCCGCCAGGTTTGCCGCGCTCCCCGCGGTGGAAGACATCATCCACCTCTCCCGTCCGTACCGCATGGTTGCCCGGGAGTGGCGACCCGAGCCGACGGTTGTCCGGCTCGCGGGGGGGCTGACGATCGGCGGGCCGGAGGTACTGGTCATCGCCGGACCCTGCTCGGTGGAGAGCGAGGCGCAAATCCTCACGGCCGCGCGGTCGGTCAGGCGGGCCGGCGCCGCCGCGCTGCGCGCCGGAGCCTTCAAGCCGAGAACCTCTCCGTATGCCTTCCAGGGTCTCGGCGCCTCGGCGCTCAAGCTTCTCTCGCTGGCGCGCGAGGAAACCGGGCTGCTGATCGTCACCGAGGCAATGGATGAGTCGGGGCTCGAGCAGGTTGCGGCGGTCGCCGACATCGTCCAGATCGGCGCCCGGAACATGCAGAACTTCACGCTCCTGAAGGCGGCCGGCCGCTCGGGAAAGCCGGTGCTGCTCAAGCGGGGGCCGGCCGCCTCGCTCACCGACCTGTTGCTCTCGGCGGAGTATGTGCTGACCGAAGGCAATCCGAACGTCATTCTGTGTGAGCGCGGCATTCGCGGATGCGACGGCGCCGCGCGGAGCCTCTTCGATCTCAACGCCATACCGGCCGTGAAATCGCTCTCGCATCTTCCCATCATCGCGGATCCGAGCCACGGCACCGGCCGCCGGGCGATGGTGTCGCCGATGGCCCGCGCCGCGCTCGGTGCGGGCGCGGACGGCCTCCTCATCGAGGTGCACCCCAACCCCGACGAGGCCTTGTCGGACGGCGCGCAATCGCTCTATCCCGAGCAGTTCGAGCTCTTGATGGAGGAGCTGCGGGGAATTGCCCTTGCGATCGGGCGACGCATCGCGTCCCCGATCGCGGCGGCCGGAGCGGTCGTATGACTCCGCGCGCCCCCGTGATGCTCCTGCTGCTCGCAGCGATGCTCCCGCCGGTCGGCGGCCCTCTGACCGCACAGGACCCGTCCGCCGTGGTGCGCCGGGCCAGCCTGTCCTATCGCGGCCTGGCTTCGTTGCAGGCCGACTTCCTCCAGATCATCGAAGATGCGTCGCTCGGAGATACCCTCCGCAGTGCGGGCCACCTGGCCCAGGCGGGCAACAACCGATTCGCGATGCGCTTCACGGACCCCGCCGAGGATGCGATCATCATCGACGGCCGGCATGTCTGGATCTACACCCCGAGCACGACGCCCGGGCAGGTCATCCGCACCCCGGTTGAGGCCGATCCCGTGTACGGGGTCAACCTCCTCGCCAAGGTGCTCGACCGGCCCGCGGACCGGTACCGGCTGAGTTACCTGAAAAGCGAGGAGGTTGGAGGGCGGGTCCAGGACGTCGTGAGCACGGTGCCGCGCTCACCGTCCGCGCGGTTCGACCGGGCGACCCTCTGGATCGACCGCGAGGACGGACTCCCGCGGCGGATCGAGCTCGATGAATCGCCAGGGGTGCGGCGGATCCTCATCCTGTCGCGGCTGCGGCCGAACGCGCCGCTCAATTCGCATGCGTTCGTGTTCGAGGTGCCGAAAGGCGTACGCGTCATCGATCAGTAGCCTGACGTCAGAACGGGGCGTCCAGCCGTGCCTGAACCATCTTCCCGATCAGAATCTCCAGCCGCCCATTGCTCTCGCACGGCATGGCCTGCCGGGCGCCCTGCGAAATATCCATCGCCGCCGCGACCAGCACTGTCCGGAGAAGGGTTCCCTCCTCCGATGCCGGGGCCACGATCGAGCGCAGGGCCATGTAGACCCGGTATTGATCGGCATATGGGCCGGTCACTCCCGTGCCACACGAGAGGTACGACGAAAGCTGGCTTCCGCCCAGCGAGCCGCTCCGGTAGAACTTGAGATTACCGATCTCGCCGGTGGTCGAATCCTCCAGCGTCAGCGGCACCTTGAGATCCGCGTACACCTTGCGCAACGCGTCGTACACCAGACCCGGGCGCTCCCGATACTCGATCGGCACGCCGGTCGTGTCCGAGACGACCCGGGTGATCTTCCCCGGGACGACGATCACGACCCGCTCGCGTTGTGCGGCGAGCGGGACCGTGATGCCCGATACCAGGGCCAGCAGCAATAAGACGCGCATGCGACCTCCAGACAGCTCTCTTAGGGATCGATCTGGGCCAGCACGGCCTTTGCCGAACTCGCCCGTGCGAGCAGCGCTCGCGCCACGGCGAGCGGGCGATCGATACCGGCCTCCTCGTCGACTTCCTGGTGCGGAGTAATGCCGCCTCCGCCCAGCAGCGTGCGGCCGGCGACGCTCTTGACGCTCGGTGGAGGCGCCGAGTCCCCGGCGGCGGTCGGTTCGTTGAGCTGGATCCGCCGCCCGTTCGGCGTGTACCAGAAGGCCGTGGTGAGCCGTACCGAGGCGCCGGCGCCGAGGGGGAAGTCACGCTGGGTCACCCCGCGGCCGAACGATCTGGAGCCCAGCACGGCGGCCCGGTCGTGGTCCTGGAGCGCACCCGCCAGCGCTTCCGCGGCGCCGGCAGTGCCCTGGTCGATCAGAATGACGAGCGGCAGGTCCGGGAACCGTGCCGCCGAGGAGTCCATCAACTGCAGCGCGTCGCTGGCCATACGCCCCCGGGTCGCGAGAAGGACCTTCCCGGAATCCAGGAAGAGATCCGCGATCGCCACCGCATCCGCAAGCTGGCCGCCGACCGCGCGACGCACGTCGATCACGAGGGACTGCATCCCGGAGCGCCGCAGCCGATCTACCGCCTCGGCGACCGAGTCGGCACCGCCGGGCGGGACTCGCGAGATCCGCACCACCCCGACCCCGTCGGACGACATTGCGCCGGCGATTGCCGGGCGCTCCGGTACCAGCCCCCGCTCGACCTCCAGCGAGAGCGGGCCTTGACCCGGCCGTTGCAGCCGCAACCGCGCCTTGCTTCCCGCCGGACCCGCGAGCATCTCCAGCGCGCGTTCGAGGTCTTGAGGCTCCAACGGCGTCGACCCGACCCCGACAAGAGCGTCACCGCCCTGTACCCCGGCGCGATCCGCCGGCGATCCGGGGACGGCCGCGATCACGACAAGGGAGCCGTCGCGACGCTCGAGATGAAGGCCAAGGGGTGTGTCGCGGTCCTCGAAGCGTGAGCGAGGTTGTCCCGGCAGGCTCAAGATGGCGTACGGGTCGTCGAGCTCGGTCACGACGCCGCTGGCGGCAAGGCGATACAGCTCCTCGTCGGTGATCGAGTCGACCGACTGGGAGCGGACGAACTCCACCACCGACTGGAACAACCGGGTCCCGGGAACGGAACCCGGCTGGCTCGCGGGGACGCTGCGCATCAGGAGCAGCCCCGCACCTGCCACCGATCCCACAACCGTGGCCGAGAGAAAGATCCAGCGGAAGCGCATGAAGACCTACCGCGGTGCCGAGGCGTCGGCCGGGGCCGCCCACGCCACGAGAATCGCGGACCAGACCTGCGCCTCGACGTCGGACAGGGCGGTGGTGGCATCGACGTGGGTGATGCCCGGACCCCGCTCCGCCAGGTATCGTGCGGCGACGCGCTGATGAAATTCGAGGGATTCCCGATCCAGCCGGTCGACCCGCTTTCCGTCCGCGTGGCGGCGGGCGAGCCCGATCTCGGGCGGGACATCGAGGATGATGGTCAGATCGGGGTGGAGGCCTTCGGTGGCGGCGGCGAGCACCCACTCGACTTTGTCGAGCGGCAACCCGCGGCCCGCGGCCTGGTAGGCCAGAGTGGACAGCCCGTAGCGGTCGCAGAGCACTACCTGTCCGGTCTCCAATGCCGGCCGGATTACTCGAGCGACGAGGTCCGCTCGCGCGGTCACGATGTAGAGCAGCTCCCGTTCGGCAGTCCACCGGCCGGCGGAGTGCAGCACTTCCTCGCGCAGGGCCTCCGCGGCGGGCGTGCCGCCCGGCTCGCGCACCACGACCGGCTCCGCGCCCGCATCCCGGAACCGCGCCGCAATCCGGGGGATGAGGGTCGATTTGCCCGTGCCTTCCGGGCCTTCGAGGACGACGAAGAAGCCGCGGGTCACGTGAGCGTGATGATACTGCTCGACGCGCCTCGCTCGATGCCGCTGCTCATCTGCTGGTTGACGCGGGTCATGAGCTTCTCGTAGTTGGCACGGGCCACCACGTACGCCTGGCCCATGACGCTGGTCTCGAGATCCCGGACCGCCGATTCATACAACGTGACGGTGGCCTCGTCGGGCAGCTTGCGCAGGGCGACCTGCTCGTCGATTTGTCGCGCGAGGAGGTCGATCTTTTCCAGCCGCTGGCGGGTCTCGGTGTCTTCCTGAAGCGTTTTCTCCGCCCGGCGCAGGGCCTGATATTCCGTTGACTGCCCGATGAGCCGCCCGAGCTCCTGAGCCTTCTCGTCGATCATCGCTTACCCCCGGCACGCGGTGAGATACCGCGCCCGTCCGAAGAGATCGTTCCACACCCGAACCTCACCCCACCCGGATCCCACCGCCAGCTCGGCTGCGATCGGGGCCCGGGAGAAATCTAGCTCCATTACCACCCATCCCCCCGACCGGAGCAGCCTCCCGCCTTCTCGGAGGATGCGCGCCGTCACGTCCATGCCGCCGGCCCCGCTCGCCAGGGCGAGGGGAGGCTCCCAATCGCGCACGGAAGGGTCGAGCGCATCGTATTCCGCCTCCGTGAGGTAGGGTGGATTGGACACGACCAGATCGAAGCTGGAGTCCCTGAGGGAAGCCACCAGATCGCCCCGGACCAGCTCGACCCGCAACCCGGAGCTCGCGCGGTTGTCGGCCGCGAGCGCCAGCGCGTCGGCGCTGAGGTCGACGGCCACCACCAGATCGAACGCACCCTCCTGCCGGAGCGCGAGGGCGAGACATCCGCTTCCGGTGCCGATATCCGCCGCCTTGCCCGTGCGGACCCGTTGCAGCGCGTGATCCACGATACCTTCGCTCTCCGGTCGCGGAATCAAGGCCCGACGATCGACCTTCAGCGAGAGATGCCGGAACCCGGCCTCGCCAACCACATGTGGCATCGGCTCGCCGTTCACCCGCCGGGCTACCATCTCATCGAACAACCGGGCGGCGAGGTGGTCCGCGTCCCGGTCCCGGTGGAGGTACGACGTTCCGGCCGGCGTTCGGCTGGCGGCGGCCCAGAGCCGGTGCGCTTCCCGACGGGGCTTGGGAATCCGGACCGCGCGGAGGCGTTCCGCCGCGGCCTCGATCAGCACCGCAACGGAGACCGGCGCCTCAGGCAGCGTGCGACTCCTGCATGCTGGCAACCCGCAAGGCGGTCACCATCTCGTCCAGATCGCCGTCCAGCATGGCGGACAGATTGTGCAGCGACAGGTTGATCCGGTGGTCGGTCACCCGGCTCTGCGGGAAATTATACGTGCGGATTTTCGCGGACCGGTCACCGGTGCCGACCATGGACTTCCGCTCGCGTGCCCGGGCCGATTCCTGTTCGGCGATTCGGCGATCGAGCAGCCGGGCACGCAGCACCTCCATCGCCCGAATCTTGTTCTGCAGCTGGGATTTCTGGTCCTGGCAGGTCACGACCAGTCCGGTGGGCAGATGGGTGATCCGAACCGCGCTGTCCGTGGTATTCACACTCTGTCCGCCCGGACCCTGCGAGCGGTACACGTCGATCTTGAGGTCGTTCGGCTCGATCTTCACGTCGACCTCTTCGGCTTCCGGAAGCACCGCGACCGTGGCGGCGGAGGTGTGAATTCGCCCCTGTGACTCGGTGGACGGAACCCGCTGGACCCGATGCACACCCGACTCACGCCGGAACAATCCGTACGCGTCCGCGCCCCGAATCGCGATGATCGCCTCGCGCACTCCTCCCATGCCGCCGTCGCTGATCGAGACCGGCTCGACCGTGAGTCCATTGCGCTCGGCGAAGCGGGTGTACATGCGCACCAGCTCACCGGCGAAGAGCGCGGCCTCGTCTCCGCCGGTGCCGGCGCGGATCTCGAGAATGGCATCACGATCTTCAAGAGGGTCGCGGGGAATCAGCAGCTCGCTGAGCTGCCGCTCGAGGCCCAGGATCTCGGCGGGCAGCCGATCGAGGTCGGCCTGGGCAAGCGCAACGAGCTCGGTATCGGCCTCGGAGGCCATCTCTCTGGCCTGACTCAGGTCGTCGCGCAGCCGCTCCACGCGCTCCGCAAGGCGGACGATCGGCGCGAGGCGCGCGTGCTCGCGCCCGAGCGCGGTGAGGCGCTCGGGGTCCTTGGCGACCGAAGGATCGGCCAGCTCGCCGGCCACCTCCTCCGCCCGCGCGAGCGCTTGGCGGAGTCTGGCCTCCACGGTCTACTGCGCGGGAGTGGGGGTGCTCTGCTCGGAACCGTACTTCCTGCGGAAGCGGTCGACTCGACCCGCCGTGTCCATCAACCGCTGCCGGCCCGTGAAGTACGGGTGGCAGTCGCTGCAGACCTCCACGTGAATCGTGGCGGCGGTGGTGCGGGTCTCGAACTTGTTGCCGCAAGCGCACTCGGCGACCACGGTTCGATACATCGGATGCAGGTTGGGCTTCACGGTAAGCTCCACGTAAGTCGTTGCCAACACGGAAAGTTAGCCGACTCCCGCGGGAGAATCAACTGCGGGTCCCGGTACCCCACACTCACTTCCGGCACACCTCTTGAGTATCCTGTTGGCCACCTACACCCCGGATCGATGGCGATGGACGCCTCCCTGGTCCTCCGAACCGTTCCCCTCCTCGGCAGCGTGCCCGAGGCCGATCTCCGGGCACTCGCCGCGTTCGCGCGGGAGCGGACCATTCCGAAGGGAGGAGTGATCCTCTCCCAGGGCGCCCCGGGAGATGCGCTCTATCTCATTCGAGCCGGCCAGGTCAAGGTGACCGTCATTGCCGAGGACGGCCGGGAGGTGATCCTCTCCGTCCTGGCGTCGGGCAGCTTCTTCGGCGAGATGGCGCTCCTCGACGATGAACCCAGGTCGGCGCACGTGATCGCCATGTCGCTCACCACCCTGCTCCAGCTCCGTCGGGAAGATTTTCACGCGCGGCTCCGCAGCTCCCCCGATCTGTCCGTTGCCCTTCTCCGCGAGCTCTCCCGCCGGCTCCGCCGGGCCGATGACACGATCACCTCGCTGATGCTCCTCGACGTCAACGGCCGGGTTGCCCACCTGCTGCTCGAGCTGGCGCGCGAAGAAGGCGGCGACGGGCATTCGCGGATCGCCCGCCGTCTGACCCATGCCGCTATCGGCCAGATGGTGGGTGCCAGTCGCGAGACCGTCTCACGCACGATGCGAAATCTCGTGCTGCGGAATGTGATCGAGGTCACCCGCCGGGATATCAGGCTGCTCGACGACGCCGCGCTGCGCCGGGCCGCGCAGCAGGGATGAGGCTCACGTATTGGGGCACGCGTGGCTCGACCCCCTCGCCGGGCGAACACACGGTGCGGTACGGCGGCAACACGCCCTGTGTCGTGCTCGAGCACGAGGGCGGGCGGCTCGTGCTGGATGCCGGAAGCGGCCTTCGCGGGCTGGGACGCGAGCTGGTGGCCGAGCCGAACGGCGGCAGCGTCGACCTCCTGCTGTCGCACGTGCACTGGGATCACATTCAGGGGCTCCCGTTCTTCGCGCCGCTCTATTCCGAGAGCTTCGAGGTGCGGGTGTACGGCCCACGACCCGACTCCACGTCGCTCGAGGACGCGCTGGAACGGCAAATGGCCCCACCCTATTTCCCCCTTCACTTCTCCGGAATCGCGCGCCGGCTTCGGGTGACGGAGATCACATTGGAGGCGCGCCGGATCGGCCATTTTCAGGTCAGGGGCGTCCTGCTCCGTCACCCCGGCAGGACATTCGGGTACCAGGTACGTCCTGCCGCTGGAGGCCCCTCTGTTAGCTACATGACGGACAACGAGTTAGGATCACCCGGAGATTGGGACCCGCTGGTCGAGTTCTTGCGAGGTACCGATGTACTGGTTCACGATGCCATGTTTACCGACGCCGAGGCACAGGCTCGTGAGGGCTGGGGCCATTCGAGCATCGACCGCGTGGTGGATCTCGGCATGGCGGCGGAGGTGGGACGGGTAGCGCTCTTTCACCACGACCCCAACCGCGGCGATCGTGAGATGGATCGCCTGCTCGCGGACGCCCGCGCACGAGCGGCCGCACGGAACTCGACCGTGGTGATCGACGCGGCGATCGAAGGGCAATCCCTCGTGCTCTGAGGAGGGCAGGATG
>Ga0256867_10000812_pt1 | contig 12746 bp, 10 predicted proteins | sample RVTome_15_FD_185939 | JGI IMG/M metagenome (GOLD analysis project Ga0256867, IMG submission 185939) | Soil microbial communities from uranium-contaminated site in the Upper Colorado River Basin, Wyoming, United States - RVT150D86 (HiSeq) ... | reverse complement strand
GGTCATCTCTCGTGTATCGGTCATAGTGTGGATCACTCCATGTTGGAGGTAGCGGACAGGGGGTTGATTTACCGTGCACTGCTAACTATACCAAGCGCCTCTCCGATGTCAACCCCTGCAAGCAAAGAGTTTGCTCACAGCAAGCATGGGCTAATCGGCGGTCGCACGGACGTACTGGCCTGGTGCCAGGTCGATGGGTGGGTGCGTCTCCGAGCCGACCTGGCGCGCATCGACCATCTCGCCGGCGCGGTCGTCGATCCACTCGGTCCAGTCCTCCCACCAGGAGCGCTCCGACTCCTTCGCCTGCTCCCACCACACGTCCGGATCGGGCGGGGTGTTCGATGACAGCCAGATCTTCGCCTTGGGGCTCGGCGGGTTGACGACGCCGGCGATGTGTCCGCGCGAGCTGAGGCAGAATCTCACGTCGCCGCCCAGCAGCTGCGTCGACGTGTACGACGATCGCCAGGGCGCGATGTGGTCGTTCTGCGCCGCGACGATGTAGGCGTCGCAGTCCACGGCCTTGAGCGACAGGTGCTGACCCACCAGCTCCATCTTGTCCTCGGCCAGCTCGTTGCCGATGTAGCACGAGCGCAGGTACCACGAGTGCATCTCGGCAGGCATGTTGGTCGAGTCGGCGTTCCAGGTGAGGATGTCGAACGGCGGCGGATCCTCGCCCTTGAGCCAGTTGTTCACGACGTAGTTGAAGATGAGGTCGTTGGCGCGCAGCGCGTCGAAGGTTCCGCGCATCTCGCTGGCGGGCAGGTAGCCCTTCTTCTCCATCTTCGCCTCGAGGCGCTCGATCGTGCCCATGTCGAGGAAGACGCCGAGCTCGCCCGGCTCACGGTAGTCGAGCAGCGTGTTGAGCAGCGTGATCGAGTTGACCCGGTCCTCGCCGATCGCCTTGAGGTACGCGACCAGCATCGCCGTCAGCGCGCCACCCAGGCACAGCCCGATGATGTTGACCTTCTCCTGGCCGGTGATCTCCGCGACCACGTCCATGGCGGTGTGCGGTCCGTGGATCAGGTAGTCGTCCATCGAGGTGTCGCGCATCGACGCGTCGGGGTTGCGGTAGCTGATCATGAACACGGTGTGTCCGTGCTGCACGGCCCACTCGATGAGGCTCTTTCCGGGTGCGAGGTCCATGATGTAGTACTTGTTGATCCACGGCGGGCTGCACAGGATCGGGATCTCGTGGACCTGCTCGGTCTGCGGCTCGTACTGCATGAGCTCCATGAGGTCGTTGCGGAACACGACCTTGCCGGGCGTGGCCGCGAGGTTCTCGCCGAGCTCGAACGGCGAGCTGTCGACCTGGCGCGGCCGGCCGTCGTTGTTGAGCATGTCGTCGAGCACGTTGCGCATGCCCCTGAGCACGCTCAGCCCGCCGGTCTCGAAGGCCCGCTTCAGCGCGTCGGGGTTGGTGACGAGCGCATTGGTCGGGGCGATGCTGTCGAGCAGGAAGGTCAGGGCGAACTCGGCCTTGGCGCGGCTTGCGTCGTCGAGCTGCGCCGAGTCCAGCAGGTCGCGGAGGTACCTGGCGCCGGCCGCGTACACCTGGTGCAGCGCGAAGAACGCGGGGTTCCGGCTCCACGTCGCATCCGAGAACCGGCGGTCGCCGCTCGCGGGCACCGGCGCCTCGACCGTGCGTCCCACAGCCAGGCCGGCGGTGGCCCGTCCCGCCTGGGCGAGTGTGGCCAGGAACGACAGCGTGGCCCGGGACGCGGCCATGGGGTTGGCCATGGCGGTCATTCCGGCTCGCGCCAACGCCCGCCCGAACAGCACAGGGTCGGCGTCGGTGATCAGACCCGCCTCGGGTGTCAGGATGTCAGCGAGCTGCTCGGTGTACTCGCTGGCGCTGCTGCTCATGCTCGGCCCTTCGCTCGACGTGGCACCCTTCATATGCTCAGGATACCTAGCGGATGCTTCCGGTACACAGCACGTCGCGGATCGCACCGACGGCACGATCCGCGACGGGTCGGTCGGTCCGGTCAGGACATCCGCTCGAACACCGCGGCGATGCCCTGCCCGCCACCGATGCACATGGTCACCAGCGCGTAGCGGCCGTCGATCCGCTCCAGCTCGTGGAGCGCCTTGACCGTCAGGATCGCGCCGGTCGCACCGATCGGGTGGCCCAGCGAGATGCCGCTGCCGTTCGGGTTCGTGCGCTCCTCGGGCAGGCTGAGGTCACGCATGACCGCGATCGCCTGGGCGGCGAAGGCCTCGTTCAGCTCGATCGTGTCCATGTCGTCGACCTTGAGGTCGACGCGGTCCAGTGCCTGGCGGATCGCACCGATCGGGCCGATGCCCATGATGCTCGGCTCGACACCGGCAAAGCCGTACGAGACCATCCGGGCCATCGGCGTGTAGCCGTTGGACTCCGCGAAGCTGCGCTCCATCAGGACGACCGCCGCCGCACCGTCGTTCACGCCGGCGGCGTTGCCCGCCGTGACGTTGCCGTCACCCCTGAAGGCGGGCTTGAGCTTGGCCATGCCCTCGATGCTGGCGTCGGCGCGCACGTGCTCGTCGGTGTCGAAGGTCACGGTCTCCTTGCGCTTGCGCACCTCGATCGGGAGGATCTGGCCGTCGAAGCGGCCCTCCTCCTGCGCCCGCGCGGCCCGCTGGTGGCTCTGCACCGCGAACGCGTCCTGGTCCTCGCGGGTCACACCCCACTGCTCGGAGACGTTCTCGGCGGTGATGCCCATGTGACAGTCGTCGAACGGGTCCGTCAACGCGCCGACCGTGGCGTCGATCAGCTTGCCGTCGCCCATCCGCTCGCCCCAGCGCGCGCCCGGGACCCAGTAGGCGCCGCGACTCATCGACTCGGTGCCACCGGCGACGGCGGCGTCGCAGTCACCGAGCGCCACCATCTGCGCAGCGGAGACGATGGCCTGCAACCCGCTGCCGCACAGGCGGTTGACCGTCAGCGCGGGCGTCTCGACCGGCAGTCCGCCGTTGACCGAGACCACGCGCGCCATGTACATGTCGTGGACGTCGGTGTGGATCACGTTGGCGAACACCGTGTGGCCCACCTGCGCAGGGTCCACGCCGCTGCGCTTCACGGCCTCCTCGATCACCTTCGCGCCGAGCTCGGTGGGCGCGATGTCCTTGAGCGCCCCGCCGAACCGCCCGACCGCGGTCCTGACTCCACTGGCGATGACGACTTCCCGTTCCGTTTGCATGGTGCGTCCTCCCTTGGCCGAGCATCCCTGCGCACCGGCGAGTGGATGTGCAGCCGATCGGCTCCGGGGAACGCCTCCGACGACGCTGTCGGCTCGCGCTCGCCCCCGGCAAACTTCCACTAACAGGCGTACCGCTGCGGGCGTTCGGGGAAACGTCGGACAAGGGTGGTGACCGGGCATGCGGCATGGTCACGACGGCGGCAACGAAAAGGACGTGACATGGCAGACATGAAGGGACAGGTGGCACTGGTCACCGGCGGCTCGCGGGGCATCGGACGCGCCATCTGTGAGCGCCTCGCGGGGCGCGGTGTCAAGATCGCCGCCGGCTACTCGCGCAACAGCGAGGCCGCCGAGGAGCTGCAGCAGAAGTTCCCGGACGCCGGGATCACCATCCACCAGGGCAACATCGGCGACGCCGACGACTGCGCGCGGGTGATCGAGGAGGTCATCGACCAGCACGGGCAGCTCGACGTCCTCGTCAACAACGCGGGCATCACCGTCGACAAGACGGTCCGCAGGATGACGGCGGACGACTGGGACCGCGTGATCCAGGTCAACCTCAACGGCGCCTTCTACCTGTCGAGCGCCGCGCTGCCGCACATGCTCGACCAGGGTGGCGGTCGGATCATCAACATCAGTTCCGTCATCGGCGAGAAGGGCAGCGTCGGGCAGGCCAACTACTCGTCGGCCAAGGCCGGCCTCCTGGGCCTGACGATGAGCATGGCGCTCGAGACGGCCAAGAAGGGGATCACAGTCAACGCCGTGGCGCCCGGCTACATCGAGACCGACATGTTCAGCGACGTGCCCGACAAGATCCAGGAGCAGATCGTCGGCACGATCCCGACCGGACGCCTCGGTAAGCCCGACGAGGTCGCGCGGGTCGTCGAGTTCCTGGCCGACCCCGAGTCGGGCTACATCACCGGGTCGGTGTTCGACGTCAACGGCGGCCTGTTCATGTCGTCCTGAGAGGCCGATCGCACACGCGCTGCGGTGCCTGACGATCCGTGATCGCGGCGCGGCCGCGGTCCCAGGCCCAGTACGACTCGCGGCGCATCCGTCCGGCATCGTATGGTGGTCGCAGCGGGTGTGCGAGGAAGGAGAGCCGATGTTCCAGACCTGCGGCTCTCTGCTGCCGCGCCACCTGCAACCCAGAGGATGCTGCCCCGAGGCCTGTCCGGCCCGGGGCAGTTCTGCATCCGGAGCCGCAACGGCACCTGCCGTGGGGGACCGGGCTCCGGGTACCTGCCGTGTAGTGGTCGGAGTGCCCGCCGCGCGGGCGAGGAGGAGTCATGCCACGAATCAGCGTCACCGTCGACGGGGTGACCTACGAGGACGATGTCGAGCCGCGCCTGCTGCTCGTCTACTACCTGCGTGAGCGCCTCGGCCTGACCGGAACCAACGTCGGCTGCGACACGAGCAACTGCGGTGCCTGCACGGTGCTGTTCAACGGTCGCAGCGCGAAGAGCTGCAGCATCCTCGCCGTGCAGGCCGACGGCGCGGAGATCACCACGATCCAGGGCCTGGCCCGCAACGGCGAGTGGCACCCGCTGCAGAAGGCCTTCAACACCGAGCACGCGCTGCAGTGCGGGTACTGCACCCCCGGCATGATCATGTCGTCGGTCGACCTGCTGGAACACAACCCCGACCCCAGCGAGCAGGAGATCCGCGACGGGCTCGAGGGCAACCTGTGCCGCTGCACCGGCTACCAGAACATCGTCAAGGCCGTCCGCAAGGTGGCCCAGGAGTCCCGCCAGGAGGTGACGTCGTGACCGACACCGCCATGCCGCGCAGCGGCACCATCGGTGCCGCACCCGTCCGCAAGGAGGACGCCAAGCTCGTCACGGGCCAGACCACCTGGACCGACAACATCGTCTTCCCCGGCATGCTCTACATGACCGTGCTGCGCAGCCCGATGGCGCACGCGAGGATCAACAACGTCGACGTCAGCGGCGCCCTCGAGCAGCCCGGCGTGCTCGCCGCGTTCTCCGGCGCGGACCTGGCCGACGAGTGGGTGGGGCCACTGCCATGTGCATGGCCTGTGACGTCCGACATGGTGCACCCCGACCATTGGCCGGTGGCCGTCGACGAGGCGCGCTACGTCGGTGACGCCGTCGCCGTCGTGGTGGCGCGCGACCGGTTCGCAGCGGCTGACGCGCTCGAGCACGTCATGGTCGACTACGAGCCGCTGGACCCCGTCGTCGACATGGACGCGGCGCTGGAGGAGGGCGCGCCGCTCGTGCACGGTGACAAGGGCACCAACAAGAGCTTCTTCTGGCAGCTGGAGAACGGCGATCTCGACACGGCGTTCAACGACGCCGACGTCGTGGTGCGTCGGCGGTTCATCAACCAACGCCTGATCCCGAACGCGATCGAGCCGCGGGCCGTCGTCGTCGCGCCCATCGCCGCTGCCGGCGAGTACACGGTGTACTCGGCCACCCAGATCCCTCACATCCTGCGTCTGTTCCTGTCGCTGTTGACCGATGTCCCGGAGACGAAGCTGCGGGTCATCGCACCCGACGTCGGTGGCGGGTTCGGGTCGAAGCTGAACGTCTACGCAGAGGAGCTCATCGCGCTGGTGCTCGCCAAGCGGCTGTCCCGCCCGATCAAGTGGACGGAGACGCGCAGTGAGGGGTACCAGACCACGATCCACGGACGTGACCAGATCCAGGAGATGGAGGTCGCCGCCGACGCGGACGGCCGCCTCCGGGCGATCCGCGCCAATCTGTACGCCGACATGGGAGCGTACCTGCAGCTCGTGACGCCCGGCATCCCGATCCTGGGCGCCTTCATGTACTCCGGCATCTACAAGATGGACGCCTACTCGTTCAACTGCACGGGGGTGTTCACCACCAAGACGCCGACCGACGCCTACCGGGGAGCCGGCCGTCCGGAAGCGACGTATGCGCTCGAGCGGGTCATGGACGAGCTGGCGGTCGAGCTCGACATGGACCCCATGGAGGTGCGCCGGCGGAACTGGATCAGGCACGAGGAGTTCCCCTATGAGACCATCGCGGGCCTGACCTACGACTCCGGCAACTACGAGGCCGCGACCAACAAGGCCATGGAGCTGTTTGACTACGACGGGCTGCGCGCCGAGCAGGCGCAGCGTCGTGCATCGGGCGACCGCTACCAGCTCGGCATCGGCATCTCGACCTACACCGAGATGTGTGGCCTGGCGCCGTCACGGGTCCTCGGCAGCCTCGACTACGGCGCCGGTGGCTGGGAGACGGCAACCGTGCGGCTGCTGCCGACCGGCAAGGTGCAGGCGGTCGTGGGCACATCGCCGCACGGCCAGGGCCACGAAACGACGTTCAGCCAGATCGTCGCCAACGCGCTCGGGGTCGACTACGACGACGTCGAGATCCTCCACGGCGACACCACCGTGTCGCCGCAGGGCCTCGACACGTACGGGTCGCGGTCGCTCGCCGTGGGCGGCATCGCACTGCACCACGCCAGCGAACGCCTGATCGACAAGCTCAGGCCGGCGGCCGCGCACATGCTGGAGGCATCGCCCGACGACCTCGAGTTCGTCGACGGCGCGTTCCGCGTGCAGGGTTCTCCGGAGGAGAGCAAGGGCATCGCTGACGTGGGTCTCGCGGTGTTCGCCGGCCATGACCTGCCCGACGGCTACGAGCCGTCGTTGTCCTCGGACTACACGTTCGACCCGGACAACTTCTCCTTCCCCCACGGCACCCACCTGTGTGCGGTCGAGGTGGACACCGAGACGGGCATGCCCCGCATCCGCTCGTACGTCGCGGTCGACGATGTCGGCAACGTCATCAACCCGCAGATCGTGGAGGGTCAGGTCCACGGAGGCGTGGCGCAGGGCATCGCCCAGGCACTCTACGAGGAGGCGGTGTACGACGAGGCCGGCAACCTGACGACGGGCTCGCTGGTCGACTACTACGTCCCCGGCGCGCCCGACCTGCCCGACTACGTCACGGACCGGACCGTCACGCCGGCGACGAGCAACCCGCTGGGCGTCAAGGGCGTCGGCGAGGCCGGCACGATCGCCTCGACGCCGGCGGTCGTGAACGCGGTGCTCGATGCCATCCGCCACCTCGGCGTCACCGACATCGACATGCCATGCAGCCCCGAACGGGTGTGGCGTGCGTTGCAGGAGGGATCGGCCAGCCGAGACCAGATCGCGCCCGTGGGCGCCGAAGGAGGGCAGCACCCGTGATTCCCGCAGCATTCGACTACACCAGGGTCGACACGGTCGACGAGGCCGTCCAGGCACTCGGTCAGCATGGCGAGGACGCGAAGGTCCTCGCGGGTGGACACAGCCTCATCCCGCTGCTGCGGCTGCGGTTGGCGTTCCCCAGCGTGCTGGTCGACGTCGGTCGCGTCGAGGAGATGCAGGGTGTCAGTGACGCGGGAGACCACCTCGTCATCGGCGCGGTGACCACCCACGACGAGGTCGTGCACAACGACCTCGTGCGCGAGCACTGTCCCGCGGTCTCGCATGTTGTCTCGCACGTCGGCGACGTGCAGGTACGGCACCGTGGGACGTTCGGCGGCGGCATGGCGCACGGCGACAGCGCCGGCGACCTGCCGGCGTTGGCGCTCGCCCTCGACGCCACCTTCGTCGTCGCCGGCAGCGGCGGCCGGCGTGAGGTGCCGGCGTCGGAGTTCTTCGTCGACTACCTGGAGACGGCGCTCGGGCCCGACGACGTGCTCGTCGAGGTCCGTGTGCCCAAGCTGGGTTCCGACTGGGGCTACGACTACCAGAAGTTCAGCCGGGTCGCGCAGGCGTGGGCGATCGTCGGCAGCCTTGCGTTGGTCCGGCGTGAGAACGGTTCGGTCGCCGAGGCACGGGTCGGCCTGACCCACATGGGCACGGTGCCGATCCGGGCCGGCCAGACGGAGCAGGCGCTGGCCGGTGCGTCGACCGGCGCCATCGCCGACGCCTGCGACCTCGCCGCCGAGGGGACGTCGCCGCCGGAGGACCTCAACGCGCGGGCCGACTACCGCCAGCACCTCGCACGGGTGCTGACACGGCGCGCGGTGGAGAACGCCCTGGGTGGCTGACGACGCCGCGGACCACATCGCAGCGCCCGGTGCCGCAGGCGTCGTGGCACCGGGCAGCAACGAGCACCACGCGGCGACGGCTCCCGACCTGGGGAGCCCCGCCGCGGTGCGCGACCGCCTGGCCGACTTCGACTACCTGGCCGACACCGGGTTGAGCACGGCGGTCTTCCTGGCACTGCGGACGCAACGGCCGCTGTTCCTCGAGGGCGAGGCCGGCGTGGGCAAGACCGCGGTCGCGCACGCGCTGGCGCAGGTCCTCGACGCGCCGCTGGTGCGGCTGCAGTGCTACGAGGGCATCGACGCCAGCCAGGCGCTGTACGACTGGGACTTCCCCCGACAGCTGCTGCACCTGCGTGCCGCCGAAGCCGGAGGCATCGCCGACGCCGACGCCGTCGAGGCCGAGCTGTACGACCGGCGGTTCCTGATCGCCCGGCCGCTGCTGCAGGCGCTCGAGACGTCACCGTGCGTGTTGCTGATCGACGAGGTCGACCGCGCCGACGACGAGTTCGAGGCGTTCCTGCTCGAGATCCTGTCGGAGTTCACGGTCACCGTGCCCGAGATCGGCACGCTGCACGCGACTGAGCCCCCCGTCGTGATCATCACGTCGAACCGCACCCGCGAGGTCCACGACGCGCTCAAACGTCGCTGCTACTACCACTGGCTCGAGCACCCGGACTTCGAGCGGGAGATCGCGATCGTGCGCGCCCGGCTGCCGGAGGTGTCGGCACGGCTGGCGCGGGAGGTGACCGCCGTCACGCAGGCGCTGCGGGCCGCTGATCTGCTCAAGCCGCCGGGCGTCGCCGAGACGATCGACTGGGCCCGGGCACTGGCGGCGCTGGACGTCCACGGCCTCGAGCCCGAGGTCGTGATGGCGACGCTGGGTGCCGCGCTCAAGTACCGCGAGGACCAGGAGCGGGCACGACGGCTCGATGTCGGCCAGCTCGTGCGGCAGGCGCTGGCCGAGGTCTGACCGATGCCGACGCACGGCCACGCCACCGGACGGTCACCGACCAACGGTGCGACGCGTCCCGCCGTCGTCGAGCCGGTCACCGGCGCCGTGGCCCTCGCCGCCGCGCTGCGCGGCGCGGGGATGCCGGTCGGCCCTGACCGCGTGCAGCACTTCGTCGAGGCGCTCGACCAGGTCGACGTGCGGGACCGAACCGATGTCTACTGGGCCGGCCGGGCCACCCTGTGTGCCCACCCTGAGCACATCACGCGGTACGACAACGTGTTCGCCGCGTTCTTCGACGGTCGCGTCGCCGACATGACGCGGGTCCAGCCGATGCCGGTGCAACAGACCACCGCCTACGCCCTGCCGGCGACGGCCACCGACGGCCCCGGCGAGCAGGGCGACGACGACCAGACGGCCCTCGTCGCGAACGCCAGCTCGGTCGAGGTGCTGCGCCGGCGCGACGTCTCTACGCTCGACCTCGACGAGCGCCTGCAGCTCGAACGGCTCCTCGCACGCTTCGCCATGCCCGGCGCCCAGCGGCGGACGCGGCGGTGGCAACCCGACCGGATCGGGGCGGTCGACCGCGGACGGACGGTGCGCGCACTGTTGCGCAGCGGTGGGGAGATCACCGAGCTGCGGCACCGCTCGGTCCGGCACCGGCCCAGACGGGTTGTGCTGCTCGTCGACGTGTCCGGATCGATGACGCCCTACGCCGACGCACTGCTGCGGTTCGCCCACGCCGCGGCCCGCGGCCGGCAGCGCACCGAGGTGTTCTCGATCGGCACGCGCCTGACGCGGCTGACGCGTGAGCTCAGCCATCGCGACGCCGACACGGCGATGGCGGCCGTGGCCTCAGCCATCCCGGACTGGAGCGGGGGTACCCGCCTCGGCGCGCAGCTCAAGGCGTTCCTCGACCAGTGGGGTCAGCGCGGCATGGCCCGCGGCGCCGTCGTCGTCGTGATGTCCGATGGCTGGGAGCGTGACGACCCGGAGCTGCTCGGCGATCAGATGGCGCGGCTGCACCGCCTGGCGCACCGTGTCGTGTGGGCCAACCCGCGGCGTGCCCGCCCCGGCTTCGAGCCGCTGGTCGGAGGGCTGATCGCCGCGCTGCCGCACGTCGACGCGTTCGTGGACGGCCACAGCCTGGAGGCCTACGAGCATCTGGCCGACGTCGTCGCGGGTCGGAGGTGACCCCACATGCGTGACATTCTCCCGGTGTTGCAGGCGTGGTGGAAGGCGCAGGAACCGTTGGCGCTCGCCACCGTCGTCGACGTCCGCAAGAGCGCCCCCCGGCAGGCGGGGGCGGCGATGGCGATCAGCCTCGACGGCGAGGTCGCCGGCAGCGTGTCCGGCGGGTGCGTCGAGGGCGCGGTCTACCAGCTCGGCCAGCAGGTGCTGGGTAGCGGCACGCCCGAGCTCGCCCACTATGGCTACAGCGACGACGAGGCCTTCGCGGTCGGGTTGACCTGCGGTGGTGAGCTCGACGTCTTCGTCGAGCGCATCGACCGGGACGCGCGGCCGTGGTTCGGCCGCCTGCTCGACGCGATCGCGGCCGAGTCCCCGGTCGTGGTCGCCACGGTCATCGACGCGCCGTCGGAGGAGGAGGACGTCCCGCCCCGGCGCGGCGCGACGATGATGATCGGGCCCGACTGGACCGAGGGGTCACTCGAGACCGAGGGCCTGCAGATCGCGGTCATCGACGACGCCCGCGGCATGCTGCAGCAGGGCCGGACGGCGGAGCGGCGCTACGGCCGCCACGGTGAGCGGCGGCTCGACGACGTGCGTGTGTTCATCTCGTCCTTCGCTCCGCGACCGCGCATGTTCGTGTTCGGCGCGATCGACTACGCGGCGGCCGTCGCGCGGGTCGGCAGCTTCCTCGGGTACCACGTCACGGTCTGCGACGCGCGCGCGACGTTTGCGACCTCGAAGCGCTTCCCCGACGCTGACGAGGTCATCGTCGAGTGGCCGCACCGCTACCTCGGCCGGCTCGCCATCGACGAGCGGACCGTGATCTGCGTATTGACCCATGACCCCAAGTTCGATGTCCCCCTGCTCGAGGTGGCCCTGCGGAGCCCCGCCGGCTACATCGGGGCGATGGGCAGCCGGCGCACCCACGACGAGCGGCTCGAGCGACTGCGCGAACGCGGCCTGGACGAGGCCGAGCTTGCCCGGCTGCGCTCACCGATCGGCCTGGACCTCGGCGCGCGGACGCCGGAGGAGACCGCGGTATCGGTGGCGGCCGAGCTGATCCAGTGCCGCTGGGGTGGGTCGGGTCGTCCGCTGACCGACACGTCCGGGCGGATCCACGAGGTGCGTGGCGCGACCGGCGCCCACCCACCGGCGCTGCGGGAGCCCGATGGGTCCGGCTGAGGTGACACCCGCCGGCGTGCTGCTCGCCGCCGGTGCCGGCGTGCGGTTCGGGCGCCCCAAGGCGCTGGTGACGTTCCACGGCGAGCCGCTGGTCGTGCGGGGAGTGCGTCTGCTGACGCGTGCCGGGTGCCGCCCTGTGACGGTCGTCGCCGGTGCCGATGCGGCGGCGGTGACGGCGGCGCTGCGCGGCCGCGCCGCCGACGTCGTCGTCAACGACGACTGGCGCTCGGGGATGGGTGGATCAGTGCGTGCCGGCCTCGCCGCGGCGCGGCGCTCGGACGCGCCCGCCGCGGTGATGGCGCTCGTCGACCAGCCACTCGTCGCACCGGAGGCAGTCCGCCGCCTGACCGCGGCGTGGCGGTCCGGTGCCGTGATCGCCGCAGCGACCTTCGAGGGCCGGGTCCGCACACCGGTGCTCTTCGACCTGCGGGCGTGGGACGCGGTCGATCAGGCGGCGGTCGGGGATCAGGGTGCCCGGGCGCTGTTGCGCGACCGGCCGGATTGGGTAAAGCCGGTAGCGTGCGACGACGTCGCCTCGCCGCTGGACATCGACACCGGGACCGACCTGCGCGCCCTGACGACGGAGCCCGATCCGAACCCCCCACGCGTCGGTGAACGTGCAGCCACAAAGGAGCAGCAGCAATGGAACTGAACCACTCATTCATGGTGCCGGTGGGCGCGGACACGGCATTCGAGGTCCTGACGGACATCGAGCGCATCGCCCCATGCATGCCGGGGGCGTCGGTCGACTCCGTCGACGGTGACGAGTTCACGGGCAGCGTCAAGGTCAAGGTCGGCCCGATGCAGGTGACCTACCGCGGCAAGGCCAAGTACGCCGAGGTCGACCGTGACAACCACAGCGCGGTCATCGAGGCGCGGGCGCAGGAGACGCGTGGAAGCGGCACCGCGAACGCCACCATCTCGACGAGGCTCGACGAGAAGGGCGAGGAGGAGACCGAGGTCATCGTCGTCAGCAACCTGTCGATCACCGGACGCCCGGCGCAGTTCGGGCGCGGCGTGATGAACGAGGTCGGCAGCAAGCTGCTCAACCAGTTCGCCGACTGCCTGTCGACGAAGCTGTCGGGTGAGGATGAGCCGGAGGAGGAGGCCGTCGAGGAGGCGGCGGAGACGACCACCACGGCCGCCGCCGGAAGCAACGGCAGCAGCGCCGCGACGTCGGAGCAGGAGGTCACCCAACAGGTCGGGGCAGCGTCGCC
>Ga0256867_10000809_pt1 | contig 12773 bp, 7 predicted proteins | sample RVTome_15_FD_185939 | JGI IMG/M metagenome (GOLD analysis project Ga0256867, IMG submission 185939) | Soil microbial communities from uranium-contaminated site in the Upper Colorado River Basin, Wyoming, United States - RVT150D86 (HiSeq) ... | reverse complement strand
TGCACCGGCATCAGCTCGACGGTGGTCACCCCGAGACGCTTCAGGTACTCAATGACGGGCCCCGCGGCAAGCCCCGCGTAGGTGCCCCGCAGCTGCGGCGGAACGTCCGGGTGCCGCACCGTGAAGCCTTTGACGTGCAGCTCGTAGATCACCGTATCGTGCCACGGGACCTGCGGCCGCCGGTCGTCCCCCCAGGTAAAGGCCGGGTCGATCACCCGGCATTTGGGCATGCCCGGCGCTGAATCGCGCCGGTCGAACGAAAGATCGGCGCGATCGTGACCGATGCGGTAGCCGAAGTTGGCGTCGCTCCAGCTGATCGACCCGGTGAGCGCCTTGGCGTACGGATCGAGCAGCAGCTTGTGAGGATTGAAGCGGTGGCCCTTTTCCGGGTCGTACGGGCCGTAGACCCGGTAGCCGTAGAGCATGCCCGGCCGCGCTTCGGGGAGATAGCAGTGCCAGACCTGGTCCGTTTTCTCGGGAAAGCGGATGCGCTGCACCTCGCGCCGGCCCTTGTCGTCGAAGATACAGAGCTCGACCTTCTCCGCGTGCTCGGAGAAGAGCGCGAAGTTGACACCCTCCCCGTCCCAGGTGGCGCCGCGCGGATAGGGCCTGCCGGGCCATACGGCCGAAATCGGTGCGCTCAAGGCAGATTCCTTTCATCGCGCCGGCGCGCGGCCGCAGACGCCAGCGGTGTCCGTGCGCAACAAGGCGTTACTTGTCCTCTTTGCTCTGTCCCGGCAGCCAGCGCTCGAGCATTCCGGCGGCCCACCGCTGCCCGCCGATGCCGAACGCGAGCGCCAGCGCGAACACGACTCCGGCCAGGATGATGAGGAAGCTCTGGCGGATCATGTCGCCGCCGACGTTGATCTGATCGAGCGCGATCAGCACGACGAACACGATGATCGCGTACTGGGAGAGCTTGCCGAGCAGCTCGGCGTCCTGGATCCCGACATTGCTGCAGTAGGCGACAACGGTATTGTAGATGAAGCGCGCGAAGTAGGCGCCGAACGCAAGGATGAGCAGCGCGACGATGACCTTGGGCACGAACTGCACCACCTGGCCGAAGAGATCGGTGATGTAGGTGAGCCCGAGGCTGTTGAACGCGATCACCAGCGTCGCGAAGATCACGAGCCAGTAGATGAGCGCGCCGAGAATATCGGTGGTGTCGCTGTCGATGCCGCCCTGCTTGAGAAATCCGTCCATTCCGGCATGCTCGGTCAGAATGTTGAAATTGACCGCCCGCAGCGCCTTTTGCACCGCGTAGCGGATGACCTTCGCCAGCAGCCAGCCCGCAATCAGCACGGCGACCGCGATCGCAAGGCGCGGCAGGAACACGCCGACCTGGGTCAGAAGAACCTTGAGAGGCTCAAGAAGCATATCCATTCTTTCCATGCGCACCTCCTCCTGTAGAAGGACTCGTCAAAACACGAACCACAGGTCTTTGATCGTCCCGGGTATCTTACGCGTTCTGGGTGCCCGATCCTTCGGCGCGGGCAAGTCCGGCGAGAGCGAGTATCCCCTCCAGCGGAATGCGCGCCCACCCTGGACGGTTGTTGATTTCGTAGCGCAGCTCGTAGAGCGCCTTCTCGAGCTCGAAGAGCTGGATGAGGCCCTGGATCTCCTCGAACGACGCATAAAGGCCGCTGCCCCGCGCCGCTTCGTCGTAGGCCTCGAGAAACGCCCCGCGCACCTGCGGCTCCCAGCTCGCCGCAAGAGGTGCCAGCCGCGCGCCGTCCTCCGGGGCGTGCATCACGCGCCGCAGCGCCGTCCAGCGCGCGTAGTTGAAGGAGCGCAGCATGCCGGCGACGTCGCGCAGCGGCGAGTACTTGCGGGTGCGCTCGGCGAGCGGCCGCGCCGGCTCGCCCTCGAAATCTATGATGATGAAGTCGTTGCTCGCGACCAGCACCTGACCCAGATGGTAGTCGCCGTGATAGCGCGTCTTGAGCGTGTAGCGCGCCGGCATGGCGCATTCGTCGATGCGGGCAAAAAGCCGCTTCTGGCCGTCGATGAGCGTTTGCGCCTGCTGCCGGGACGTCAGCACGAGCTGGCCCATCTGCCGCTCCAGGAACCTGAGCGTCGCAGCCGCCTCCTCGTGCACCGAGCGCTTGAATTCCGCCAGGTCCTCCGCTGTGACGGGTTCCGGATCGAAAGCCGGATCGCCGGACCTGAACGCGAACGCGAGGTGCAGCTCGGCGGTGCGCTTGCCGAGCGTGCGCACGAGCGACAGATACGCGCCGTGCGCGTCCTCGGGCACCATGTCGGCGGCAGCGCGGTGGCTCTCGAAGAAACGCTCGAGGTAGGCCACGGTGTAATTCCAGCCGTCGCCCTGGTTGGAGACGTAGCCCTGCAGGAGCGCCAGCGTCATCGGGGTGCCGTCCTTGGCGATGTACTCGAGCGCTCCGGCGACCCGCGCGCAGTTCGGGAATCTCGCGACCTCGGTCAGATAGCGGCCGACCTCGAGCTCCGGGTTCACGCCGGGACGGATGCGGCGGTAGCCCTTGAGGAACAAGCGCTCGCCAAGGGTCACGACGGTATTGCTGCTTTGCACCTGGGGACGGCCTACGGGCAGCTCGGCGAGCCCTTCACCGGCCAGCTCGGAAAACGCACCGCTGGGCGTGAAGCGCAGCGTCCCATTTGCTGCCTGGATCTCCGCGCGGGCCTCGGTTGCCTGCACCACCGCACGGCAAAAACGTTCGTCGGAAAGCGCATCGGCCATGGCGCCCACGTTCGCCTGCTGGCGCACCTTGGCGATCGCCGCTGGCGTCAGCCCGCGCAATCTCTCCTCTTCGGTCGACTCCCAAGCGAGGGCGAGCGGCATGAAGTAGGTCGCGGGCTCGGCGGCGCCCTCCGTTTCGACGAGCGTCAGGAGCCAGGTATACGGCTTGACGGTCCACTGGGAGTATTCGACGATCTTTGCCCGCTTGATGGGCTCGCCCTTCGCCCCGTACCAGCGCTGTGCCTCGATATGCCGTGGCAGGACCTCCTGCTCGAACTGGGAGCGGATCTTCTCCGCCATCCGCATCCGCCACGGAACGACGCGATCGCGGAAGAGGCTCGTCCATCCGTCAAAGAGCACCACTACCGGCAAGTCATCTCGCGCGAGCCGCTCCTCGTGCCACTTCGGCACTTCGACGTCCACCGCGAGCCGGAACCAGAAGAAACCGTGTGCCGGAAGCGTCAGTAGATAGGGCAGATCCCCGACCGGCGGGAACGGATTGCGGCCGATCATCTCGACCGGCACCCGCCCGCGAAAGCGGCTCAAGTCGAGCTCGACCGGTTGCGCGGCGCGCGAGACATTCGCCACGCACAGGATTGCCTCCTCTCCGTACTCGCGCAGGTAAGCGAGCACCTTGCGGTTGCCCGGACGCAGAAAGGTGATCTTGCCGCGGCCGAACGCCCGGCTCGTCTTGCGAACCGCGAGGATGCGTCTCATCCAGTGCAGGAGCGAGGACGGATCCCGCAGCTGCGACTCGACGTTGACCGCCTCGTAGCCGTAGATGGAATCCATGATCGGCGGCAGATAAAGGCGCTGCGGATCCGCGCGCGAGAAGCCCGCGTTGCGGTCCGGGCTCCATTGCATCGGTGTGCGGACCGCGTTGCGGTCGCCGAGATAGATGTTGTCGCCCATGCCGATCTCGTCCCCGTAGTAGATGATCGGCGAGCCCGGCATCGAGAGCAGCAGGCTGTTCATCAGCTTGATGCAGTCCAGGTCATTCTGCATGAGGGGCGCGAGCCGGCGCCGGATGCCGAGATTGATGCGCGCGCGCGGATCCGCCGCGTACATCTGGTACATATAATCTCGCTCCTTGTGGGTCACCATCTCGAGCGTCAGCTCGTCGTGGTTTCGGAGAAAGATCGCCCACTGGCAGCTCTCCGGAATATCGGGCGTCTGGCGCATGATCTCGACGACGGGGTGGCGGTCCTCCTGTGCGATCGCCATGTAGATGCGCGGCATCAGCGGAAAATGGTAGGCCATGTGGCACTCGTCGCCGGTGCCGAAATACTCCGAAACGTCCTCCGGCCACTGGTTGGCCTCCGCGAGGAAGACGCGGTTCCTGTAGTGGCGGTCGAGCTCGGCCCGGATGTGCTTGATGAGCTGGTGCGTCTCCGGGAGGTTTTCGTTGTTGGTGCCGTCGCGCTCGATGAGGTAGGGAATCGCGTCGAGGCGCATGCCGTCGACGCCCATGTCAAACCAGTGGCGCATCACGCGCAGGACGGCCTGCACCACATGCGGATTGTCGAAGTTGAGATCAGGCTGATGCGTGAAGAAGCGGTGCCAGTAGTAGGCCTTCGCGACGGGGTCCCAGGACCAGTTGGAGCTCTCGGTGTCGGTGAAGATGATGCGCGTCTCGGGCCATTTCTGGTCCGTGTCGTTCCAGACGTAGAAATTGCGCTTGCTCGAATCGGCCGGAGCCCGGCGTGCCGCCTGGAACCAGGGATGCTGATCCGAGGTGTGGTTGATCACCAGCTCGGTGAGCACGCGCAGTCCCAGGCTGTGCGCTTCCCGCATGAACTGCCGGAAGTCGGCGCGCGTTCCGTAGTCGGGATGGATGTTGTGGTAATCCGCGATGTCGTACCCGTCGTCCTTGAGCGGCGATGGATAGAACGGAAGCACCCAGATCGCCGTTGCGCCAAGGTCGCGGATATATTCGAGCTTTTCGGTCAGTCCGCGAAAGTCGCCGATCCCGTCCCGGTTGCTGTCGTTGAAGGCGCGGACATGCACCTGATAGATGACCGCGTCCTTGTGCCAGAGTGGATCGTCCTCCAGCTCGTTCTTGCGACTGCGAATGGGCTCTGCCATGACGGTCTTCAGGCGAAATACTCGAAGTCGCGCTCCGAGCGCAGGCGCTTCTTGACCCGGAAGACGTGCGCGGCCGAGACCTGCGGATCGAGCTGCAGGTAGTTGCGCGCGCCCTGCCAGAGATAGCTCGTCCCGCTGAGGAGATCCTCCACCTCGTAGGCGCGATCGCGATCGATCCCGAGCTCGGCGAGCGGCGCCTCGAGCCAGCCCGACTGAGGATGGTGCGGATCGAGGTTGACCGCGACGATGACGACGTTCGCGAGGTCATCGGTGTACTTGGCGTAACAGATGAGCTCGTCGTTGTCGATCGGAATGGAACGGATGTTCCATTCCTGCTGCAGCGCCGGGTTCTCGCGCCGGGCGCGGTTTACCGAGGCGACGAGGTGGCGAAGGCTGTCGGGCCTGGCAAGGTCCCAGAACCGTACCTCGTACTTTTCCGAATTGCGGTACTCCTCGCTGCCCGGCTCGCGCGGAACGTTTTCGCAGTGCTCGAAGACCGGCCCGTAGATGCCGTAGTTCGCGCCGAGCGTCGCGGCGAGCACGAGCCGCGCCATGAACGCCGGGCGGCCGCCATGCTGCAGATAGGCCGTGAGTATGTCGGGCGTATTGGGCCAGTGGTTGGGCCGGAAATATTCGCGCGAAGCGTGGCGCGAGAGCTCGGTGAAGTACTCGGTCAACTCCATCTTTGTGTTGCGCCACGGGAAATAGGTGTAGGACTGGGTGAAACCGAGCTTGGCCAGCCGGTGCATGACCTTGGGCCGCGTGAAGGCCTCGGAGAGGAACATGACTTCAGGGCGATCGCGCTGCACCTCGGCGATCAGCCATTCCCAGAACGCGAAAGGCTTGGTGTGCGGATTGTCGACGCGGAAGATCGTGACCCCCTGCTCGACCCAGAACGTGAACACGCTCTTCAATTCTTCCCACAAGGCCCGCCAGTCATCGCACTCGAAATTGAAGGGGTAGATGTCCTCGTACTTCTTCGGCGGATTCTCGGCGTACTGCACCGATCCGTCGGGACGCCAGCGGAACCACTGCGGATGCTCCTGGACGTAGGGATGGTCCGGGGCGCACTGAAAGGCGACGTCGAGCGCGATCTCGAGCCCGTGCTCGCGCGCCGCGCGCACGAGGTGCCGGAAGTCCTCCAGCGTCCCGAGCGCCGGATGGACTGCCTTGTGCCCGCCCTCGTGCGAACCGATCGCCCACGGGCTGCCGGGATCGTCCGGCGTCGCGGAAAGCGCGTTGTTCCGGCCCTTGCGGTTCACGCGGCCAATGGGGTGAATCGGGGGCAGGTAGAGCACGTCGAAGCCGAGCTCGGCCACGTACGCGAGCCGCATCTCGCAATCCCGGAAGGTGCCGTGCCGCCCCGGGGCGTCGGCCGTCGATCGGGGGAACATCTCGTACCAGGCGCTGCAGCGCGCGCGCGGCGCGTCGACGGTGAGCGAAAGCTCGGGGCTGTAGTGGCTCGCGAAATCGCGGTTGGGGTAGCGGTTCATCAGGGCAAGGAGTTCGTCACCCAGGGCGAGATCCCGGCGCGCTTCGAGTGTGTCCTTGCCCTTCAGCTTTCCCGCAATACCTGACAGCGCCCGCGCGTCATTGCCCTTGGCGCGCGCGGCAGCCTGTTCCACGAGTGCCGCGCCTACTTGGAGCGCAAGCGCCACGTCCTGTGATTCAACGCGTCGCCCGAAGTCCTTTCGCCAGGAGAGGAAGTCGTCGACCCACGCCGTGACCGTGTAGCGATAGCGCCCGGGTGCCCCGACCTGAAACTCGCCGCGCCACCGGTCGTTGTCGACGAACTGCATCTCGATCTCGCTCCACGCGGATGCATCCTCTGCGCGATGTCGCAGCATGCAACGCAGCGTGTCGTGTCCGTCTCCGAATACGTCCGCTTCGACCGCCAGCCGGCTGCCGGCTGCCCGCTTGACCGGAAATCGCCCGCCATCGACCGCCGGAAACAGGCCCTCGATGATCGCGCGCCGGCGACCGTCCTCCGGAGTAATTTTCACTGTCTTCCTTTCGTCCTGCGCGGAGCCGGGCTTCATCGGTGCCCAGTGCTCTTGAAGAATAGCGCAGAGAGCGGCGGCAGCGTGAGCCGCACCGACCAGTCGCGTCCGTGCGCCGCATGCGGCTCACCGTCGAGACCGCCCAGATTGCCGACGCCCGAGCCGCCGTAGCGCTCGGCGTCGCTGTTGAGAATCTCCTCCCAGCGCCCGCCCCGCGGCACGCCCAGCACGTAGCCCGAGCGCACGACCGGCGTGAAGTTGAGGACGACCAGCATGACCTCGTCGCCGGGCATGTTGCGCCGGATGAAGCTCAACACGCTGTTGTCGCGGTCGTTGGCGTCGATCCATTCGAAGCCGCCGCGCTCGCAGTCGAAATCATGGAGGGCGGGCTCGGCCCGATAGCAGCGGTTGAGATCGGACACCCAGACGCGCACGCCTTCGTGCAGCGGGAAGCCCAGCACGTGCCATTCCAGGCTCTCCTCGTGCTGCCACTCGCGCCGCTGCCCGATTTCGCACCCCATGAAGAGCAGCTTCTTGCCGGGGTGTGCCCACATGTAGCCGAAGAGCAGCCGCAGGTTGGCAAACTGCTGCCACTCGTCACCGGGCATCTTGCCGACGAGGGAGCCCTTGCCGTGAACGACCTCGTCATGGGAGAGCGGAAGCACGAAATTCTCGTCGAACGCGTACCAGATGCTGAAGGTGAGCTGGTCGTGGTGATGCGTGCGGTAGATCGGGTCACGCGAGAGGTACTTGAGCGTGTCGTGCATCCAGCCCATGTTCCACTTGTAGCCGAAGCCGAGCCCGCCGCCCGACACCGGGCGGGAGACCTGTGGCCAGGCGGTCGATTCCTCGGCAATCGTCTGCACGTCTGGAAAGTCACGGTAGACCGCTTCGTTCATGTGCCGCAGGAAGCTGACCGCCGCGAGGTTCTCCCGGCCCCCGAATTCATTGGGTATCCACTCGCCCTCCTTGCGGGCGTAGTCGAGATAGAGCATGGAGGCGACCGCGTCCACACGCAGCCCGTCGATGTGATACTTGTCGAGCCAGAAAAGGGCGCTGCTCTCGAGAAACGCGCGCACCTCGTGGCGCCGATAGTTGAAGATGCAGCTGTTCCACTCCGGGTGATAGCCCTGGCGCGGGTCCGCGTGCTCGAAAAGATGAGTGCCGTCGAAATACACGAGCCCGTGGACATCGTTCGGAAAGTGCGACGGCACCCAGTCGAGGATCACTCCGATTCCCTGCCCGTGCAGGTAGTCGACGAGATACATGAAATCCTGGGGCGTGCCATAGCGGGAGGTCGGCGCAAAGTATCCCGTTGTCTGGTAACCCCATGATCCATAGAAGGGGTGCTCCATGACCGGCATCAGCTCGACGTGCGTGAAGCCCATTTGCCGTACGTAGCCACCGAGCGGCTCGGCGAGCTCGCGGTAGGTGAGCGGGCGATTGCCCTCCTCGGGAACGCGGCGCCAGGAACCGATATGCACCTCGTAGATCGACATCGGCGCATTGCGCGCCGACGCGGCCGCGCGATGGGTCATCCATTCCTGATCATGCCAATCGTAGTCGAGGTTCCAGACCCGTGCGGCCGTCGCCGGAGGAAGCTGCCAGTAGAAGGCGAAGGGATCCCCCTTGTCCGCTTCGTAGCCGTGCGTGCTGGAACGGACCCGGTACTTGTAGTAGGCGCCCTGTTGCAGCCCTGCGACGATGCACTCCCAGATCCCGGAGCCGTCATGCCGCACCTGCAGGGGATTGCGCCCGGGATCCCAGCCGTTGAAATCACCGATGACCGAGACCGCCGCCGCGCCGGGCGCCCACACGGCAAAGCGCGTCGCGCCCTTGCCGTCCAGCGCTGCCGGATGCGCGCCCAGCTTCTCGTACAGGCGTCCGTGGCTGCCTTCCTTGAAAAGATAGATATCGTGCTCGGTCAATATCGAGCTGGATGCTTGCCGCTGGCCGCCTCTTGCTCGCGGCGGTGCGGCCTGTTTCGCGGTCGATCTCGTCTTGGCAGGCATATCTTCGCTCCGTTGTTCCGTCCTGCATGCTCTTCGCTTCGACCACCGGAAAATCCGGACGGCGTGTCCTCCGTCGGGGCGCGCGGTGCGCCAGCGGCTACACGCCCGCGCTGCGCATCGACTTGCCGTCGGCTTGCCGCCAATGCTGCAGGAATGCGATGAGCTCGCGCGGCGGCCTTAACCGGATATCGGCCAGCGAATCGCGCGGCTCCGCCCGCACGAGCACTGCAAGCCCGCGCCCCTTGATCGCGCGGAACGCGTCTTCATCCGTGACGTCGTCGCCGAGATAGGCGGCGACGCACTCCGCGCCGCTTTCCGAGAGCACCGTGCGCACGGCATGCTCCTTGTTGGTGCCGTGCGCTCGCAATTCGAAGCCTCCGTCGAACCCCATCAGCTCGAGCATGCCGTCCGCGGCAAAGGGCTCCCATGCCGCCTGCACCTGTGATCGGAGCCGCGCAATGTTGATCGCCGGCAGGCCCCTCCAGTGCAACGCGATGCTCGCCGGCTTGCGCTCGATTCGCGCCCCCGCTCGGCGGAAGGTATCGGCGGCTGCTTCCGCCGACGCGAGCGACCTGCGGACCTCCTCCGCCGTGTCCTGGACGGCTACGACGCCGTCGGCCGACATGCGCTCCCATCCGTGCGCGCCCCATATTTCGGGGGGCGCGCGCAACGACAGCAGCGCCGCCACTTCCGAGGCGCGCCGTCCGCTCACGATCACCACGCGGGTGTCACCCTGCCCCATCAACGCGTCGAGCAGCTCGACCACGCCGGGATACGGGACGGCCTGCTCGGGCCGGATCTTGAACGGCGCCAGCGTTCCATCGTAATCGAGCATCAGCACGCGCTCGGTTGCGGACTCAAGCTCCGTATAGAACGCGGCGAGATCGAAAGTCGGCGTCAGAATCTGCATCGGGCCCGATCTAAATAACTGACAGCACCTCGCTGAAAAGTTCCCGTGCGGTAAAACCCATTGAAACTAGGACATTAGCATACGCCCCGAGGCCGATTCGCGGCCCGCGCCGCGCGCCCGCCGGGTGCGCAGAATCTCCTCTCGCATCCGCAAGGCCGTCAGGCGCGTTGTCCGACCAGAACGATGTGAACACGATAGGGTCCATGCGCACCGAGTGTCACGGTCTGCTCGATGTCCGCCGTTCGCGACGGTCCGGAGATGAAATGCACGGCACGCGGCGCTTGCCGCTGCTCGGTGCGCATGAGCTGCCAGGCCTCTTCCATGCCGGGCACGATCCGCGATTCTTCGACGACGGCGATATGCGTCTCCGGCAGCAGGCTCGTGACGGAGGGTGTTTGCGGGCCCGACAGCATCATCAGCGTCCCGGTCTCGGCGATGGCGCAAAACGATCCGGTGATCCCGACAAGATCGGCTGCGCGCGCCGGGCGCATCGCGATCTCGATTCCGGCAGCGCGCCAAGCCAACGAGCCCAGCGCCTCCCAGCACACGGCCTCCCGCGGCAGCCGCTGCGCGTTGATATATCTCGCGATGGCTGCCGGCACGGCGGCCATCGATTCCACCTCGTCAATGGTGCTGGCAAGTTTCAACGCCTCCGAGCGGAATCGCGCCACGGGCTCCCAGTTCACGGCGGGACGCGCGTTCTGCGGATGTGCCGCAATGTGAGCGCGCACGGCCTCCCGCGCGGCCGATTCGCCCGCGGAGCCCTTCGCCTGTCTCGCGCGGATCCGTGCCAGAATGTTTTCCCGGGCGCTCATCGTTTATTCAACTCGCCCGGCGCTAGCCGAGCGTGGGCATGTTGAGCCCCGGCGCCGGCGTATCCTGATGCGGCCAGCGTGTGGTCACCACCTTGGTGCGCGTGTAGAACTTCACGCCTTCCGCTCCGTGCACGTGAAGGTCGCCGAAGAGCGAGTTCTTCCAGCCGCCAAACGAATAGAACGCGACCGGCACCGGAATCGGCACGTTCACCCCCACCATGCCGACCTGGATCTCGTTCTCGAAGCGCCGCGCAGCTCCCCCGGATTCCGTGAAGATCGCCGTGCCGTTGGCGTACGGGTTGCGATTGACAAGCTCGATCGCGTCCTCGAGCTTTTCGCTGCGCAGGACGACGAGCACCGGGCCGAAGATCTCGTCCTGGTAGATCTTCATCCCGGGCTTCACGTTGTCGAAGAGGGTAGTGCCCAGGAAGAAGCCCGACTCGTGGCCCGGGACGGTCAGGCCGCGGCCATCCACCACGAGCGTCGCGCCTTCCTTCACGCCCTGATCGATGTACGCCTTGACCTTGTCGCGGTGCTGAGCGGTGACGAGCGGGCCCATTTCGACGCCCTCCTTTTCGCCCGGGCCGACCATGATCGCCCGGGCCTTCTTCTTGAGCAGCGCCACCAGCGGATCGCCGGCCGCGCCCACGGCTACCACCGCCGAGATCGCCATGCAGCGCTCTCCCGCAGAACCGTACGCGGCCCCGATCAGAGCGTCGGCCGTAAACTCGAGGTCCGCATCCGGCAGCACGACCGCGTGGTTCTTGGCGCCGCCGAGCGCCTGCACGCGCTTCCCATTCCTTGCGCACGTCTCGTAAATGTACCTTGCGATCGGCGTCGAGCCCACGAAGCTCACCGCGTGTATGCCAGGGTGGTTGAGGATCGCGTCGACCGTTTCCCTGTCCCCATGCACGACATTGAAGACCCCGTCCGGCAGCCCGGCCTCCTTGAAAAGCTCAGCCATGCGCATTGATGCAGAGGGCACTTTCTCCGACGGCTTCAGGATGAAAGTGTTGCCGCAGGCAATGGCAACCGGAAACATCCACAGCGGTACCATGACCGGAAAGTTGAAAGGCGTGACCCCGGCGCACACGCCGATGCCTTGCCGCACCGTGTGGCAATCGACGCCCGAGCCCACATTCTCCGAATGCTCGCCCTTGAGCAGGTGCGGGATGCCGCAAGCAAATTCCACCACCTCGATACCGCGCTGCACGGAGCCCATTGCGTCGGCCAGCGTCTTGCCGTGCTCCTCGGTGACGAGACGGGCAAGTTCCTGCTGGTTCGCCTGAAGCAGCTGCAGGAATTTCTGCATCACGCGCGCCCGCCTGAGCAGCGGGGTGTCCCGCCACGCTGGAAACGCGGCGGACGCGGCCTTCACCGCCGCATCGACGTCTGCGGAATTGCAGAACGGCACCCGGCGTGTCACCGCGCCGGCTGCCGGATTGGTAACGTCTCCGAAGCGCGACGCAGTGGCCCGGCGGTGTTTTCCGTCGACCCACATCTCGACGCTCGCCACGGCCTTCGCTGCAACTGGCTTGTTCATTGTCGCCTCCTGTACAGCTTCCGGAAAGTCGCCCCCTCTGGCGCCGGCAGGTCGCGCCCGTCGGTCCAGCCGCCGGCCATCGGCAGGCGGTGTATAAGCCGGCCACGTCCGCCGATCATTGCAAGCACCCGCGCCCCGATTGACGCTGAAAGCGCGTAAAGTGCGGGCCGCTCCGCCACCCAGCGCCACACACGGAAGGCGAGCCGCTCGGTCCAGGGTTTCAAACGCCGCTCAAACTGCTGCTCGCGCAATTTGCGCAGCAGATCCGGCAGCGGAATCTTGACCGGGCAGACCACGCCGCACTGGTTGCACATCGTCGCGGCATTCGGCAGATCGAGCGCATTCTCCAGCCCGACGTAGCTCGGCGTCAGCACGGAGCCCATCGGACCCGGGTAGACCCAGCCGTAGGCATGGCCGCCAACGCTCTGGTACACGGGGCAGTGATTCATGCAGGCCCCGCAGCGTATGCAGCGCAACATCGGCTGCAGGTCCGTGCCCATCAGGCGCGTTCGGCCGCCATCGAACAGGATAACGTGAAAATGCTCCGGCCCATCGTGCTCGTTTGCGCCTTTCACGCCGGTCGTGACCGAAATGTAGTTCGAGATGGACTGGCCTGTGCCGTGCGGAGGGAGGAGCCGCATCAGTGTGGCAGCATCCTCCAGCGTCGGCAGGATCTTCTCGATCCCGGTGAT
>Ga0256867_10000808_pt1 | contig 12778 bp, 12 predicted proteins | sample RVTome_15_FD_185939 | JGI IMG/M metagenome (GOLD analysis project Ga0256867, IMG submission 185939) | Soil microbial communities from uranium-contaminated site in the Upper Colorado River Basin, Wyoming, United States - RVT150D86 (HiSeq) ... | reverse complement strand
GCCCGCATCGGGCCGGAGCCGGGCCTACATCGACGGCCGCATGGCCACGGCCGCGGCGCAGGCCGAGCTGGCCATAGGGCTGGTCGACCTGCACGGGCAGCACACCCACCAGTCGCTGCTCGGCGGGCGTGTCCAGCGCGACTCCCTGGACCGCTTCGGCGCGGTGGACCTGGCACCGCTGCTCGAGGCCAAGGCCAAGGTGCGCGACCTGAACCGTCGCCAGACCGAGCTCGGTGGCGACGAGCGCAGCCGCGCCCACGAGATCGACCTGCTGCGGTTCCAGCTGGCCGAGATCGAGACCGCCGCCCTGGAGCGGCCCGACGAGGAGGACCGGCTCGAGGGGCTCGAGGACGAACTGGCCGACGCCGTGGCCCACCGCCATGCCGCGCAGGAGGCCGCCGCGGCCCTGAGCGGAGACCTCGGCGCACAGGACTGCCTGGGCGTGGCCCTGTCGGCGCTCGCCGGCCGCGCGCCCTACGCAGCGCTCGAGGCGCGGCTGCGCGGCGTCGCCGCCGAGCTGGCCGACGTGGCGGCCGAGGTGCGCACCGTCGGCGAGCGCATCGAGGACGACCCGGCGCGCCTGGACCAGGTGAGGGCCCGTCGCCAGCAGCTGAGGGACCTGTGCCGGAAGTACGGCGACGACCTCGGGGCCGTGCTGGCCTTCGCGGCCGATGCCCGCGGCCGTCTCGAGGAGCTCGAGCGCCACGACGAGGTGGCGGCCCGCCTCGATGCCGAGCTGGCCCAGGCCCACCGCGACGAGGCCACTGCAGCAGAGGCGGTGGCCAGGGGCCGGCGAGCAGCGGCCCCGCGCCTGAGCGACGCCGTCACCGCTCACCTGCCCGACCTGGCTCTGGAACGGGGTCGCCTCTGCGTCGAGGTCGGCGGTGCCGATCCGGCCGACGACGTGGCTTTCACCTTCGACGCCAACGGCACCGGCACCGCCCTCCCGCTGGCCAAGGTGGCCTCCGGAGGTGAGCTGGCCCGGGTGATGCTCGGGCTGCGCCTGGTGCTGACCGCTGGACCCCCGACGCTGATCTTCGACGAGGTCGACGCCGGGATCGGCGGCGCCGCCGCCTTGGCCGTGGGTCGGTCGCTGTCCCAGCTCGCACCCACCCACCAGGTCCTCGTCGTCACCCATCTCCCGCAGGTGGCCGCCTTCGCCGACCACCAGGTCGTGGTCAGTAAGGGAACCACTGCCGCGGGCCAGGTCGTCTCCACCGTGAGCCCCGTCGAAGGCGAGGAGCGGGTGGCCGAGCTCACCCGCATGCTGAGCGGTCGGCCCGACAGCAGCTCGGGGCGGCGCCACGCGGCGGAGCTGTTGGGGGTGGCCACCGCGGCCCGATCGGCGGCGTCGTGAGCGACGACGACGGTGGCGGCCGGCCGGCGACACGGACCTCGCCGTGAGGGTCTTCCGGAGGGGAGCGCCCGAGGAGGGTGAGAGCGTCATCAGCGGCCCGGCGCGCGTCGACCGCAGGACGAAGAACCTCATCCCCCGGCTGCAGCCCGGCGACATCGCCATCATCGATCACGATGACCTGGACAGGGTCGCCGCCGAGGGCCTGCGCGACGCCAGGGTGGCCGCAGTCGTGAACGCGGCACCTTCCATCACGGGCCGCTACCCCAACCTGGGTGCCCTCGTGCTGGTGTCAGCGGGGATCCCCCTGGTGGACCACGTGGGTTCCAAGTTCCTCGACGAGGTGCCAGAGGGCACCCTCACGTCGGTCATCGGTGGCGAGGTGTTCGTGGAGGGGATGCTCACGGGCAAGGGGATCCGCCAGGACCGGGACCTGGTGGAGAAGGCCCTGGAGGCGGCCAGGGGAGCGATCGGCGACCAGCTGGAGGAGTTCGCGCAGAACACTTTGTCCTACATCCGCCGTGAGCAGCACGTACTCACGGCATCGCCGATGCTGCCCGACGTCCGGGTCCCCATCGAGGGTCAGCACGTGCTGATCGTGGTGCGGGGCCTCGACTACCGGGAGGACCTGGAGGCCCTGCGGCGCATCGGCTACATAGCGGAGCTGAAGCCCGTGCTGATCGGCGTGGACGGTGGGGCCGACGCCCTGCTCGAGCAGGGACTGCACCCCGACATCATCCTCGGTGACTTCGACTCGGTGTCCGCCGATGCGCTCCGCTCCGACGCGGAGCTCATCGTTCACGCATACCCGGGCGGCGGGGCCCCGGGAGCCGAGCGGCTGGACCGCCTGAACTTCGAGTACCAGGAGTTCGAGGCGTCCGGCACCAGCGAGGACGTGGCCATGCAGCTGGCCTGGGAGCACCGGGCCGAGCTCATCGTGGCCGTGGGGTCCCACAGCTCGATGAACGAGTTCCTCGACAAGGGCCGTGAAGGCATGGCCTCGACCTTCCTCACCCGGCTCAAGGTGGGAGCGATCCTGGTCGACGCCAAGGGCGTGAGCCGGCTCTACCGCAGCCAGGTGCGCAAGCGCGACCTGATGCTGCTGGTGCTGTCCGCGCTCTTCACGCTCGTCGTGATCGCCATCATCAGCGAGCCGATCCGACTGCTTCTGCGGTCGGTGTGGGAGGACCTCCCCTGACAGAGGTGGTCTGCACCGGTGAGGGCGCCAGGGTGGGGCTCGGCCGGTGGTGCACACTTTCTGGCGTCCATGATCAACCTCCGCTACCACATCGTCTCCATCGTCGCCGTGTTCCTGGCACTCGGTATCGGGCTGGCGCTCGGCTCGACGTTCATCAGCTCAGCGGTGGTCAGTCGGCTGGAGGCCGAGATCGATCAGCTCCGGACCGAGCGCGACGACCTGCGCGAACGTTCCTCGGAGCTCGGCACCGAACTGGAGACCGCGCTCGCCGACCAGGGTCAGTTCGAGGAGGCCGCCCTGCCCATCGTGGCCACGGGCCTGCTGGACGGGTCGAGGGTGGTGCTGATGGCGGTGGAGGGCGTGGACGACGAATCCATCCGCGATGTGGAGGTGGCGTTGCAGGGCTCGGCCGCCGAGTTCGTCGGCACACTGTGGGCGACCGCACGCTTCGACCTGAGCGATGCTCAGAACCGCGAGGACCTGGCCGGCGTGCTCGGCTCGTCCGCCAACGAGGCGCGGCTGCGGCGCGCCCTGCAGCAGCGCATGGCCGAGGCCTTGCTACTGGAGGAGCCAAAGGAAACGGGCTCTGTGGTCGGAGGAGTCCTGTCCGATGTGACCGACGAGCTGCTCACCGACGACGGGCTGCAGGTCGAGGCCCCGCCAGCGGCGACGGCCCCCGCCACGCTGGTCGACCTCATCGACGCCGGCTTCTTGCGTTTCGAGGGCGAGCGGGCCAACACCACGGTGCCCGTCGACAGGCTGATCGTCTTCGGGACCCGGTACGTCATGGTGTCCGCGGACGAGGCAAACCTCCCGCCCACGGCGTTCATGCTCCCGGTGCTGCGAGGCATGGCCGAGGCCGTCGACCCGGTGCCGGCCGTCGCGGCCGACGCCACGCCCCTGCTTCGGGACGGGCCAGGGCCCCGCTTCGTCGACGAGGTGCGAGCCGTGCCGGAACTGGCTGCGGAGGTCTCGACTCAGGACAACCTGGCCGAGTACTGGGGCGTGATGGGTGCGACGACCGCTCTGGACCAGTACCCGCGGGTGGTCGGCCACTACGGCGTGACCGAGACCGCGGATGCCCTGCTGCCACCGCCGTCATGAGCGCACCGACCGTCGCCCTGGTGCCGGCCTTCCGGGCCGAGCAGACGGTGGCAGCCACCGTCCATGCCCTGGGCCGGCTGACGCTGGTGGACGAGGTCCTTGTCATCGACGACGGCTCCGACGACGACACGACCGCCCAAGCCCGAGCCGCCGGAGCGCACTGCCTGGCGCTGTCGGTGAACAGGGGCAAGGGCGGCGCCGTGACCGCCGGGGTGGCCGCCCGGCCCGCTGCCTCCACCTACCTGCTCATCGACGCCGACACCGGCGGCACCGCCGCTACGGCCGAGTTGCTGTTGGAGCCGCTCGCGGCCAGCCACGCCGACCTCGTCATCGCCGTCCTACCGTCGGCTGGCGCACGCGGCGGGTTCGGGGTCGTCTCGCGGCTGGCCGCTTGGGGCGTCAATGCCCGATGTGGCTTCGTGGCGCAGGCGCCGTTGTCGGGCCAGCGGGCCGTGCGCGGGCCGTTGCTGCGGTCGCTCGGCCTCGCCCCCCGGTTCGGCCTCGAGGTTGGCATGACCATCGACGCCGTGCGCGCTGGTGCTCGGGTGGTGGAGGTGTCGGCACCCTTCGACCACCACCACCGGGGCCGGGACCTGGAGGGGTTCCGGCACAGGGCCCGCCAGGGCACCGACGTCGTGGCGGCGTTGCTCTCGAGCCGGGACCGGCGGGGCGCCGGTGCGGGCAACCCGTCGCAGGACAGATGGCCACAGGACAGATGGCCACCTGGCCATGCTTGCCGATCCCCGTGCCGGGGGGATCGATGGCGCTGATCGCAGCCGCCGTAGGGCTGGTCGTCGGGTTGGCCGTGTGGACGGTCGGTGTCGACCTCTTCAGCTCGCCGCCCCTGCGAAGGGTGAACCGCCGAGGCATCGAGCTGGCCACCGCAGGTGGGTTGGTGGTGATCCTCGCCACGATGCTGGGGGCGGCGGTGCTGACCATCGTCGAGGACGCGGTGGACGACACGCTCGACGATCGGGCCCGTGCCGCGCTCCTGGTAGCCGTGCTGGGCTTCGGACTGTTGGGGCTGTTGGACGACCTCGTGGCCGCAGAGCGGATCCGTGGCTTCCGGGGCCACCTCTCCGCCCTGGCCCAGGGGCGCATCACCACCGGGGCGGCCAAGCTCTTCGGCGGTCTGGCGGTGGCCATGATCGCGGCCGGTCTGGCCCGCGACGACGGCCTCGGGTGGCTGGTGCTGGACGCCGTCCTCATCGCCGCCGCGGCCAACCTCACCAACCTGTTCGACCTCGTACCGGGCCGGACGACGAAGGTGGCCGCGGTGGGCTGGGTGGCGTTGCTGGTGGCAGTCGGCATAGGGCCCGAGCTGGTCGCCGTGTCCTTCGTGGTCGGCGCCACCGCCGCGCTCATCCGGGCCGAGACGACCGAGCGCCTCATGCTGGGCGACACCGGCGCCAACATCGTCGGAGCAGCCCTGGGCGTTGGTGCCGTGGCCACGCTCGGGCAGACGACGCGCCTGTACGTGGCCGCGGTCGTGGTGGCGCTCAACCTGGCGAGCGAGGTGGTGTCGTTCAGCACGGTGATCGACCGCTTCTCCCCGCTGCGCTGGCTCGACGACCTCGGCCGCCCCGACTAGTGGATTGCAGCCGATGGGGCTGGGGTCCCCATCGGCGTGGAGCGCGCTGCCGGTGGTCCGGCGACGGCGCGGTGTACGGCCGAGCAGGGCCCGCAGGGCGCAGCGCAGGCCGCATGTCCATCGCTGCAGCCAACCACCACCTCCGTCGGGGCGGTTGGTAGCGTCATGGGGACCGGAAGGAGCGTCGTGGCCAAGCACATCTTCGTCACGGGCGGTGTTGTCAGCTCCCTCGGCAAGGGCATCACGGCGTCGTCGATCGGCCGGCTGCTCAAGGCCAGGGGTCTGTCGGTGACGATGCAGAAGCTCGATCCGTACATCAACGTCGACCCAGGGACCATGAACCCGTTCGAGCACGGCGAGGTCTTCGTCACCGACGACGGCGGCGAGACCGACCTCGACCTGGGCCACTACGAGCGCTTCATCGACGAGCCCCTGACCAAGGGCTCCAATGCCACCACGGGTTCGATCTACCAGAAGGTGATCGGCAACGAGCGCCGGGGTGACTACCTGGGCCGCACGGTGCAGGTCATCCCGCACATCACAGACGAGATCAAGCGGCGGATCCGCTCCCTGGCCCGCAGGGACATCGACGTCGTGATCACCGAGGTGGGTGGCACGGTGGGCGACATCGAGATCCTCCCCTTCCTGGAGGCGATCCGCCAGATCCGCCTCGATGTCGGTCGCGAGAACGTCTGCTACGTCCACGTCACGCTGGTTCCCTTCATCGGTCCTTCAGGGGAGCAGAAGACCAAGCCCACCCAGCACTCGGTGACGGAGCTGCGCGGTCGGGGCATCCAGCCCGACGCCATCGTGCTGCGATCGGCCGATCCGGTGGACGACGCCCTCAGGGCCAAGATCTCGAACCTGTGCGACGTCGAGCTGGGGGCGGTGGTCAACGCCGCCGATGCCGACAACCTGTACGAGATCCCCCTCGTCCTGCACGACCAGGGTCTCGACGGCTACATCTGCAGGGTCCTGCACCTCGATGACCACGAACCCGACCTGGCCGAGTGGCGTGCGGTCGTGGAGCGCATCGAGCGGGCCGTGGGGTCCGTGCGCATCGGCATCGTCGGCAAGTACGTGAGCCTCCCCGACGCCTACCTCTCTGTGGTCGAGTCCCTCAAGCACGGCGGCTACCACCACGGGGCCCGCATCGACGTGGAGTGGATCCAGGCCGAGGAGGCCGAGGGCCTCCTGGCCGAGGGGCGACTGCGCGACCTCGACGGCATCGTCATACCAGGGGGCTTCGGTCCCCGCGGCATCGAGGGCAAGGTCGCCGCCGCAGGCTACGCCCGCGAGCACGGAATCCCCTGCCTGGGGCTGTGCCTGGGGTTGCAGTGCATGGTGATCGAGTTCGCCCGCAACGTGTGCGGGCTGCAGGGGGCCAACTCGACGGAGTTCGACCCGCAGTCCCCCCACCCGATCATCAACCTCATGGACTCCCAGCGCGACGTGACCGACATGGGTGGAACGATGCGACTCGGGGTGTACCCGGCCCGGTTGGCCACCGACAGCCGGGTGGCCGCCATCTACGGCGACACCTTCGTGTACGAGCGCCACCGGCACCGCTGGGAGTTCAACAACGACTACCGCCAGCGGGTCGAGGAGCACGGCCTGCGATGCAGCGGCGTCTCCCCTGACGGCCGGCTGGTCGAGTTCGTCGAGCTCGACGATCACCCCTTCTGGGTGGGCACGCAGGCCCACCCGGAGTTCAAGAGCCGGCCCGACCGGCCTGGTCCACTGTTCCGGGCGCTGATCGGTGCCGCGCTGGCTCGGGCCGAGGGCCGCAACCCGCATCTCCTGCCCGTCGACATGGTCGTCGAGGGCGCGTGACCGCGGGCAACTCGTTCTCCCTCATCGGTGAGGAGCTGCGGTTCCGGGGGAGGATCCTCGAGGTGGTCTCGGCCACCTACGAGGACCCCGACGGCGAGCCGTTCGAACGCGAGGTGGTCCGCCATCCCGGGGCGGTGGCGGTCGTGGCCCTACGGGAGGCCGCTGGGGAGCCCGAGGTCGTGCTCGTGCGCCAGTTCCGCGTCGCCCTCGGTCGCGACTCCCTGGAGCTGCCGGCCGGGCTGCGCGACGTGGACGGCGAGGCCCCTGTCGACACTGCCCGCCGCGAGCTGCGAGAGGAGTCGGGCTACGACGCGGCCGAACTGGTCGAGCTGATCACCGTCGACACCGCTCCGGGCTTCGCCGACGAGCAGATCATCGTGTATCTCGCCACCGACCTCCGCTGCGTCGGCCGCTCCGCCGACAGCATCGAGGAGCAGCTCATGACCGTCGAGACGGTGCCCTGGTCGGGGCTGGTGGACCTGGTGCGCACCGGGGCGCTGGTGGACGCCAAGACGTTGGCGGGCCTGTGGGCGGCGGCGCTTCGGCTGAACCTCTGAGGTAGCGGTGCGCACCGCCGCCGGCGAGCTGCCCCTCGAGGCCGAGGAGTTCCTGTCGTGGCTGTCGGTGGAGAGGGGCCGGTCGACCGCCACCCTGGCCGCCTACCGCCGCGACCTCCGTGCCTACGTGTCCTGGCTCGACGGCCGTGCCCTGGGCGACGTCTGTGAGTCCGACGTCACCGCGCACGTAGCCCACCTGCGCTCGCTGGGCCGGGCACCGGCGACGGTGGCCCGAGCCACAGTGGCCGTGCGCTCGCTGCACCGCTTCCTCTTCGCCGACGGCCGTGCCGGCACCGACGCCGCCGCCGCGGTCGACGTGCCCCGCGTGCCCCAGGGGTTGCCCAAGGCGCTGTCGGAGCCCGAGGTCGAGTCTCTCCTGGCCTCCCCGGTCGGCGCCGACCCGCTGGCCCGGCGGGACCGTGCCCTGCTGGAGGTGCTGTACGGCGGGGGCCTGCGCATCTCGGAGCTGACCGGGCTCTCGCTGGGCGACGTGGACTCCCAGGCGCGGCTGCTCCGCGTACTCGGCAAGCGGGCCAAGGAGCGTGTCGTCCCGATCGGGCGGCTGGCCGCCGAGGCGCTGGGCGGCTGGATGGGTCCATCGGGGCGGGCTGCGGTCCTGGACGGGCGGACGGTCACTCGCGACGACCGTGACGCGGTCTTCCTGAACGCCAAGGGCCGGCGGTTGAGCCGCCAGGGGGCCTGGCTCGTGGTCCGCCGCCACGGCGATCGGGTCGGGCTGGGCCAGTTGCTCACGCCCCATGTTCTTCGGCACAGCTACGCCACCCACCTGCTCGATCATGGGGCCGACGTGCGCACGGTGCAGGAACTGCTCGGCCATGTGTCCATATCCACCACCCAGCGCTACACGGCGGTGTCCCAGCGCCGCCTGCGGGAGGTGTACGACGCCGCTCACCCCAGGGCCCGGAGGGCGTGAAGGCGTGACCGACCCAGCTGGTTCGCGCCTTCGGCGGTCGGTCGTCAGGGTGCGCCACCTGGTGCGCCGCACCGTCGTGTCGCTGCGCGGGCGCAATCCCACTGCTGACGAGGAGCGGTGGGCGCTCGCCCACCTCAGCCCCAACGAGCAGCTGCTGTGGCGGTCGATGACTCCCGTGGACCGCGCCCACGCGCTGGAGGTGGCACGCGGCGCCGCCCTGCGATACGGCGAGGACCGGCGGGTCGTGGCCGCAGGGCTGCTGCACGACGTGGGCAAGGTCGACGCCGCCCTCGGCGTCGGGGGCCGGGTGGTGGCCACCCTGGTAGGGCCCCTCGTACCCGACCGCTGGGCTCCCCACCTTGGCCGGCTGGGCCGCTACCTCACCTACCCTCGTCGAGGGGCGGCGATGCTGGCCGCGGCCGGGTCCGATGCACTGGTGGTGGCCTGGGCGGCCGAGCACCACCAACCCCCGGCCCGGTGGACCATCGAGCGCGGCGCGGCCGAGGCGCTGCGTGCGGCCGACGACGCCGCCGGCTGACCGGCTGGACGAGCGCGCCGGGCGCGCTGTGACGCCTCAGGGCGGCAGGAAGCCCATGGCCGACCGGGCCCGTTCGAACACCGGACCTGCGACCTGGCGGGCCTTGGCCGCTCCCAGGGCCACCAGCCGATGCAGCTCGGCGGGATCGGACAGCAGCTCGTCGCGCCGGCGCTGGATGGGCCCGAGGAGCTCGACCACGGCCTCGGCGGTGGCGTTCTTGAGAGCGCCGTAGCCCGTGAACTCGCCGGCCAGCTCGTCGGGCTTGCGGCCTGTGGCCCCGGCCAGGATGCTCAGGAGGTTCGACACGCCCGGCTTGCTGTCCGGGTCGTACACCACCTCGCTGCCGCTGTCGGTCACGGCGCGACGGATCTTGCGGGCCACGGAGTCGACGTCCTCGAAGAGCAGCACGCAGCCGGCCATGGTGCCTGCCGACTTCGACATCTTGGCCGTGGGTTCCTGGAGGTCCATGACCCTGGCCCCGAGGGCCGGGATCTCGTGTCGAGGCACGACGAACACCTCGCCGTAGCGGGCGTTGAAGCGCTCGGCGATGTCCCTGGTCAGCTCGACGTGTTGGCGCTGGTCGTCGCCGACGGGAACGACCTCCGTGTCGTAGAGGAGGATGTCGGCTGCCTGCAGGGCCGGGTAGGTGAACAGGCCCGCCGAAACGAAGTCGCGTTGCTGGGACTTGTCCTTGAACTGGACCATGCGTGACAGCTCGCCGAAGCTGACCGTGACCTCCATCAGCCACGACAGCTGGATGTGCTCCGGTACGTGGCTCTGCACGAACAGGGTGCACACGTCGGGATCGAGGCCTGCGGCGATCAGCCCGGCGACGGTCTCGAGCGTACGCGGACCCAGTTCGGCGGGGTCCTGGGGGATGGTGACGGCGTGCAGGTCGACGACGCAGTAGATGGCGTCGGCATCCTGCATGGCGGCCCAGTTGCGGACGGCGCCCAGGTAGTTGCCGAGGTGGATATCGCCGGTGGGCTGGATACCCGAGAAGATCCTGGTCACAGCCAGGCGAGGGTAGCGGCGGCCTGGCGCGCCGACCGGTCCGGTTCCGTCCCGTAGAATGACATGCATGTCGTACGAGGTCCGTACGCCGGTGTTCGAGGGTCCCCTCGACCTGCTGCTGCACCTGATCATGCGCGAGCAGGTGGATCTCTACGCCCTGTCCATCGGGGACCTGGTCGACGCCTACCTGGCCGAGATGGAGCGGCTGCTGTCCGAGGCCGCGATGGCCAGCGAGGCAGGCGGCGAGGCTGGGGTCGGCCAGGCAGGGGGTGGCGAAGCAGGGGACGGCAAGGTAGAGGACGGCAAGGAAGGGACCGAGCGCAGGATCGATCTCGACACCGCCACCGAGTTCCTCCTCGTGGCCGCCACGCTGGTCGAGCTCAAGACCCGCCGGCTGCTGCCGTCCACCGACGACGGCGACCTCGATGACGACCTCGCCCTGTGGGAAGAGCGGGACCTGCTCCTGGCCCGGCTCATCGAGTGCAAGACGTTCAAGAACGCGGCCGCCGTGCTCGCCGGTCTGCTGGCGTTGGCCGACCGGTCGGTGCCCCGGCGGGTGGGCCCAGAGGAACGGTTCGGTGAGCTGCAGCCCGACCTGCTGGCCGGCGTCGGACCCGAGGATCTGCGTGCTGCCCTCATGCGGGCCATGCGACCCCGTCCCGCTCCCCGCGTCGACCTGGGCCACATCGCCGCCATCCGCGCTTCGGTCACCGATGCCGTGGCCGAGCTACTCGACGAGCTGCCCCGCAGCGGTCACCTCAGCTTCCGGCAGCTGACCGCGGGCCTGGTCGATCGGGTCGAGGTGGTGGTCCGGTTCCTGGCCGTCCTCGAGCTGTTCAAGCAGGGTCTGGTCGACCTGCACCAGCCCTCCACCTTCGGGGACATCCGCATCGAGTGGGTGGGACCGACCGACGCCGCCGTCGTCGACCTCGACCTGGTCGAGAGCTATGACGGCTGAGCCCCAGGCAGAGACCAGGGCCGCCCTCGAGGCGCTGCTCCTGGTCGCCGAGGAACCTCTCGACCCCACCCTGGCGGCGCAACTGCTCGAGATCCCGGCACAGCGGGTTGACGCGTTGTGCCAGGAGCTCGTGGCCGACTACCGGGCCGATGGGCGCGGGTTCACCCTGGCCAAGGCGGCCGGCGGGTGGCGGTTCGTCACGCACCCCGACCAGGCCCCGTACGTCGAGCGCTTCGTGGTGGAGGGCCAGTTCACGCGCATGTCCTCCGCCGCCCTCGAGACGCTGGCCGTGGTCGCATACAAGCAGCCCGTGTCCCGAGCCCAGGTGGCCGCCATCCGGGGTGTCAACGTCGACGGGGTGATGCGGACGTTGCTGCACCGCGGCCTGGTGGCCGAGATCGGTCGAGACAGCGGGCCGGGCCAGGCCGTCCTCTTCGGCACCACGCCGACCTTCCTCGAGAGGCTGGGTCTGGACACCCTGGACGACCTGCCTTCGCTGGCCGAGCTCTTCCCCCAGAGCGACGTGGTCGAGGCCCTCGAGCACGGCCTCCGCTTCCCCGAGGACGACTCCGCGGCGAGGGCTGAGGAGGTCGAAGAGGACACCGGCAGCGAAGAGGCGGCCAGCAGGGCGCAAGGCGGGGATGGCGGCGATGCCGATCCGACGCCGGTCGGCGTCGACGACATCGACGGCGGGTGAGCGCCGGCACCGCCGGGGAACGACTCCAGAAGGTACTGGCCCGAGCCGGTCTCACCAGCCGCAGGGAAGCCGAGGAGCTGATCGCCGCCGGCCGGGTCTCGGTCAACGGGCAGCCGGCCCGGTTGGGGCAGCGCGTCGATCCGAGGACCGATCGCGTGGCTCTCGACGGCGTCCCGGTTCCGGTGGCGCCCGGGCTCGTGCACTACCTGCTCAACAAACCCCCCGGCGTCGTGTCCACGGTCCGTGATCCCCATGCGCCCCACACCGTGGTCGACCTGGTGCCGTCCGAGCCGCCGGTGCACCCTGTGGGGCGTCTCGACCGCGACACCGAGGGGCTCATCGTGCTGACCAACGACGGCGAGCTCACCCACCGCCTGACCCATCCCTCCTTCGGTGTGGACAAGGAGTACCTGGCCAAGGTGAAGGGGACACCGTCACGGGAGGTGCTGCGCCGTCTGCGCCAGGGCGTCGACCTCGACGACGGCATGACGGCGCCGGCCCGGGTGTCGATGCCGGAGCCCGGCCTGGTCCGCCTGACCATCCACGAGGGCCGCAACCGTCAGGTGCGCCGCATGTGCCAGGCGGTCGGCCATCCTGTCGAACGGCTGGTGCGGGTGCGCATAGGCCCGATCGGAATCGGTCGCCTGGCTCCCGGCAGCTGGCGGCACCTCCAGCCGGCCGAGGTGCGTGACCTGCTCGTCGCGTCGCAGCCGCCCAAAGGCTCCTCCGGCGGTGCCAGTGGTCGCCCGGGCCGCCGGTAGGCTCGCCGTTCGTGCCCATGCAGGTCCGCGGGGTCCGCGGCGCCACCACCCTCGACCGTGACGACGCCGACCAGCTCCAGATCCGTGTCCCCGAGCTGGTCCAGGCCATGCTGGACGCCAACCACCTCGAGATCGCCGACGTGATCAGCATCTGGCTCACCGCCACCCCCGACGTCACGTGCGGCTTTCCGGCCACCGCGGCCAGGGCCCTCGACCTGGCCGACACCCCGCTGCTGGGC
>Ga0256867_10000807_pt1 | contig 12780 bp, 16 predicted proteins | sample RVTome_15_FD_185939 | JGI IMG/M metagenome (GOLD analysis project Ga0256867, IMG submission 185939) | Soil microbial communities from uranium-contaminated site in the Upper Colorado River Basin, Wyoming, United States - RVT150D86 (HiSeq) ... | reverse complement strand
AGCCGGACCCCGGCCGAGGTCAGCCACTGAACGCTCTTGTCGCAACCCGCCCGGGAGAATACGAAATAGATCGCCGGCAACATCCCCTCGTCGGCCAGGACCTCGACGACCTCCTCGCGCCTGGGCGTGTACACACGGCGGTGCCCCTCACGGGGGCGGGAGATCCGCTGGTACTGGCGCCGGCCGTCTCCCCGCCGTCGGTACTCGCGGGTCCGCAGCTCCCGCTGTCCCAGGGAGACCACATAGGGGTTCGCCACCAGGCGCCCGCCTCGATCCATGTGCATCGGGTGCAGGTCCCGACCAACCATGTACAGGTGCTCGAGCGGCACGGGCCGCCGCTCCTCGATAACCACTCTGGTGGTCCCACGGAGCGTGGTGAGCCACTCGCCGAACTCCTCGGCGTTCGACACGGTCGCCGAGAGACACACCACCGAGACCGACAGCGGGAGGTGGATCAGCACCTCCTCCCAGACCGCCCCCCGGTACGGGTCCTGGAGGTAGTGCACCTCGTCCATGACCACGTACTCCAGGTTCTCCAGGGTCGAGCTCCGCTCGTACAGCATGTTCCGGAGGACCTCGGTGGTCATCACCACGATGGACGCCTCGCCGTTGATCGAGTTGTCCCCGGTGAGGAGGCCGACCTTGGCGGCTCCGTGGCGAGCCACGAAGTCACCGAACTTCTGGTTCGACAGGGCTTTCAGGGGGGTCGTGTAGAACGCCTTACGCCCGGCAGCCAGGGCCCGTTCGATGGCGAACTCGGCCACCACGGTCTTCCCCGAACCGGTGGGCGCGGCGACCAGCACCGACTCCCCGGCGTCGAGCGCGCCGATAGCCTCCACCTGGAAGGCGTCCAGCGGGAACGGGTAGCGGGCGGCGAACGACTCCATCACTTCATTCTCCCATCCGGGCGGCCCGTCCCGGCCGTCAGGTGCGCTGCAGCACGGCCCGGAGAGCCGCGGTGAAGCCGTCGGGAGCCTCGAGGTTCGACAGGTGGCCGGCGCCGTCGAGGACCACGAGATCGGCACCGGGGATCGCGTCGACCATGGCTTCGGACATTGCCGGCGGGGTCAGGGTGTCGGCCGAGCCGACGATCACCGTGGTCGGCACGTCGATCTCCGGAAGCAGCGGCCGAGCGTCGGCCCGCCCACCGATTCCCAGCGAGGCCGCCGCGATCGATTCTCCGGGCTGACGGCGGATCATCTCCTTGACCCGGTCCCACAGGGCCGGCTCCGCCTGCTCCGAAAGGAGCGGCGGAGGCTCGTCCGCGATGGCTCCGCTCCCCTGCCCTCGGGCCTTCTCGGCCACCAGGCGCCTCCGCTCCCGGCCCGCCTCGTCGTCCGGTTCGGCCCGGGTGTCGGCCAGGGCCAGACCGGCGATGCGGTCGCGGTGCCGCCGCCACATCGAGAAGGCCACGTAGCCGCCCATGGACAGGCCGCACACGACCGCCCGATCCATCCCCGCCCGGTCCATCTCGGCGGCGACATGGTCCGCGGCTGCGTCCATAGTCATGACATCGCCGACCGGTGGGGTTCCACCGAAGCCGGGCAGGGGCGGGACCGCCACGTCCGCCTGGCCGCTCAGTGCCGCCGCTTGCCCGTCCCACATGGCGGCGTCCACCGGGAAGGCGTGGATCAGGACCAGGCTGGCCACGGCCTCAGCCGCCGGGGATCGGTAGGCCGCCGAAGTCGTCCGGGAGCCCACCGGGGAGACTGGAGGACGTGGGGAGGCCGGCCAGACGACGCTCCTCCTGGAGGATGCCGTACCCGGTGTCGAAGATGGTGGCCGCCGTGACCATCTGCCGTCCGATGGTCTCCAGGAGGGTCCGCAGACTCCGCCCCTCGAGCTCCGAGGCCAGCCCGACCTGCTGGGCCAGCCCCGAGTACAGGTCGAGGCCGTGCTCCATCAGGTTCCGGGCCTCCTTCAGCCCCGCCAGGTCCGTGTCGATCTCGGCGATCCCGTCCCCGGCCCGCCCGGCCACCTCCGACCACGAGGCCGTGTTCTCCACGAGGTCCTGCTGGTCCCCGCCGCCGGCCTGGAGCTGGGAGAGGGCCTCGCCGAGTTGGGGCAGGATCAGGGGGCCGGCGAAGGACTCCTGGGCCGCACCGCCCTGGTAGAGCTGAGCCTCCACCAGGGAGGTGAACTCGGAGATCTGCTCTCGGCGCCGGTCGGCGTCGCTCTGGGCGTCGGCCATGACGAGCAGGGCGAACACGAACACCTCCGCCAGGAGCACCAGCACGACCTTCGCCCCGGTCCGCCGCAGGAGCGGGGTCTTCGGCGGAACCAGGTACGGGCGGGGGGCCGTGGCCACCGTCCGCCCGCTCCGACTCCGGCCCCGTCTCTTGCCCTTGATGGCCATCACGTCACCTCTTGAAGAGTCGAGCGACCAGGATGGCCCCCTCGTACAGCAGGTAGATGGGGACCGCCATGAGCAACATAGTGTACGGGTCCTGAGTGGGGGTGGCGACGGCGGCGAAGATGACCACACCGAGCGCGGCGTACCGCCGCCAGCTCCGCAGCTGGGTACTGGAGATCACCCGGATCCCGGTGAGGAACAGCAGGATCAGTGGGAGCTCGAACGAGAGCCCGAAGGCCAGCACCAGGAAGAACAGGAAGCTCAGGTAGCGATCGATGGTTAGCAGGGGCACCAGGCTGTCTCCGCCGAACGAGAACAGGAACGCCAATCCCCTGGGCACGATGGCGAACGCGAACAGGGTGCCCGCGGCGAAAAGCACCAGCGACGAGAGGACGAACGGGATGCCCAGCCGGCGTTCCCGCGCGGTCAGCCCGGGCGTGATGAACCGCCACAGCTGGTACAGGATCACGGGGAGGGCCAGCAGCAGCCCCACGAACAAGCCGATCTTCAGGAACGCCAGGAACGGCTCGGTGGGGGTGGTCACTATCAGTTTCTCGGTGATCGTCTCGGGCAGCGAGGAGACCGCCTGACGGTACGGCTCCTGGAGGAAGTCCAGCACCGGCCGGTAGAGGATGAAGCCGCCGATGGAGCCGACGGCCACGGCCGCCGCGGAGATGATGAGCCGGCGCCGGAGCTCCTCCAGGTGCTGGACGAGCGTCATGCTCGCCTCGCTCGGACGCCGTCGCCGACCGGGGATCAGGGGCATCTGTGTCGTGCCGGCCGCCCGTTCAGGAGGGCGGGGCCTCGCCCTCCGGAGGCTCGGGCGGGGCCTCGCTCCCGGCCTTCCGGCTTGCCAGGCGGCGCCTGCGCTGCTCGAGGGTCTCGCCAGGTGGGTCGACGTCGCTTTCGAGCTCGGTCCGGATGTCCGAGGTGGCCCGGCGGAGCTCTCGCATGGACCGGCCGATGGTCCGGCCCATCTCGGGCAGGCGCCGAGGGCCAAATATCACCAGGGCCAGGATGAGGATGATGAGGATCTCGCCGAATCCGAGCGACGGCACGTCGACCTCCCTCTCTATCCTCCCACGGGATCGGCCTCCGTGGCCGCCCGGCGCTCCTCGAGCCTGATCATCCGACCCTGGGCCTCCTCGGACCCGCGACGGATCTCATCGAGCACCGGCAGGAGGGCCTCCTGGAGCTCGACCACGGCCTCACCGAGGGCCTTGAGGCGACGGAGAAGGGTCGCCACCAGCACCAGCGCGACCACGGCGGTGACCACGCCGACTCCGATCAGGACCCAAACGATCACGCTGACGAGGATAGCAGGGGCCCTGGCCGCCCCGTTCTCGGCCTACTCGACCGAGGCCATCAGTTCGGCGAGCCAGTCGTCCCTGGAGAGAAGGAAGTGGAAGTCGATGACGTCGTCGAGGGTGAAGGCAGGCCCGTCGGGCCGGGCCTCCAGCTCCGGAGAGGGCGCGGGCCGCTCGGCCACGTCCACGCCCACCGACTTCAGCAGGCTGACGATCTTCTGGTCGGCGGGCTTCTCCACCAGGTCCTCGCACGAGGGGCACACGAAGCTGTAGGTTCCTTCCCCCGAGCTCGGCTCCACGGTGAGCAGGATCACGTCGGCCCGCATCTCGACCTCCCCGCAACGGGGGCAGTTCGTCCTGATGCTGGTCATCTCGCAAGGAGTATCGGTCCGGGGGGCCCCTACCTTTACCCGGCCCGCTTGGCCCCAGGGGGGCGCCGATAGCCGGCCAGGGTCTCCTCGGCCAGGGACCTGGCCGCCTCGGCCAGCTCGGGCGGGTCCAGGACCCGGGCCTCCCCCCGCAGACGGAGCAGCAGCTTGGCCACCCATGCCAGATCCTTCGTGGGTAGGGTCACCTCCAGCGCCCCGTCTCGCTCCTCGACCCGGTCCACCCGGTAGTACTCGGCCACCCACCGGGCCCCTGGCCCCAGCCGGAGGCGGACGGCCCGATCCTCGGCTCCGGGCGTGTACAGATCCCGCCCCTGGCCCAGGAGCCCCCGGGGCTCGAAGATCTCCCCGGTGGCCCGGACCTCCCGGATCCGGTCCACGCGGAACATCCGCTCTGCGTCGGCGAGGTGGTCCCAGGCCACCACGTACCAGTTGCCGAGGGCAGAGAACACGTGCTCGGGATCGATCCGCCTGGTCGTGACGGCATCGCGGGCCGCCGAGTAGTGGTCGATCTCGATCCGCTCCCGAGCCTCCACCGCCCGCCGCACCGCCCCCAGGGGGCCAGCCCGACCCTCGGGGCTGCCGACCTCGACGCGGAGCTCCCCCAGGGTCTCTCGCCCCAAACGGTCGGCGATCTTGCCGAGAGCCGATCGGAGGGCCTCCGCCTCGGCCAGGCCGGGAGCACCCAGGAGCTCCGTGCCCCGCAGGTACAGGGCCAAGGCCTCGGCCCTGGTGAGGCGGACCGGGTGGGAGAAGTGGTCGGCCATGCGGATCCACACCCGCCCCTCGTCGTCCACGTCCACCTCGACGAGGTCGCCGGGGCCGTAGGGCGGGAGCCCCGTCATGAACAGCAGGTTGAGGTCCGCCAGCAGCTCCTGCTCGTCGACCGAGAAGAGCCGGGACAGCTCGGTCACCGGTGTGCCCGGGTTCCGGACCACGTAGGGCACCACCGCCAGGAGACGACGGAGCCGCTCGGCGGTCCTAGACGGCGGCACGGACGGCCTCCAGGGCCCGCACCGCGGCCTCCCGTAGGGCTCGGGGCGCCAGCACCCGGGCGTCGGGGCCGAAGGACAGCACCCAGGAGACGAACGAGTCCCCGGCGACCGCGGGAACCTCGGCCTCCGTCCAGCCGTCCCGCCGGGTCCGGAGCGTCCGGGCGCCGGGGACGCCCGCCAGCGCCCACCAGACCACCTTGGGGCTGAACGCGACCCGGGCGGTGGTCTCAGGCTCTCCCAGGCCCCAAGGGCCCACCCTGAGCTGCTCGGACGCCTTGAAGCCCTCCGGGGGCGGCTTCCCGGGGCCGGCGTCCTCGATCGCGGAGACGACTCGGGAGAGGCGGAACGATCGGGGCTCCTTCCGACCGCGATCCCGTCCGAGCAGGTACCAGGCTCCCCCGCGGAACAGGAGGGCCCAGGCGTCCACGTCACGGCGCCCCGCCCGGCCGGACACCGGCCGATACCGGAACCGGACCCTTCGCCGCCCCGATACCGCGTCAGCGACCTGGGGTAGGTGTGGGCCCGAGGCATCCACGCCCACCGGGGCCGCGGCGTCGCCGGCTGGCTCCAGCCCTCCGCCCCCGGCGCCCGGCGCGAGCTTCCGGAAGGCCAGGGCCGCGTCCCCGTCCTGGCCCGGCGCGTGGGCCGCCACGAACAGCGCCGCCACCTCCTCGGGGGTGAACGAGATGTCCGGCAGCTCGTACCGGTCCTTCGGGATCCGGTAGCCCTCTTCGACCTCCCAGGCGTCGGTGGCCACGGCCTCGACGGGGATGCCGATCTGCCGGAGCGTGTCCTTGTCCCGCTCGAACTGCCGCTTCGCCGATGCCTTGTCCGGCTGATCGTAGGCCGGGAGGACACCCCGGATCTCCTCGAACGTGAGGGGCCGGCCGGTCTCCAGGAGCAGGGCGACCAGGTTGACCAGCCGTTCCAGGGGGTGCATCGCGGCTAGCATACCGCCGAGGTGATTAGGCTCCGCAGAGGAACGGTGGCCCGGGCCGCCGAGGCTCGCCCCGGCGTGATCGAGCTCGAGGTCGAGGTGGAGGGGCTCACCGAGCGAGCCCTGGCGTACCCGGCGCTGACCGGGCCGGTAGCCGCAGGCGACGCCGTCCTCCTGAACACCACCGCGGGGGCCCTCGGCCTGGGCACCGGCGGGTGGCACTTCGTGGTGGCCGTCGAGGGCCAGGCGGACATCGATCCGCCGGAGCCGGGCCACGTCATGAAGCTCCGGTACACCCCCCTCCAGGCCAAGGTGGAGGCCGTGGAGGAACAGGATGGCCCCCACCGCGAGGCGTTCGAGGCCGTGGCCGTCCTCGACGGCACGCCTGTGACGTGGGTGCCGCTCCATTCGATGTTGGGGCCCGCCAGCGCGGGGGCCAAGGCGGCCGGGGCCGAACGGGTCGTCCACGTCATGACCGACGGCGCGGCGCTCTCGGCGTGGTTCTCCCGGCAGATGCACGACCTCCGGGAGGCCGGGCTGGTCGACGCTGTGGTCACCTCCGGCCAGGCCTTCGGCGGCGACCTCGAGGCCGTCAACGTGTTCAGCGGCCTCCTGGCGGCCCGATCAGTGGGTGCCGCCGACGTCGTCGTCGTGGCAGACGGCCCGGGCAAGGTGGGCACCGGCACCCGGTGGGGGGCCAGCGACGTGTCCTCGGGCATGTCCCTGAACGCCGCCGGGATACTGGGCGGCCGGCCGGTGGCCGCACTCCGCCTGAACTTCTCCGACCGATCGTACCGACATCACGGCGTGTCGCCCCACTCGATCACGGTTCTGTCCGAGGTGGCCTTGGTTCCTGTGCACGTGGCGGTGCCCTCCCTGGACGAGGAGCGGCGGGGTCAGGTGTGGGAGACCCTGAAGGAGGCGGGGCTGGAGGAGCGCCATCAGCTCGTCGAGGTCACGGGCCAGCCCGCGCTGGACCTGCTGGCAGAGGTGGGGATGGGGGCCGAGACCATGGGCCGGTCGCTGGAGGAGGAGCCGGCCTTCTTCCTGGCCGCCGGGGCAGCCGGGGTGCTGGCCGGCCGGATGGCCGCCGGGGATTCTAGATGGCGAGACGAGGTGGAGGGATGAGAGCAAGGAAGCTCGAGATCACGTTCAACGCCAGCGGGGCCGCGGAGGCCGGCGCCCGGGGTCGGGTGGTGGCGGTAGTGGACGTCGTGGACTCCTCCACGAGTGCCGAGGCCGCCGTGTCCGCCGGCGCCGCGGCCGTGCTGGGCGCCTCGCCGGCGGGCACCCAGGCCCCCGCAAGGCTCGACCCGGGCGCGGTCGGTCGCCGGGCGGCCGGCATCGCCGGCAAGCTCGGGACCGACGTCGTGGTCGTGGCGGAGCCCCGGGTCGGCCCCGACGACCAGCGGCGAGCCCGGTCCCTGCCGGTGCTCCAGGCCCTGACCACGGCCGGGATACGTTACGAGCTGGCCGCGAACCAGGGCGCCGAGCTCGTGGACCTGGTGAACGTGGACCGGCGGGTCGTGGTCCTGGTGTCGAGCACCGGCGGCACAGCGTTCGACGCCGCCCTGGCCGGCGGGGCGCCGGCGGCCTGCTTCCTGACTACGGCCCGGGTGACCGGGCGGACCGGGTGGGACCTGGTGGGGATCGGTGCCCGCCGGGCCATCGCCCTGGCCGACGAGCACGGCCGGGACCTGACGATCGTGGCAGCCTCGGCCAACTCGGCCGACGACTGCCTGGCGGTGTTCGAGATCGGCCGGCGGGTCATCACCGAGGGGTTCCTCCGGATCTAGGAGGGCACCGCGGCCCCGGCCGGCTCGAGGGCGGCCCGGAGGAGCCGGAGTGGCTCGGGATTCAGGCGGTAGAACACCCACCGGCCCCGCTTGTCCCGGTCGAGCACGCCGGCTTCGTGGAGCACCCGGAGGTGGTGGCTGACCGTAGGCTGGGCCAGGCCCAGTGGTTCGGTCAGCTCGCACACGCAGGCCTCGGCTCCCGGGCGCGAGGCGATCATGCTCAGCAGGCGAAGGCGGGCCGGCTCGGCCACCACCCGAAGCGCCCCCGCCAGCCCGGCCGCGTCCCGATCGGCCAGTGGCGCCGAGAGGAGAGGGGGGCAACATGCCTCATCTATCTGCTGGATCGGCCGCACCAGAACATATTGACATGGGTCGATCCTTCGGTCAATATATCGACCGGCGTCGATACGAGGGAGGTGACCGCGGATGTGTGAGGAGTGCCTTCCGGGCTGCTGCGGCTCTGGCTGCTGCTAGCCGGGCGCCATCACGAACACCAGGTGCGGGAGGCCATGGAACACGGCCTCCCGTTCCACGCCCATGCCGATCTTTCGAGCCACCCCCGCGGAGGGGAGGTTCTCCGGGCGGACCAGGGCCACGAGCCTTCGGAGGCCGAGGGGCCCGAAGGCGTGGTCCCGTGCTGCCCGGGCCGCCTCGGTGGCGATCCCCTGCCGCCACCGGTCCCTGATCACGTGCCAGATGATCTCGACCTCCGGGGTCCCCTCGACCAGCGTGAAAGCGAGTCCGCAGTCGCCCAGGAACGCCGCGGTGTCCCGCTCGGTGATCACCCACACGCCGAACCCGTTGGCCGTGTATCGGTGCCGGTTCTTCTCGATGAAGGCCCGAGCCTCGTCGCGCGAGTATGGACGGGGGTAGAACCGCATCGTCTCGGGGTCGGCCAGCATCGCTGCGTAGGTGTCGAGATCATCGTTGCCGAACTCCCGGAGGAGGAGCCGCCCCGTCTCCAGGACGATGTCGCTCACATGTGGGCGATCAGCTGCTCGACCCGCTCGTCCCTGGACCGGAACGGGTCCTTGCACAGCACGGTCCGCTGGGCCTGGTCGTTCAGCTTCAGGTGCACCCAGTCCACGGTGTAGTCACGGCGGCGCTGCTTGGCATGCCGGATGAACTCGCCCCGGAGACGGGCCCTGGTCGTCTGGGGCGGATCGTGCATGGCTCGCTGGACGTCCCGCTCCCCCACGGCCCGCTCCATCTTGCCCCTCCGCTCGAGGAGGTAGTACAGGCCCCGCTCCCGGTTCACGTCGTGGTAGGCCAGGTCCATGAGCGCGACCTTCGGGTGCGACAGCGAGTAGCCGTGCTTCTGGCGGAAGGCCCTGATCAGCTGGTGCTTGGCCACCCAGTCGATCTTCGTGACCAGCCGGTCCAGGTCGCCGGCCCGGAGGGCCACCAGCGCTCCCTCCCACTCGTCGAGGATCCGTCGGGCGTCCCCGTCGAGGTGCCGGTGCTCGGCGAACCGCCGGGCCCGCTCTAGGTACTGCTCCTGAAGGTCCAGGGCCGACATCTCCCGCCCGTTCGCCAGGCGGACCTTTTTCCGGCAGGTGACGTCGTGGCTGATCTCCCGGATGGCCCGGATGGGGTTCTCCAGGGTGAGGTCCCGCATCACGGTGTTCTCCTCAACCATCCGGAGGATCAGGTCGGTGACGCCGACCTTGAGGTAGGTGGTGAACTCGCTCATGTTCGAGTCGCCCACGATCACGTGCAGCCGCCGGTACCGCTCCGCGTCGGCGTGGGGCTCGTCCCGGGTGTTGATGATCGGCCGCGACCGGGTCGTGGCCGAGGAGACCCCTTCCCAGATGTGCTCGGCCCGCTGGGACAGGCAGTACTGCGCGCCCCGGGGACCGTGAAGGACCTTCCCGGCGCCCGCAAACACCTGCCGGGTGACGAAGAACGGGATCAGCACCTCGGCCATCCGGGCGAACTCACCCTGCCGGGCCACCAGGTAGTTCTCGTGGCACCCGTACGAGTTCCCCGCCGAGTCAGTGTTGTTCTTGAAGAGGTAGACGTCGCCGGAGATCCCCTCCTCGTGGAGGCGGAGCTCGGCCGCGGACAGCAGCGCCTCCAGGACCCGCTCCCCGGCCTTGTCGTGGGCCACCAGGTCCAGGACCGAGTCGCACTCGGGCGTCGCGTACTCGGGGTGGGAGCCCACGTCGAGGTATAGGCGGGCGCCGTTCTCCAGGAACACGTTCGAAGAGCGGCCCCAGTGGACCACCCGCCTGAACAGGTACCGGGCCACCTCGTCCGGGGACAACCGGCGCTGCCCCCGGAACGTGCAGGTTACGCCGTACTCGTTCTCCAACCCGAAGATCCGCCGCTCCACGGACCCAGTGTAGGCCCGCCCCGTCCCGCGGGCGGGATTCCGTCAGAGGAGCTTGTTGAGCTCCTGGTCATCGAGGCGACGGAACTTGCGGCGGCGGCGGGTGCGATCCAGCACCGCCGCTTCGATCCGGGATGCGTCCAACCGCTCTCCATTCTGGCTGGACAAGACGTCCACGCCCAGCTTCAGGGCGTCGGCCAGGCTCATCCCGGGCCGGTAGCCACCCTTCAGCCCCTCGGCTAGAACCTCGGCCTCTCCGGCCATGGCCACGAAGCCGTCCTCGTCGGTGACGCTCCCGTCGTACAGGATGTGGAACATCTCGTTGTCCTCGGGACGCTCCCCCACCTGAGCGACCAGGATCTCCACCTCGTACGGCTTCATCTCCTGGGTGAAGATGGTGGCCAGGCCCTGGGAGTACGCGTTCGCCAGGCTCTTCGCGGTGACATCCTCGCGTCCGTACGAGTAGCCGCGCATGTCGGCCAGCCGGACCCCGGCGATGCGGAGGTTCTCGAACTCGCTGTACTTGCCGACCGCGGCGAACGCGATGCGGTCGTAGATCTCCGAGATCTTGTATAGGTGAGTGGAGGGGTTGTCGGCGATGAAGAGGATCCCGTCGGCGTACTCCAGGGCGACCACCGGCTTACCCCGGGCGATGCCCTTCCGGGCGTAGTCCGAGCGGTCCTTCATCATCTGCTCGGGCGCCACGTAGAACGGCATCGCCATTACGATGAGTCCTCCCTCCGGGCCACCACGGCCTCGAACGCCAACCGGATCTCCTCGGCCGGTACCTCGTCCACGCCCTCCGCGGTGACCAGGTGGACGCTCGGGTAGATCCCCCGGACCGGATCGGGCCCACCCGTGGCGGTGTCGGCCTCGGAGGCGTCCAGGAGCGATTCGACGGCCGCCTCGATGGCGTCCTGCCTGGCGATACCGGCGCGCCACCGCTTCTTCAGGCTTGCCTTGGCGTCCCGCGCACCGGAGCCGGTGGCGTTGTAGTCCGCCTCCTCGTACCGGCCACCGATGGCGTCGTAGCGGAAGATCCTACCCTCGTCCCGCCGGGTGTCGAAGCCGCCGTAGATCGGGACTACCACCAGGCCCTGCATGACCAGCGGCATCGAGCCCCGGATCATCTGGGCCAGACGGTTCGCCTTGCCCTCCAGGGACAGGGTCTCGCCCTCGACCTTCTCGTAGTGCTCGAGCTCGGTCTGGAACAGCCGTACGAGTTCGATGGCCTGGCTGGCCACCCCGGCGATGCCGACCACCGAGTGCTCGTCCGCCGGGAAGACCTTCTCCATCCGCTCGTCGGCGATGGCGAAGCCCTCGACCGCCCGGCGGTCCCCGGCCATCACCACGCCCCCGTCGAACCGGAGCGCCACCACGGTGGTCCCGTGCGGGGGGAGCTGGGCCGGCGGTTCCCCTCCCCCGGCGGCTGGCCCCCGCAGGGGTTCGGGCCCCATGCCCCGGACCAGATCGAAGAAGCTCGGGTTGGCCCCGAAGTCCGTCACTCCCCGCCCTTCTGGACGTAGGACTTGATGAACTCCTCGGCGTTCTCCTCGAGGACCTCGTCGATCTCGTCGAGGATCTCGTCCATCTCCTCCTTCAGCTTCTCGCCCTTGGCCGCGGTCGACGCCTGGCCGGCCTCCGATTCTCCGGCGTCGCCCCCGCCCTTTTTCTGGACCCGCTTCTGTTCCGGCACGCTGCCGACCTCCTCTCGCTCGGGGATCCCGGGCCTATTGTAGGGCCCGCCATCTCTCTGGTGGGCCGAGAGGCATCGGCGGAATCGCGCGCAGGCCCGCCGTCGAGCCGGGTCGAGCACGTTGGAGCGTAGAGGCCTCGAGGCCCGGCCAGAGACAGCCCCCGGGGGCTACCCCTGGAGCAGGTCGACGAGGGTGCCGGCGTCGGCCGCCTGCTCGAACAGCTCTTCGACGTGCTCGCGGGTACCTCGGAGGGGCTCCCGCATCGGGACCCGCTGGAGGGCATCGCGGCCGACGTCGAATATCACCGAGTCCCACGAGGCGGCCACGATGGCGTCGGGGTACCGCCAGATGCAGCCGCCTCGGAAGAAGGCCCGAGTGTCCTCGGGCGGCTGTCGCATGGCCCGCTCGACCTCGGCCTCCGGGGCCAAGCGCTCCACCTTCCCTCTCTCCGCCAGCCGATGGTAAAGACCCCGGTCGCGGCGGACGTCGTGGTACTGGAGGTCGATCAGCGCGAGCTTCGGGTCATCCCACGCCAGACCGTCCCGCTCACGGTAGGCGCTCACCAGCCGGTGCTTCGCCACCCAGTCGAGCTCTCGGTGGAGCGCCAGGGGGTCTTCCTCGAGCCCCTCCAGGATCCGCTCCCAGCGCTCCAGCACGACGGCGTTCTCGGCCGTGTCCTCGTGCTCCTTGGTCCATCGCTTGGCGTGATCGAGGTATTCCCACTGGAGGTGGATGGCCGTGGCCGTCCTCCCGTCGGCCAGCCGGACCGTGGTCCTCACCGTGGGATCCCAGGAGACCTCATGGAGCGCCTGGACGGACCCGTCCAGCGAGAGGTCGGGCAGGAAGTCGTCCTCGATCATCTTCAGCACGAGCGCCGTGGTGCCCACCTTCAGGAACGTGGCCACCTCGCACATGTTCGCGTCCCCGATGATCACGTGGAGCCGCCGGTACTTCTCCGGGTCAGCGTGAGGCTCGTC